>Ga0209924_1000075_pt1 | contig 44018 bp, 33 predicted proteins | sample SalPonR1_C_D1_MG_FD_185700 | JGI IMG/M metagenome (GOLD analysis project Ga0209924, IMG submission 185700) | Salt pond soil microbial communities from South San Francisco under conditions of wetland restoration - Salt Pond MetaG R1_C_D1_MG... ...
TCAGGCAGAATTATTGAAAAGGTGGGAGAATGCAGAATCAGAAGAGGAACTCAAGCAACTAAGGCACGCACTCTTTTTAAGCATTAATGGCGTGGCAGCTGCAATGCAGAGTACTGGATAAAATTTCCATATTCAGATTTATACGGCTTTTTACTTAACGAGCAGAAGTTTTCGTGTATTGGCTTCACCGTCAACGATAATGCGGTAGAGGTAAACGCCACTTGCCAGGCCAGATGCATCAAAAAAGATTTCATAACGGCCTTCACCCTGTTGTGAATCTACAAGAGTAGTAACAAGCTGCCCTGTTGTATTATACACCTCAAGAAGAACGTCGGATGTACCAGTCAGGGCGTACTCTAATGTCGTTTGATTATTAAATGGATTAGGATAATTCTGATCAAGAGCGAATATGCTATTTTCTTCCAGCGCTTCTCCTTTCAATGATATCCGAAGTGGATTTGGCTGGCTTGACGAATTGTGAAATAACACTAGCTCAGTATCGTGAATTGCAACAGTCTCAGGACTGTAACCGACAGGAATATTCAAACTATTGCCTGGTTCAATAGAAAACGACCTTAAAGACTCAGTTACAAAAAAGTTTGTATTTTCAATCACTATTCGCCCACTTAATGGATCCAGCGCAGATGCATCATTTCGGATTGTCACTGTTTGACTGGCACCGTCACCTATGTTTGTAACACCAAAATTGAGCAGAGTCTGATCAACTGAAATTATGGATTCTACCCCAATCAAATCAAAACAGTTTTCACCAAGCGGCCATCCCATGTCGCTGAGCATACCGCACATAACCGGACCCGGTGAATGTATCGAAAACTGTCGATCAAGCGCAGGCCTCATTAGAGCATTTTCTGAATCACCATATGTATTCTGATCAAGGTGCGAATAGCTGCTGCCACCCTGCCACGGAAACGGAGTATAGAGACGTACAGGGGATCCCAGGTTTACAATATTTGCATCAATTCCATCAAAGAAAACACCGTTGGCAGATCCCACTAACGCATCATATAGATCTGAGGATGGATTCCCGTACACATTTTCGTTAATCAGCGAAATACCAAGGCCGTCTTCGGTGAAACGGTCGTAGATAATGGGGCTATTCTGCCCATCAGATGATTCAAATCCCCAATCAGCCACGCCCACATCTTCATCTGCCCCCATACTGCCTATGAACCCAATTCCATGCCCTATCTCGTGAAGAACGACCGTCACGAAGTCAATCATATTTGCAGGCGGATTTGAATCCTGGCCAAAATACCAGTCAGCAAATGCACAATTTATATTTATTACAATATCATAGTCTACACCAGCAGACTGCTTAATATCCTCACCCGTCATGGCATTAGCCTGGGCAATAGAGTACCACGTATCCTCATCCCCTACAGGCGGAATTTGTGCTATTCGGGTAGGCCCTGCCGACCCAAGTACATTGGCATCCAGTTCACGCCAGGTTGCTTCAATTTCCACAGGAATGGTGCTTTCTAAATGGGTCTCCCAAATACTCATGGCATACTCAAATGCTGCGAGGGCTTCAGGTGGCCAGGTCTCTGTACCACATGCGTTTTGATAAGTTACGTTAAAACTGGATGTGCGTCTGTTAGTCGCTCTTCTTCCAACAATATCGGTATGAGCGATAGCACGGTCTGCATTGTAATCGGTAGGTTCAAATGTGCAAACCCGTTCCACTTCAGGAGCTTCCCTGATCAAGATATTGGCAGGGTCAATTGTTTGAGCAGCGATGCCGGCAAATCCTGATGCCAGGATAAAAAGAAACAGTAGCTTAACTGATTTGTACATCATGGAGTGTTTACTCAGTGGGTAAATAGGTGAAGTCTAACTAAAGAATATAAAATTATTATCTGATTACAGAGAACCCAATTTTCATGAAATAGATTTCAAAACCAACATTTCATTTATTTTAACAACTTGAGTTCGATTCATAATATGTTAATTGAGGCGTTTAAAAGGGCGTCATCCCGCGCACCCCCCAACGGGATCCCCTCGGGAGATGCGGGATCTCCCATCGTTATAAAGGCAGGAGATGCCGGATCGGGGTCCGGCATGACGGTATTGAGAATGAAATATCTTAACAAACGCCCTTTTTGGACAACCCAATGTATTTATTTAATATTTTAGAATCGAACTAAGGTTAACAGTTTGATTGTCAGATCCTCCGGTATATTTGATAGTTATAGTGCTAAGGGATTCTAAGATGACTTCATCAGTTCTTTTACCTGTTTTCTGAATTTTGGTGCTCCTCCATTTGCAGGATGTCTTACTCCAATGTAATTCTTACCAAGCTGCTCCATGCTCTCCTCACACTTACGCCCCACGGCTATCAGGTTCACATCACCAAACAAGTCAATAAATGAATCCAGATGTCTCAAACCTGTGGATAATTCCTCTGCAGTAGGCGTTCGATTACTTAAAATACCCTTCTCTGACTTGAAGGGATGCCAGGGAACCGCATTCCACAAAACAACTTCATACGGATTAATGCCAAGATCCACGAGAGTACCCCACATGATTGTGGCCGTTGGCTCTGTCATTCCCTTAGCAATAAAATCCGGTGAGCTTGTACGCCTTGGAACAAGCCCTTTAAAAACGTGTTCAGGCGTCACTCCGTATTTCTTTTTTTGATGCCCGAGGAGGATACGCTCGGATGTCATGGCAATACCCGTAAAGTGACCGCCCTGGTAGCCGAGCGCTTCTGCAATAAACAGGTATTTGGCACTTTCGGAGCGCTCTTCCAGATATCTGGAAAGCTGTCGACGCCTGATTTCAGGAGCCTCAGGTATTGCATCATGCTTTATATCGCGCTCAAACCACGGATTGAATAGTTCTTCGGAAGGCTTATTTTTGAGCGACTGTACAAATTTGGAAATCACTGCTGAATATCTCTTTACTTGTTTCCGTTTTCCGCAAGAAAGTACAGCTGCATCATACGCAGTTCACTATACCCAACAGATTTATTTAAATCTTCATAAACCGGCTTGAGGATTTCGGGCCCAACCTTATTCATAGATTCCATCACCTCATCTACTTTCCGTCGAGATAGACCGGTTGCCTCAAGAATACCGTCCTGACGCAGATCATTGCCCTCTTCCAGGAATGTTTTCAGGTGCTTCAGGATCGTCGGCATTTTCACACCATGTTCTTCAGCAAGATGTTCAAGAGATTTGCCTTCATTGTAGTCAATACCGATCTGCTCGTGCTTTTTGGACGAGGATTTTTTCTTCTTTTTCTTTTTGATCTCGCGTTTCCGCTCTTCAATATCGTTTTCTTCGCAATAGGTTTTGATCTCATTCAAAAAATCACCCCCATACTTCTTTAGCTTTGCACTCCCAACTCCATAGATATCATTGAGACTCTCTTCATCCTGAGGATAGTAGTATGCCATTTCCATCAGTGTTGTATCGGGGAAAATAACATAGGGTGGGACGTCCTGTGCATCTGCGAGTTCTTTCCGGATTTTACGCAGCTCTTCAAATAGATTCTCATCATACCTGTTCTCAACGTCTGATGATGTCCTTGCGGCTGCACTTCCGTCAATCGCCGTTTGGGTACGGTCAAGTACACCCTGAACTCTTGCCTCATCTTTCAGCACTTTCTTTCCGCTTGGTGTGAGCAACAGGCTTCCATATTGAGGATCTTTTGTAAGAAAATCCTTTCGCACTAGGAGGCGTGAAAGCTGTATCCACTGATCTTTGCTAAAATCCATTCCAATGCCGTAGGTCGACAGCTCATCATGGTCATTTTCCAACACTTTTTTTGCCTTCGACCCTCTCAAAATATCAGATATGTGAGTCGCCCCATAAGTTTCTTCTGTTCTCGCAATACATGAGAGAAATTTTTGGGCTGGAACCGTCAGGTCCTCCATGGCATCCTTCATAGAGATACAATTATCGCACATACCACAATCGTCACCCTGATACGTTTCGCCAAAATATTTCATGAGCGGGATCCGGCGGCACTCATCAGTCGTCAGATAGTCTATAAGATCCTCCAAATGTTTTTTGGCAACCTCTTTCTCTTCACCTTCTTTTTGATTGATGAAGTAGTTGATCTTCTGACGGTCGGAGTGGCTATAAAGCAGCAAACAATCAGATCGTAAACCATCACGTCCGGCACGTCCTATCTGCTGATAGTATGATTCGATATTTTGCGGCATATCATGATGAATCACAAACCTTACATCCGGCTTATCGATCCCCATCCCAAAAGCAACAGTCGCCACAATAATGTCAATCTTATCACGAATGAACGCATTTTGATAAATTTCGCGCTGATGTTCGCTTAAACCGGCATGATAGGGCCGAACCGAGTGCCCTTCGTCTTTCAAGTCCTGGTAAAGTTCATCGGTCTGTCGCCGGCTAAAGCAATAGATGATACCAGACTGCCCTTTTCGCGTATACAGAAAATCAAGTATCTGATCAACCGGCCCGTCTTTATCCACCACATTCAGAAAAAGATTTTCACGATCGAAACTGGCAACATACGTTCCGCCTTCCCTGAATTCGAGTATTTCCTTGATATCTTCGCGGACCCGGGGCGTGGCCGTAGCCGTTAAACCCACACAAACCGCTTCAGGAAATTGTTTTCGAATATCAGCCAGCTGTCGATAATCGGGACGAAAATCATGTCCCCATTCAGAAATACAGTGGGCTTCATCAATTGTAAAACAGTCGACGGTTACCTCATCAAGTAACTCCCGAATGCGATCCATCATAAGAGATTCAGGAGCTACGTAAAGCATCTTTGCCTCACCACTTCGCACTTTCTGGACATTGGTTTGATAAAGATCTTCACTAATTGAACTATTTAAAACCACAGCTGGGATCCCATACTGCGTCAGCTGGTCCACCTGATCCTTCATGAGCGATATCAGTGGTGATACCACAATGGTGAGCCCATCAAAAATCATCGCGGGAATCTGGTAGCAGATAGACTTTCCGCCACCCGTGGGCATTATAACAAGCGTATCTTTTTTGTTTAGTACATCTTTAATCACATTCTCCTGAAGTGGACGAAATTCATCGAATCCAAAGGTATCCCGAAGAATGGTTCTAGCCTGTTCTATCATCAAGTAAAATTGTTTTTAAGAATAATTTAAATTGGCGAATGCCCATTTACTGAGACCAATATTACGTTCAGAGTCTCTGAGAGCAGTAAAACATATATAAGATACCGGATATAGGTTTCCCTTACAGAACTGATTCAAATTTTCTCAGTGCTGCCGCGGTATCAGATAGAGCTCTTCGGCACGGCCATCGATGTAGTAGGTTGTGTCACCATCGAATAGCGCATCCTCTTCCAGCTTCATCAATATGCTTTTATCCCATTCAGGAATATACACTTCTGCATTTAGTTCAATCGAATGTGCCGTATTAGGATAAAGAGGATAATCACCTTTCCCGGGCACACCACCCTGCTGGTCCCAAAGCCCGATTGTTGGTCCGGCAGCATGACCGTGGTAGCCAATTGGATGCGTATAAATTGTAGCGTTGATATCTTCGCTCCCGGCTTGTTCAAGAGCCCTTGATAGAATTTCATTCCCGGCCCGGCCTGTTTGAAACTGCCCCGTGAGTATATCCTGAAGACGGTTACCGGTGGCAAGTGCGTCTCTCAAGCCTTCCGGTGCATCAGCTTCACCCTGCCTGAGCACATATGCATTTCGCTGTGTATCTGTTGAAAGTCGCAAATACTGAATTCCAAAATCAACATGGATGAGGTCGCCCGGCAGTATGACATTTTCGGAGTTACCTGAAGAAAAATCACCATCTTCTTCAGGAGCTTCTTCTCTTTGAACTGATACTGATGGATGGAACCAAGCCGTAAGATTTAAATCTCGTATCTGATCGCGATACCACCACTGCACATCTTCTGTGGTTGTAATACCTGGTGTAATGACTCGCTCCGAGAGACCTTCTGCAACAATGTGATGAGCAATCCTGTTGATCTGACGATATACTAATTGCTCTTCTTCAGTCCTCGTTTCGAGCCAGCCGACCGCAAGATTTTCAGCAGACACAATCCTATCTTGCATATCAGGGCTCAAGCTATTTCGAAGATGGGTATAGTCTGTGTGACTAATACCATCTGCCAAAGCAAAATTATCAGAGTAATTCAGAGCAATTTTGTCTGGGTCTCTTTCCTCTACAACTTCAGCAAACCGTGTCCACTGATCCGGTTGCTCATCCGGAAACCACTGTGTCTCAAAAAAACCGATATTATAACGGGCAACAGCTATACGCTCAACAGGTTCACCGTTACCGGGATCAAAAAAAAGCAGTATCGTCGTTCGGCGTGATGATTGCCATGTAGCAGGTAACATCGTTAACAGTACCGGATCTTCATTGTATTCACGAGCAACAAGCACCCACAAATCGATACCTTCCCTGCGCATCAGTTCAGGAACCAAATTATCCAGTTTATCTTCGGTCCAGCGATCGATGACCTCTGCCCTCTCCTGCATGTTCAGAATGTGAGGCATGATATCGTTTCGTGTCTGGGCATTAAGAAACCCTGTTGTGCACATCAATAATAGAAGCGAAATTGATAGTATTCGTGTCATATGTGAAGCTTAAATTTATCGGTTTAAATTAAACTGTTTCTCAAAATCCTCTTATCTTCTAGCAATATCAGCCATAAATTTTAATTTCACAATCATCACCATGGAGATTACCAAGACTCAGAATAGCCGAATTTCATCCGTTGATTTCGATAATCTTGAATTCGGACGAATGTTTTCTGATCACATGATTGACATGAGTTACAAAAATGGCGCATGGCAAGACCCTCAAATTACGCCGTATGCCCCTATCTCATTCCACCCATCAATGCACGCCCTTCACTACGGACAGGCGGTATTTGAAGGAATGAAGGCATACTATGTTGATGATGAAACCATTCACCTGTTCCGGCTTGATGATCATCATGAGAGAATCAGCAACTCATCTGAGCGCCTCTGTATTCCTAAAATGAGTAAAGATGCATTCGTTGATTCATTGGAAGAATTGATCCGTTTGGATCATGAGTGGGTCCCCAAGAAATTTGGACATGCTCTTTATGTGCGCCCTTTCATTTTTGCATCGGAAGAATATATTGCTGCCAGGGCTGCCAAGGAATATCGGTACATGGTTATTACGAGCCCCGTAGCTGCCTATTACAAAGAAGGCTTCAACCCTGTCAGCCTCACGACCACGGACGACTACGTACGCGCAGTGAAAGGCGGAACGGGTGAGGCGAAGGCCGCGGGTAACTACGGGGGAAGCTTCCTGCCGGCTCAGAAAGCTCAAAAAGAAGGCTACACCCAAGTTCTCTGGTTAGATGCAAAAGAAAACAAATACGTTGAAGAAGTGGGTACAATGAACATTTTCTTCAAAATTGATGGCAAACTGATTACGCCTAAATTGGGTGGTACCGTGCTTCCTGGAATTACACGCCGATCCGTGATTGCTCTTGCAAAAGAGTGGAATGTAGATGTAGAAGAGCGGCGTATTGCCATTGACGAGGTATTTGAAGCCCACAAAAATGGCACGCTTGAAGAAATTTTTGGATCGGGTACCGCAGCAGTTATTTCACCTGTTGGATTGATACACCACAAAGGAAATACGATAGAGCTTGATCGTGAAAAAATCGGGCCATTTGCTCAAAAAATGTATGATACCATCACAGGTATCCAGTATGGCAAACTTGACGATCCCTACGGCTGGGTCCATCCGGTGAAGGTGGGGTGACTTTTCGGGTATCGGGTATCGGGTATCGGGTATCGGCGGAAGATCTGGAGTATAGTTCATCATTTCACTTCAATTCAATCACAGATACTTCTGCAGGTGCATTGAAACGTACAGGAGCGAGTGTGTATCCCAAGCCGCTGTTGATGCTCAGCAACATATTGTCCAGCACATAAAAACCGTGAACATAATCTGTTTCCAGCTGAGCTGCTGTAACGGTTCTGTAAAAGAATGGCACGTTCATCTGACCGCCATGCGTGTGACCCGCCATGAAAAGGTCAACATTTGACTCTTTGGCCTGTTCAACCAGATCGTCTGTAGCCTGGTGTGAAAACAAAATCCTCAACTGCTCTCCCCTGTCTTCCGTCATCAGGCTTCTGAACAATTCTCTGTCTATACTACTGCTGTATACTTCGGTCACTCCGGTAAGACGGATTGATGATTCTCCCCATTCAATCCATCTGTTTTCATCCCTGAGCACATTAAGCCCGAAGTTTTCAAGTATTGCGGTAACCTCATCCTGACCCGACCAATAATCGTGGTCACCCATCACAACATACGTGCCGAGTGGTGCATCCACGGAGGAAATCTCTAGCGCCGTCATTTCAACAAAAGTCAATCCCGATGAAATCAGATCTCCTGTTATAAATATGATGTCTGGCCCGGCAGCTTCTACCTGCTTCATATAGCGGGCAACTTTTTTCTTTGATGTGAACCTATCAGCATGTATTTCTGATATGTGGGCAACTTTCAATGGTGTTGATAGAGCTTTAGTTGCCTCCGGCGAATTAACTTCATGGACAATACTTTCTGTCACGATCCGTGTTGAATCAAATACAGCTTTGCCCACAGTAAAAAGAAGCGCACCAATCGTTAACAATAATGATACAAGTCCAAAAATCGTTTGTAGCTGCGGTCTGTCAATCTTTACCACTTTCGATAGTATCAAGTTGATCACATCCAAAACTATCAGAACGTTAAAGAGCACTGCGTTGAAAAGGAAACCACACCAAAAAGACTGAATAACCCAAACCGGGTACAGATCTCGGGAGAAGTCGCCGCCAATCAGTTCAATTACATAGCCTGATGCGGGATATGAAAAAATCAGCAGGACAGTCACGGAAAATACCAGCCAGAATCTTGCGTGTGAATAGAGTGATGTCTTTTTCCAATACCATTTCAGCCTGAGTGTATTATAGAGCATAGCAACGGCTGTCAAACCCGTTACAATCAGAGTCATACGAAGTGTCCAGGGCATATTACTTGTTTATTGAAAATTTCGTGGCACTTGAATAGCCGTATCAGTTCAACCCGAGATGTGTTTCCACAATTTCATTCCAACCTTGGCAACACTCAGAATCAGAAATCCTGAAATTAACCCAATACCAAATTCGACAACTAACGTTGGGAGATTTTCAAGCACACCGTGCAGGAAGGCAATATTGTGAGCGAAAATTCCTCCCGAAACAAGAATAAGTGCAATTGTCCCAACAAAAGATAGACTCTTGATCACTTTCGGGAGTGCCCAGACCAGCGATCGGCCGGCTTTGTCGGAAAAGCTGTTTTCTTCTTTATTCATGTTTATGAGTCGGGTGCCAAACTCATCCATACGAACAATGATTGCTACGATACCATATACCCCCACTGTTGCTACAAAAGCGATCACGCTAACCACAATGATTTGAGTCAGCAGAGGGCTTTGTGATACAGAACTAAGTGCGATAATCACGATTTCTACTGACAGTATGAAATCTGTAATGATTGCTGATTTTATTTTCCCTTTCTCTCTTGCAAGCACCTCTTTTTTGGAGATGTTTTCAATTTTTGGCGCATCTTTTTTATGGGGGTGTGGGAACACATACTCATAAACTTTGTGGGCTCCTTCATAGGCAAGATAAATACCGCCCATAATCAAAATGACAGTTACAGCGATCGGTATATAAGCACTTAGAAGAAAAGCTACAGGCAGGATTATCAGCTTATTGATAAATGAGCCTTTGGTAATAGCCCATAACACGGGGAGCTCTCTGGCGGACACAAACCCTGAGGCTTTTTCAGCATTTACGGCTAAATCATCACCAATGAGGCCGGCTGTTTTCTTACCGGCGACTTTGCTCATCATGGCAACATCGTCCATTAGTGTTGCAACATCATCCAGAATCGCAAAAAGTCCTGAGGGCATAGTAGAATTAATTTTTTGGAGTAAGAGTAAATGTCACACCATGTTTATGATTGCACAAAAGATAAACTATATTCTTTCGACTAAAGAATCCAAAATAGAGCTATCCCCATGACGGTATCTTAAGTCACTTTCAATCCTGCTCTTTTTATACTGCGTTTATAAGACACCTCCCTTGATACTACAGTTTATTCTGCAAATTTTTGGCTTTGCCGGATCACCGCTGAAAAAGAACGTGAGTGGATGATACCGGTATAGAATGGTGATAAACTTGCTTTGAAAAAGCTTTATGAACTGATCAGTAAAATACTACTCGGGATTATTTGCAAAGTTCTCCGCAACCTGCTGAAGATAAAGATTACCAGCTATGGTTGATAAAAGATCAGCAATCACCTGTGAGCGCCGGAATTTTATCATTTGAACAAAGCTCATCCGATCTTTTCTACAAAATTGATTAACTGAACGAATCACCTTCTGACGTATCCAATACGTTTGCAGTGACACTTGAACCCAAAGGCGGGGCACCACAGCCTGCCGGAGCATGCATCATCTCGGACAGCAAAATTAATCGATTTAAATCAGCCTGCAATTTTTTTCCAGCCTTAATCGTTCTATAAAAAATGAGAGTAAAATCTCATCTTATTCCCCTGAAAGGGCTGCTATTTTATTTTATAAATGGCAGCCCTTTTTCTTTGTATCTTGGTTCGCTGAGCCGAGGGGAAAAATGCAGTAAACCGATTTCGTGTTTATAAAGAGACTAAGTTTACTGAGCTCACCATTTTATCTGAGGTCTCAATAATTTGCTTGGTTCATAAGAAGCGGGTCGGCGACCCGCTCTACGCAGGCCTTACGCTGGTCCTATCGTATAATAATCAGAAGAGAAACCATTACCGTATGGGCCGTTTTCAAGGTAGGATGGTAAAGTAATATCGATTCGGCCCAGCCGAATACCACTGTGCCCCATTTGAGTGACAACTGTTTTTGAGCCTGATGGATTTGCTACAATATCCGGACGGTCTAAAAATGTGTGCGTATGTCCGCCAATTATCAGATCGATACCGTCTACCATACCGGCGAGCCTTACATCATCCATTCTGCGGGGATCACCATAACGATATCCTAAATGACTCAAACAAATTACGATATCGCAATTGTGGAACTGTCTTAAGCTTCTGACCATCCCTTCCGCCCAGATGATCGCATCTCTTGACTTTACCGCACCATAGAGCGCCGGATCAACAACTCCATCCAGTTCTATACCCAACCCAAAAATTCCAACTTTAATACCTGCCAATTCTTTTACAATAAACCTGCGAATAACCCCATCAAGCGGTGTATTTCTGGTTCCATAATTGGCGGCTAGAATCGGAAAGTCTACATTGGATGCAGAATCTGCAAATGATTCAAGCCCGTTATCAAACTCATGGTTACCGACGGCCATGGCGTCATACTTCATCTTGCTCATCAGTTTCAAATCCACTTCACCACCGTATACATCAAACCAGGGCGTTCCCTGAAATACGTCACCGGCATCGAACAGCAGAACATGCTTTTCGCGTTTCCGTATCTCCTTTACAAGATTGGCGCGCCGAGCAATGCCACCCAGACCCGCATATTGCGTAGCGTTTTTTGGAAATGGATCTAGTCGGGCGTGTGTATCATTTGTGTAAAGAATAGTAATACTACTTTCAGCCCGTGGCTTTTTAAACAATGTACTGCCTGTGAGCAATGTTCCAGCCCCGATAGTCATCGCCTGTCTTAAAAAGGTACGTCTGTCTATCACTACCGAATTCTCCCTTCAATTTCAGGATCAATGGTCCGCTGATTGCTGAAATAGTCGAGATAAACGTCTCTGATTGAAAGCGGCAGTTCAATACGGTCTACATGTTCCCGGAGAGCTTTAAAATCCTCGCCTCCATTAGCAACCCAGCTGCTCGTGGCCAGCCAATAGTGTTTAGAAGGGTCAATTATATCCGAATTGACCAGTACATCTCTTGCAGTTTTACCTTCCAGGCGAAAGCGAAGACCGCTCACGGGTACTCCGCCCCGCCCCGCTATTTCCTGACTGAGTCTGTAAACGCTCTCACCTCTTAACTTTAGAAGTACAAGTGAATTATCGTAGGGCATAAATTCCAGTATCTCTCCTCTTGTCAGGTCACCCTCTTCAAGGTTCAATCGAAACGAGCTCTCGCCAATCATTGCCAAATTTACAAATGTACGCGTCTCACGTGCAGCGCGAAACCGAAGTGCATCAGCAACAAGATTTCCAAGAGGGCTTTCAGGTTTGCCGAATGAAATAGAGCGAGCTACCTCTGCAACTTTCACGCCCATCATATCATTGTAGCAAGGCCTGTATTCATTGAGAAGGTTTGCAATTGTTTCGTCTGCAATGGCAGCTTGTTCCTCCAGTGTAAGTTCTTCCGAAAGATCGTTAACCGCATTTTTTTGGGAACTGCATGCAGTAAACATTAAAAGAAGCACAAATGGAGCCAAGTATCTTAGCATGATCAATATATTTTACCTGAACATATTCATCATTATTTCGGTGAGACTAACCAATCGTTTTTGCTCCGATAGTTCAAGAACAGAACGATCAAAATTTTCTGTATCAATATTTACTGACTCAAATTTCGCGACAAGCAGACCGTTATCGTAAACATCAACTAAAAGAGGAAAACTGTTTGAATTCATCACCAATTCGATAGGAAAGTCAGGATCAAGAAACCGATCACCTGCTCTGTTCCAGACATTTGTCATAATTCCCCAGAGTATCTTTATGTCTTGCGTGAGCCAGATCGAAACATAGTCATCAACAGTCTCACCCATCAACCTGATCTCCTGCACGTCGTAACCAAGATGTTGTTTTCGATTATCGGTTTCAATAATACGCTTTTCCCAGTCGAACTGTTCATCACCGGAAGAAGCTGTCGCCCCGGAAAAACGCTCAATCATATTCATCACACCGTCAAGATCTGATTTTGTCACTTTCAGCGCTTCGTTCTGCCCGGTATTAAACACAAAATCCTGTAAATCATTGCGAATAAGCACTCCATCAGATTTAAGGCCTGTAATCACATTCACGTCTGCTTCTGAAGCGATATAAATTCTATCATTTGAAGATGTGAGTTTAAATTTTGAAGGCTCAGAACCAACCGGTCGATACTGTTCGAGAACAAACGACACCTCACCTTCAAACTGCGAGTAAGCAGGTACTGCCCACAAAGAACAGAGCATGGAAAAAATTAGTAGAGTAAACAGTCGTTTCATGGAAATTTATTTGTGTTAGTGGAATATATACACTTAGACCTGTAATAAAGAGAAAAGTTTCAGGCCGTTACGGACTCTTCCTGGTTCATTTCAATATTCACTTTGTGAATCCATCCGCCAGCAACTACATCATCCCCTTCATAGCATACAATCGCCTGCCCTGGTGTGATAGCCTCGCGTCCAGCCGGAAAATGAACCTTAATTTCATCATCCGAAATCTGTGTGATTATTCCCGATGCACCGGCATCATTGTATCGTATTTTACCTACGATATCCATCGACCCGCCGGGAATTTCATCATATTTTACAAGGTTGAGTTCCTTTGCTTTACAAGTGGTACTGATAAGGTCTTCTTTTTCGCCAATAGTAATAACATTATTCACAGGGTCGATATCTGTTACGTATACGGGGTAACCGAGCGCAATATCGAGGCCGCGCCGCTGGCCAATCGTATAGTAAGGATAGCCTTTATGCTTGCCGACAATTTTGCCATACTTGTCCACAAAACTACCGCCGGCAACGCGTTCTTCAAGTCCATCTACCCGGTCATTTAAAAACCTGTGATAGTTGTTGTCGGGAATAAAGCAGATTTCATACGAGTCCGGCTTATTAGCCACATTTAGCAGACCATAATCTTCCGCTATCTGGCGAATTTCCGTTTTTCGATATTTTCCGAGCGGAAATATGGTTCGCTCAAGATGCTTTTGCTGAACACCCCAAAGCGCGTACGACTGATCTTTGTCGTGGTCTTTACCCTTGCTAATCACATAGCGTCCATTTTCTTCGCGGACGTTGGCGTAATGTCCGGTTGCGATGTAATCACACCCAAGGTTATCAGCCCGGCGAAGAAGCGCCGCCCATTTGATATGTGTATTACAAAGCACGCATGGATTGGGTGTGCGGCCACTGGTATATTCATCCACGAACCTATCGATAACCCAATCGCCGAATTCATCACGGATATCGACAATAAAGTGTTTGAAACCATATTTCACGGCAATATGACGGGCATCGTTCATCGACTCGACGGTGCAACATCCTGTTTCTTTCCCGTTATTTCCACCGCTTCGGTGGTAATCCCAGGTTTTCATGGTAATTCCGATCACTTCATATCCTTGTTCATGCAGCATCACAGCAGCAACGGATGAATCAACTCCGCCGCTCATGGCCACAAGAACACGTCCTTTAGAACTCATAATACAATTCGTTTTTCTCGATTAGCTCCCTAAAATACGACTTTTCTGTGTAAGTCGTATGAAGGAAAGCTGGTCAATTTAATGTGCTTAACGTCTGCATATATGGGTTATTGGACACCTTATTCCAAAAAATTAAATTCAGCCTTCAAAGTCGATTACAAACTTCAGCTGTCTTTCTCAGCGCTAAAATCCTGGGCATACGGATTTATGTCAGGTACGGTAACTTTCACCGCTCCGTAATCGGAAGCTTCATGACAGCTATTGCACGACTGGATCATCACATTATAGCGATCTATAAACATCTCCCGGTCTCCGCTATCGATCGCCTCTTCCAGCTGCTCAATTTGTGGAAGCAACATCACCTCCATCAACTCGCTGATATTAATGCCATCGTGCATCTCTCCTCTTGAAACAATTTCAGCTGAAATCTCCTCAATTTCATGGCTGTAAATATCGGCAAGCTCCCAATTCTCAGCTTCTCCAGCAAAATATAGCTTTTTTGCATAACGGCTGATGAAGCTCATGTGGTAGATCAGTGGTATTTCTTCGATCGCGCTCTGATAATTCTCAACTGCTCCATTTGAGTCTGAATCACTATCAGATGAACAGGAAATCCCTAAAAACGTGAAAAGTGTAACAAACAGAATTGAACTGAATAGAGTCGTGTTGTTTGGTTTCATCTTATTTTTAAAATCAGTTTATGAGTACAAATACATGATAAGGCATCTAACATAGTCATATCAGTTTGTAATCCGTAATCACAGAGAGATGTCCCCAGATGATTGCATCTTTTTTCAATCACTATCAGACCTAAATAGTATATGTGGGGAATATACAAGAAAGTGAAAAATATAAGATTGAGAAGCTTTGATGGATATTAGATAATACCTTCAAAGCCCTCAATCTATGTTGTTACTGAAATGGTATGCTTAATGACTGTGATGATTCAGCATTTCTACAGATTGCTCAGTCAGCTCTGATGAAATATCATTATCCGCATTGAAATGATTAAGCGATTCCTGAATCAAACCTTCCACCCACTCTACAAATAGCGGATGCGGAGCAAACCCTTCGCCGTTGTGTTTAAAGTCAAGGTCAGAAAGCCATCGCTGAGCATGACCGCCTTTCGTTGTTCTCGCAGGGACAACAATAGCGGTACCGCCATCTTCTGATGCTCTTTTAACCATTTCGCGTACATTATTGATGTGTTTGTCGCGAAGTTCAGGCCAGTCTTCCCGCCAGTTTTCAAATTTAAAATCTCTAAAGTTGTAGCCCATTTCTGCCGCTGTTTTTTCCATGTGGGCGGTTATTGTTTCAAGGTTGTTCATCCAGCGAGTATTTCCCTCTTCGGTACGCGTGCCGTGCCCTACAATAACGACGGTCTCTTTTTCAGGGTTCTCGCTCAAACCAATCGCACGATCGAGCAGTGCCTCGGCAAAAAGCGGTGAGTCTTCAAGTCCGCCGGTAGTATAAAATTCGCTGCTGCTAACCACGCGCTTTGGCGGGCCAGTCATCATGTGCATCATGCCACCGTGCCCCATCTGATCGCTGAGACCCAGCGTATACTCGATGGAATTTTTGAAGCTTGATTCGAGAGAAAAGATCCTGAGCACCGTAATAGCAGTCGCACCCCTGGCCTCTAGTTTTTCAACTGCGCGATCAACGAGTGTGGCATCGCCCATACTGAATGCGTGTTCAATCATGTACTCTTCATGCATTTCATCGATAGCATCCATCATCGTGCGGTTCCAGTTGTAGTTTGAACCATGAGGCATAAAGATCACGCCGAGATTCTCTTTGGTTACCGGCAGATAGCTATTCGCCTGTTTTGCGAGCCAAAGGCCCACGTTTTCATGTGGCGTGATATCGTTGCCATTGTATAGTGCCCCGTGATTTCTTATCAGTGGCCGAATCCATGACCCAAATGCCATCATACCATCCAGCTTTGGCGTGAGATCAAAGGTCACAACCAGAGGTTTAAATCCTTCATCCTGAATAGATGTCAGCTTCTCACTAAGTCTTTCCTGTGACGCCTCCGACCGTCCGCCGCGTTCATCAAAAACGATCACCGATTCACTATTGAAGTTGTAATATCCATGATTCATGTGCAGCACGTTTTCTACATCGGCCTTGATGCCGTCCATTTCATTCTCGTTTGATGCACCGGTTGCCACGACTACGAGCGACTCCTCAGCTGGATTTTCGCTTAGTTCGCTTATTCTTTCAACCAGAATTTCTGCTGTCAGATAGCTTTCACTCATGGTTCCGGCAAATTCCAAAGGCAGGTCCGTTAGACCGGCACCTGTCAGACGCTCTTTCGCAAGCTTATAATGCGGGTGGTACTCTGATAGAAACAGTGGAAGTACAACAATCTCACTGACTCCTTCTTCGGTCAGCTTCATAATTCCTTCACTTAGGAAACGGTCGGTCTCTTCGCTTGTAATAAATGCCAGGCTTGACAAGTAGTTTTCACTAAATGTGGTATGAATATCCCGAACCTCCTGGTTGCCCATGAATCCGCGATCAGGCGCGATGACAAGGAAACCGGTTTCGCTTTGCTGAGCCCATGCACTTATAGCAAAAAACAGAATGCTCATGCTCAATATGCAGCTTTTGATAACTTTTTTCATGATGTGGGTTATTTTTAGAGTTATAAAATTAAAGATTATGGTTTGATGGTTGGTAAATAATATGAGTGCCAATCCCGGATGTACTTCAACTAAAAGGGTGTCACAGGCAATGACGGTTGCCCACGACTTCTCCTTAAATTTTCTATTATTTCAGCTCTCTTAGCCCTTCTGTTTGTTGCAGCGCGTACTTAAACGTGTAGTACTGGCTTTCGGGACGTGTTTGGAAATTTGCAAAGTCATCCGTGCTGGTGTCGGGGCTGTCTTCGTAATAACTCATAATGTGCATTTTGGCATAGTGGTTGCCACCGGCGGTCTTAAGAATGATAGTCACATCATCTTGTGCAATGACAGCATGTGCCGGATTACCATTACCAGTGTAGGTGTACCATCCACCACTTCCGCTAATTGCCGGCTCATCTTCACTGTCGACACTGTACCCGTCAGTTGGAGCAATTTCAACGTTATTGAATTCCACGTCTAACATGATGGCGCCGGCCTTACCGGGACCGCTGGATCCGGAGTTCACCAGGATTGATGTTCCACGGAAAGCGATATCCCAGTTCTTGGTATCGGCTTCGCTGGACTCAACCACTTCACCTGATTCCAGGCTAAAGTAGATGAAGGGTGAAGCATCAGGATTATCTCGATCGAACGGGGCATGTAGATTTTCTATGGTCTGAATGTCGATCTCAGACACCATCTCATCTTCGGTTCCCGTCATGCTGTCACTGCAGGCAGAGATTAGAACAAATAATGATATAGATAGCGTTAAAAGTATATTTTTTTGAAGCATTGCTAATTGTTGTGCTTTTTATTGTTGGTTTTTATTTAATTGATTTCCGCTTAACCGCGGAAGGGATTGGCTTTTTAAAAGTTCACTGTAACCTGGCCATACCAGAGGCGCCCCGCCAGGTAAGGTTGATTGATATTCGAGTAATCGGCAATGTTATCCACGCCTGCTTGCAATCTTATACTGCTTAAGATCTCTTTCGAAACTGCTGCATTCCAGACGGAATAGCCTGAGACATACTCGCCGTCATCTACAAACTCATTGCCGTTGGAATCGAATAGTCCAGACTGCCCTCTAAGTGTGCTCCTTATGTTGGCACCCCAGCCATTTTCTGCCTCGTAAAAGAGTTTAACATTGCCAGAGTGGCGAGAACGGTTGAACATAGGCTCATAGCTAATGTCGGTTTGCTCGACGATTTCACCCTGGTCATCCTGGACGGTGCGATCTTCAACAATCTTTCGTCTTGCATCCAGTAACTGATACCCTGCAGATGCTCTAAGCCGATCAGAAATAGTAACTCTGATTTCAGACTCTACTCCCCTGGTGATGACTTCATCAACATTGAAGTAGGTAAAGACGGATTGCCCATTGGTTTTTCTCGCAACGGGAGCCGTTTCTATGAGATCGCTAACCCAATTTTGAAACAGGTTAACCCTAACCCTGATATTTGAAACAGGATCGATATCAAATCCCGCATTGACCGCCCATGATGATTCAGCCCTTATTTGATCCAAATTGTCAATTGGCATCAAAATTTGAGCAATGTTGCCTTCCTCCTGGAGACGCCTGATTCCATCAACAGCCGTGCTTTGGCCAAATACGCTGTAACCGGCAGTGGAATTGGTGAAGTCGAGAAATAACTGACGAAATTCAGGAGCTTTAAATCCACGCCCGGTTGATGCGCGGAATTGAATCCAGTCGTTTGCCTTGTACCTTGCAGATAGTTTCGGGCTCCATTGTGAACTATATTCGCTATGTGCATCAAACCGGAGGCCGCCTGTTAACTCAACGCCATTGGTTGGGGTCCAGCTGTGTTGTACAAACAGGAAGATCGTGGTAAAGTTTGGCTGGCCCGGATACCTTTCTGCATCAAGCCGTTCAAAAATAGTGCCGCTTCCAAGCATACTGTGATGGGCATTGTCCCACCGGTAACCGGCTCGCAGTTCAGGCTTATTGTAGTACTGGCTGAATTCTGTTAGTTCATAAAGATCATCAGTCTCGCGGAATGTGAGCTCCGACCGTGTTTCATAGAAACTGTTTGTCCACTCCAGGTCAAAAGTAAGGCGACTTACAGGCGAATAAGAGAACGATGGTGTTGCTATGAAATCCTGCTGATCTGCCTCACTGGTCAAAAACTGCCGCCTGCCATTACCGTCGGTGATCGAACTACTGTTTTGCTGAGATTCATTGAAGTACCTAACATCCGCTTCAAACTCCAGCTTCTCAGATAACTCATACGATGTACTATACTGAATCGTGTAGTTTTGAAATTCAGGTACGGTTTGTGATGCAGAAACAGGGTCGAGTGAGTAACCCGCTGAACTGTTTCGGTTAATAGATATATCATTATTCCACCCCGACTTATTTACGGATAAGCTGCCGTTCAAATCAAGCGTGTTATTCTCGCCATATCTTGTGGTAAAAGCTCCTGAAAACGGATCAGAGTTACGGTCCGTGATAATGTTAATAACACCGGCAAGCGCATCACTCCCCCAGAGAGCAGACGACGGGCCTTTTACAATTTCTATTTGTTCCACATTCCGAACAGATACACGAGATAAATCAAGCGTACCGGCTGTGCGGCCGATTACAGGATTGCCGTCGATCATAACCAGCGTGTAATCCGGATCAAAGCCTTGTACCTGGATGCCTGTGCCATGATCATTAACAATCTGCATACCGGTCTGCTCACTAAGAATATCGCTCAGACGCATGCTACCGGATCGATTTATCTCCTCACCTGACACGACGCTCACAGGAATACTTGCATCCTCTATATCTTTCATCGTCCGCGTGGCTGTAATAACCATCGTCTCAGATTCATAGATTGTTTGCCTTAAAACAAATGACACCTGCTTATCTGCGGCAATATCGCTTTTGGTGATGGTTCTCTTTTCAGACCTGTACCCTATTCGTGTTGCCGTCATCGTTATACGGTCGGTTGTCAACTCGTCAAAGTAAATTGTGAATTCGCCGCCCGCATTTGTCACGGATGCCTCTCCGGTGCCTGCTTTTACATGCACATCACTCAGCGGATTGCCGTTATTATCTGTCACGATTCCCGATACCGCCTGAGCCGCTGCCGACATTGAGACAGCACTGAGCAAAAGAGAGAAAAGAAGAGTTTTAAACATTAAAATTTAGTTGCGTTTTTTTTTCAGAGTCCGTAATTAAGGATTCAAGTTTATTTAGACTTAATCTAAATAGAAATAAAAACGCCTATAACATGCATAGTAAAGCCGTTTAGAAAACAACTGATTTTTCGGTCATGACTATAACAGAATATTAAATTCGTTGTAAACCAATGCCTTTTAATGAATAATAAGTATGTAAACCGTTCAAAAATAAGTGAGAAGAAATTTCGTGAGATTGTCCGGTTCTTTTCTCTTGATTTAACAGCTATTCAAATTGCTGAGCTGACGGGTTTGAACCGGAATACCATCAACCGATACCTTACTGAAATACGACGAAAAATTGCGCACTTCTCCGAGTCCACGTCTCCTCTGCCGCTACGTGTCTATTCAATTGAGGAAACCATCAAAATAGACGAATGCTACATTCTTTTAAAAGAGTACGAGAGCAAGATTTATACTGCTATCGCAGAAACCGGCAATACCGGTGATCTTAAAACTCAATACCAGCACCATTTCGACCTGATGATAGACGTCAAAACCGGGAAACATCTTTTTTTAAGAAAAAAAGAAAGTAAAAGTGAGTCATCACGAAAAGTTTTAAACAGGATTGAAAGCTTTTGGGGAAACGCGAAGTCGAGGCTCTCAAAGTTTAAGGGAATTCACTCCTCTACTTATAAATACCATCTTAAAGAGTGTGAATTTCGCTATAACTACAGGCAGGACAATTTGTATCAGCTATTGCTTAAAATCTTACGGAACGACCCGCTGTTTTAGTCATGACCGATACTCATTTTTTTAAATTTAAAATCAATTCATGACTATCAGATGCAATCAGTCGCATAAATGATATATCGAGCTGCCTTGCGCAGTTAATAAACTTTATTATTGTTCAATCTGCTTTGGTAATATGGAAAAACACGTTTCTATTTAACGACTTATACAATCTTTCTGAGTGAAGCGAAATATTTAACACCCTGTACGCTTTATTCTATGAATTTCGGCTCAGGTTATGTTCATGGCCAAATCCATCCCAAAAAAGAATGGAGGAAACAAGCACCAGCATTGCAGTTATAATCAATTGACGGTATCTGTTCTAAGAAAGAGATCTCTGATTAAATATATGATCACGCATCACCCATTGCTGACCGTAGCGTGTGATCTTTGGTGATTTAACAATTAAATTCTAATGAATCATATATACCAATCAAAAAAGGACGAAGGGAGAACCCGGCTATCTATCACATTTTTTCATTTCAAAAATTGATGACTCTGAAACAAAACTATTTTTTAAGCCTTTCATTAAAATGATGAGTAATTATGGCCAAAGATAAGTACAGCGTGCTTACAGGGAATGAAATACTGTTTTTAAAACTTTTAAAACTTTAATCGCTACCAAATTGCAAATCAAATTGTATTTTAGGCGCTCAAACCACACTGTCGAATTTCACTAGATCAGATCAAATTGACAATCATACTTATGAGACAACTTATTCTATTTGTCCCCATTCTATTTTTTTCACTCTTAACTGCACCGCTATACGCACAGTCTACAGCCGATGGCGAATCTGAAGCGATGCAGGGGTTTGCACGTTCTGTTGATATCATGGACGGAACCATTTTAATCGGAGAACCCTCCAACTATCACCAGCCAGGCCTTGTGTATCAGTTCGTTAAAAATGGTGACACATGGGAAGAGTCGGCTACTCTGTCGGCATCTGACGGTGAGATTGGCAACAGTTTCGGTTCTGTTTTTTCAACTGATGGAAACATGATCCTTGTTGGAGCATCCGGTACGAATGATGATCGCGGTGCCGCATACATTTTTGAAATGAGTGACGGTGAATGGACTCAAACCGCAATTCTGTCGCTAAATGATACCACAGAGACCGATTTCGGGTCAAGCGTTCTTCTGGATGGTGATCACGCTTTTGTTGGAGCTCCCGGCCATGCTGATGGAACGGGTGCAGTGGTAGTTTTTCAGCGATCAGACGGTGAGTGGACTGAAGTTGCTACTCTTGCAAATCCTGATACCTCCGGCTCTAACTTCGGATCAGAACTTGCGATGGAAGACAATTACATGGTGGTAAGCGCACCTCAACGTGAAGGTGGCGTACTGCAAGTTTATGAGAATGATGGGAATGAATGGAATCATACATCTACCCTTCAAAGCCGACAAGCGGATGAAAGAAGTTATTTTGGCGCTACAATCGCTATGATGGACGGGCATATTTTTGCTGGTGCACCTCGACATAGCGCAGCTACAGGAGCAGTTATCATTTTCTCGATGGATGAAGAATCAGGCGAATGGATGGAAAGCAGCCGATTAATGGCGTTTGATGGACAATCAAGATATGCGTTTGGCAGTGCCATTGAATTTGCTGATGGGTCTGTCTGGATTGGTGCTCCGAATGCCGACAGCGGTGCAGGTGCCATTTACCAATTTCAGCGAGATGCGGACGGTAACTGGAGCAGTGTATCAAAAATGAGATCTGACCAGGAGGAAGGCGACCGCTTCGCCGGAACGCTTGCCGTTGATGGAGACCTGGCAGTTGTCGGACTTACGGGTACTGACTTTGGCGCCGGGTCTGCTGCAATCATGGAGCGTGATGCTTCCGGAATGTGGATGACGCAGGAAATTTTGATCGGTGAAGGCGATGATGTCCTGCAGCCGATTACCGGAAACCGTGTTGCCTGTAACGACGGTTCAGCTGATCGGTATCTTTGTGAAAACGTAGATTTGATCTCTTTTCTGCCTATCAGTGCCATTGGCGGCGACCGTGGTGTAAGACTTAATGATATGTGGGGATGGACGGATCCTGAAACAGACAAGAACTACGCTCTTGTCGGGCGAAATGAAGGTACATCATTCGTAGACGTTACGGATCCACTGAACCCAATCTATATCGGTAACCTGCCGCTTACCGAAACAGGTCAGCCAAGTGCTTGGCGCGACATGAAAGTGTATCAGAACTATGTGTATATCGTTGCTGACAACTCTCGCGAGCACGGTATGCAGGTCCTCGACCTCACTCAGCTTCGGGAATTCGATGGCGAGCCCATTCTCTTTGAAGAGACCAACATTTATACCAATGTTAATAGCGTTCACAACATCGTGATTAACGAAGATACCGGCTATGCTTTTGCTGTTGGAAGCAGCGGTGGAGGCCAAACTTGCGGTGGGGGCTTGCACATGATCAGCCTCGAAGATCCAGCCAATCCGGAATTTGCAGGCTGTTTTGCTGATCCATCCACAGGTCGAAGCGGCACTGGGTACACGCACGATGCACAGTGTGTAATTTATAATGGACCTGATGAAGAGCACCAGGGACAGGAGATTTGCCTGGGTGCCAATGAAACAGCCATCAGTATTGCTGATGTGACCGACAAAGAAAATCCGGTCGCACTCTCAACGGCTTCATACCCGGATCACGCTTATGTTCATCAAGGGTGGTTAACCGAAGATCATAAGTACTTTTTCCAGAATGATGAGCTCGATGAGCTGACCGGTCTTGTAGACCAAACCCGAACAATTATCTGGGATGTAAGCGACCTGGATGATCCGCAGTTTGTGGATGAGTTTTACGTCGACAATCCTGCATCCGACCACAACCTGTATATTCTGGGTAATACAATGTATCAGTCTAATTATGTGAGTGGTTTACAGGTAATAGATATTACAAATCCTGAAGAACCACAGCGAGTCGGGTATTTTGATACGCATCCATTTGTGGAGGATGCTGCCGGTTTCTCCGGAACCTGGAGTAATTTCCCCTACTTCGATGATATTATACTTATGACGAGTGGAAATGAAGGCCTGTTTATCCTTGATGCAAATCGTGACTAACAGGTTAGCACAATAAATATTGGCAGCTTTGAGTTTCTCTAAACGGAGACGGCTTAAAGTTGCCTTTTTTATATGCAACAGGAACATGAATGCTCCGAAACAGGTAATCTTTTAGATGCAGTACACTTGTATTAACTGCATCTTTTTAAATTGTCATAAATGAACCGAAGCAATGATCACCCGACTGTTTAACTTTTCTCGACTATTACTTTCGATCACCCTGGCCTTAACCATCAGTGCCACTTTGCTTGCACAGAGTGATAGTAACTCACAACACATTTACGTATGTAACCAGGGCTCAGCCAGCATTACAGTTATTGATGCTGAAACTCAATCGATTACGGACACGATTGACCTGCAGGAGCTTGGTTTTACTTCGAATGCCAAACCCCATCACGCCGTCGCGGAGTCTGATGGTTCGTTTTGGTATGTAACACTTATTGGTGAAAACAGAGTCTTGAAATTTAACCGTGAAAATGAGCTCATCGCCCAGGCAGAACTGGAAGTTCCCGGCCTGATGTCACTTCACCCACAGGAAGATCTGCTGTACGTTGGCCGGTCTATGAGCGCTGTGAATCCGCCACAGAGTTACGGCGTAGTCAATCGATCAGACATGTCTGTTTCTGATGAAATTGATCTCTTCTTCAATCGTCCGCACGCACTCACTACTACACCGGATGGCCAATGGTCATTTGTTGGGAGCCTGTCGTCTAACCAGATTTTATCCATCAACACTAATGAGGACGAATCGAGCCTGACAACCGTAGATGGCAATACTCACGTATTCGTGAATTTCGCCATTCATCCTGACGGCGATTTAATGGTTGCTACCGGACAGGTATCGGGTCAGCTTCTGGTTTTTGATATCAGCGATCCAATGAATCCTGAGGTGATTGATATGATCGAAGTCGGGGCCATGCCGTGGCACCCTGTTTTTTCTCCGGATGGAAGCTATGTCTATTTCGGTAATAAGCAGGATCATTCAGTTTCAGTTGTGAATATGGAAACCCGAACGCTTGAAGACACAATTACAGGTGAGGGTTTGGCCCAGCCTCACGGAGCTGTATTGTCGCAAGACGGTAAGTACCTTTTTGTAACAAATAATAATCTTGACGGCACATATCAGCCAGAAGGTTCAGCGGGTGACGACCTCCGCGGAACGGTCGTCGTCATAAATACTGAGACGCGGGAAATCGAGAAGATCATAGAAGTTGAAAATTATCCTTCAGGCATAGGAACCAATGCACTTTAATATAAGTCAGTTGAGCCCCTTTACGCTAAAGGAATAAACTGCCTCTGGGCAGAGCCCCCGAAGTATAAATTTAGCCTCCAACACTTTTTTATCATTTATGAGTTCTTTGTGAAGTGTCCCTCTGCCAGCTGGCGGAGGACTCTGGGAGATAATCAATTGTGTAATAAAATAAGGTCTTGAACCATGTATGATTACGACGGTCAACCCCCAGCTCTCCCGACAACCGTCGGGATCGCTTCCCCCCTTCTAAGGGGGCTTTCGTTTTTTCGACCCAGTGGAACACGGAATCAAACCAGCTTTAATTAAATCAACTATTAGTTTATTAGTTACGATATGACTTACCGATTTTTATCGCTTCCACTTCTATTACTCATTCTCCTCTCCGGATGTTCTACCGTTCAACAGACCACTTCAGAATCTTCTGACAGATTCAGGAAACAGGTGAATCCCTTTCCGGTATTTGATGAAAATGGCAACAAGCTGGACTTTCCATTTCTTGGCGGCTTTAATGCACCAAGGCCTCAGTTCGTGGATATTAATAGTGATGGATACCCGGATCTGTTTGTCCAGGAGAACACCGACGATCTCAAGTATTTCGAAAATAACGGTTGGGATGCCAACGATAGGCTCTCATGGAATACCGACAAATTTCAGGACCTTGATATTGGGGAATGGTTTCGTTTTGTAGATCTGGATGACGATGGTGATATGGATTTGCTCAGCGAACAACCCTATAGCTACATCCGTTACTACAGGAATTCCGGGTCCGCAGCTAATCCTCAGTTCGAGCTTGCGGCTGATACGCTTAGAGACGTAAACGGGGATCCTATCTTTTCAGACCGCCAGAATATTCCGAACGTCACGGATATTGACAACAACGGGCTCAAGGATCTGTTTATCGGCCGGCTTGATGGAACGGTTACTCGCTACGAATCTGCCGGGTTTGACGATGACATGATACCGCTGTTTGAGTTAATTACTGAGCGTTTTGAAGACATTGAGATCGTAAAGCAGTTTGGCACCCTTCACGGAGCTAATACCATGGCCTTCATGGATATTGACTCCGATGGCGACCAGGATATTTTCTGGGGTGATTTTTTTGAACCGAGTATTCTGCTTCTGGAAAATCAAGGGTCTCCATCAGATCCAGATTTTCGCGGAGAACCTCAGCCATTCCCATCCGGCAATCCGGTTAAAACCAGCGGATATAATGCACCAACTCTAACGCTCTGGGGAGCTGATGGTGACATTGCACTTTTCCTTGGCGTACTTGGCGGTGCGTATAACGCCAATCAGACTCTGGCCGAAAATTTCTATTTTTACGATCAGAATGATGCAGGACGTTACACTCTCCAAACACAGCAATTTCTCAGCACACTCGATGTGGGAAATGAAAGTATGGTTGCTACCGGCGATCTGACCGGCAACGGCATAAAAGATTTGCTTCTTGCAAACAAAATCGATCCCGGTGAACGAAATTCCTCGCTGGTCTACATCTATCAAAACCGCGGTACAGCAAACTCGCCGGAATTTCATCAATCTGGCATCCTGGATCTGCCTGACGCCTACCACTACGCTCCTGCAATGGCTGACCTTAATGGTGATGGGCTTGATGATCTGTTGCTGGGACGTTGGCGAGGTGGTGTGGCTTACTATCAAAACACTGGCGACGGTTTTGAAGAGGTAAATGAGACGTTGCTCGAACTGCCGCGAGGAAGCAACGCTGCCCCAGCCCTGGCAGACCTCGATGGTGATGGTGATTTTGATCTCATTCTCGGATCATCCGGCGGACGGGTTCACTATTTCAGAAATGAAGGCTCTGCTTTAGAAACAGATTTTCAGCTTGTCGAAGATGCATTCACGAGTGTTGAGGTTCAGCACAGAAGTGTTCCTGCGCTCTATGATATCGATAATGATGGCGATCTTGATCTGTTCCTCGGCTCTAAACTTGACGGCATTGAATATTTCGAAAACATCGGGACAGCCCGGAATCCTGAGTTTGAACAGGCAGAACTGCCGGTGACACTCCGGACAGGACAGTTTTCTGCACCACACATTACAGATTTAGATAACGATGGAAACCCGGAATTTCTGTTTGGGAATCGGGAAGGTGGTATCATTTATTACGCTGTTGAGCGGTAGTTCCCGAGTTCGGATCGGAGCCGGCCACCTATTGGCTATTTACAGTTTAAATAGTAAATACGTCTGAATTCAGCTAACTGTCTTTGAAAAGAGTTCGTACACTTTCTGAATAAAACCCTCCGGCCCAACGATCACGACGTGATCATTTTCCATAATTTTGGTCTTACCTCGTGGTACTACAAATTTATCATCCCTGATAATTGCAGCAACGACGCACTGGTCAGGAATATCTATCTCCTGAATTTCCTTATCTACAACAACTCCATTTTCCGGAACTTCCACATCGATCAAATTAGCGACACCCCCTTCAATCTGGAAGAGGTCTGCCATGATGGGACGATCCAGATAGTTTTCAACCATTGCTGATGTAGCATACGGGGCACTTATACAAACAATGCCGTTCTCTTCTAAAAGAGCTACGTAATCCGGGTCCCGGGAAATAGCAATCACTTTTTTGACACCCAGCCGTTTTGCCTGCAGTGCTATGATTGAATTTCGTTCATCATTGTTTGTAGCAGCGATAGCTACATCCATTTTTTTCGGTTCAACCTGATCGAGTATCTCTTGTTTGGTACCGTCGCCCTGAAAGATGGGTACATTATATCGTTTTCCCAGTTTTTCACACCGTTCATCATCCTGTTCAATGAACGTGATCTGGTATTCTGCAGACCGGAACACCATCCTAAATTCGTCCTTTTTAAGAAGACGGTCTGCAATGTTAGTTCCTAAATTACCGCCGCCAATAATCAGAATATTCATATATGGTCTCCAATATGTTTGGAATTTAATTTTTAGCTGTTTTATAAAAGAAGGGATTTTAGAAAACTCTGCCCGGTTTTGAGGTTGTAATAGATAGAGTACACCGCCAAATACTGTTAAACCTGTTCCCAACATGATGCTTTGAAATTCGAGCATTGGCACAAAAAACCAGCACGAAATGATACCTATAAGCGGGACGGCAGGATACAGCAATACTTTAAACGGCTTCCTTAGATTCGGCATATTTTGATGTAGCGCAATCACCGTATAGTTGACGATACCTATTGCAATCAAATATCCAAAACTACTTGCTGAAGCGAGCAAACGCACGATTCCTGAAGCTCCCAAAATGGTTACCAGGGCAGCACATACAAACAGCGATATATGGGGCGTTTTATATTTGGAATGAAGTTTTGCAAAAACAGATGGAAAATGACCATCCCTGCCAAGCGCGAAGAGTACCCTTGCGCTTGCACCCAGTGTAACGCTAAATGCAGATAAACTTGCCATGATAGTTGCCAGAATACCAGCCCACCGGCCCCACGCTCCAAACAGATAGTCCGAAATAAATATAAATGGCGTACTCGTTTCTGCGAGTTCCGTATAGTTTACAACCCCCATCATTACCCAGAGCAGTAAAACATAAATAGCGATACCGGTTCCGAGTGTAATAAAGATTGCCCGGGGAATATTCTTGGCTGGTTCAACAATCTCTTCAGCAGCAACCGTGATCAAGTCAAACCCAACGTACGAAATGTAAATAAGACCCATAGTGGGAAGTAATGGATCCAGACCCATAGGAGTAAAGGGCTTCAGATTCGCAGGTTCAACATGAAACGCACCCAGAATACCAACCCCGATCAGTATAATCAGCTCTATTATATTCATAACGGTTATGAATTTAAGCGCCTCTGCCTGGCCAATAAAATTTGAGGCCGTAAACACAAGCGTCGTCAGAACGATCACTACAATTACACTGATCTCAGGGAAAAAATAGGCTTTAATAGTAAGAGCGAAAATGACTGCATAGAGCGCACATGCAAGTGTATTCCCAATCCAAAAAAACCACCCCGTAAGAAATGCAACCGGTCGCGGCAGTGTGCGGCTGGTGAATGAATACCCACCTCCGGCTATTGGAATGGCTGCACCCAGTTCGCTGTAGCTAAATGCAGTGAAAAGGGTAAGGATGCCCATAAAGAGATATGCCAGAATCCCCAGCGGACCTGCAGACCCGGCCACTTCACTGGGAAGAGCAAAAATTCCGGGGCCCATCATGGCTCCAATTCCAATCATGACGGCCATAAAAAGACCCACATCACGTTTGAATTCGGATTGTTCAGCCATTTAATCCTTTTTTTTGATTGGATTGTTATTCTCAGGTGTGAGCTTTGCTCATTAAAAGCTCACTTTTTGCTCCACCGAGTAAAGATTTTCTTGTTCATATTAAGATTTTGATGCCCATCTCCTAATAATTATTCCCAAAAAAATCAGGGGCACTTTAATCGATACATGTTTTTTTGAATAGATTAAATATACGAGGTTGTCTGCAAAGTATTATTACTCCCATATCCTGGCTCGTTTTTACGTTTGAGTTCATCATGACACATTTTGGTGATGAGTTATCGATTCATTCAGAAAGCTCTTCAATCTATCCCGCCACAAACCAAAAACAATCAGGACGTTGGCTTAGCCATTAAGCTAGTTTAATTTAAGGTGTTTCCGAAAAGCATTAAGATTGGCAAACTCTGTGTGATTGGCAAGTTGGTCGTTAACGACGGGTCGTCCCTACCCAATGAGTTTCAAAATGCAAAACTGCAATCACACATCAGATGGTACATTATCAGCCCTTCATATCACAGATCTCAATAACAAAGCACTACCACATTTCTATCTACCTCATACCACTGATAGATATAAAGCCCCATCAATGAGATCAAAAAAACTGTTCTGATCGTCTGCCTTAATTTTGATTTTCTTGAGTACTTTCAAAAAATACTGGTTCAATTTTATCAATCAATTGAGCCTCTAACTGTAGTTCAAATTTGTAGATTAATGGGCGCCATATTTTTTCTATCGTCCTTCAAAATTTTCACATACATTGGGAACTGTTGGAATGGTCTAAAGACAAGAAAAAAAACAGATCCTATGAGTCAGAAAAAATACGTGTATGTTGTGTCGCTCATTGTGGCACTCGGTGGTTTTTTAATGGGGTTTGACGCATCCGTCATTTCGGGTGTCAACCGGTTTATTGAACTTGAATTTGAGCTAACCAAAATCCAGCTGGGCTGGGCCGTGGCCTCGCTCACACTTAGTGCTACACTGGCCATGATGATTGCAGGGCCTTTGAGCGATAGACTGGGCCGAAAAAAGGTTTTGAGCCTCGCTGCCATACTCTATTCTATTTCTGCCATTGGGTCTGCCTTCGCTCCTTCATTTCTTATTTTGGTGATCGCGCGAATGATTGGGGGATTGGGTGTGGGTGCTTCATTGATTGTCGCTCCTATGTACATTGCTGAAATTGCTCCAACAAAGATCCGGGGCAGCCTGGTATCCATTAATCAGCTTAATATTGTACTGGGTATCTCGGTCGCTTTTTTCACCAACTATATGATACTTCAGCTAGGCCAATCTGATCTGGCGTGGGCCCAGGCCCTTCAGTTCGACACCTACAACTGGCGCTGGATGCTCGGATTGGAAACTCTTCCCGCAATCTTCTACTTTATCGGGCTTTTCTTCGTGCCTAACAGTCCGCGCTGGTTGATGATGAAGGAAAGAGATGACGAGGCCATGGACGTGTTCACCAAAGTTAATGGAAAAGAAAAAGCCGGCGAGGTTTATAAGCTGGTTAAAAATAGTTTTGAAAAAGAAAAAGATGAAGAGAAGCGAACACTACGGGATCTTTTTAAGCCTGCTCTTAAGCTGGTACTCCTGGTCGGTATCGTGATTGGAGTTCTTCAGCAGATCACCGGAATTAATGCCGTCTTTTTCTATGCTCCCATTATTTTCGAACAGACAGGAATTGGCACTGATGCCTCTTTTGTTCAGGCAATTTTAGTTGGCCTCACCAATCTGGTGTTCACCGTACTCGCTATTCTTTTCATCGACAGGCTGGGCCGCAAACCATTGTTGATAGGTGGTGTGGGGGGAATTGCACTCTGCATGCTGGTTCTCTCATTTGCATTTAGCAGTGCAACGTATTCACTGCAACAAGAATCTATCACAGAGCTCCCTGCAGAAATCAATCAGCAGCAGCTGAGTCCGATGATAGGCGTCGTATACGATAATGACCTGTCATTCAAACAGGCACTCTCGGCCAATTTGGGTGATGATGTTGCTGCAGCGTATGAATCACAGCTGATTACGGCAGCGGCTGATATTAATGCTACGCTAATTTTAATCTGTATCCTTGGATTTGTAGCATCCTTTGCCATCTCGCTCGGCCCTATCATGTGGGTACTTTTCTCTGAGATCTTCCCCAACTACATTCGCGGGCTCGCTATCTCATTTGTGGGACTCATCAATTCGGCAGTCAGCTTTGGGGTGCAGCTTGTGTTTCCCTGGGAGCTTGCCAATTTTGGAAGTTCAATCACATTCCTGATTTATGGCGTATTTGCGGTAGCCGGTTTGATCTTTATTATCACAGTTGTCCCGGAAACGAAAGGAAAATCACTGGAAGAGTTGGAGATTTACCTGGCGAAGTAATTCTGAGAATTAGAATAATAACAATTTATGATATCTCATTAACGAGGAAGACGAAACGTATCAATCGTTTTTCTCGTCTTTTTTCTGTGTTTCCATATACCTTTTTAACAATCTCATACCAAGCCTTGCAAATAAAATAATGGCGATGGCCGTAATAAATCCTATCGCTTCCATATAGCTTCAACTCACTATTTTTTATTTCATGATAAGCCTGGGCACTTAATCATAGCAGCAAAATTACTGGTATGCTGTTTCTTCACCGATCTCTTTTTCTACATAAGATCTTTCACTTTAATCTATACAAAAGCAGGCTAAGAAAGTATCTTTTTAGCTGGATTATCATAAAGATTCAATCAAGAGTAATTGATTTACATCACAATTATTTGAAAACTACATTCTTTTACATTGAATAAGCTATAATGAACTTTACCATCGAGATAATATTTGCCGACATCCCTGCCTGGCATAGAGGAGATAATTTTTTTTTGTTATGGTGTCACAAGAAATGCATTGTTTTAAGCTGAAGCAGAATGAGTTCATCATCGCTCCCAAATACCCAGCAATCGGCGTTTTCCCCAGAATGAACTTACTTCTGACACAACAATGGATTTTTGGTATATGTCGATCAAGTTGAAAGAGTTTCCAAAACGGCTTCGCTGGTAGGCACTGCTGATGGAATTTACATTCACAACTACCATGCCATCTACACGAGTTGCAAACGGGTGATAGCTGGTTCCGGTCAACGCCAGATCGATGTCTGAATCTACAAGCTCCCGAAGAAGGTCACCGGCATCTTCAAGCAACCCCTTCTCACGGCTATGCGGAATTGGCACAATGTTGTGGTGAAGAAACACGCACCTGAAGTCATATGAAATATCATCCATTTTTTGAATCAAAGCCTCGCGTTCTGTATCGCCCATTACTCCAATTGAGGAATCGTACTGTGGTGTTGACAGCCCCTGGAAAAAGAACTCATCCTGCTCAAACTCTTGGTCAAGTTCCCCAAAATGCCGGTTAAATAAATGGTATCCCATATAATTTATATCACGGGCAGCCGGTGTAAATACCATCGGATAATCAATTTTATTAAGCTGTCTGATGGCATTGTCGTAATTACCCGGCAACCCCTCTTTCACAATCCCTCCGCAGTGAACAAGTAAATTTGGGTCTAAAGAATCAATCGTCTTAACCGCCTGATTCCAGTGACGTTCGAGGAAAGAGTCACTGTCCGAAAAAAATGTATTTGACATCTGAATAGCACGAAACTCACGAGACCCAAAATCAGAAAATACCTTTTTTGTCTTTCTGGGAAAATTACTAACTGTATTTTTACCGTTTAGGCGTTTGGTGGTAACTTTTTTCTTCGTCTCGTCAATATCAATCACACAGTATGAGTTAACATCACCATAGCGGGTTTTTTTTGAGGATGCCGTTCCAGCATTTATGAACACCGTATCGTCTACATCGTAGACATTTGGGTAGTGCCGGTGTCCTGAAACCACTAAATCTACGTCCGCTTTTTGAATGAGATCCAGTAGATCACCTGCATTGGCCAATACATTGCGCTCCCGGCCCGACATCGGGATCGGAAGAATATGATGATGAATTGCCAGTATTTTTACAGGTTTTTCACTATGCTCATTAAGAGCCTCCTTCAGCAGGTTAAACTTTACTCTGCCCACCCTGCCATCGTTACTGTCGCCCACTGCGCTGTTTACCGCTATGACAACAGCTTCTCCTAAATCATGAACTCCATTTTGAGGGCCGATGTACTCTTCAAATAATTTAATTCCACCTGAACGAGCATCATGATTGCCGGGTATGCATATGAGAGGAACCTCAATTTTGTCAAGCATCTCAGAAGCCTTTTCATACTCATGCCTCTGACCTTCGTTGGTTGCATCACCTGAAAATATGACCAGGTCATAATCACCTTGATTAATCTCTTTTGTAATATGGCGCATATTCTCTTCCCGGAAATGTTTCTTACTTCCGGCATGCATATCAGAAAAGTGAAATATCTTCATGGTTTATCCAGATTAGTCTCTTGCAATAAGTGTTTCGAGCTCTTGAAGGTCAAGATTTTTAAGATCTTTGAGTGTTGTGATGCCTATAACCTCACCTCTTTCACTAACCAGAACATGCTTGATTTGATCTCTGGTCATAATGTCGAGGACAGTCTCTATTGTTGAATTTACATCTACTGTAATTGGCGGAGATGTCATGATATCTTTGATCGAATCATCGGGAGACTTACCGGCACTGAGTGCTCTTTTTTTCAAATCAGAATCAGTTACGATTCCCACTACTTTTTCGTCATCAAGAATACCCAACGAACTGATATCAAACTCAACCATTCTGGTTGCACCCTCTCTGATCGTTGATTCCTGGTCCACCGATATGAGTCGCTTGGTGATAAACCGCCTTATTGGAATAGTCAGCTTGTCTGTAGGTGCTTTTTTATTCGTCATAGTTTTCAGAAATTTGAATTGGAAGTTTTTCTATCAGGTCGTCCACTATTTCAGTTACTGTTTGACCTTTATTCAGATTTTCAATTTTCTTAGCATCAGTTTCTTTAACCTGTGTTATCGCATACTTCTGAATCGATCTTATTCGATCAATTTTTTGAATATATCTCTCCGGATTTCGAAGATTTCCTTCCTTGCGATAATGAAAACGCCGAATATGTTCTTCTTTATCACTGAGTGTCAACAAATAATGAAAGATCATCACGGAACTGTTTTCTTCGTCAATACCAAGCATGCCAGGTACAAGATGAACACCATCAAAGATAGCTTTCAAGCCTTCTTTTTCCGTTCTTTTGATGTAGGCCCGAACGCCACTGTTAACAATACTGGCCTGCCTGGTAAACCCTACTAAAACATTTTCTTTGATATCAGGGCCGGCTAATGTTTCGCCCGCTTCGAAACTTGATTTATGAAGTGCAGGCAGTAAATCTTCCGGAAGTGTGTAGCGCATCACCTCACGGATTTCATCTGTTCCAATGACTCGTTCAATTCCAAGACGCCGCGTCAGGGCCGCAGCAATTGAGGATTTTCCAATTCCCGATGTACCGCCAATTAATATTACCAGGGGCTTGTCGATAAGAGCGATTTTACGACTTATCTTATATCTTCTTATCTCTTTTTCAAGCCCTTTTTTGCTTAGTACCTGAACCACTTTTTTATGAACATCATGCGCCGGAACAGGAGTTTTTTCAGATTTTAGAGCATCTTCAACTTCTCTCACAATTTTGTAAATGTCATCTATCGGCAGACCTGTCGGTTGTATACTTTGAGCCAGTATACCTTTTGAGAATGGAAATGTGTAGTCTTTATTTTCAATCTCAATCATTATATAGAGATCTCTTGTAATGAATATGTAAAGCTTTTATTCTCGAAATTTATGAAACAAACTTTACTTTGAACCATATATCTAAACAATAAAAAACGATAAAATCATTCCTTTTTGTTGGTAGGCATGGCATTAAGAAATTACGAAGCAATCCGATCCAGATTTCCTTTTTTCATTAAACGAAAAAGTATACACACTTTATCTGGTTCCAAAAACTACATGCTTATGATGTTCAGCAATAATGAGGTAAACCATTGAGAAAATATCTGCCACCAGCTCAGGGTGGTCGAATCAAAATAGATGGGAATTTCAATCAGAATGCAAAGAAGCAGTAATCCCGGATAAACCCACTTTGCTTTTCGAGGCTTGCGATCAACATTTACAAGGCCTGCCAAAATAATATTGATCAAAGCAAATGTAAGCCATTGAGTATTTATTTCCAGATTGGGCATAACCAACCTTATAAACCTGGTGAAAACGGGATCCAACAAAAGCTAATGCCGTTACCGCCATCAGACGCACATATATGGATTTCGTTTTACGATAATAGATAGCCAGCCTATATGTGATACCAAATACAAATGCCAGTGAGAGCTGCAGATAGAGAATGTATGTCCGAATGGCGTAAAGAGATTCAGGAGCAGTGCTGATTCGATTATGAGCCAATCGTATTATAGTGAGTATTACAAGTCCTGCTATTGTATACGACCGTTTTCCAATCTGACGATGTAAATTCAGTCTTCAATTTTTTATTAGAAATGGTTGTGCGATCAGCATGCCAAACCACAGCAAAGCTGTAAATGCATGAAAATGAACATAAAAATCAGTATTCAATAAAACAGCGTAATAAGTTGGCCAGAATGCAATGATCGAAATGACCAACAAGTCAATAAATATCAATCTTGTATTTGCATAGTTTAAAGCCACTTTCTTCATTAAATCATTCTATTCATGTTCTGGTTTTCTTCTTTTTTGACATAAAAAAGTAAGTGAGCCCTTTTACTGGCTGATATGAATGTCTATACTTTCAATGATGTGTTTAGCTTGATTAATAAGATTTTCTGATTCAGTAGACGCACCCATTAAAAAAACTCTCGTCTGACCAGAGTATTTTCGAATTCAGGATCACGGAAAAGACCCGGTTAATTCGGTATAAGTCTGGTTTCACGCCTGTAAACATCAAATGGCCCACCTCTGAAGGATTTACTTGCAAACTTGTTGTATACTCGATTGAGTGAGAGGTATTCTATAATAAAAGGTGCATAAATCTCTACCTGAAAATCTTTCTGATCAACTTCACCTTCTACCATATCTTCTACCAGACCAGGCCAATTCAACAACATGGCTCGTAGAGGTTCGTCAGTAACGAGATTTATTCGCCCGTAATTCAACAAAGCACCTAAAGTTCCAGACTGATTATTGAATGTGGGAGCATAAATAGGCGTTGGTTCTATTCATTGGCAACTAAATAGTTTCAGTACTTTTTAGCAATAGAGATTTGAGACGTGAAACGTGAGACGTGAAAAGATATCCATGCCCTAAGTTATCCTTTTTGATTTGACCTGCGTTGAGTCTTCTAATTCCCCCACTTCTTTGTTATTTTAATCACTATGGAAATATTAGGAATTGATGTAGGCGGATCGGGTATTAAAGGGGCTATTGTAAATACTAAAAAAGGTAAACTGATGACCAAACGGCATCGGATTCACACACCAAAACCTGCCACACCGCCAGCCATGATCAAAACTATCGAAGCCATAATCAACCATTTTGACTGGCAGGGACCTGTTGGTTGTGGTTTCCCGGCAGCGGTGAAAAATGAGATTGTAAAGACAGCCTCAAATATTGATAACTCATGGATTGGGGTTAATGCATCTGAGCAGATAGAAAATAAGACCGGTTGTCCAACCCACCTTGTTAATGATGTAGATGCTGCCGGATGTGCGGAGGTGACATTTGGAGCAGGAAAAAATCGGTACGGCACGATCTTCATGGCTGCCTTCGGAACTGGAATTGGAACTGCTATATTTCACAACCAGCATTTAGTGCCAAATACGGAGCTGGGACATATCCCCCTGCATAATATGGCTGCTGAGGATTACGCGGCAAATTCTATTCGAAAAAAACATGACTTGACCTGGGAAGAGTGGGGCGGCCGGGTTAATGAATATCTTCAGTTAATTGAAGCTCTGTTCTGGCCTGATGCGATCATAATTGGTGGCGGAGTCAGTAAAAAATTCAGCGACTTTAAACCATATATTCATTTGGATACTGACGTGCTTCCAGCTAAAAACCGTAATCATGCAGGTATTATTGGAGCTGCGCTTGCAGCTACTTCAAAGCTCAAAACCTAAGAGAGTTTCCCGGACAGGTGCAGAAGTCACTTAATCTAATTACCTCGAAACATGCGCATATTAAGCCGCTGCAGTCCACTAATTACCAGGGTACTGTCCCACTCAATTCCGAACCTCTCTTACTGCAGCAAACCCTGTTTATTAAGGCCTGCCACTTGGCTTCCGGATGTTTGATAGAGATCAACTTTGCGCCTGCCACTATTAACAGTATTTCGTCCACAGCATACAGCAGATAGTGTGTGAGAGAACCAGAGTCGATGAGTTTCTGGCGCAGTCAATGGAAACGTGTGGTCATGGGGAGGCTTAGGTTTTATTCAACGGTATTCGGGGCGTATTTGCAATATGATAGTGAGATGTGAGATGAGAAAAGTGAAAAGTGAAAAGTGAAAAATAGAAAGTGATTTTTTCCCAAGCTGATTACCAGTTAACGAATAACCAATCAACAAATAACCCCTCGCAGCGCGAGGCCTCTGTTCGGTGAGTAATTTTTGTATATAACAGACGAACTGGGAAATTAATTAGTCTCTTCTATAATTGACTCCATTAAGGCTTCTGTTTCCCGGTAGCTTTCAAGCAGTGATATTGCCAGAAAGTAAAAATTGTCGACATGGTTTTCATATACCGCATCTTTAAATAAAAAGATATTCTCCGGAGCAATCGTGGATTTTTGCAAATCCTGCATCATTGGATCTAAAGCATCAAGATTTCTTATAGAGCCATTATTTGTTACATAGTCTATATACTGTCGGGCATACATTCTGTAGGACCCATAAGTTTCTTCAAGTGCAACGTATTTTCTTTCCCATTCAAACAGCATATTTACCAGTATCAAATTGTTGAGCTTAGAGAGCCGGCCTGAATTTTTTAAATCAATAAGAACAAACGAACTCGGTGTCCACGAAGGGATGGTAAACGATTTTTGTATCAGGCTATCAGCCTGTGCAAAGCTCATAGTCATTTCCTGCTGTAGTGTAACATCCAGTATCTCTCTCAAACCACTTGCAGTTTGCGCTACTTCCTCAATTGAAAATTTTAAAGCCGTTTGATTTTCCCTGAACTCTTTGTTCAGATTTGAAAGAATCGCTTGCTCTTCAGAATATATTCTTCGCTCCTCATTCCAGTTGTTTACCTGCAGAGCAATCAGGATTCCAATCACAACCAGCAGGATTTCACCAATGGCATAAAACAGGTATTTTGTGATGGATCCGGAGGCGATAAGCTTCTCCCGTACCCGCCGAAAGAGTGTAATCATGTTGTTGTTGAGTACTTAGTGTTTAGTTTTTGCAGAAGGCATGTCTAATGCAGAGTTTCGGTCAGTCAGGTTTTTAATCGTCTGTCTCCTATCGACTATTGACTATTGACTCCCTGCCATAAACAGGATCACGGTTCCTTTTACGATTTTTGTAATTCATGCGAGAAACTGATTGTTCCTGTCGGCTTTAAAGTACTTAGTTATTTGATATGTATTCCTGAATAGCGTTTTTTAAATTTGCATTAATTTCGATCAGATCCATATACGAAACCGCCAGCCTTCGATTTTGTATCTCATTTCTTCGAATGATGGCACTGAGTGATTTCAGCCCATTCCCCTCAGAAAGTATCAAGGGTGGCAAATCTTCAGAACCAGGGCCTTCCGGAATAAGAAACTCATCATCATTAAAATAGGTACGATTATCATTGAAAAATCCCATTCTCCACAAGTCGGTTTCCAGGGTTTCACTGAAAATATTGAGCCTGTCCTCTGAAAAAGTAACAACGTCTATCATTTTAAGATAATCCTGTTCGATATCATCAATTCCCGTTCCATCAATATTCTTAAAGTAATTTGCAATATTTACGATCTGATCGCGGGTTATAAACGTTCTGAATCGTTTTTCAATAGTAACCGTGGTGATTAATGCCACCATATCGGACTGAGCCATATTTTCAATACCAGTATCCATTGCATATGCCGATTCTTCACTTAATTGAACTCTGAAGTCATGCAAGCCAATCAGTTGATCATAATCTTCCTGAAGATTAATCAGCTTCTTTGACAGAAAACTTTTTGTTTCGTATACGGAAGTACGATTCTCATTCCAGTTATTTACCTGCAGAGCAATTAATATTCCGACAACCACCAGCAGAATTTCGCCTGATGCGTAAAGCAAATATTTTGTAATGGATCCGGAAGCGATAAGCTTCTCCCTTACCCGCCGAAAAAGTGTGATCATGTGAAGCTTTGGTTTTATTCAACCGCAATTAACTGACTTCGGGGCGTTTTTGCAAGATGGTATTGCGTATTCAGACGTGAGATGTAAAAAGTGAAAAGTGAAAAGTGAAAAAGATAATGAGGACTTAATACTCACGACTCCTCAATTTCCGATTTCACCCTTTGAATTACCTGGGCCAATTTCTGATCAAGATCCTGACGCAATTGCACAACTTCGTACGTAAAGTCGAGCTTTACGCCCAATATATTTCTGACATTTGGTTTCTGCATGATCTGGTAATAATCATTTGTAACACCGATTTCAATATCGGTCAGATTTCTCTCGGCAGCCAGCATTTGCAGATAGTTAACCTCATATTCAATGATATTATCGATACGATTCTGATGAACCGCCAGCCTGTCGTCTATGAGGGAGACAAGCCGCTGAATCGTGAGCTCCATTTCAGATAGTGCTTTACGCAGTTGGGTGCTGTTAATCTTGCCGGTGTTACCTGCACTCTGCAAGTCTTCATAGGTGATTATGACGGGTATGGTATTAGAGATATTCCAAAGTACGTCATAGAAGAACCGGTCTTTATTTTGTTGATCGAACGTTTCAGCTTTAAGCCAATTATTTGACAAAACGAGTATGAGGCTTTCAACGTCTCTCTGCTCCCGATCAATCAAAGATTATGACTGAACCTTAGCAAACTCCAGGTCTTCCAGTAACTGCACCAGAATTGTCTGCTCTTCATTGGCGATTTTTCTGTTTTCGTTCAGATTATTTACCTGCAGAGCAATCATGATCCCGACCACCACAAGTAAAATTTCACCGATGGCGTAGAGCAGGTATTTTGTAAGTGAGCCGGAAGCGATAATTTTTTGCCGGAAGCGTCGAAAGAGTGTGATCATGGGAGGCATCTCTTTTTTTGTTCAGAAGTAATGCGATGTTTTAGGGCGTTTTAGCAATAGAGTATTCTTATGAGTTATGAGTTTTGAGTTTTGAGTGTTGAGTTTTGAGTGTTGAGGGTTGATGAGTGTAATCTGAGCCAGGCGCCCAGCATCCTGCATCCTTTGTGCTGTGCCGTGAACCTTGCAACCTGCCTCTTGCTCATTCAATCATTTCCCTTAAAATTCTCCGTGCTTCGTCGAAGCGCTGCTGCAAGCGCGGGGTTTCTACATTTCCATAAGCCATACGTGCCTGCATTTCAGCCGCATCAATGGCACGGATCAAATCTGCCGCGGCAGCTGCCTGAGCACCGGCTTCTGCCGATCCTATCTCTCCAATCCATATCGGCGAGGAGTGCGCATAAGGTCGTGCATGCATGCTTGGCCACGAGTCTTCTTTCTGCTCGCCGGCATACGCACGTGCAGCAATCCATCCGCCATCCGGAAGCTCTACTTCTCCGGTGATAGATCTTGTTTCACCCGCCTTCACACCTTCCAGCTGTTCTATAACTTTTCCGTTAACAAGTATCTCCAGCACGTCAATATCGGTCGTACTCGCGAGTGTTACTTCCCATGTTTGACTGCCGGCAGAGGTCACATCACCCGGCCTGGCCCCGTCACCCAGTTCAAATATCAGTGCCGGACCAGTCGTCAGAAAACTTTTCCCTGCGGCTGCAGCCTCAATCACTGTACCATCAGATGAACTCTCGCCTCCGGTTCTCACATAGGTCCGCCCTGTACCTACTGCGGGCGTACGATGAAAGTCGACCCATCCATCGGTACCGGACATGGCTGCAATCGGGCGTCCGATATTGAGTAATCGGTACCATACATGAGCATTTCCAATAGGACTTACCCAGGCGCAAACCAGCTCAATACCCATTCTGTCTGCAAGCACGCCGTCTGAGATCATCTCGAGTGGAATCGGTCCATCTTCAAGGTGCGTAAATGGGTCCCGGTCTGATGCTATCGGATGCACATAAGTTGGAAATGCGCCATGCTCTTCAGCAAATTCAAAAACGTCGCCATTAGTCAGGTCAGGATTGCCAAGGGTTGGATTGTATGGACCAAAAAACCAGGGTGCGAACGGCGTATCAACATTCAGCAGGCCAATATGTCCGTGAAAGTGAGAACGCACCTCCTGTCCCTGGTGCACCGTACGGCCTTCATCACTCGTTATCTGTCCTAAAACATCGCGATCGATACGGCGCTCCCATCGGTTCCACGACATCGGAGCCAGCTGATCCAGCGACTCCCCTGCCATTAGCCTCAATGCGTCCTCATGATCAGCTCGATGGTGCCCGTCACCATTAAGGTGAACATGATGATCAGCCGACAGATATCCCGCTGCGCCGGCATCCCAGATCGTTGATATAGAGAGAGTTGTGCTTGCACTGCCTCCGCCCTGAACACGTATTTCAGATTCCACTACGGGTGTCATTGGCCCTCTGGTGGCAAGAACGGTATAGCGTCCTTCCGGCAACGTGAAGCTGTCAGATTCTTCAACGTAAAAATAGTGGCGGCCGGTTTGAGAATCGAAATAGGTAGCGTCGCCGGAATAAGCAATCGGGCGGCCATCAATACGGGTTATTGATACGCGTGCGGTCACAGGGTCATCATTGTCATCTGTAAGAGACAGAAAAAGATTCCCGGTTGGTACGCCGTAATTCCACTCAGTGATCTCAACCGGTTCCGGAATCCCGCCATAGGTCGGCAGACGCATTATTCTGAACTGTCTTTGATCATCCAGTTCCACGTAGTAAATCTCGTCCCCGTCCGCACTGAATGCCGGCGTCAAAGCGAAAGGATTTCCGTCTGTCAGCCGGTGTTTCACTCTTGGGTCATCCAGATCCATCGTCCAGAGGTGGTAATCATTATCGATGGGAGCACTGTAAACGATCAGCCGCTCATTCGGGTGGGCATCTGCAGTCAGATGATATGTCAGTGTTTCAGAGTGGACAATTCCATCATAGCCCTCAATAAAATCACGCTCACGCAGTACGCGATGGGCTCCGTTGCCATGCAGATAAAGAATTCCGGTTGAATCCGATAGCTGGCGTACGTTACGGACCACCTGATTTAAGTTAGTGAGTGTCTCATCAGTGCCGGCATCAAGATGGTATTTGCGCAGTTCAAGACTACCGTTTTCACCTGTGGTATAGAACAGGAATTGTCCGTCGGCTGAAAACTCCGGGTCTAGTTCAATAGCGGGTGTATCAATGATCTGCTCGTTACCGGATGCCAGTTCCATGATCACAACGGCGGTATTTTTACCGGAATCACGAACAAAGGTAAGGTGTTTCCCGTCCGGTGACCATCGCGGACGGCTGTCCATATCCGCACCGGATGTAAGGCGGGTTGCAACACCGGTTTCAATATCTAACAGCCATATCCATCCCTTTGAAGCAAACGCAAGCGTTTCCCCATCCGGAGCCGGGGCAGGATCTGTAGATCCGTGTGAAAGGATAGGAAGTTCATGCTGTTCCAGATAGGTATGATGACCAAAGTCGTCCAGCTTCTGGTAGCGGTTATCCCACTGGGCATGAGCATTACTGGAGGCACATATCCCAGTCAATACAATTAGAACTATCCTGGTTGTGTATATTTGAATATTGTTCATTTGTATATGATCTGTCGTGTTTAACGGCGTAAATATATCCCGCCTGTTATTAATCTTTTAAAGATTCAGCGTATTCACAGCTTTGTAATGTTCACATTTAAGCCGGCTAAGTTAACCAGTATAAGACATCCGTTTGAATCTTATTCTGTTTCATGAACCGTTTTTGTATATGTGGAAGAAACGGAGCATTGGAATTCCGGACTAACCGGATTTGGGTATTTGCTGAAAATCCCGTTGGAACTGCATATAGGTAGAAAACATAACGCAAAAAAAGAATCGCGTGCCATTAGCACTTAAACGTGTCCGAAGTTCATTCTGAATGATCAAATCATATATTTTACAGCGAGTACAATAATCTTTTATACCAACATTTCCACCGACTTAAAGTAGGTTCTATCGATTTAAAAAACACCTCGAATTCGCTGATAAAAATGTCTGGTAAATATGAAAGCTAAGGATTTCTCACCAAGAGCATATATTATAAATTTTCAGATTTTACTTTATAGCCTGAGTTCGATTCATAATATGTAAATTGAGGCGTTTAAAAGGGCGTCATCCCGCGCTCCCCCAACGGGATACCTTCGGGAGATGCGGGATCTCCCATCGTTATAAAGGCAGGAGATGCCGGATCGGGGTCCGGCATGACGGTATTGAGAATGAAATATCTTAACAAACACCCTTT
>Ga0209924_1000076_pt1 | contig 43951 bp, 39 predicted proteins | sample SalPonR1_C_D1_MG_FD_185700 | JGI IMG/M metagenome (GOLD analysis project Ga0209924, IMG submission 185700) | Salt pond soil microbial communities from South San Francisco under conditions of wetland restoration - Salt Pond MetaG R1_C_D1_MG... ...
CACATGTGACCATTCGAAGTTGCGTGTCACGGTTAGTATAGTCCACAGTAGTTGTTATTAGACTCCAGGTCTATACTTTTTTAAGTACGACAGTAACCTATGGCCGATTCCAAAATTCTACCTCTGTGTAGACTTTGGGTCGGGCAGCGGCATGTGGGAGATTTCGTTCCAAGAGGGAGAGTCACACAGTTTATAAGCTGATTTTAAATCTGAGTAGTAACCACGCGCAATTTAGAATGAGCTAATTCTCAGGTCATTTAATTCATATAATTGCCCATCAAACTGAGTATAAAAACAAAATAGACGAAGAAAGATCTGTGATATGATTTTGAGTGTGTCTTCGTTTGAATTAAAAGAACACTTATATTTATTAAGAATAACGCAATCAATATTGGAAAGCAGGCTATGATTCATTTAAAAACTATCGCCGCTTCATACTTTTTTCTACTGCTTGCAGTGTGGGCAAACGCCGGTTTTTCACAGGTACCGGTGCTGATACATGATGGCCAGTTCAAACAAGATGCTGTAGTTGCTATTGACTCTCTGTACAATAGGAATGCCGAAGCATCAGATGACATCATGCAGAAATGGCAAAATCGATATCCTAATCACCCGATTTGGGAAATATGGGATGCAATGGAGTTATGGTGGGTTGTGCTTGAAGACCTTTATGATCACTCTAACGATGACCGGCTCATGGAGGCGATGCAACGGAGTGATTACGCCGCAGGGCAGCTATTAAACCGTGAACCCAATCACCCCGATGCGCTGATTATCCGTGCGCTTGCCAATGGATATATCGGCAGGCATTACTCTAATAGAGACAATTGGTTATCCAGCGTAAAGGTGTCCCGTAGAGCCTATAGTACGTATCAAACGCTGATGGAAGTGGAGCCCGATTTTCCAGATAATGAATTTGTGCGGGGTATGATATCCTATTACGCCGAATATATTCCTGAGGAGTATCCGGTCGTTCGGGCTGTATCATGGTTTTTTCCGGACGGGGATAAGCAGGAAGGACTGAGAAAAATACGCAAAGCCTCAAATGAAGGGGTATTTTCGAGACCTGAAGCAACTTATTTTATGGGCAATATACTTTTGAACTATGAAAATAAAGTTGATGCTGCCATGCAGTATTTTCAGGAACTTGTCACAAAATATCCGGATAACGGATATTACAGGCGACTTAAAATTCGGACCTTGTCGAGCCTGAATAGAAACGAAGATGTATTTAATGCTGTAGATAGTGCGCTTGAAAGGTGGGAAAATAAGGAACAAGAAAGCATAAATCTCATGCAGGAAGAGCTCCAGTTCTGGAAAGGGAGGGCTTATTATCGGTTGAATGACTTTGATGAAGCTCTTAGCTCATTTAAATCAGCTATAAATCACGGAGAAAAGCTTCCTAACCAGCCTGAAAGATTATACTATTGTGTAGCCAATTATTACGCAGGTCTTGCGTCTGAGGCTCTAGGCAAAACAGAGGATGCCAGGCTATATTACTCTACAGCAATTGATCAAAATGTAGAGGCAGATTTTATCTCTAAAGCCAGGGACCGATTGCGTAACTTATAATTCTATTATCTGCATTGGGTATAAGGATGTTTAGGATAAAGTATCGAAGGTATACTCAGTCACAAAATCAGAATTGCCATTTTTGGTGTATGTTTTTTCGATAAAATTGACACGACCTGACGTATCTATTGTTAGCAGGGTAGAGCAGCGGGTTCCGTAACCATCAGTTTCTATAAATATCGGAGAAACAGCTTTTTCCATTTCGGGTGATAGCCCGGTATCAGGCAGTGATGCCTGAGGGTATGTCTCAGAATTTCTGAGAAACTCAAAAATCAATTCTTTATCTAGCGTTTCAGTTTTTAAAGCAGCCTTAAATTTTGACCTGGCATTTTCCACCTTCGGCCATGGCGTATCCAAAAAAGCATTGCTAATACCGTGAATACCCGGTTCAACTGTTTCTAAATCGCAGGTAATGTTATTCAAATAATACAGATTGTCACAAGTACCAGACAGAAGGTTGAATCCTGAATAGTTTTGAGATTTTTGAAGCAACCGGTGTAGGTTTTTTTTGACCGATCCATCTTGTGTTAAAATCTCTGGAATAATTTCTCCACGCGATCGCGGACCTTCCTTTGGATTCTTAAAATCCCTGTAATTCGTAATTGCACCAAATTCTCCCTTTTTAGAAATGCCAAGCCAGGTACCACCCGCACGGAGATCTTTACCGGCAAGGATTTCAGGCTCTGTATCCCAAAAATGTGCTTTTTGGGCCTCACGTGCATAAAATTCATCTCTGTTTCCGGCAAGAATAAACGGGTATTCCGGATGGTGATTGAATGCAAAGACGATCAGACACATAGAAATAATTTAAACTGTGAATAGTTTTTCTTTAACGGTAAATTAGATACAATTTAATCCAAGTATAAATGAGATTGCAACATTTGATCGATTTTTAACGAAATAGGGGTTTGTTGTAGAAGATCTCATTGAGGTTATAAATTTGAAGGGTTTCTCAAGATCTGGAAACTAACTTAACAACCTTTTTTCATGTTCGGAATGGATACGGCCAAGCGGGATTTAGTGCTGATTGCATTAGGCCTGCTCGCAGCCGCCTTCTTTTATTGGTATTATCCTATTTTACATCCACTCAGCCTGGGGGATAATTCGTTGGGAGTATCTGCGGCCTCAAGCAGCATGGATTCTGCAATGAATGAATTGGGGTATAATTATGATGGTACGTCTCAGACGACCTACCGTGTTAATAGCGACATTCTGGACTTTGTACAGACTGAGTTAAGTCAACAGCAGCAGGAAGGTTATGGCCGGGGGAGTGTGCTTCGGAAACTTATCCCTTCATTTTATTGGCATTCACAGCGGCGAATTCCCCTATCCGAATCATCGCTTGAGGAACCGGATACTGATGAATCAATATGGTTCGTAGAACTTCATCTCTCGGAAACCGGTGATTTGCTTGCATTTAGTAATCCATCAAGTCTGTTTTCAAAAAAACCGTTTGAAACACAGTTTTTTGAAGAACATAAACCTGATTTGCTTCCCACTCTACAACAATCACCTCCGGATTCTCTACTAAATAAAGAACTGCAATTTCGTCTGACATCGGGTCAGGGGCGAAATCAAAATGTAATTATTGATGGAGAACCAGTATATCTGGATGCGGATGATGCTATTCAAATGGGAATATATCACCTTAATCAATCCGGATGGCCCGCCGAATACTTTACCCAACAGGATGTAGAACCGCAGATGGTGAGGGGTGTTGAGACAGCTCAAATTACTTTTGCTGGAGAACTGCCGGAAATTTCTCCTTCAACAATGCAAATCACTCTTGATCTGTTACCTACAGGAACACTTATAGGAATGGAATATCAGCTGGAGAGTGATACAGTGATGGCAAATCAGACCGATTTAAGTGTAAGATTTGGCATCACCGCAATTACGATTTTTCTGCTTGCACTCTGGATGGTGGTTTTATTCTTTATCAGAATCAGGCTCCGTCTTGTAGATATCAAATTATCTGTTCTGATCGCTGTTCTTGCCGGATTTGCGACACCGCTTATTTTCCTGATGCGCCAAATAAGTAACTATCTTTACAATAATCCTGCAGGTTTTTCAACCGAAGAAGTTTTTGGCCTTTTCTTTTCTTTCGGGTTTATGGCAGCGATCAGCTCTGTAGTTTTTTTCATAACCACCGCAATTGGGGATTCGCTTACCCGTGAAAACTGGATTGAAAAACTTAAAACATTTGATCTTATCCGACTGGCAAGATTTTACAACAGGCCGGTCGGTCTCGTGCTTATCCGTTCTGTATCCTACGCTTATATACTCACCGCGCTGATCACTTTTATCATTTATGTGATGCCCGGAAGCTATATATCAGTGACAGAAATTTTCAGGTCCGATACCACAATTTTGCCATCTCTTGAGGTCATTATTACCAGTTCACTTTTTTACCTGCTCATAGTGCAGGCAGTGTTATTAATAAGCGTAGGCAAACTGAGTGGGCGAACAAAGCGACCAATATGGATTATTGCAATCAGTACTGCACTTTTCCTGATGCTAAATTACATACCTATCGATGTAAGTCCGTGGTCTACAGATATGGTGGTAGTTGGAGCACTCGGATTGTTCGCGGGTGTCATATACTATAAAGAAGATCTGCTGACCGTTGTAATCGCACTCAGTATTTTCGGCATACATTTTATGAGTGCCACTGGCCTGGTTATGGAATCCTCACCCGATCAATCAGTTTTTTATGTTAGTCTGCTTTTGACATTTGCTCTGATTCTTCTTGGTATTTTTGGGTTTTACAATGGCAATCCCATAGAAGATTTACCGGAATATGTGCCGGAATACATCAATGAACTCAAGCGGGATGAAAGGATTAAGCAAGAGCTTCAAATTGCAAGAGCTGTACAGCAATCATTTCTTCCAAGTAAAATGCCCAACGGTAATGGCTTTGAAATTGCTGCTGTTTGTACTCCTGCCCATGAAACAGGCGGGGATTACTACGATTTCATCGAAATGGAAGATGAAAAACTGGCCGTAACAATAGGTGATGTAAGTGGTAAAGGAATTGAAGCCGCTTTTTACATGACCTTTACCAAGGGTGTTCTGCATGCACTGAGTGATGATATTTCATCCACCTCCGAAATGTTAACGCGTATCAATAATCTGTTTTTGAAGAACTCTAAGAGAGGAACATTTATTTCGATCATTTTCGGAATAATAGACTTCAAGAGCAGTACGTTTCGTTTCTCAAGGGGAGGGCATAATCCACTGCTTTTCTTTAATGCAGCAGCAGGTAAAGTGAAAGAGTATCGCCCGTCAGGTATGGGTCTCGGGATGGCGAACGAAGAGCTCTTCAGAGACAATATTTATGAACTCTCGGTGGAATTAAAAAAAGGCGACATCCTGGTTATGTATACAGATGGTGTTGTAGAGGCTACAAATTCTCGCGGTCGGTTTTATGGTGATGCAAGATTGCATAGTATATTGAGGCGGTCTTCAAAACTCTCAGCTGAAAAGATCATCAAGGCACTATCTAATGATCTCATGAAATTCGGAGAAGGTTCTGAACCTCATGATGATATGACGGCAATAGTGATAAAGAAAACATAAAAGAATTGATAACAATAGTAACTTAAAATTATGAAAACACTCAAAACTTTCTGCTTGTCACTCGGCCTCTTGCTGTGCTTCTCAGCTATCAGTACGGGTCAGAGTCTTAACCCAACAGCGCTTGAAAGTGCGCTTATATCAGCTAAAGAGAGCGGTAAAAAGGTTCTGATTGACGTCTACGCTGAATGGTGTCCCTATTGTGAAAAAATGCATACCGAGGTCTATACTGAAACGGATGTCATCAAAGCAGTTAACGAACACTTTTACCTTGTTAAGATCAATATCGAATCGCAAAATGAGGTGAATTTTCTCGGCAACCGTATGACGGAAAGTGATTTCGCCAAAATGCTAAAAAGTTCCAGTTTGCCATCAACATATTTTATGAACAGCAGCGGCGAGCTGCTTGGAATGCAGCCCGGGCTTTTGCCGGCAGATGTTTTTGAAGATCTTCTCACTTTCGTAGGCAGCGATTCCTACGAGTCACTTTCCTTTGAGGAGTACAGAAAAAAGGACGAGTGAGAGCGCATCAAGTTTAATATAAGATCATGAGTAGAAGTCAATCCGTTGAGGACTATTTAAAAGCCATTTATAAATTAGAATCCACTCTTGATGGAAAGGGTGTACCCACCTCTAAATTGGCGAAGGAAATGAAAGTTGCCAATGCATCGGTCACGAATATGGTGAAACGCCTATCGGACCTGGGGATGGTAACTTACAAATCATATTATGGTTCAAAACTGACCGAAACAGGCCGGAAGATTGCTCTTGAAATGATTCGGCATCATCGTTTGCTTGAACTTTATCTGGCGGAAATGCTTGGATATTCCTGGGATCAGGTCCACGATGAAGCCGAAAAACTGGAGCATCATATTTCTGAGCAGTTTGAGGATAAAATTTCAGAACTGCTGAATGACCCTAAATTTGATCCCCATGGTGATCCTATTCCAACAAAAGATGGGATGATGCCGGAGCTTGGTCTGAAGGTATTATCAAGACTTGAAGAGAATATTTCACTTGAGGTGAGACGAGTCAAAAATCAAACGCCTGAACTGCTTCGATATCTAGATGACTATGGCCTTACGCCTGGTGCTGAAGTCATCATAAAGAAAAAAGAACCTTTTGATGGACCGCTTGAGCTAATTGTTAATGGAAACCCGGTGACTCTCGGTTATAAGATAGCCTCTGATATTCTTGTCAAATCAAGCAATTAAATTTGATATCAAGGTTTAATCATTCCATGACACTATCTAGGCTGTGTGATCCAAAGGGTTGGGATAAATAAATTTATAGTTCATTTCTTTCTTCAGTTTTTCATTGCTGATAACCCTATTTATCGATTCGGTCGATGAATCAAATGTTGGTAGTTCCACACTAAAATGATCTGCGGCTGATTGATAGAAGGTTTCTCTGGGTGGATGCCCATCTGATACAGCGTTAAAGACTCCTGAAACAGAATCTGATTCAATAAATTTTCTAACAATCTGAATGCAATCATCCTGGTGAATCAGGTTTACTGGTTTATAGGGAGATGAAAGGTCTTCCTTTCCAGCGAGATAGCGTACAGGGTGCCTGTCGTAGCCATAGAGCCCGCCAAACCTAAGTATGACAACATCGTAGCCTGAATAGCTCTGCAAGAGTTTCTCGGCTTTAAGTATGGCTTTTCCTGATGGGCGCGCAGTTTTTGACAGATCCGCATCTTCTTCGCAATATATTCCTTCTTCAGATGGATACACTGATGTTGAACTGGCAAAAATAACTTGATTAATGCGATTCTCTGAATCGGTTTTCAATATCCGATCACAGACTGATTTTATTTTTTCGGGATATGTGACTTCAATATCACTCTTCCCCCGCTGAGGTGGAATATTTAAAAATAGGCTGTCACTGTCCCAAAAAGCATCATTTGAAGGATCGTTTAAAGTTTCAGGTACTGATAATAAATAAGGCTCAATACCATTCTTCCTGATGATTTCAAATTTCGATTTAGTAGTCGTTGAACCTTTTACGTCATAACCATGGCGTAGCAGGGATTGTCCCAGGGGAAATCCTAACCAGCCACACCCTAAAATTGAAATAGTCATATGCTACATTTTTGATGGGCCAAAATGTATAAACATTACGAGGCAATTGAAAATTATAGGTTGAAATTGAAATTGAACCTTGAGGTTTTGAAGAGCATCTGATCAATTGTAAGAACCGGGTTGAATCAATCTATGCGCTTGCATTGTATCTATAGGTAAATAGGATAATATCTTAGGGAGCGAAAAATTGGCCAAGAATAGCTTCATATGATCTTCTTTGAGATTACATAAGTTAACTGTCTTTATAGAACTTGTTGTTGGAAGGAATTTTTTATTGATATGGCTACAAAAAAAATTGCGATAATTGGTGCGGGGATTACAGGACTATCCGTTGCATGGCAGGCAAAAAAGCTAGGTGTAGAAATTGATCTCTTCGAGAGCAAGAAGAAGGGTGGAGGTGTGATACAAACAGAATCAAATGGAGAGTGGAGATATGAACTCGGTCCTAATACATTACTGCTGAAAGACCCTGAAATTGAAGAGCTCATCGAATCAGTTGGTTTATCATCCCGTTTGGAAACCGCCAACAGTGAAGCGTCGAAAAGATTTATTGTCAGGGATGGAGATCTTCAGGCACTACCTCAATCATTCAAGGATTTCCTGAAAACCCCGCTTTTTTCAGGAAAAGCTAAAGCTCGGTTGATGGGAGAGCCATTTGTTGGAAAATCCGATTCCGAAGTATCAATTGCTGATTTTTTTGAAAATCGATTCGGCAAAGAAATTCTAGATTATGCTGTTAATCCATTTATTGCGGGCATTCACGCAGGGAAACCTGAAAATTTGTCTGTCAAACATGCATTTCCGGCTCTTCATGAGCTAGAACAGTCGTCTGGGTCAGTTATTCTTGGCGGACTTCGAAAAGTATTCAAGCGAACGGGGACAAAGAAGATAAAAAGACGACTTATATCCTTTGAATCGGGACTTCAGGAGCTGCCTGAAAAGCTAATGTCACAAATTAGCAATATCCATTTTGACCATACTCTCGAACGCTCTGAAAAACGTGAAGATGGATGGCATATCTATACCAATAATGGTGAATATGGTCCTTATAGCGATTTGGTTGTGACCATACCTCTACATAAATGGGATGAAGAAAAACTTCCTTTAACAAAAGCATCGGCTAAGAAACTTCAAAACGTAACTCATCCGCCGCTATCAATGATGATTTTGGGATATAAGAAAGCGGATGTTAAACATCCGTTAGATGGATTTGGATTTTTGGTTCCAGAGGTGGAAAACCGATCGGTATTGGGCGCGTTATTTACTTCAACGCTATTCAAAAACAGGGCACCCAAGGGGCACCATCTGCTAACCGTATTTACAGGCGGGGCACGGCAACCTGAGACTGCCCGAATGGAGAGTGAAGAACTATTGAAACTTGTTGAAGATGATCTCAAAAGTCTCATTGGATTACGCGGGTCACCTGTGTTTAAAGATCACATCTACTGGCCGAAATCGATTCCTCAATACGAAACCGGTTACGGTGAAATCTATTCTGTTTTTGATGAGCTTGAAAAAGATAATCCCGGGCTTCATCTTGCTGGCAATTTTCGGCACGGCATATCGGTACCTGACTGTATCAAAAACGGGTTAAACCTTGGTGAAACTCTCGCGACGTACTGATCAGTAACTGCGTGAAGAGAAGAGTTCAAGCACATTCTGCAGAACATTCTGACTAATTTTTGTAAGGCGCTCACCGCGACCAAGCGCAAGAAACCTGAGGAGCAGACGCAAATCATTTAGCAACAGAGGTGGATGAGTAACAAGAGTTTCATTTTCGATGACAAACTTCCAGTCAATATCACTGCTGAATTCAACTCCCTTTCTTTCCATAGATTCTTTATAAATATTTGCAATCAAGCCATACCCAATGGTCGAAGGATGCAGGCCGTCGAGACTGAATATACCACCACGGTCTAGTTTTCTGCTATCGTCTTTCAGGCGGATATAGTCGGTGGATATTCTTGGTTTATTACCATCATCTACCAAGTAAGATGTATCAGCATTCTGCTTCAGTGCTTTTATGAAAGAATCGGGAAATGGCCTGACTTTATTTGCCCCCAATCGTCTTCTGGCAGCTGCAGAAACGTATTGACCCACCGGAACCACATGAAAACCAAATTCTTCACTTAGTTCGTAAATGATTTTGTTGTATTGATCAATATGCTGATCGAGTGTTATTGCATCCTGTTTTGTCAGATGTGCGTGTTTTTCGGGATTAAAATCTTCGTCCCAAATCCAGAATCTGGAGTAGTAATCAAAATAACCGCTTCTTGGCTTTGATTTATCACTGTTTACACCACGAATGGCTGGTGGTATCGTCATATACGGCAAAGTAGGAACAAAGACACGTTTTGCCCCTATTTTTGACAATTTTTGGTACAGTATCCGGGTTTCATCCTCAAAATGTTCAGGTCGGAATACAGTACACGTGCGTTTATGATGCGGAGCATTCAAATCGTGTTCTTCAGAGTAGATGAGATTAAGGTTTGTGACTGCACCTACAATATTATTATGGCCCAGGCAACAGATTAAATTTTCGATCCCCCCGTCATCCTGAAGCAGCTGAACGTTATCAATCATCGAATGCCGGCTGAGTGTCTCCGTTTGAGAAGGGTTAAGTACCAGCCGTGCAGTTATAAAGAGAGCCTCATCAGGCAGCACGTTGAATACCGTATAACGGGGTCGATTATTTTCTATCTGATCTTCACAGTAGTTGCTATTCATCAGCCATGAATCACTTATTGCAGTGCCCCAGATTCCCTGATTGTGATACGGTTTATCCCGAATTACGGCTAGTGATTTTTTATTACCTTCCCAGTACTCTTTGATACGCCGAAGCGTTTTATAAAGATGGGTACCTGCCTTAAGGTATTCATTCCAGGTTATCTCATCCCCGAACTCATCGGCCATGCCGCGCACAAGTACTTCTATATTTATAGGAATCCCGGCCTGGGCTGTAAAAAGTGGTGTTTCAAATGAAGTCTCTTTTCCAAGAGATTTTGCAAGAATAGCCGGAAAACTTAGATCTGTACGGTAAATACCGCCATTCTTGAATCCCTGAGCCATGCTGTCTCCTAAAGAAACGAGGCGATGTTTATAAAAAGTCCGTCTGCTAAACACGAGATGATTTCATTATCTTTAACTCCAACGTGACAATAATCAATGTACTGTCAATTTAATAATAAATCAGATGTCAGAACCGGAAAATGATTTACAGAAATTTCGAGAGCAGAGAGAGGCGATGAATGAAAAAATCCTCGATCTGAATCACCTCGGAATAAAACGATTTTTTAACCTTGACTCCAACACCTATAAAGATGGTGCCCTGCCAACTCAAACAAAAGAGCTGCTGGGACTTGTGGCATCAACTGTGTTGCGCTGTAATGATTGTATTGACTACCATTTAGAACAGTGTGCCAAAACCGGCTCATCTAAAGAAGAGATTATTGAATCACTTAATGTGGCTTTGATTGTGGGAGGCAGCATTGTCATTCCTCACTTGAGGCACGCTATACAAACAGTAGAAATCTTAGAATCAGAAGGATTGCTATAGATGAGCCGGTTTATTTATTTAGCTGCTATTATCATTTGCTTGCTAACGCCGCTGCGTAGCTATGGACAGGCTCCGGCAAATAATCAGTCAAAAGGCCTTAACTATTCATTTTATCCCGTTTTCGGATACTCTTCCGACATTGGGTTTTTTGGTGGCGGTCTGTTTCAAAGGATCGATTATGCTGATGGATTCCGGCCATTTTTGACCAATACACTTGTTGATATAACAGGATCAACAAAAGGTCAGTGGGTGGCCTCTTTAGAGTATGAGAAAACCCGGGCGTTTGGCAGACCACTTCGTACCAGAAGCGAATTTAAAGCGTTCAGAAATCCAATCAGTAACTATTTTGGCATTGGCAATGAGACTGATTTTTCGGACTCTGATTTTAGTGAAGGACTTTATTATCTGTTAAAGCGAAGAATCGTAACCCGGTTTGAAATACGCAAGCCATTGCGAACCATAAGTGATCAAAAAAAATTAGAAGGCGTCCTTCGCTTTAAAGTTTCTTACACAGATAATGAGGATCAGGGGGCTGACACTCAATTTGTACAATCTCCACCAACGGGTGCTTCTGGGGGCTGGGTGAATACAATTGGTGCAGGGCTGATATATGATATCAGGAATAGTGAGTTTGATCCAAGGTCGGGTATAAGAGCTGAGGCAGGAGCTGATTTTTCTCCCGTGTTTGCTGGCAACGACTTTGGTTTCTCTTATTATTTTGCTGAATTCACTACTTATGCACCCATCCTGAAAAATACGGTATTTGCACAGCGGTTTGCTGCGGAACATACAATTGGGTCAGTACCATTTTTTGAACTTCCTGCATTGGGTAACGAGGAAGGGTTGCGTGGCTATGCACTGAATCGGTTTTTAGGAAACAGTTCTGTTATTTATATGGCTGAAATGAGAACCTGGGTATTCAGCTTTTTAGATGATCAGATTAAGCTTGGTGGCCACCTGTTTTTCGATACCGGTCGGGTTTTTTCTGACTCAGATTCATCTGAATTTTTAAAAAACTGGAAACAAACATGGGGAATGGGCGGAGCCATGTCGCTTTTCAATCCCGACCTCATATTGAGAGGTGAAATTGGTATATCGAATGAAAGTTATAGAATATATGCAGGTGTTGGCTATACATTCTGAGCAATAACATAACCATGACTATGACCATGACTTTGAATACGAATTGATTTATTTGAAATTTAAAATTTTGTAAATGAGTAAAGGCAAACTGTTGTTCACAGCTTCCCCGATAGCATGTGGAGATATGATGTATATATTGGAAGAAGAAAAAGAGAAGTTTCTGCATCTTCCACTGGAATCATATGAGGATAATACCGAGAAGGTTGCTTCAGCCTTACTTAAGAAAAACGTCGATAATTTTGAATTTGTAATTTACGGTACTCTTAGAAATGCCATCTATTTTGAAAAATGGATGAACCAAAACAAATTATTGGCTGATTTCCAGAATCTCGTTCATTTCTGTCTTGATAAACCGACATCAGAATTTCTTGAGTCGAAAGGAATTCCTGTTATTCAGCCGCGAGAGCATGCAAAACCAATTGATATCCTTGAGTTTATGCTTAGAATTTCTCGCGAGGGAAAAACACTTTATCCCACATGTTCAAATAAAACTGAGGAGATGCCGGGACTTCTTCAGGAACTTGAGATGGATATTGCTGAATTTTCTGTGTGTAAAGAAATAGGGCTCACGCCTGAAGAAGTAGAAAGCTCAAGGGAGACATTATCAGAATCGGATGTGTCAGCTGTTCTGTTTCACAACCGTTCTGCTGTCACACGAGCATTTGCCGCTTTTCCTGATCTCAACGTAAAGAAACTGACTGTTATCTCAGGGAGTGCGGGTGTAACACAGCATCTGATAAGCAAAGGTATTGAGCCGCATTATGAGGCAGAGGGATCTTGGTATTCGATAGAAAAGCTGGTGCTAAAAGAGTACTTGCAAAAAACTTACAAACTGTAGCTCTTACTTCAGTTCGACCAGCGTGCAGCCCGGTCCTCCGTGCTCCCATGGCGCTAGATTATAACTTTTGATTTCTTCCCGTTCATCAAGATGCTCGTGAACGAGTTTTTTCAAAATGCCTTCTCCTTTACCATGAACTATTTCAACCTGCCTGAGTCCTCTGCTTACGGCTTTGTCGAGATAGTGCATCAGTTCCTTTACGGCGTCATCTCCCCGATAACCTCGAATATCGAGTTTTGGCTTTACTGAGAGATCGATCTGCTCAGAACCACCGTAGCTTCTGGTCTTCTGTTGCTTTTTTTTCTTTGGTGGTGAAGAGACCGAGATTTTCTTGAGCTTAGATTTTATTTTCATACCGTTTACCAGGATGGTTGCCTGGTTACCAGATATATCAACAACTTCACCCGATGTACCACTTTCCCCGACAGTTACAAAATCACCAACTTCCGGTTCTTTACCGGACGATTTTTCCTCCATCCGTATGTCAAGATCAGCTTTACCCCGTTTAACTGCCTGTTTTGTATTCAAAATATCATTGCGGGCTTCTCTGATCGCCTCCTTATCTTCCTGTCCCGCTGTAATGATTTTTTCTACAGCAGCCTCAATGCGCTTATTCGCAGTTTGCATGATGCGATCCGCTTCTCTGTATGCTTCGTCTAGTTTTTTCTTTTTCTCACGATCAAACTCTTTCTCCTTTTTTTCGAGTCGCTCAGTATGTTCAAGAGCTTCTTTTTTAAGCTGATCAAGTGAACTTCGCTCAGATTTGATCTCCTGAATCTGCTTCTCAAGTGAAAGAAGCAGATCACCCATTTTATTTCGCTGATTTCCTAGCAGATCTCTTGCACGTGTCATCACCTCTGAGTGGAGGTTCATGCGGTCAGCTATCTCAAATGCATAGCTGCTTCCGGGAACGCCTTTCCTGAACCGATAAGTTGGAGAGAGAGTCTCCTGATTGAATTCCATTGCACCATTCACAATGCGCGGATGCTCATGGGCAAAAACTTTCAGAGAGCCGTGATGCGTTGTTCCAATTACGCGCGCCCCGGAATCAATGAGTTCTTCTATAAATGACTGAAAAAGAGCACCTCCTTCATCCGGATCCGTACCGGTTCCGGCTTCATCAATGAGAACGAGTCCGCCATCAGCAACAAGATCCAGTGTTTGCCGCATCCATTGCAGGCGAGATGAGAATGTACTGAGGTCATTTTCGATAGATTGATCGTCGCCTACATCAATAAATAGACCACTGAGAACAGGAAGTGAAGAATCTGGTTGAACAGGGACAGGGTAGCCCATTTGATGCATGTAGCAAATCAACCCTACGGTTTTCATTGCAACAGATTTCCCCCCGGCGTTGGGCCCTGTGATGATCAACCCACGCTCATCTTTATCAAGGGAGAGCTGAAGGGGTACGACCTCTTCACTGTTTTTTTCCAGCCTGTTTTTGAGAATTAAATTGGGGTTTCTTGCATCCCGAAGCGATAGCCTACGATTGTCAGAAAGCTGTGGAACTGATCCTTCAAGAGTTATCCCAAGTTGCACACGACTGTTAAGAGCATCAAAAAAACCGATATTATTCATGTTCTCGCGTAAAGCATCAGAATATGTTCTGACTGTGCTTGTAAGCTCTCGAAGGATACGCTCAATTTCGCGCTTTTCATCTGCTTCAAATTCCCGGATATCATTATTGATCTGAAGGGCGTCTACAGGTTCAACGTAAACGGTCTGTCCGGATGAAGACACATCATGTACAAATCCCTGAACCTTACGCTTGTATTCAGCCTGAATTGGAAGCACCATTCGTCCGTTTCTTATGGTAGGGCCTTCGTCCGAGCTCATGCCTTTTTCCCTGGCTTTTTTCATCAGCCGATTTATAGTCTTGCGCAACTGACCTTTTCGGCGATTCATTTTTTTCCTAATCGATTGAAGCTCAGGACTGGCATCATCTCTGAGGGCACCGGAATCTGTTATAACTCCCGAAATTTCATTTTCAAGGGGTTTTAAAGAAATAAGACGCTTAACGTGCGGCGTAAGCGCTTCAGCTTCAATTTCATTATTATTAAAAAAATCTTTAATCAGCCGTGCCTGGCGGGCATTATCATAAACAACCGGGAAAGCTTCCAGTGAAAGCATAGCGCCTTCAACTCTTGCATCGCTAATGATGTCCCGAACGTCTTTAAGTTGCTTTAATGGATGTGTGCCTTGTTTTTCTATAACAGACATCCAGTTTTGTGTTAATTCATTCAGCTCAATTACTCTGTCAGCAGATCCTGCAGGAAGTTGCTCTTTCAGGCGTTCTTCGCCGTAAGGAGTGTAGGTGTGTTTTACAGCTTCATCAATTATGAGTGTAAAGCCGATCTTCTCTGGTAAGTTCGGAGGATATATTTGCATTTTGGTATTCATTGTATAAAGATCGGTATCTTACAGCTTAATTTGAAACGTAGTGTAGTTCGGTTTTTGTAAAGCTCTTATGGTTGAATAAAATTAGGTTTAACCACAAATTTCAAACTGATGACGTTCACGAGTACCTGTTCAAATAAATCAAATTATTATTGATGAAGATATTTAAAGTAGATGCATTTACTGACTCACTTTTTTCCGGAAATCCGGCTGCTATCGTTATAGTTGATAATTGGTTGAGTGATAATCTTATGCAAAAAATTGCAATGGAGAATAATCTGTCTGAAACTGCCTTCATTTTAAAACGAGAAGACTCACAGTATGAAATTCGCTGGTTTACACCTGAGACGGAGGTAGATCTATGTGGCCATGCTACACTGGGCGCAGCCCATGTGATACTGTCACATTTAGAAAATCAAAGTTCAAATGTATTATTTAATTCAAAAAGCGGAGACCTCAGAGTAGAGAAATCAGGCAAAATGTATTGGCTTGATTTTCCATCTCAGCCTCCAAAGCCTGTATCTATTTCAAAACTTTTACCAGAAGCTATTGGCACCATACCACTATATGCTGGATATAATGTGGATTTGATGGTGCTGGTAGAAAGCGAAAAAATTGTGAGAGAAATGACTCCGAATCTGCAAATGATAAAGAATCTGGATGTCCGCGGAGTAATCGTAACTGCACCATCTGAGAGGGAGTCAGTAGATTTTGTGTCAAGATTTTTTGCACCTGCTGTTGGTGTTGCCGAAGATCCTGTTACAGGGTCAGCTCATACAGTTCTTACACCATTTTGGGGCAAACGATTAAATAAAAAACAGCTTAATGCTCAACAGATTTCTAAACGAGGCGGTAATTTAACCTGTATAGATGAAGGTGAACGGGTGAAGATTGGTGGATCTGCCGTCACCTTTCTTGAAGGGTCTATTTCTCCGTAATTATATGATTCTGCTCATCAGTCTATTGATAATTGGGGTTTTCACCGGCATAATTGCGGGAATATTTGGCATTGGGGGTGGTGTGCTTTTCACTCCGGTTTTATTCTTTGTATTTGGGGTGGCAGGAGTGGAGCAGCCGGTAGCTTGGACAATTGGGACATCATTATTTTGCACTTTTTCGGCCTCCTTAAGCAGTTCAATTCAGCAGATGAATCAACGAAACAGTTATTTGAAGGAGGGTTTGCTTGTGGGCCTGTTCGGAGCGGCAGGTGTCTATTTCGGTAAGCTGATCTCAACGTCCGACTTTTATACTGAAGAAGTGTTCGTGAGCATTTTTGCTTTTCTGTTGCTCATTGTTTCATACATGTTTTATAAAAGGGGACAGGCACAAAAAACTATTCACTCAAACCAAGATCCGGTACTTTTGAAAAAATCTTTTTTAAGCGGTTTTGGAGGAGGAGTTGTAGCATCTTTGGCCGGAGTTGGGGGAGGTGTGGTAATTGTGCCTGCCTTGAATCTGGGGTATAAGATTAATATTGCTAAGGCTGTGAGCGTTTCATCACTGGCAATTTTAATTATTTCCTTATCAGGCTGGATGCAGTTCGCTTTAGATAACGCTGCTGCTTCAGGAGCAACTAACTATACTTTGGGGTTCGTAGATTTTGGATCAGGCTTACCACTTATAGTTGGTGCTTTTATGGGGGGTTTTATCGGTGTGAAAGCTGCGAAGAAACTTCCTCAGGATAAAAGACAGGTACTGTTTTCAGTACTTTCACTAATTGTGGCTGCACTAATGATATACAGTATACTGTAACAATTCAGAATCGGTTACAGAATACTTCATCAATGGCGAGAGGAGTGTAGCTATCGATTTATCAGACTATATCATAATTGAAAAGAAGAACATATGTGAATCAATACCCGGATTCTCCAGTCCGGTATTGGCGTTCGACATATGCTGCAGTATGTAACCAAATTGAATGTCAGTGTTATGAAACATCTTCATTTCAATTCCGGCGCCTAAATTAATCAAATAATTAATCGAAGCTCCGTTTCCCTTTGGAAATTTATCATTCAATAATATTCCGCCCGCAGAGACAAATGTAAAAGGATTGACAGGCCTGGACTCAGAAAAAGGCATAAAAATGTTGACAGGTACTACACCGATTCCAAATCGGTAATCTTCGGGGCCATTATCACCATTGATTGGATAGTGGAGATGATGTGTTAAGATGATTTCAGATCCCAGGCGTGCCTGGAAAGTACCATACGCTAGCCTTGAGTGCCATATCTGACCGCGGAGAGAAAAAGATCGGCTGTTTTTAATTTTCCCCCATGCTATGAAGCTTTTAGGCGAGTAAATTGCGGATATTCCGAATCTTAAATCCGATTTTTTAGTGGTATCAAATGGATCAGACGCAAACGCAGGATATGATATAACTATAAATATCTGCAGGATGGTTGATACCCATATGAATATCAATGCTTTTCTTATAAGAGCACGCATTTTATTGCGTTTTTCTTTGATACACAATTATGGCAGAAATCCATATAAATATCCAGCCTGCTGCTGTAACATACCATTGACCATAGATCAGAATAGCACTCGACGCTAAATAAATGATGTGATATACCCAGAGAGGTGCTTCTGATACTTTCTTTTCAGTAATTGCCCTGAAATTGTTGCTTAATAATGAAAAGAGACGTGCCACTACCATCAAGGCAGTATAAACATAGACTACATACGTCAATACAGTGTACTCGTAAAATACAGCTATAGCAATGACGACAAGCGCAAATACATCAACAACGATTTGTTTTATCCACTCCATAATTAGATATAAAGGGGATATGGGGAAATATGTTTACCTGTCCTGTAGCTTATATCTATATAGATAATTATGCGTTTTCCTGAAGCTCAATGACTTCACGTGCCTGAAGCCCTTTCTCTCCCTCGGCAATTGTAAATTCTACTTTTTGTCCTTCGGCAAGTTTTCTGAATCCATCAGACTGAATTTCAGAATAATGAACAAAAACGTCCTCTCCGTCTTCACGTGTTATGAACCCGTAGCCTTTGCCATTATGAAACCATTTAACTGTGCCAACTTCTCTTACTTCTTCCATGGTAAATCCCATCTTAGTTCCCGGTGATAGTTTACAACAGCTTGATCCTATTTGAATCAAAACCATCGCGACTAAAATAGTTTGTAAAAACCTTTTAAGCAATATTCATTATGAAATTGATTATAGTTTTTCCATAGGTATTTTCTGTAGTAATAGGTATTTAGCAATTTAGAAGATCATTTATCGTAAACTTAAACTCTTAAAAGGTCGAAAAATATGCGGCAAAAGTTTTTTAAATGATCCTGGATATACATTTTGATCTGATAAATGGGCTGGAATTTTACGAAACTTTACCTGCTGCAATCAAACACTTACTGCGCATCTGGAGAAATATGAATTGAGACTGGAAATCGGCTTAGAGAGGTTCTTATAGTATCGATTACTCAGATTGGGTATCAGTTTCAGCTTCTTCAGGTGTGATCTTTTCAATCCAAAACCAATGTGAGGAACGGTATGCAGGCAGCTCATCTCGAACGGGAGAGATCCATATATTGCCATATCTGTTTTCAATATCTACAATATAACCTGACAACGAAACGAGTTGTCCCCTGCGAAGTGAGGATATTTTATCATGAACCTGTTCAGTTGCTGGAATAACATGTGTCATCATTAAATGTTGATGAATATTCCCTTGTTGATAGGGCGGTTTAGCCATTTGTACCTCATAGGACCGGTCTTCAATGTTGACCAGCATCCTGGTAAGTAAATCCTCGTCTGACATTCTATCCCATGAAAGTAAAAGATCAAAAGGTGAAATACTGCTCATATGTTCAAACCAATACCGATTCTTTGCAATAACCCGAACGGTGCCACTAATTTCAAATTTGGGAGTTATAATAAAGTTTTCGGTTTCTATAGTATTTGGAAAAACAATCTTTTCAATTTCCGGTTTGGAGTCTGCGATAACACCCGGACCATAACGCACAGGTCGCTGCTCCCAAAGGAGATAGCAAATAATGAGTATGATGATTAAGTATAAGTGCTTCAGCATAAATTAATGGGTTACTCACAGATCGATTTCCACTACATAAAATCCTTGTAGTAGATACTGTTCAGAAAAATATTAGAAAAAGGCGCTAACAACTTTTCTAGGTAGTAACAAGAGCACAAAAGTGGCCGATTGTTACAAATTTTGAGACCAATCCTAATGACTTAGAAAGGGATCACTGAATAAAGTGATTCCCAATCTATTATCGGTCAAATTGAGAATTTGCTTAATTGATGAGTTCTTGGGTATTCAATTGCTTGCCAGTTACGTAGAAAGCTAGTTGAAATTAACTTGCAAACCTGCTTGAAGTGATCTCGATGCACCGGGTTCGAAATAATAACCGCCAAATGCGTTAATGTTCAGACTTGTGGCATATGTTTCGTCGAAAATGTTACCCACATTCAGAAATGGGCGTAATGATGTGTTGCCACCAAGTTCAATTTTATCAGTTGTCCACCGTAAACTTGTTACAACATAACTATCGGTGAGGGCTGTATTTTCACTATCAGCTGGATATCGGTCGGTATATCGAGCGTCGATAGTGAATTGCTGAGATCCGGGGCTGAAGGTAAAAATAGCGCCACTTTGAAATGATGGCACACCGGGCAAATCGTTACCGTCGAGCTCTCCTCCATTGAAAACAGCTCTCATCACATTGGCCATAAGTTCAATAGAGTAGATTGGGTGGGTCGAAAAACTAAAAGAAGATTCAATTCCATAATGGTCGGTCTCACCCTCATTTCTGAAAAATGTTGGCCCATCCTGCTCTGTCTGAAAACTAACGAGTAAATTCTGAACCTTCATTCTATAGACCGTGACATCATATCTGGCGTTAATTTCAGATAAGGAACCACGAACGCCCGTTTCAAAACTTATGGCTCGTTCCGGATCTACATCCTGATTAAATCCATTTCCGCCGCCCGGACGATTTACCAGCTCTGTTGTAGTAGGTGATTCAAACGACGTGCTGAAATTTGCAAAAATCTGAGAGTTGTTAAAGCTGTAATTTAGTCCTAAACTAGGATTTACAGAGAAAAAATCACGCTCACCATCGATGTCGTTTCCAAGTTCATCTTCTGCCCTGAAGGTGATCCAGTCAGCCCGAATGCCACCACTTAACGTGAAATCATCTGTGAGCGGGACTGCAGAACGTAAAAAGAGTGCATTATTAAACACGGTTTCCGTTTGCTGAACACTCACCTGATCACCCCGTTCGCCATTTATGTTATTGGTTTCGAGGCGATCATCATTCTGAATTTTAATTTCAGCACCTGCATCAAGCTCAAAAGGAAGTGATTGGAATGAAAAGGTGCCTCTTGCTCCTCCTGCATACCGTTCGAGCCCTATAAAGCCAAATGGCAAGGGGTTCTCGAGATCTCTGTAAGTACCATGCGTACTTAACTCCATCACGCCGGCATTAAAAGTATGCAGATATGAGAGTCCTAACATGGCCTGATCAAAACGCTTTCCTGCACTGGTATTTTGAAAATTACTTCGTGCTGTTTTAGGAGCATTCTCAAGTTGAGATTCAGTCAATGCACCGGGATGTTGAGCTTTTGGCATGGACGTGTAGTTTACGTTCAGAGTGATGCGGCTATTCTCTGATAAGCTTTGCTCTACACCCAAACTGCTTCTGAAAAGTTCAGCTGCACTGTAATTTCTGTAGCCTTCGGTTTCAAAATACGTTGTGTAGCCGTAAATCCTTGACGAACTGCTTGAGTAGTTCCATTGCAGCTCTTGTTTTAGCGTTCCGAAGCTTCCGCCATATCCTCTATATTGCAAAAGCGGGGCATCAACCCTTGGAGTTGTTGACAGATACAAGACGCCACCACTGGAATTCCCCCAAAAAGTTGCTGACGGTCCTCTTAAAACTTCAATTCTTCGCACAGTAGCAGGGTCAATCATGCTCATAATTGTCTGCCCATCAGCCACGGTAAGTGGCAGGTCATCGAGCAGCACTTGAACGCCTCTGACACCAAAAGGTGATCTCCAGCCAAGCCCGCGAATCGACATTCTCTCTCCCAAAGCGTAATTCTCTCGATTACTGATTGTGATTCCGGGAATTGTGAATGTAAGATCGTCCATTGTCATTGCGGGGCGGGCTGCAATTTCTGCCGAATCCCGTAATCGGTAGCTCAACGCCATTGGTGCTGTTCCTATAGAAATAGGTGAATAAGCTGCCTCAATAAACACAGTTTCGAGTTCTGCTTTTAGCGAGTCGGGAATTGTTTGTGCATCAGAAGTTGACACCATCAAACACATAATTAGTGATGATGATATGAAAACAATTTTTAAAAACTTTCGTAGAGTATTGTACATTAAGGACAAGTTCTGTTTGTATTTAAATGAAATGGCGGTAGAAAGAAAGCTAACATACAAATGACCGGTGACATTCTTAAAATATGAGATCAGCTGAATCATTCCATAGATACTTTTTTTTACACGGCGAATGGATTCTGCTTGCTGGTGCCTTGCTGTCTATGACGTTAATCAATCCATACGAGCATACTCATACACTTTGCCTTTTTGAAAATTTAGGAATTACATTCTGCCCCGGAGAAGGATTTGGACGATCAGTTGCTCTGCTTGTGAGAGGAGAGTGGTCGGAGTCTTTTCAGATGCACCCACTTGGGATTCCGGGAGCGACAATTATTCTACATCGAATATACTCAATATTTAAACGTAACCAATCAATCAAATTATGATCATGAAGAAAGCTCTTAAACATTTCCCGGAACTCGAAGGCGATGAACTTCAGTATATATCGAACACAATTGACGGATTGTCAGATGATGAGCTTGAGCTGTTCAAATCCATTTATAAAGCCCGTAGAAAAGATCCGGTTGTATTCATGATTATGATTCTTCTCGGACTGGTGGGGATTGCAGGTGTTCATCGGTTTTTCATTGGTCAGATTGGAATCGGAATCCTCTATTTTCTGACGGGAGGATTATGTCTGATTGGTACCATTGTTGATTTGATCAATTATAAAAGCCTTAGCTTCGAATATAACCGGGAAATTGCAATTGACGCCATTAATCAGATAAGATAATTTATGAACCCTGACAGAGACACGTCGAAAGAATTAATGCGATCATACATCTCATCTGAAAGCCTCAGAAATCATTGTGAGATGGTAGCAAGAGCTATGGAGGGGTATGCCAGGAAGCTTGAGAAGTCAGAGGAAACAGTCGATAAATGGTGGACGACTGGTCTGCTGCATGATCTTGACTGGGAAAAATATCCCGATGAGCACCCCGCAGAAGCAGTAAATAAAATTCTGCCGGACAATGGATATGATGGGGAGATAATTGGAGCAGTTGAAGCTCATGCACCTGACAGAACCGGAAGAGAACCAACGTCAGAAATTGAAAGATATCTGTTTGCGTGTGATGAAATCAGCGGTTTTATGAACGCTGTATCGCTGATGCGTCCAAATGGTTTTTCTGATATGAAGGTTAAGTCGGTCACAAAAAAACTGAAAGACAAAAAATTTGCCGAAAATGTCCCAAGGGATGACATAAAAAAAGGTGCCAAATTAATCGATTTAGAATTGCGGGATCATATTCAAAATCTTATTACGTTTTTTAAAGACGATTTTTGATACACCACATTTTAGTCATAGAAAGAATTTTAATCTAACCGGAACTGTTAATTGTAAAAAGTACCCTTTCAAGGTACTGCAATTTGTTTTCAGGCTATTTGTATTAAATAATGAATTATCCAAATTTCAGGGAGTCTCTGGCAGCTCTTTTGATTTTTCTTATCGGTTTCATGGTGGTATTCGGGATTCGATATTCCCGACTTTACAGCGATGATTCTATCAGCTCCAATAGCACTGTTGAAGTACTATTGCATAACCCCATTGGACTAGAGGAACTCTACACTACTCTCGACTCTCTTGAAGTTACCGTAGATTATGAAAACCTGAAGTGGGCAGGCAGGCTTATGGGCTGGCGATCTTTCAGGCCGGGCAGGTACGAAATACATTCAAACATTTCGTTTACCGAACTACTATCTAAAATGGGACGCGGTATTCAGGATCCAGGAAATGTTGTGGTACATAGTGGTATTGATATCTCTATGCTCAGTGACCGGCTTGCCGGACAATTGAAGGCTGATTCACTTTCGTTTGCAGAGCAATTCTCAGATAGTTCAGATCTTGCACTTGAACTCGGATTAAATGGAGAAAGGTTATTTTCAAGAATGTTGCCTAATACATATGAAATGTATTGGACAAGTTCTCCGGAAGCTGTAATCAGACGTATTTACAGAGAGTTTGAAGAACAAGTGATTGACCGTCTGTCTGAAGATATTGAACAAAGCCCATTCACTCTCAATGAAATTATAACGCTGGCATCAATTGTAGAGTGGGAGGCAAAAGATGCAAATGAAAAAGCCCGAATCAGTGGTCTTTATCAAAACCGGCTCGATCGAAATATGCGATTACAAGCGGATCCGACCGTGATTTATGCACTTGGAGAACGGCGCAGGCTATTGTACGATGACTATAGCTTTGAGCATCCTTATAACACCTACATGAATAGCGGTTTGCCGCCGGGGCCAATCACAAACCCTGATTTGAGATCAATTCGTGCTGTTCTCAATCCAGAGGAGCATGAATATTTATTTATGGTTGCTACGCCTGAAGGCAGTCACGACTTCAACGAGACATTTGAAGAACATAAGGAATCGAGTAAAAACTGGCGCAGCTGGATACAGGAACAGTATCGCATAAAGCGTGAATTGGAAAGGAAAGAAGCAATTAATCGATAATACGGCTTAATGATCGATGCAGTCAGGATAAGAATAAAGAAATTCTATCAAGTTTTACTCACTTCCATTAGCTGCACTTTCAACGTTCATTTGCTCAGCAGCCTGCGGTGTCAAAGGTCTGATATTGACGTGCTGATTAATTCGCTCTCCATTCATATTAATTCTGATCGCTGTACCGTTGTAAGGAGCACCTGATCGTAAAGAGTGGGTCAGATGTGCAGGGTTTCCAGCTTGCGACATACTGGTAAATAAGTAATTCCCTATGTCATATCCCAATTTTGAAAACTGATCGGGTTCGATTCCAAAACGGGTTTGGTAGTCTTCTTCAAATAACTGAACGGCTGACGTATCAGCTGTGCCTCCAAACGCCTGAGAGTAATAAATCTCGAAATTTCTTTCCTGCCATCCTGATAAATTCGCATTTTCCCACTCTTCAGAACCCATGATAATCATATCACTTCCAAGAACTTCTAAATCAGTCATTAAAAGATTCATAAGCGTGTTTGCAGCCTGACCTGTGAATGGCGCATAGATTCCTTCCGTGGGTATATAATTCAGGGAATCAATCTCAACAGAGTTGGTGGAAAACACTTTCGTAAAATCTGTAAGATCGTATCCCAGTGATGAAAAATCTTCCTCAATGTAGTACGATACAAATGCTCCCAGTCGTTCAGCTTCTTGTCTGAAACTGCGGGCTGAGGCGGTCCCCAAAGCATCAGTTGGTGTGATAACTGCTAGCGTATCAAGGTTGAGCTCCTGAACTGCATACTGTGCCATTTCCCGTCCGTGAACTTCAAATGTAGGATTCATTTGAAACGTATAGTTATAATCCAGGTTAATTTCATCCGAATTGGCTAGTGGAGCAATCATTGGTACACTATACTGTTCGGCTAACCCTGCCATTCGAGCAGCCGTTTCAGAGAATAAAGGCCCAATCACAGCATCAGAGAAGTCCTTCCAAACAGCTTCATGAAAAGATTTAGCAGTAGAATCCGGGTCCCGATAAGAGTTTCTGAAATTCAATGCTATTTTTTTATCGCTGAACCTGCTGTTGAAGTCTTCAGCAGCCAGGGTGATGCCATAAAACAGATTGCGCGGTACGATCATGTTTGACTCTGGGTCTTCATCAGCTGGCAGTATGACGCCAATATTGTAAACCATACCATCAGGTACTGCCAATGACTGTGGTTCCGAATTAAGGTTGACTGATCTGTTAGAACTGTTAAGTTCCGTAATAAGAGCCATTCGTTGATTTTTATCTGTCACTCGTTCCAGAAAAACGGATACAAGAGCTTCGTAATCCAGATTATTCACATATCGGCTGGCTGAGCTGACAACATCCTGCGCCACTTCCGTGTAATCGGTTAATTGAATAACCTCAAAACGTTGATCTAGCGTAAGAAACTGCAATAATTGTCTGTAAAATTGCTGAGCATCAATTTTTGCACGCCCACGTTCATCAGACGTTATCAACTCGTGGAGAAGGTCTATACTTTTCGTATAATTTTTCATACTGAAGTAAGAAAGACCAAGCGTAAATTCAGCTTCCTGACGAAAGGCTACTTCATCAGACAGTTCAATAGCCTGTTGTAGATATTGGTTTGCTATCAGATAATTTTGTTGATCGAAATGACTTTTACCGGCAAACAGAAGGGAGCGTTGATCGTTTAACGATGTGAAAATTTCAAGTGCTTCCTCATACTGTTGTTGTTCATACAATTCGAGACCATCTTCAAAAGATTGAGCATAAGAGGAAACAGACCAGAAAGATAGGGTCAGCGTGAGTAGTAAAAATCGATTCATGGAGATCATTTGAGTTCAGTAAAATGAATACCAACGAGGAGAATATGTTCCTAAAAAAATTTCTATGCCAACTATGATAAGAAAGCCTTCATTTATAAATAATAGGCCTTATCCATTTTTTAAAGAACTCAAACCTATTCCCACTCAATTGTTGACGGTGGTTTCGAGCTCACATCATATACCACACGATTGATTCCTTTCACTTCATTGATAATCTGATTACTAACGATAGAAAGGTAATCATAAGGTAGATGGGCCCAGTCTGCAGTCATACCATCGCGACTGGTTACGGCTCTCAATGCAATCGTAAACTCATATGTCCGCTCGTCGCCCATAACTCCTACAGATTGTATAGGTAAAAGAACGGCCAGGGCCTGCCACACCTCATCGTAAAGATCGTGCTCTCGCAAAGAATTAATGAATATTGCATCAGCTTCCCGTAAAAGAGCCAGCCGGTCTGGAGTAATGTCACCAATAATCCGAATTCCAAGCCCGGGACCCGGAAACGGGTGACGCCCGATAAAAGATTCAGGAATTCCAAGCTCACGTCCCACGTTTCTCACTTCATCTTTAAAAAGCTCTCTGACCGGTTCAATGAGCTTGAGGTTCATTTTTTCAGGTAATCCTCCAACATTATGGTGCGACTTGATGGTCGCTGACGGTCCTTTAAAAGAAACACTTTCAATCACATCAGGATAAAGCGTACCCTGAGCAAGAAACGTATATTTACCTTCGTCAAGAACTTCCCTGTCGAAAACATCAATAAATGTGGAACCGATAATTTTCCGCTTCTCTTCAGGGTCAACAATGCCTGAAAGATGATCAATAAACTCCTGTGAGGCGTCCACACCTTTAACAGGCAGGTTTAAATGCTCCCTGTAGGTGCTAAGCACTGTATTGTATTCATTCTTGCGAAGGAGGCCGTTATCAACGAAAATGCACTGTAACTGATTACCAATTGCTTTGTGAAGCAGGGTAGCAACAACTGTAGAATCTACTCCACCTGAGAGTGCACAAAGAACATTTTTGTCACCAACCTGTTTTCGTATATCATTTATTTGAGTATCAATAAAAGAAGCGGCTGTCCAGGTGCGGGAACTTCCGCAAATATCATCAACAAAATTCTTAAAAATAGTTTTCCCTTCATCCGTATGAACGACCTCCGGGTGAAACTGCACACCAAAAATATCTTTCTTGTTGTGGCGGACGGCGGCTACAGGTGCATTGGATGTATGGGCAATAGGGTGGTAAGTATCGGGTAGATCGATAATATGATCACCGTGGCTCATCCATACAGTGGATTGCTCTTCCAAATTTTTAAGAAGGTCAGAATCATCGTCTATGATAAGCGTTGCCCTGCCAAATTCACGCTTCTCAGCCTTTTCAACTGCTCCCGGATGAATTGCGTGGGCGAGTGACTGCAGGCCGTAACAAATGCCAAGTACAGGAACATCAATATCCAGATAATGCAAGTTCAGTTCGGGGGCATCGTCATCATAAACGCTGCTGGGACCACCCGATAATATTATTCCCCTGGGAGGGTGATCTTTAAAGGTATCGGGATTGGTATTGAATGGATGTATTTCACAATACACATTTAATTCACGCACGCGCCGTGCAATGAGTTGCGTGTATTGAGACCCAAAATCGAGGATTAATATCCAGTCTCCTGTATGTAAATTCATTAGGTCAGATTATCCGTCATTAATCGATTACATCCTTGTAATCTTCGGCAGATAAGAGCTCTTCAATCTGCGACTTATCGGAAACTTTAATCTTAACCATCCAACCTTTCTCATAGGGATCATTATTGACAAGTTCGGGATCGTCTTCCAGTTCTTCATTATTCTCGACGATTTCACCAGCAACAGGAGCAAACAGTTCAGAAACGGTTTTTACAGCTTCTACAGTGCCAAATACGTCATCTGTGTCAAACTCAAAGCCTTCAGGTTCAAGTTCTACAAAAACAATATCTCCAAGTTCGCTCTGTGCAAAATCGGTTATTCCGACAGTAACGGTTCCATCACCGTTATCACGAACCCATTCGTGTTCCTGTGTATATTTTAGGTCTGTTGGTATGTTCATGATTCTCCGTAAATATTACTTGTCGGGGTTAAATTTGAAAGAATTTTCAAGATATTTCGTATTGAATTCACCTGTCTGAAAACCTTCATCATCCATTAACTGCAGATGATATGGTATCGTAGTTTTGATGCCTTCAACAATAAATTCCTGAAGCGCACGCCGCATTCGTTTTATGGCTTCATCACGTGTTGGGGCACTAACGATGAGTTTAGCGATCATTGAATCGTAGTGTGGCGGTATTTTATAACCTGCATAGGCATGTGTGTCGACCCTTGTGCTATGCCCCCCGGGGATATTGAATGCAGTTGCTACGCCAGCCGTAGGACGGAAATTGTGAGCGGGATCCTCAGCGTTGATTCGGCATTCAATAGAGTGCCCTCTTATCTTGAGGGGAGACGTATCAATTTTTTCACCGGCAGCTACTCTGATTTGTTCTTTTACAAGATCTACATACGTTACTTCTTCGGTTACAGGGTGCTCAACCTGAATCCGGGTATTCATTTCCATGAAATAGAAGTTGTGATCATTGTCCACCAAAAACTCTATGGTTCCGGCACCTTCATAATTTATGGCTTTACCGGCCTTAACCGCGGCATTTCCCATTCTTTCACGCAATTCGGGAGTAGCTACGGGCGAAGGAGCCTCTTCAAGCATTTTTTGATGGCGCCGCTGAAGAGAGCACTCGCGTTCTCCAAGATGAATAATATTCCCATGTTGATCACCTAGAATTTGAATTTCTATATGACGTGGATCTGCAACAAACTTCTCAATATAAACGTCTGGATTATTGAATACAGTAGATGCTTCATTACGGCATGTATCAAAGGCCTGCTTTAATTTTTCTTCACTGTCAACAACTCTCATTCCGCGGCCGCCACCTCCGGCACTGGCTTTGATCATCAATGGGTAGCCGGTCTCTTTTGCTACTTTTTTTGCATCCTCATAGGTAGATACGATACCATCTGAACCTGGGACAACAGGAACACCGCTGGCTATCATTGTAGCTTTGGCAGTTGCCTTATCACCCATTGTGGAGATCATTTCAGCAGAGGGACCAATGAATTTTAATTCATGCTCCGCACAAATACGACTGAACTCTGCATTTTCGGATAAAAATCCATAGCCGGGATGAATGGCCTCTGCATTTGTAATTTCAGCAGCTGCGAGAATAGATGGAATTTTCAGGTAACTCTCCTTACTAGAAGGAGGGCCGATACATACTGCCTCGTCCGCAAATTTTACATGAAGTGAATCCTGGTCGGCTGTTGAGTACACAGCTACCGTTTTGATCCCCATCTCTTTACAGGTTCGAATGATCCGAAGAGCAATCTCTCCTCTGTTTGCAACCAATATTTTATTAAACATGGGCAGGATTAAGATTTTTTGATGATAAAGAGCGGTTGATCAAATTCTACAGGCTGACCGTCATCAACAATTATTTTTTCTACAGTACCTGAAAATTCAGCGTCTATTTCATTCATAATTTTCATTGCTTCAATGATACAAAGCGTATCACCTGCGCTTACCTTATCTCCAACTTTTATAAAGGCGTCAGAGTCAGGAGAAGGAGCTTCATAAAATGTACCAACGATCGGGGATTTTACTACCTCACCATCTGGCTGAGAGCTACTTTCTGTTTTAGCAGACGCTTCTGTTTGTGCAGCTGACTGTTGAGCGGGTTGTGCCTGTGCCTGTGGAGATACCTGTTGTTGTGCAGGCATCGAGTATTGCAGATTTGCTGCAGGCAGTTCCGATTGTTTCTTTACTTTTATTTTAAAATCGCCTTCTTCAATTGACACTTCGTTAACGTCACTTTTTGAAATCAGGTCAAGAAGGTTTTTTACTAGTTTTAAGTCCATAGTCGTAATCGGTTATTTTTATTTAGCTCGTTCGAGATATTCTCCGGTTCGGGTATCAACCTTAATTTTTTCACCCTGTTCAATAAATAAAGGTACTTGTACAACAGCCCCGCCGGATATAGTAGCAGGTTTGCTTCCACCTTGTGCAGTATCACCTTTTAAGCCGGGATCTGTTTGAACAACTTCCGCTTCAATCTGATCAGGTGGTTCGGCATAAAGAATGGTATCGTTTTCAACATCTATGACCAGTGTACAAATCATGCCATCAGAGATGTATTTTTCTTTTTTAACACGTGCAGCCTCAAGGGGGACCTGCTCGTAAGTTTCCTGATGCATAAAGAAGTACATATTACCATCAAGGTAAAGAAACTGATAGGGGTGAGATTCAATCCTGACAGACTCCATACTCTCGCCTGACCGGAAGGTCTTTTCGATATTTTTTTCATTTAAAACACCTTTAAGCTTGGTGCGCACAAACGCAGGCCCTTTACCGGGTTTCACATGCTGAAATTCAACAATCGTATAAATCTCGTCACCTAGTATAATGTTGAGGCCGTTTCGAAAATCAGAAGTACTAACTTTTGCCATGTAATCACATATTATAAATTTTGATCAAAAATACTGCAGATGGTCGTTGATAACAAACCGTGTTTCCGTGAAGGGTGTTTAACCCCCAAAGAAATTATTATAAATAGTCTGAATCAAAATGATCAGGATAATCAACGGGCATATGTACTTCACTGAAACTGACCATGCTTTTGCAAAAAAGGTATCTTTTACGGTTTCATATCCATGTTTCAATTCATCGAGGGCATTCTCTGTCTTCCAGACATAACCAAGGAAAATACAGATCAGCAAGCCACCAAGGGGCAGCCCGATAACACTGAAGGTAAAGTCAATCGTGTCTATCAGAGCCGTGTTGAATGAAATGATTAATGATATTGCCAGAATACCAAGGCCCACATACAGTGCAGCATGTTTCCGTGCCACTTTGTGTTCGTCAATTACATAAGAAACAGGCACTTCAAGCAGGGAAATAGTAGATGTGAGAGCCGCAATACTCAATAATGAAAAGAAGAGGACACCAAAAATGAGTCCTGTGAGGCCTCCCATTTGGGCAAACAATTCTGGAAGAAGCTGAAATATAAGCGCTGGTCCTGCGAGGAAGTTACCATCCGCATCAAATATTTGAACACCTTCAGCCTGGGCCATGTAGATCGTTGGAAGAATCAAAAGCCCCGCAAGAAATGCAATTCCTACGTCAGCGAGCGTAACAAAACCTGCCGCTTCAGCAATATTCTCCTTTTTACTGAGGTAAGAACCATAAGTAATGATAGCCCCCATACCCAATGAGAGGGAGAAGAATGCCTGACCCATTGCCGCCAGAATCAAATCCATATCTATCATTGAAAAGTCGGGGTAGAGGTAAATTTCCAGGCCTTCCCGGGCGCCAGGCTGAAACATCACATAAACCGTCATTATAACCAGGATTATCAGAAGAAGAGGCATCATCAATTTTGTGGCTCTTTCAATACCGTTACTGATACCACCTCTTATAATTCCAATTGTACATGCCATAAAAAGTATGGCAAACACAGCATTGACGTATCCATTTTGAAAATCGGCAAGATAATTGGCTGTATCCTGCATTCCCAGGTGCACAAATATTTCAACAAAGACATGACTGAACGTCCAGCCGGCGATGACCGTGTAAAAAGACAAAATCATCACACCACAAAGAACACCCCAAATACCTACCAGCGGAAAAAACTTATTAGTACTGAGCGAGCGGAATGCACCTACTGGGTTTTTCTTTGAACTGCGTCCTATAGACATTTCGGCAATCATTACAGGAAATCCGATCAAAAAACAGCAAGCAAGATAGATAAGCAGAAAAGCAGCGCCGCCATTGGAAGCGGCTTCAGTTGGGAATCTCCAAATATTACCAAGTCCAACAGCTGATCCTGCAGCTGCAAGAATAAAGCCTAATTTTGAATCCCAATTTCCGCGTGATGTTGTGGATATATCAGCCAATGGTCCTCCGAATATATGTAGTTAAAAAGTCTGAAAATTACTGATTAGTGCCGAAATTTTCTGAGTATAGCTCCGCTTTTTGCTGGCACATCAATAATACCGCTTAAGATATCAAATGCCTGCGAGGATGCAATCTGTTTATTTGCGATAAGTTCCCAGGAACCCTGTGGCAGGTGCTGGGAGATTGTATCTGACCAATTGGCGTTAAGGATAACGTAATAATCATATAAATCTCCAGACGATTTTCCTCTGACGTAAAAGCTTAGCAACAGCGGGTTATCAAAATGATCGAAGATTATCTCATCGGGTTTCGCCTTGCGGAGTGCAGGAGATGTTAGCCTGACGTTTATTAAACCGCGGTAGTAGTTAAAGAGATCTTTATTTAAGTCAAGAACATTAAAATCAAGCCAGTTGGTAGCATTGTCTTTTTGATAGCTATTATGATCAATTTTACCAACATCGGGATCTTTCGCATCTGTTTCAGCAATTATTTTCGCCCGGCCAAATTCCTGACCTGCGTGAATCATCGTTATACCCTGCGAAACAAAAAGTGTAAGAGCAGCAAGCTTAGCATGATCCTTTTGTCTATCACTGAGTTTATTAAACTCAAGCGGATTTTCGATGACATCGTCGTGAAGTTCCGGTTTCAGGCCAATTCGAATGAAATCGGCAAGAGTATACCCATCGTGACTTTCCAGGTAGTTGACGCTATGAGCTGAGGTGTCGAATAAACCGCCATCACCCTCTTTAAGAGTGCCGCGTATGATATTTTCAAGTCGGCCCCTGCTGGTTTCATGCTGCCACTCAGAAAAGATAAATCCTTTATCATGCAGAGGATCTGAACCCTTGATACTATTTCGAATTCTGTCGTTCCAGGACGCCCAGTCGTAATCTGAAAATTGTGCCGGAGCGTAGTGGCCGCCCCATGGTTCTGCAATTAATACTATCCTGGGGTCTATGTTGTGAAGCGTTTTACGAATAGCTCCCCAAGTTTGCATATCGAGCAGAGCTGCCAAATCAAACCGGAACCCGTCAACATGGTATTCTTCAACCCAATGGACAAGCGAATCGAGAATGAGCTGTCTTGCGACCGTTTCCTCGGATTTATATTCATTTCCGGTGCCGCTCCGGTTCATTAACTTGCCTTTTTCGTTATATCGAAGATATGTGTGCGGGCAGAGGTGGGTAAGTGGGTTTAAGTCAAAGAGTGACGTATGATTATAAACGACATCCATCAATACAGTGATGCCGTGTTTATGAAGCTCTTTCACCATGGTTTTAAACTCTGAAACAGCTGCAGTAGTATAACCCCGAATTTTGCCGGAGCTATCGGATGCAAAAGAGTTCTCAGGTGCAAAAAAGAAAGAGGTCATATAGCCCCAGTAATTCTCTGCATAGGGGTTCCATGAGTTGAAAAATCCTTCTTTCGTTTCTTCACCATACTGAGGCTCTACACGTGCAAATTTCTGAAGAGGAAGAAACTCTACACAATTTACGCCCAGCTTTTTAAGGTGTGCAATACCGCCTTTTTGATTCAGATCAACGAATTTGTGAAAAAATCCTTTACCTGTTGCACCACTGCTGGGATGGGCTGTGCAATCTTTCAGGTGCGTTTCGTAAATAACGAGGTCGCGCGGGTCGTCAGGATATTGATGCTGATCTTCCTCCCAGTCAAATGAGTTATCAAAAATATAGGTTTTAGCTCGTTGATCGTACGAATCATTTACCGTTACATGCCGGCTGTAAGGATCCGCAAAGAGTTCGCCACGGTAGGGATTGGTCTTCTCTAATTGTTTGGGGTGCTTCACATGATACCCGTACCATTTCCCCGTAAGATCGTCATTGACCGACAGGTGCCAGTACCCGTCATCGTCTGTTTCCATAGTGTAGCGTTTACCTTCAGACTCACTGTAATCCTCAAAGACTTCACATGCTACAGACGTCGCATCTTTGCAGTAAAAACAGAATTCTGTGCCCAATTCTCCAACGGTTACCCCAGGAGAGTTCTTAATTTGTTCTACTTCCATAATTAACTGATAGCATCATGTAATTGGACTGCCGGGTTCAGCTTCCGTTTCAACAAAATGTAACGTACCCTCTGAATCTTCTCCCATCAGGATCATACCATTACTTTCGATCCCCATCATTTTTTTAGGAGCGAGATTTGCAACTACACATACAGATTTGCCAACGATATCTTCAGGTGAAAAATATTCCGCGATACCTGAAAGTATTGTTCGCTGTTCAAAGCCAAGGTCAACGTTAATTTTAATAAGCTTTTTTGATTTTTTGATCTTTTCGGCTTTTAAAATTTTACCTGCTCTTAAGTCAAGAGACATAAAATCATCAAATGTGGTCGTGTCTTTTAATTTCGGAAATTCAGACTCTTCTTCAGCTGTTATACCAGACTTGTCTTTTAATTTTTGGACCTGGTTTTCCACTATATCGTCTTCAATCTTGTCGAACAGGATGTCCTGTTTATCTATCAGGTGTCCTGCAGGAACCAGGTGATCGTCGATTTGGTCCCAATGTGTTTGATGGGGAATACCAAGCTGTTCACGCAATAAGTTCATTTTTTTCGGCATTACCGGGTGAAATAGCAAGCTCAATGCACCACAAATTTGTGTACACACATACAGCGTATTTTTACACCTCTGTGGAGCTTCATTTCGCGTTTTCCATGGTTCGGTTTCTGTGAAATAACGGTTCCCGGCTCTGGCCAGATTCATTGTTTCAGCAATAGCTTCCCTGAACCGGAAACTGTCATATGATTCCTGAATCAATTTCTTTTGCTCGGTGATAAACCTCAGAGCAGCTTTATCTGTTTCGTCCAAATTTTCAGGAGTGGGAACTTCTCCATTAAAAAAACGCTGAGTGAAGCTTGTTGTACGGTAAACGAAATTTCCGAGAATATCAGCTAACTCACTATTGACTCGTGCCTGGAAATCCTTCCAGGAAAAGTCAGAATCTTTGGTTTCAGGCAGCGTCGTACCCAGAACATATCGCAAAAGGTCGGGGTCAAATTCATCAAGATATTCATCAAGCCATACAGCCCATCCTTTAGAAGTGGATAGTTTTCTTCCTTCCAGATTCAAAAACTCGTTGGCCGGTACATTTTCGGGCAGCACATATCCGCCATACTGTTTTAGTATGGCCGGAAACATAATGCAGTGGAAAACAATATTATCTTTGCCGATAAAATGAATTAATCGTGTGTCCTCATCCTTCCAGTAGGTTTTCCAGAGGTCAGGCTCACCTTTCTCTTGAGCCCATTCTTTAGTAGCCGAGATGTAACCAATAGGAGCGTCAAACCATACATAAAGAACCTTACCCTCAGCCTCGGGCAGAGGCACGGGCACTCCCCATGATAAATCTCTTGTTACTGCCCTGTCATTCAAGCCGGAATTCAGCCAGCTTTTACACTGTCCTGTCACGCTGGCTTTCCAATTATTACGTGATTCAATCCATCCTTCAAGCCAATCCTGGAAATCGCCGAGAGGTAAATACCAGTGTTCGGTTTTCTTTGTGATTGGCTTATTTCCTGTAATTGAACTTACAGGATTGATAAGCTCGGTGGGGGATAGTGAAGAACCACACTTTTCACATTGATCTCCATAGGCTTCTTCGTAACCGCATACCGGACAAGTTCCTTTTACATAGCGATCTGGCAAAAACATGTCTGCATCTTCATCGTAAAGTTGCTCTTCTGTTTTTTTCTTGAAAACTCCCTGGTCATTTAGTGCTTTAAAAAACTCCTGAGATGTTTCACGATGCGTTTTTGATGATGTTCGTCCGTAGTAATCAAAGTCGATACCAAAGCGCTGAAATGAGGCTTTATTCTGTGAGTGAAATTTGTCTACCACCTGTTGTGGTGTGATGCCTTCTTTTTCAGCAGCGATCGTGATTGGAACACCGTGCTCGTCAGATCCGCAAATATGTAGAACGTCTTCGTTTTTGAGCCTTAGGTATCTTGTATATATATCAGCTGGAAGATATGCTCCGGCAAGATGCCCCAGATGTATCGGCCCGTTTGCATAAGGAAGGGCAGAAGTAATAAGTGTGCGTTTAGCCATAAATAAATTGTCTTTCTTTTGGGCGCCGAAAATAACGTCTATGTATCAAATTTACCAATTTACAGATAAAAGATTCGTATTAACTTGGAGCTTGATATTTAATCAAAAAAGCGTAAAGTGCAACGCCGCACGCTACTGACACATTAAGTGAATGCTTCATTCCAAACTGAGGAATCTCTACTGCACAATCTAAATGAGAGATTAAATCAGAGTCGATACCAGTGACCTCATTACCGAGCATCAGGCATATTTTCTGTTTATTTGGGACGAAATCGGACAATAAATCACTATTGTGGGTTTGTTCAAGACCAATTACTTGATAACCTGAGTTTTTTAAAGTTTCAATTTCCCCGAACGGATTGTCAATCGCCTTCCATGAAACGTGCTCTTCCGCTCCTATAGCAGTTTTAGTGATTTCAGGTCTTGGAGGTTGGGGCGTATAACCTGAGATATATATTTCTTTTATTCCAAAAGCATCTGCATTTCTGAATGCTGCTCCTACATTATGCAGACTCCTGACATTGTGGAGCCATAAAATAAAATGATTCCTGAGAGGAGATTCCCTGGATTGATTTGCTTCTAATATTTGTCTTGTCGAACGTTTTTTCAAATATATTGTATTCAGTTAGTTAATCTTTCACATGAATATACGAAGCTGATATGCCCTCACCATTTAAAATCTCTAATGAAGTGAATGATGTGTGATTAAAATTTTGGTTGGTAAACAGCGCTGAACATCCTATTTTTTAGGTCTGTAAAAAAAATAGAAAACATTGTACAAAGCAGTTAGTGAAACTGCTTTTTTGTTTTTAAAAAGTAAAGACCAGATTAAAGAATCAACAGACGTATGAAAAAGAACTATCTATCTAAGGAAGGCTATGAAAAGCTTGACAAGGAGCTGAGAGACTTGAAAACTCGTGGCAGAAAAGAAATTGCCAACGAGATTGCAGAGGCAAGAGCCAAAGGCGACCTCAGTGAAAATGCTGAATATGATGCTGCAAAAGAAGCTCAGGGCCATCTTGAGACAAGAATTGCGGAGCTTGAAAATACGCTCGCAACATCAAGCATTATAGATGAAAGAAATATTGATGATACAAAAGCCTACCTGCTGTCAACGGTTACGATTTTGAACCATAAGACCGATAAAGAGATGAAATATACTCTCGTCTCCAAAGATGAAGCTGATTTTAAAGAGCGAAAAATTTCAGTGGATTCTCCAATTGGCCAGGGAATTCTGGGCAAAGAAGTAGGAGATGTTGTGGAAGTTGACGTGCCCGCCGGTCAGCTAAAACTAGAAATTTTAAAAATTGAGCGATTAGGATCATGAAAATTGCAGTAATCGGAACAGGATATGTTGGACTTGTAAGCGGAACTTGCTTTGCCGACAGTGGAAATGATGTTATATGTGTAGACATTGATGCTGAGAAAGTTGAGCAAATGCGCAATGGCGTAGTGCCCATTTACGAACCGGGACTAAACAGAGTGTTTGACCGGGCTATACGTGAGAAGCGACTGAGTTTTACAACCGATCTGGAAGAAGCATTTAAAACAGCTGAAGCTGTGTTTCTTTGTTTGCCAACCCCTCCGGGAGCAGACGGACAAGCTGATTTAAGTTTTGTACTGGACGTAGCAGATAAGCTGGGAGACCTGTTTAATAAATATCCGGAGTACCGAGTGGTAGTAAATAAAAGCACCGTTCCGGTGGGTACAGCTGATAAGGTGAGTGAGAAAATCTCATCTAAAACAGATGCGGAATTTGATGTTGTATCAAATCCTGAATTTTTGCGGGAAGGTGCAGCCGTTGAAGATTTTATGAAACCGGAAAGGGTTGTTGTGGGGGCAGGAAGTAAGCGTGCAGCTGATCTCATGACCCGTCTTTACGAGCCGTTTGTGAGAAGTGGCAATCCTATCATCATCATGGATGAGAGAAGTTCAGAGCTCACCAAATATGCTGCAAATGCGATGCTGGCAACGAAAATTACGTTTATGAATGAGATTGCCAACATTTGTGAAAAAGTAGGAGCCGATGTTGACAACGTTCGGCGTGGAATCGGAACTGATTCACGAATAGGTAAAAGATTTTTATTTGCCGGAATAGGCTACGGGGGAAGCTGCTTCCCGAAAGATGTCCAGGCCATTCATTACACCGCTGCCAGGAACGACTACGATTTCAAGATTCTTGACTCTGTTATGAAGGTCAATGGAAGGCAAAAACTTTCTATCGTCGATAAGGTTAAGTCTTATTACGGAGATTCTCTGAAGGGAAAAACGATTGGTATCTGGGGACTTAGTTTCAAACCTGAAACTGATGATATACGCGAAGCACCATCATTATACATTACAGAGGCTTTGGCCAAAGAAGGCGTGAAAATGAAAGCATATGACCCTGAAGCAATTGAAACGTTTAAAGTTGCATCATCAGAGGATACTTTGAAAATGATTGATTTTAAGAAAGATCGGGATAGTGTTCTCGACGGAATCGACGCCCTTATCATCTGCACTGAATGGAATGAGTTTCGTCGTCCTGATTTTGAAAACTTTAAAAATCAGATGAAGGCCCCCGTGATATTTGATGGTCGAAATCTTTACAGTCTCGAAAGAGCTGAGGAAGCCGGTCTGACTTATTTCAGCGTGGGTCGAAGAACAATTGGCGCATAAACCCGAAAGAGTGCAATTACCCTAATTCAATCTCTATGACAAATTCGAAAAAGAAAGTGTTGATAACAGGCGGGTGTGGATTTCTGGGATCTCATCTTTGTGACCGTTACCTGAAAGAAGGATTTCGTGTGGTTTGTATGGATAATCTCATCACAGGATCTCTGGAAAATATTGCTCATTTAATGGGTAATGAAGATTTTGAATTCATCAAGCACGACGTAACTAACTATATTTACGTTCCCGGCAAGCTGGACCTTGTTCTTCATTTTGCGTCTCCTGCATCGCCAATTGATTATCTGGAGATGCCAATTCAAACACTAAAAGTTGGATCGCTCGGAACGCATAAGGCACTTGGCCTGGCAAAGGAAAAAAATGCACGATTCCTTCTTGCATCTACCAGTGAAGTATACGGAGATCCACAGATCCATCCACAGAATGAAGAGTATTGGGGGAATGTAAATCCGATTGGTTTACGTGGTGTATATGATGAGGCAAAGCGTTTTGCTGAGGCGATGACGATGGGTTACCACAGATATCACGATCTTGAAACGCGGATTGTAAGAATATTTAACACTTACGGCACCCGCATGAGACTCCGGGATGGCCGCGCTTTGCCAACGTTTATGCGCCAGGCTTTAAAAGGAAATCCGATAACTGTTTTCGGGGATGGGTCGCAGACCCGGTCATTTACGTATGTGGATGATTTGGTTGATGGCATCTACCGTCTTTCCCAGTCTGATGAAACAGAGCCTGTTAACATTGGTAACCCTCAGGAAGTTACCATTCTTGAATTTGCCAAAGAAATTATTGAACTGACCGGTAGCAAAAGTGAAATTATTCACGAAGAATTGCCGGAAGATGATCCAAAAGTTCGCCAGCCTGACATATCAAAAGCAAAACGTATACTTGACTGGGAACCGAGGGTAAATCGTAAAGAAGGACTGCAAAAAACACTCGAGTACTTTAAAAAAGAAGTTAAGCGTACTGATGGATGAGAAGAAACTCATTGATCTTTATCCGTACAGGATCATAAACGGGAAGGTTTCATTTTTGCTTTTCAAACGGGCAAAAGGAAAGTTGTACGAAGATCAGTGGCGAATGGTAGGCGGTAAAGTTCAAAAACAGGAAACGTATTGGCAGGCCGCACTCAGAGAGCTGAAAGAAGAAACGAACCTGAAACCGATAACCTTCTGGACTATTCCAAGCATAAATCAGTTTTATGAATATTCGACAGATAAAATCTTGAATATTCCTGCATTTGCTGCTGAACTGAATGCAGAGGACTCCATAAAACTTGATGCCGAGCACTCAGACTTTATTTGGATACCATCCAAGGAAGCTTCAGCTTATATTCAATGGCCGGAACAAATTCGCTTGATTCAGCTTACAAACAGACTTATCACATCAAACAAAATACTGGACGATTGGCTCGTACCTATTCCATCATCATAGTTTGTGTTGCCATAATTTTGAGCCTGACTACTTTAGCGTCTGCTCAATCTTCTAAATCTTATGAATTTATACCAGCCCCTGATGTGTGGTATAATGACGTGGACGGCATTCGACTGGGCATCCGTCTGAAAGGACAAGTTCCCGGTACCTTCGAAGATGGTCCGCATCGGCTGAATGCTGGTGTTTGGCTCGGAACATGGTTTCCTGATTTACCTGTTTCTTATTACTTAAACTTTACCGAACCCATTCCCAGGTGGTCGGATTTTGGAAGTGAAGCAAACATTCAGTTAATCTCATCTATCAGAACCGGTTATACACAACAGGGGTTAAGCTTTAACAAACGATGGCAGCGGGGATTTGATGAGCGTCGATACCGGGAGCTAAGCTTTTTGAATACCTATGAGAAAAGGTTTGACGATGAATACACTGCATTCCCTTTGTTATGGACTGATGAAGATAAGTTCCTGAGTTCGTTAACAGCAAATTTACAAGACGAGAATGGATTGGGATTTTACACGCTGTCTGTTAATGGTTCCGTTCAGTATTTAAATCAAAATTATGCCTTTGGTTCACTGACAGCAGTTCAACGTATTCCTTTCAACGAGAACTGGGGACTTAAATTTAGAGGATTTGCAGGCACATCTACAGATCAAACAGCTCCTGAATATCTCTTTGCCAGAAGTACTGGCCAGGCCATCGAAACGTTGTCAAACGGAGTTACACGCGCTAAAGGCACCATTCCACAGCCCTGGATTGAAGGCGGGAATTTTCATGTGGCAGGCGGTGCTAATCTTAGAGGATACACAAGCCAGGATATCGCATCGTTTGCTGATGATTCATGTTCCGATTGCACACAGCAGGAATTATTAAATCTGCAACCCAAACTGTATAGTTCAATTGCAGCAGTTAATACTGAATTTGATTATCCGAATCCAATAAAGACATTATTTAGCCGCATTCCTTACGTTGCAGACTTCATTGCATTACGTTCATATCTTTTCTTTGATGCTGGAACTGTACCTGGATCAAGCAATTCAACAAACTCATGGATTGCTGATGGTGGTGCAGGCTTCGCTCTCTCATTGAATATTCCTGATTACCTGGGGAAACCACGTGGATTTGTACTTAGATACGATATCCCGTTTTGGCTTTCAGACCCAGACTCCGGAGATTCGTTTAAATTCAGAAGTTTAATCGGTTTTGGTGCCGTCTTATCATTCTAATGAAGAAGTCAATGGTTTCTGTCCGTCAGTTATTTTTGGGCATATTACTCTTAGCATTTGCAGGATGTACTACCAGTAAATGGACTGTTGTAGATGAACATGCTGTAGACAGCAATGAAGAACCGGAGATTGTTCAAAATTCAATTCAGTTAGTACCGGAAAAAAAGCCAACTCTCGAGTCTCCGGTTTTAAGGCTGGTATCTTATAATATTGTTCAGCGCGAATTTGCTGAACGAGTGCAGGTGCAGCGAACCGTACAAGAGTATAAACCAAAATGGGGTTTCGCGCTGCTCACACTTACGGGTGCAGCAATTTCTGTAATAGCGGCGAATTCTGATTATTTGCTTCCTTCTGCAAACACGAGCCAGCGAATAGCTTTGAATGCGACCGGAGCAATACTAACTGTTCTTGCAGCCACCAATCTGGAAGAAAAGGGAGAGCCTATATTAACAGATGAGATTCGTTATTTAAGACAAACTGGTTTTGATGTACAGACTGATACACTACAAATCGACAGTTTCAGTAGCGAACCCGCTTCCATAGCAGTGTATAATGGAGAAAATGTTCTGTTGAACGAACAGACCATCTCGACCGAAAGCGGATTTATTGAAATCAATCTTGGAGCCCTTACCTCTGAAATTTCGCACCAGCTAGACAGTACATCCAACATTGAGGTTCGTGTCAGTTTTAATGATTCTGTAAACACATACAGTTTTCCGGTCACTGATTTTCTCGAACCATATTTTGTCATTCAGGAACAGATAGCCGAAATACGAAATACAGCAGTAATATCTAGAGATAACATAATAGAAGAAATTGGCGAAGGCAGTGCCCTTAAACTTGTTAATGAGGTTTCTGATGTTTGGAATGAAGTTCTTTTCAACGACCTGAATGCATTTATACAACGAGAAGATGGACGCGTTGAGTGGCGTTCAACAGCTGAAGATGGTCCAGCTATACTATTTGAAGTTGCTGATATTCCATTTGGAGAAATTGACGTGGAATCATCTGTGCCTGTACTTAAACCCAGAAACCCTGCGGACAGGGCGATTATACTGAGCGGTAATGATGGTAATCAGGCTGGATCAAATCAATTTAGCGATCGGGACGAGCAGCTTTTTATGCATTACATGATGTCGGCATTGAGTATGGGCAGCAGCCAGATCAGAACTCTTGAAAGTGCTGATTTATTAAGCTGGACTAAAGAATTGAAGCAGTGTGAAGAGATGAACGGCGGGTCATTTCATATTTATCTGACCGGTTATGCAAGATCTTACTCTTCAGATTCCGGATCTGAAAATCTGGAACTTTTCCACGTTGATGAAAGTGGAACTGTTGACAGTTTGCCACTCATGAATTTGTTTGATCAGCTTGCTGAATGCAATGCTGAAAAAATGTTCGTATATGTTGATCTGGAGTATGTAGAAGAGGTTGAAAACGGTCAGATAATATCGTTTATGAATTCAAATGGCGGAAAGCAGCAAAGACTGGCAAATCGGCTCCTTAGAGATTTCGCAAATGCATATGTTTTATTCGGAAACAGAATCGGTCAAAGTTCATCTGAATATAGCGGATCACCTGAAGATGATAAACGTCATCATATCTTTCCGTATTACTGGGCAGAAGCAATCCAGGAGCGAAAAACACAGATGTCAGAATTGTTAAGACACCTGGAAAATAATGTAGACTATACATCACGTCGACTCCATGACAAACCTCAGGAAGTTCAGGGGTTTGGTAAATTAATGCTCGATATAGCTAAGTAATGACAGGATGGATATTCATTGTACTTAGTTCTGCTTGTTCAGTACTCATTGCTCATTTTTTAAAAGTCACAGAGTTTAAAAAGTTGAGTACGGTAAAAGTTCTGACAGTCAACTATGTCATAGCTTCAGCAGTTGCTTTTTTTTCTCCTGTGGGCGCTGCTGAATTTGATTTTAATTTTGAAGCAGCTTTACCGGCAATTGTATTTGCCGTTATTGTCGGGTTTATATTTATTGCCAATTTCTTCATTTATAGCAAGTCGGTTAGTAAGAACGGAGTTGGAATCAGCGTCTCAGCCATGCGAATGTCCTTAATGATTCCAGTTTTGCTATCTACGATTTGGTATATGGAAATGATGAGTGTGAGTCAGTGGGTCGGTTTTTTTACAGTCATTATTGCTCTTTTCCTGTTACTGCCGAATAAGAGACGTATGCTGCGAGAACCAAAAAGTGCGGCATGGCTGCTCATTTTATTGTTTCTTGGTACCGGACTCGGAGATGGGTCACTTAAAATTTTTGAAGCAGACTTCAGCTCTTATCTTACAAAAGAGCAATTTATGGGTACAGTGTTTCTCAGTGCAACTGTCGTCGGTTTTGTAGCTGTGATTATTAAAAGAGATCTTAAATTTTCAGTTCAGGAGGTCGGAATGGGAATTCTTGTGGGTATACCAAACTTATACTCCGCAATTTTCCTTATAAAAGCTCTTGAAATACTTAACGGTGCTGTTGTTTACAGTGTCGTAAATATCTTAACTGTATTAGGGGCCACTGTGTTAGGCTTAATACGCTGGGGCGATATTGTTACTCCCGCTCAGTGGGCCGGAATTGTCGCAACTTTACTTTCAATCTTACTACTGATGTAATGAAAACATCCATTCTCGAAGATATTCTGAAACGCAGTATTGACCTAAACCGAAAAATTGTATTCCCGGAGGCCGGAAGAGATCCACGCGTGTTAAACGCAGTGATGAGTCTTCATAAAGTGAAAGCAGTTCAGCCGATTCTA
>Ga0209924_1000092_pt1 | contig 39297 bp, 31 predicted proteins | sample SalPonR1_C_D1_MG_FD_185700 | JGI IMG/M metagenome (GOLD analysis project Ga0209924, IMG submission 185700) | Salt pond soil microbial communities from South San Francisco under conditions of wetland restoration - Salt Pond MetaG R1_C_D1_MG... ...
ATTAATGTGGATTACACGCATTAGATTTAGCTGTTTTTGATCAGGAGCAGCTTAGGAGTGTGAATATGGATGTGGTTATTCGTTGGGGTAGAGACGTACGGCCCTACGTCTCTACAATAATACAAACCACCAAAAACCCCAACCTATTCATCCACCTCTTGCTTTTTAGGCTGCCCTGTATCATGCAATTAGATAAATTCAGTACCTTACTGACCATAGTACAGCATGAGTTATCAAAATGGATTCAGCAGACGAAAATACTACCACAACTCAGCATTGCACAAACTGCAAAGCACCATTACTCCGGGATGCAAACTACTGCCAGCAGTGTGGACAGCGTAAAAGGGAGGTGAAATGGTCATTTCGCGGGTTTTTAGGGGATCTTTTTGAGCATTATTTAGCCCTTGACACGAAAATCGGTCATACTTTATATCCGTTTTTCTTTAAACCCGGGCAGCTCACACTGGAGTACATTACCGGCAGGCGAGCCCATTATGTTCAACCCATACGGCTTTACCTGTTTAGCAGTATTGTGTTTTTCTTTCTGCTAGCCTTATTGGGAAGTGAACTTGATTTGCAGCAAGTGTCTGCCTTTAATAGTAATGAACCTGAAGACGTTGAATGGACTTGGGGACAGTCTCAAGACTCTTTCCTGTATTCCTTGCCAGGCATTTCAAACCCGAGACCTATTTGGACTCCTCAAAATTCTACGGTTTTACTATCGCCTAAAGATAAGTCCCGAAACACCCCCACCGATATTGATTTGGAAATATCCACTGATGGGGAAATGGGTACCTCACTAGACAGTATCATACATTTGGCCAATGACCTCACACTTACGCCTGAAGAGGTGGTGGAAAAATCTCGTATTTCCAAATCAGATTTGAGCCCTACAGAGCGACAAATATTTATTCGTTTGGTGCGCATTTGGCGAACAAGCGTAGGAGATATTTATCAACTGATTGTTCGCAATATTCCTTTCATGATGTTTCTTTTGGTACCGCTATTTGCTCTGTTGCTAAAACTGGCTTACTTCCGTCGAAAAAACTGGCTCGTTCTCCACCACATTGTTCACAGCCTTCATCTTCATAGCTTCTTCTATCTTTTAGGTGCGTTTGTACTATTAATATTTTTGATTCCAGGCATCCCATCTATCATTCAGCAAATCGTCCTTATCGGTTCCATTTTTTGGTTGATCGGCTATGGGTGGCAATCACTCCGCAGAGTTTATGGACGATCTATTACCAAGACCAGCATTACTTTCTTATTTATAGTGGGCTTATATTTCTTTTTAGTTTTGATCTCTTTGATTACAGAGATTTTACTTTCTTTATTTTTCATATAAGTATTGTAAGGGCTTTTTTTATTTTTAACTAAATCGCCATGGCACTACAACTTACTTCTTTCAGTCTGATTAAGATTCTGAGACTTAGAGCCTACTTGCGTTGAGCTTGCTGCGGCATTTATTTCGTTGGGATGAAAGACGCCATGCTAACTTCAAGTAAACTTATCAAGCGCCCCATTAAAACTATAGAGGAACCACTACAATTCTATTCCATTAGACAGGCAAGAGTTTTTATAAAATGTTATCCATCAGTTAATAAGCCAGGCATTGAAGTTTACCTCCCGAAGAATATTCTCCCCAAAATGATCCGTTTTCCCTTTTCCGCCAAATTGGGATAAAAATAGAAATTCATAGCTGTCATTATATGGTTCCTCAAATGCACTAATTAGAAAAAGCTACGTTCATGACCTGGCACAAATAATGAACAAAGTTCATTTTAACTTGTAAAATGAGTATGTGTGCAAAACAAAAATCGGAATCAACTAGCTGCGACCTGGCGATTATAGGTTTGGGTTGGCTAGGCGAAGCGGCTGCACTCCGGCTCAAAAGCCGGGGGTATTCCCTTTGGGGAACCGTTCGGACCTATAAAAAAGCAAAAGCCTTGCAATCAAAAGGCCTTTTTACCTACGTATTACGCCTTCCTGATCGCTCAGCCTCATTGCCTGGTCTCAACCCTCGCGTTTTAATCTATACCCTACCGCCCCGGGGAGGACAGGAGCGATCTGAACAGATGATCCAGGATGCTATTCGAATGGCCGAACAGGCTTCTGTGGAAGCAGCTATTTATATCAGTTCGACCTCCGTCTATACTTCTCAGGAAGGATGGGTCGATGAATCCGATGCACAAGATGTTGAATCGCGGCATTCCGGAGCACGAATGAAACGCTTAGAAGATCAATGGGGGACGGCTTCCTTCCCAACTACGGTCTTGAGACTCGGTGGACTCTTTGGGCCGAACCGTGAACCCGGACGATTTATGAAAAATCGCGAAATTTCCAATCCGAATCAGTATGTAAATATGACGGAACAAAAGGATGCCGTTACTGCCATTTATCGAGTACTAGAGCTCGATCTGTGGGGAAAGACACTAAATATTGTGAGCAATAATTATGAGAAACGCGCTGAATTTTATGGGTCGAGGATTGACCAGCCCCAGTTTGGTGAAGAAGCAGAAAGCAACGGTAAGCGCGTTTCCACGGCGCAAGCGCGAAAATGGTTAGGAATTGATTTTTTAGCTCCCGCTCCTGAAGAGACCTGACTACAAGTATCAGTTAAACAGACGAGAAGAAAAATTCGGTCGCCTGCTAGTGGAATGCTATCTTTAGGGGATAAAAAAGAGAAGTATGGTATTGTCCATGACTGGATACGGAAAAGGTGAAGTCACTTGGGAGGAAGGAAAATTGATTGTTGAGTTACGTTCACTCAACAGCAAAAGCTTTGATTTGCGCTGTCGACTTCCACAGCTTTTCAAAGAACAAGAAATGGCGTTTCGTCGTCGGGTTCGGGAAGTTGGAATGCGCGGAAAATTTAATCTCAGCTTACATCTGCAAGGGGTTCCCGAGCAGACGAATGAAATTGATACGCAACAATTTCGTCGATATTTTCTACAAGTTCAAGACCTCGGTAGAGATCTGAATTTTAACACTTCTGATGCGGCTTCTGCACTTTTACAAATTCCTGAAATTCTCATAAATGCGACAGAGACACTAACAGAAAGTCAAATTCAACGTTCTAAAGAAGCCCTGAATGAGGCCCTACAGCAACTTCAATCCTTTCGCGAGGAAGAAGGTCGAGTGACGGCTGATGATCTAAAAAGTCACGTACAAACTATTCTCGATCTGCTGCACGACATAGAGCCTTTTGAAGAAAAAAGAAATCTTGAAGTTCGGGAACGTTTGGGACAAAAATTAAAGGACCGGTTCGATAAAGGTGAAATTGACCCGCATCGTTTTGAAGAAGAAGTATTATATTATCTAGACAAGCTTGACATTTCGGAAGAAAAGGTGCGCTTAGAGCAGCACTGCAAATACTTTTTGGAGCAATTTGATAGCACTGAACAGGAAATGGGGAAAAAGCTGAATTTTATCAGCCAGGAAATGGGCCGCGAAATAAATACACTGGGATCAAAAGCCCAGTACTTCCAAATTCAGCAACGGGTCGTACAGATGAAAGACAGCCTGGAAAAAATCAAAGAACAAGTTGCTAATATCGTATGAGTTCTACAAAAAAAATGGTTTTGTTGACGGCACCGTCAGGCGCAGGGAAAACAACAATTGCCCGGCGCCTCATGAAGGCTTTCCCGTTTCTTACTTTTTCCATTTCAGCGACAACGCGCCCGCCGCGTCCCAATGAAAAGCATGGCGAAGACTACTATTTTTATAGCGACGCTAAATTTAGTAAGCTTGTTGAAGAAGGCGCTTTTATAGAGTATGAGGAAGTATATCCCGGCAAATACTACGGAACCTTACAAAAATCAGTCGATCGCATCTGGCAGAAAGGCTTGACTATTCTATTTGATTTAGATGTCAAAGGAGCTCGCAACCTTAAGTCAATTTTCGGTGATCGTTGCTTATCCTTGTTTATAGAACCGGAATCTCTGGCCGTTTTGGAAGAGCGACTCAAGAAAAGACGAACTGAAACAGAACAGACCCTGGCTCTCCGCCTAAAACGCGCAGAATTTGAACTCAACCAAAGTGATTTTTTTGATTATAGTATCGTCAATAAAGACCTGGACGTCGCAGTAGCTGAAGCCAGAGATCGAGTGCTTGAATTTATGGAGGTATACGATTAAAAGCGGTAATCGGCGATCACACTAAAGTGCCACATGTCGACCCGATTGATACTGAGTTTAGGGTCGAGAGGTTCACTAGCCGTATCTCCTTTATACAATACCAAACCGGCCAGTGTAAACCCATCAAAAGGAAATGAAAAATCGTAATCCAAGCGGCCTGCCAAATGATAATAAGAAGGCATAGCATATTTGTTTAGGCTCGCTTCTTGGGGGTCGGGAAGGATCACGTAGCCCGCGCCTAGCATAGGTCTAATCTTATCCTCTAAGAAGGTGCCTTCCCACTTTATAGATTGGGCAAACACATTACCTGATCCTTCGAATCTTTCTCTGGGTAAGGTAGCCCAAAAACGTTCGCGTCCCCATTCTCGGGGAAACAAAAACCGCCCCGTTTCGGCAATGTAAAGGGTATTATAGCTCCAGTGATTATGGTCTGTTTCCAATCCAATGGTGGTCCCTACAGACCAGGTCTGTTCCCCATCTTGAATATAAGCCATAGAGGGATCAGGATTGCCCCCTTCTTGAACTTGCTGTTGAAAAAAGCCCTGTACACCTAGAAAAACTGTTGCTGTCTTAGGTAGCGGATGATTGTATAAAGCATCTGCATACGAAAGGTGAAATAAATTCTCAGCATAATAATGATAGGACTGCATTTCCCAGCGGGAAGTTTCCCATTCCCCACCTAAGATAAAAATACCTTTACTCTTGGTGTTGCCCTTATATCGAGAGGCATTCCCATCTACGTTTTGGCCAAAGGAGTAGAGTCCCAGAGAGGACTCAATACTATACCAATTCACTGTTCCACGCGGCGTTACGCTATATAGCCATCCTGCTTCCAGACGGAAAGCCTCATCGTTCCACTCAGTCCAAAGACCTGAAAAGATATTCGGTCGCATCCGGTTATCCTGACTATTGAGGAAAGGTGTTTCAATATCCTGACGGCCCGCAATTATATCCCATTTGTTTCTTCTGTACCGAATAAATAACTCTTCCAAACGATCCAAATCGGTCCGATTTTCGGGATCCTCCAAATCAAACAAGGCTTTTTCATATCGATTTCCTCCACCTGATATAGGGTCGGTATAATCTAAGTGATGGTCCCACAGTTGAAAAATAAAAAAGCCCGAAAACCCAAAGCTTAACCCCTTCCACTCCGGACTGACATACCCTAAGCCAGCACCAGCAGCCCAGGCTCCAAAGTCACTTATTGCCCCTTCATTTACCGTTCCCATAACGTAAGTTCGAGCGTGAAAATGAAAATGGCCACCCTCAAAAAATCCTGATGTCGTATCCAGGGGAACAAATTCATGCCGAATATCCTGCCCCCAGACAGCAGTCTGTCCTATCCATCCAGCAATAACCATGATAAGTATGTATTTCCCTATCTGCATTAGTTCCTGATTTTTGAATAAAAAAAAAGAGGGCAGAGCTCTAATTTTGCTCTGCCCTTTCAACTTAAAATCTATATAGACTTTTTAGCGAGATAAAAATCTTGCATATCGTAATCGCTAGCTTCGCGTTCTTGCATGTCAGCCACTGTCTTTGGTGGAGGCACGATCACCTGATCGCCAGGTCTCCAATCTAAAGGCATAGCTACACTGTGCTCATCTGCTGTCTGCAAGGCCACTAAAGCTCTCTTGATCTCATCCATGTTTCGACCTACATTAAGCGGGTAATACATGATGAGTCGTATCGTACCTTTGGGATCAATAAAGAAGACAGCGCGAACCGCGGCTGTTTCACTTTCACCGGGTTGTAACATGCCATATTTTTTGGATACGTTCATGTCAATATCAGCGATAATGGGGAACTCGAATAAAATCCCACTATTTTTCTGCACGTTATTTACCCAGGCAATATGCGCATGAATACTATCGATACTCAAGCCTATTAATTTGGTCTTGTGTTCATCAAAAAACTCCTGTTCGACGGCAAAGCCACTCATTTCTGTTGTGCACACCGGCGTGAAGTCCGCTGGGTGTGAGAATAATATCGTCCACGAATCTTTGATGTAATCGGAAAACTGTATGTGACCTGTTGTCGTGTCGGCTTTAAAGTCAGGAGCAGGATCCCCGATCCGAGGCATCGTTATTTGCTCTGTCTGATTTTCATTTGTTTTGTCCATAATATTTTGAATTTGAGATTAAGGTTAAGGTTAAGGTTAAGGTTAAGATTGAGATTGAGATTGAGATTAAGATTATCGCTCTACGGGGCCATTCCAATAGTTTAGGCCACCTTGCAGGTTATATACCTTTTTAAAGCCGGCATCCCCCAACTGCTGAGCGGCCATTCCACTTCTATTACCAGACCGGCAATACAATAGAATGGTTTTGTCCCTGGGCAGTTTCATTAACTGCTCCTGAGCTTTCCCAGACATGAGATTAATAAGTTTAGCACCTGGAATATGTCCCTGACGATATTCCATTTCAGAACGTACATCAATAATCTGCGCATCTTTCGTCTCTTGCATGTGCTGCTGAAAGCCCGCAGCATTTATGTCTTGATAGGTTTTAGTTTTCGTATTAAATAATCCGAACATGGTGTATTTTTTTTGATTGTGATACAAAGATAGGATCCGTCAGAGGCGTCTACAGTGATAAAAGTTACAAGCGCAGCTTTCAAATGTAAATGGAGCTGTCTTTGCAAAAGTATCCAACCCCACTCAATGGATCACATCAATACACCAGCGACCCAATGGCACGGCTGCACTCTATTAAATGTCGATAGATAGGATACTACCGGCTTAAAACGGACAGAAAGAATTGGTTTACGTCCAGACAGGTATTGACAAACAGCCTAAGTGAGGTAGATTTGAATAGAAGGCCACAAATTTTAAAATTCCTTAGTGATTAAAATAAAAACAGCCAGACATTTTCGCCTGGCTGCTACATTTGATATACTAAATGCGATTACTCGAACTTACTCACCACTCAAATCAAATTCGATACCTTGCGCCAAAGGCACTTCTCGGCTCCAATTGATGGTATTGGTTTGTCGACGCATATACGCTTTCCAGGCATCGGAGCCACTCTCGCGTCCACCGCCTGTTTCTTTCTCTCCACCAAAAGCACCTCCAATTTCAGCTCCTGAAGTACCAATATTTACATTAGCAATACCGCAATCAGATCCTTTGTAAGACAAGAAGGTTTCGCTCTCGCGAAGGCTATCTGTAATGATCGCGCTACTCAATCCTTGAGGCACGTCATTTTGCATGGCTATCGCCTCTTCCACCTCGCTATACTTCATGATGTAGAGAATCGGAGCGAAAGTCTCGTGCTGTACTATATTAAAATCGTTTTCTACTTCAGCAATGCAGGGCTTCACATAACAACCGCTTTCATAACCCGGCCCTTGCAGGCGACCGCCTTCAACAACCATCTGACCACCCTGTACTTTAATGGCCTCCAGTGCGCGCTCATATTGCCGGACTGCATCTTCATCGATAAGCGGTCCCATATGATTTTTCGCGTCTAATGGGTTTCCGATTTTTAGCTGCCCGTAAGCATGTGCGAGCTTTTCTTTAACCGTATCGTATATTGAGTCGTGAATGATGAGGCGTCGCGTGCTGGTGCATCGCTGCCCGGCGGTACCCACAGCACCAAACACCCCTGCTGTTAGGACCAGGTCCATATTGGCAGAAGGCGTTATGATCATTGCATTATTTCCTCCGAGCTCTAAAATAGTTTTACCTAAACGCTCAGCCACTTTAGCGCCAACCTTCTTACCCATTGCCGTACTTCCGGTCGCACTAATCAACTGCACACGCTTATCTGAGGTAAGCATTTCTCCTACCTGATAATCTCCGACAATCACACTACTCAGACCATCCGGCAGATTATTTTCCTCAGCCACCTGATTGAATAATTTCTGACAGGCAATCGCACAAAGCGAAGACTTTTCAGAGGGTTTCCACACACAGGTATTACCACAAACAAGAGCAATCATTGCATTCCAGGCCCATACGGCTACCGGGAAATTAAAAGCCGAAATAATGCCGACCACACCTAACGGATGCCATTGCTCGTACATGCGATGTTGTGGACGCTCCGAATGTGTAGTCATACCATATAGCATACGACTTTGCCCAAGTGCAAAATCACATATATCGATCATTTCCTGCACCTCGCCCCATCCTTCTTGTAGACTTTTTCCCATTTCGTAAGAAACCAGGCGACCCAGGTCTTCCTTGTGTTCCCGCAATAGTTGCCCATATTGACGCACGATCTCTCCGCGCTGCGGAGCCGGAGTAGCACGCCACTCTTGAAAGGCTGATTGCGCTTGCTTCATTACCTCTTCATACTGCTTTCCATCCGTTACTGTGAGTTGACCTATTAAAGACCCATCTACAGGTGTATGGGAGTCAATTTTAGTATCGGAAGCTTTTGATTGCTGACCAGACCAGGTGCCCGGATTTACAGACTCTATACCGAGCCGTTTTAAAAAAGATGTATCCATAGTATTATTTTTTCGCAAAGGTAGAAAAAGGAGTTCGAAAAGCAGAACCGGCTTTTACTCCCCCTGATATTGGTAAATGTGTTCCAAAGAGCGGCCCTTTTCATTGTAGTCCATACCGTAGCCTACAATAAATTCCTTGCCTATTTCAAAGCCCGCATAATCCGGTTTCACTTCCATTTCCAACGCTGCCGGTTTAATGAGCAAGGTAGCTAAACGAATCGAACGCGGCAAAACGGATTTTAATTCTGCGATAAAAGCCGCCATCGTGTGTCCGGAATCCACAATATCTTCGATAATTAAAACTTCCCGGCCCCGCAAAAAGCCAAGGTCACTGCTCTGAATATCCACTATTTTGCCACGCTTCATACCCGAGTAAGAACTAATTTTTACCGGAAACCATTGGTAGTAGCCATCAGTTTTACGCAAGACATCCATCGCATAAAACAAAGCACCATTGAGCACTGGTATCACCACTGGAAGATCTTTGGAGTCCTTATATGTCTCATTCATCCAGGCAACGGTTTCCTCCACCTTTGCCATGATTTCTTCTTGCGACAAAAACAAATGAAAGGTCTTATCGTCTATTTTGATCTGCTTTTCCATACCATGAATGTACTGCACACGCGGCATTTCCCCTAAGATTTTCAATCTTTTCTGGGCGTCCACCGAGGATGCGCCTAACGGCGCATCTCGGGTGCGCTACGGTCGCCAGCTCGGCTACCGTCAAAGCCGGTATCGACGCCGCTGCGCAGCGTCCTGGCTCCCATCGCTGACGCATAGCTGGTGAACCCTTCACATGAAAGCTACCGATGTAACCCATAGTCTTGGCTGTTCCTATCGGCATTCTTAATTTTTGAGCGCTGCATTTAGAATGAAATTATAGGGGGCGGCTGACCTCACCAGGGAGATCGTACTTCAGTGACTTTTATCACAGGAAGAATTAAAAAAAACCGCTATTTTACCCTTTGATTTAAAATCATACCTATGAAGACATTTTTCCATATTTTGACCATTGGATGGGTCATTTCGATTAGCTTTTTAGCCTGTTCTGCTCAAGTAGATGTAGGCCAAAAAACATCTGAAGAAGTCATTTTAGTCCTTGATAATGAAGAATGGCAGTTTGTTGATGTTCGCACACCTGCAGAAGTAGAGCGCGGATATTTAAAAGGGACCGACTTTTTCATGAACTTCAATCATTACGACTTTGAAAAAAAGGTGGAAACCCTAGATAAGTCTCGTCCGGTATTATTGATTTGCCGCAGCGGTAGTCGAAGCCAGCGAGCAGCGACATTGCTCGTTGAAAAAGGCTTTGAAGATGTTTACAATTTAGAAGGTGGGTTGATGCGATGGAGAGATCCAGCCTATATGATCAAAAAATAATGCCTCTTATCCAAAAGCGCATAAAGGGCTTAAGCCTTGCCATTATTGTTGCCATAGGTAGTATTATCCTGGCGCCCTATATTCCAGGAATTAATGATGTCATGTTGGCTATCATTATTGGCGTACTCGTATTTAATCTGTTTCGCGTACCCGACTCATTCCAGCCAGGCATATCGTTCAGCAGTTCTAAAATCCTGGAATGGGCTATTATTTTTATGGCGTTTAGTATTAGTCTGGATGAAATTCGAGCCCTGGGGTGGTCCAATTTAGCACTTGTCGCTCTGGTCATCATCCTGGTCCTTTTAACCACTATCTTACTATCGCGAAGTATGGCATGTCCGCATCAGACTGGATGGATGGTTGGCTTCGGCACCGCCATTTGCGGTTCGTCAGCCATTGCTGCTCTTGCTCCTTCTCTATCTGATGAAAAGGGTGGTTCTGGAATCGCCATCGCAGCGATCAACTTAATTGGTGCGGCAGGCATGTTTTTATTGCCTTTTCTTTTTCAATGGCTACCTCTAAAAGAGGAGCAAATGGGCTTTATAATTGGGTCAAGCTTGCACTCTGTAGGAAACGTAGCCGGCGCGGGATACGGCTTTGAAAAATACGTAGGAGACCTGGCCATTACAGTAAAAATGGCACGTGTCGCTCTTTTATCACCGGCCATTATTGTGTTCTTAATTATGCTCGGTAAAAAGGACGCCTCATCTGGAAAAGCAGCCGCCGCTAAGACTAAATTTTCTTTGCCTTATTATTTATGGGCATTCATGGCCATTACGCTGCTCCATTCTATTTGGCCGATGCCGGAAAAACTAAACCAATCCTTAGAATGGGTGGGAACCATACTTCTTACCATTGCTATGGCAGGCATTGGACTGAAAATAAGTTTTAAGCACCTCTATGGCTCTGGTCGAGCAGCAATGGTATTCGGTTTGGTCTTGTTTCTAATTCACCTGCTTATGGTCGGTTCTGTGGCCATGCTCTTCATATAGAAATATTCTGGTATTGAATCTGTGGATAGCTCCTTCATTCAAAGCTAAAATTGCCTCTTAGGTAGAACTCAAAGCATAAAATTAGCCCATTCTACATTTTAATATAAAGTCCGAAAGCTGAAAAAGAAGGAAAGAATAGAAGGAGTTGAATGATCCTCACCGATAGTATATGGAGGGCTATTAGACCTGTCATTTCTTTTAATTCTTTGGATAAACCACAAAAAACCATGCATAAAGGGGAATTAGGTTAAAATAAAATAGTTTGATATCGCACTAAGTCTACTATTCAAAAGGTTTAAAAAATGGCTGAAATCCCTTATATAATCATTCAGAAATGGGGTTTGGCGGTCTATTTCTTTGTATTCCCCTAATATTTTGCCATATTTGTGTCAAGCAAATGTCTTATTGTATGAATAGGGGACTTTATTTAGGATTCACCATTGCCATCTTGGGATGGATAGGGCTGTCCCAACATCCCAAACTTATGAAAGACATTGAAACGGTGGTTCAAAGTCATTGGGGGCTAATTTCAGCCGTTCTCTTATCGTCCTTCATATGGAAGTTTATCTTACGCCGAGTCGTACATTCTGGATCGCTAAATATCCAAAATTCCAAGGCACGGAAGTGATTTTCATTTTTTACCCATTAGACTAGCCTTTACATAAAAAAACCCTGACCCACCAAAGGCGAGTCAGGGAAAAAGATATAAGTGTCCTGGCTCTAGAGCAGAGTTGAAGGACAAACGTAGTCTGTCATCTCAATAGATGTTTCCTTGAGATCTTCGAATCCTCCTTCAACATCCACAAAGTTTTCAAATCCTCTTTGCTTCAAGATCGATGCTGCAATCATACTTCTATATCCGCCTTCGCAATGCAAAGCAAAAGTTTTATCCTTTGGGAATTCAGCCAAATGCATATTGATCTCGTTTAGCGGCACATTATGCGCACCTTTGATGTGCTGAGATTCATACTCACTCTTCTTACGAACGTCGAAAAGCTCATACTCCCCTTTCTCATAGGCCTGCACAAAATCATCTGAAGAGAGTCTCTCTGTGGAATCAATTTCTTTATTTGCTTTCTTCCAGGTTTCAAAGCCTCCCTTGAGGTAACCAATGACATGGTCGTAACCTACACGAGATAGGCGGATAATACTTTCCTCTTCATCTCCGGGATCGCTTACTAATAAAATTTCCTGCTTAATATCAGGAATCATCTCCCCGACCCATGGCGCAAAGTTTCCATCCAGACCAATGTTGATACTATTGGGGATAAAACCCTTAGCAAATTCAGCATCCTTACGCGTGTCCAGAATCAAAGCTCTCGATTCATTAGCGACAAGTTCAAAGGCCTCCGCATCAAGTGGCTGTTCTGCTCTATCCATAACATCATCAAGACTTTCGTATCCTTTGATGTTCATGACTACGTTTTTTGGAAAGTAGCCGGGAGGGGCTGTCAGTCCTTCGAGAAGTTCTTCTATGAATTCTTCTCTCGTCATGTCCGGGCGAAGCGCATAGTTGTTTTTCTTTTGGTTCCCTAAAGTATCTGTTGTCTCTTGACTCATTTTCTTACCACAAGCACTTCCTGCACCGTGATTGGGATATACGATCAAATGATCGGGTAAAGGCATGATTCGGTTTCGCAAAGAGTCATATAAATGAGACGCTAACTTTTCTTGAGTCAAATCCTCAACGACATGCTGAGCCAAATCCGGACGTCCGACGTCATCTATAAATAGTGTATCGCCGGTTATGATTCCATGTTGCTTTCCACTTTCATCTATCAACAGATAAGTAGTAGACTCCATGGTGTGGCCCGGCGTATGAATGGCTTTTACGATGTAATCCCCAACCTTAAATTCTTGATTGTCTTCGGCAACAATTGCATCAAAGCCCGGCTTAGCAGTTGGACCAAATACAATATCTGCACCCGTTTTTTTAGCCAGGTCAAGGTGTCCACTCACGAAATCAGCATGAAAATGTGTTTCGAAAACATACTTGATTTTTGCCTTGTCTTTTTCTGCTTTATCTATATAAGGCTGGACCTCTCTCAGTGGATCAAAAATAGCAGCCTCTCCTTTGCTTTCGATGTAGTACGCTGCGTGAGCGATACATCCGGTATAAATCTGTTCAACTTTCATATCTAATGGTTTTTAATTTGAAATACTTTATCTTGATTTACAATTACAAATATAAAGGCTCCTCTTTTTGGGTTCAGTGCCTAATGTCACATAGACCAGAAAATCAAGTTTCGCATTTATTGGTAAACTGGAAGACCATTTGACATCCATTTTTGTTATCCACTAAATTAACGCTGTTTTCTTTGTATATTGATATAAAATTAGGATAAAGATGACTTTTTTACGACTACTCATATTGATGGTTGGAATCCTTTTATGCGGTACAATTTCCGGACAGGAATTCCGACAAATGATTGAAGAGAATAACCATTCTCTTGCGGACATTCAAAAAGCAGCCGAGGCTCATTTCGACTCTGTAGGAACAGGAAGAGGCACGGGATATAAACAATATAAGCGCTGGGAGTACAACGCACAGCGTATGCAAACCGAGACGGGTATGCTCGTTTCAGAGGAGGCCTACGTCCAGGAGTGGTATAGTTGGCAGGCAGAGCGACTCTCTACAGCCAAATCAAGAACTGCTTTAGGAGATTTTTGGGAGGAACACGGCCCTAAATCCTGGAATGCAACCTCGGGATGGAATCCCGGAATAGGAAGAATCACTGGTGCTGACGTGAACCCAGAAGATCCTAAACATATTGTTATCGGAGCGCAAACCGGAGGCGTCTGGCATACCTTTTCCGGTGGTGAAGAATGGGAGCCTCTGTTGGATGACTTTTCAAATATGCAGATCTACTCAGTGGCCATTCACCCCATACAGCCGAATATTTACTTTTTCGGTTCTGGTGGAGGTCGATTCTATAAGTCCACAGACTTTGGAGCGACCTGGACACAATTGGGGTCGGTCGGCTCTTCATTAGTTAATAGAATACTTATACATCCGGAACATCCGGACACGCTTTTTGCTGCTTCACAGCGGTCGGGTTTATTTCGCTCAGTCAATGGGGGCGAAAGTTGGACTCGTGCAGTGGATAACGAGGATTCAGGCTATGACTTTGAATTTCAGCCTGGGAATACGCAGACCGTTTATGCTTCCGGTAGAAGTATACATGTGTCTAGGGATGGAGGCTTTACTTTTACTACAGTTGAAAATGATGAGCCCAAACTAGAAAATATGCGTGTGTTAACCCCCGATAGCTTGATCGGTGAATATATCTCTGCAGAAAATGCTTTTACCGAAGGTTATGTTCCTCTTCCTGAAGAGCCCGAAGAGTTTACTGCTGAGGTGGTCCTTTACAGAGATGAGGGTGACACCACTTATCTCGCGTGCACTCCGCCTATAAATGCTGAGGGCTTACAGGGTAAAATTGCAATTATGCGCCGTGGAACGTGCAGATTTGAAGAAAAGGTTATTGCAGCTCAGGATGCCGGCGCATTTGCCGTAATCGTCGTCAATAGCGAAGATGGACTGTTAAATATGGCAGGTGAAGCCGCAGGTGTTTTTATTCCCGCTGTTATGGTCGAGCAATCTATAGGAGAAGCCATTATTCAATCCGTATTGCGCGGTGATTCCGTTGTTGTTCAGTTTCAAAAGCCCGTTTATGTGGTTTTTGGCGATGGTCCTAAAATGTTGGGTGTATCCCCCGACGACCCTATGCGCCTTTATGCGGTGGAAGCTCAAAATAATGTGTTTGGCAATTTTTATCGCAGTGACGATGCCGGTGTTCAATTCAGAGCCCTTAACCAAAACGGAAAAAACTACTTTGGATATAGTACAGAGGGGGCGGATGACCGCGGACAGGCACCAAGGGACATGGCCATTGCTGTAAACCCTTATGATGCAGACGAAGTTCACATTGCTGGAATCAACACCTGGTACTCCTTAAATGCCGGAACAACTTTTTTACCCTCTTCGGATTGGGTTCCAGGTAATGCTGCCAATAAAAATATAGGCTATTGTCACGCTGATGTAGATGACTTATTTTTCGTAGATAGTGTGATGTATTCCGTTACTGATGGTGGAATCTTTAAAACAAATCATCCGAGTTTGGTCAATGCAAATTATTTTACCGATTTGAGTGCCGGGCTGGGAATTCGTCAATTTTACAAAATTGGAATATCACAAACCGAGCCGGCGCTTGTGTCTGGTGGCTCTCAAGATAATGGCACGTCATTATTAACCGCTGATGGCAGCTGGATTGACTGGTTGGGGGCTGATGGAATGGAGACGTTTATAGATAAAAGTGACCCAAACCTCATCTATGGAACCTCCCAGTTTGGAACACCATATGTTACTTTTAATGGTGCTCAATCCTACATCGGCATCCCTAAACCGCTTGACGGAACGGGACGCTGGGTCACACCTTTTGAGGCTGACCCCCAGGAAGAAAATGTGATTTACATCGCATATGAAAGTGTGTTTCGTTCAGAGAACAATGGCCAAAGCTGGACCGCTATTTCTCAAGAATTTCCTGCTAAACTCGACCAACTTAAGATTGCTCCCAGCAATTCGGACATTATGTTTGCCGCTCACGGAAGTGGACTGTACAAGACAGAGACGGGGTCCGGAGAGTGGGACCGAATTACAGGCTTTAACGGAAATATCAATTCCATAGCTATTCACCCCCGGGACCCCAACAAGGTTGCCATTGCAACTACCTCAGCTGAAAAAGTGTACCTCTCAGAAGACGGCGGGCAAAGCTGGCGATCCTTGAGATCCAACCTGCCTAATTTTTCCGCGCTGGCCCTATGCTGGCAAAACGATGACTTTGATGGCTTGTATCTCGGCATGAATTATGGGATATTTTTTATTGATAACACTCGAGATGAGTGGATTGCTTTTGATAACAACTTGCCGAACGTCATCATTAATGAATTAGAGATTAATGAAAAAGAGGAGCGTTTGTATGCAGCGACCTATGGTCGGGGGCTCTGGTCATCGCCCATAGTCGGAGCGACCAGCAGCTCAGAGCAGGCAGATATTGTAAGGTCTGTGGCTGTATTTCCCAACCCTGCCCGTTCGCATATTACCTTGCAAATGGACCAACCTCATCCTGCGGGTAGTGCTGTGCGACTTTTCAATAACCAGGGGCGCCCCGTCCGATACATTGAAAATCTACGATCATCGCAAATCAAGCTATATCTAGGTCAGCTGCCACGCGGTACATATTATCTCCAAGTGAGTAATCCCTATGGGCAGGTAGTCAAAAAAGTTGTCATTCAGTAGGCCATATCTTTTTGTAGCCTGACTTTTAGACGCTGAGTTTTCCCGACTCTATTTGACGTTTATACCAATAATAGACTTCTTCTAAGCCCTGGCGGAAATGGACCTTTGGTCGATAACCCAGGCCGTCCTTTATTTTTGTTATATCTGCAAAAGAATGAGGTACATCTCCAGGCCTTAAGGGACCATATTTGGGCTGTATAGATTTCCCGGATATTTTTTGAAGGTAGTCGACCATTTCGTTTAAACTGATTTGATCACCACAAGCCACATTATATACTTCGTTCAGTCCTTCAGACCGATCCGTGAAAAGTGCTAATTCATTGGCATGGATCGCATTGGCAATATTTGTAAAATCTCGGCTGTGATTTCCATCCCCATTTATCGTAGGTCTTATTCCCTGAATAAATGCTTTACAAAAAATGGGAATTACTGCAGCGTAGGGATTGTTGGGGTTCTGGTAGGGACCAAAAATATTGAAGTACCGCAACCCAATATAGTCCAAACCATAAGTGAGTTTAAACACATGTGCATATTGCTCAGCAGCGGCCTTGCTCACGGCATAGGGAGAAAGAGGGGCTCCAATGTTTTCTTCAACTTTAGGCAATGCTTGACTGTCCCCATAGGTTGAAGAGGAAAAGGCCAGGACTATTCGATCTATCCCGGAGGCTTGCGCAGCGTGGAGTATGTTGACGGTTCCACCCACGTTCACTGCATTAGTGTCCATGGGGGATTTAATGGATCTGGGAACAGAGCCCAAAGCAGCATGATGGGTAATCCTATCTATCCCCTTCATGGCCTCTATACAGGTTTTATAATCCCGAATATCTCCGCGTATAAATTCATAGCCCGGCATATCCCGTAAGCGATCAACATTTTCGATATAGCCATTCGAAAGGTCATCCAATACTCGAACCCTCTGCACTTCAGGGTGTTTTAGGAAATGCTCTGCTAAGTTCGATCCAATAAATCCAGCCCCTCCAGTGATTAAAATATTCATAAATTCAAAAAATTAGCCCTGCAATAATACGCATAATAGATTGGTTCAATTGTTCTTCCATGGGGTCAATACTTCCTTTACCTTTCAAGTGTCTGCGTCAGGGATAGAAGGTGATGCGCTTTTGAGCGCATGTCCGGCTTTATCTAATATCTATAGATTCAAAGGAAAAGTATACAGCGCAAAATATCGAAGGAATCTAAGCAAAGAAAACTTGCCGGACGGAACCACCGCATAGCCCGGCCCTGGCGTCATCGCCGGGGAGACGCCCAAAATGCATTAATTATAATATCCTTTATTGTATTTTCCATACCCATATTTATATCGTCCGTACCCGTAAAAACTACCCTCTTTAATACCGTTGAAGACAATGGCGTAATTTTTCAATTGATAATCTTTTCGCTCATCCGTTAAACTACTCAGCGCCTTTTTTTGAGAAAATCCATGTTTGACCACAAACAAAGACGCATCGGCCAGGTCTTTAATCCCGCGCGTATCCGCGACCAGGCCAACAGGAGCCGTATCCCAAATAATAATATCATAGAGATCCCTGAGTTCCCCGATTAGATCCTCGAACCGGTCACTTAAAAGAAGCTCGGCAGGGTTGGGAGGAACGGCACCGCTTAGAATATAATGGAGGTTTGGCTGCTGCTCGTGCTCATGGGTGATTTCAGAGAGACTGGCTTTATTCATTATATAGGAGGTGACGCCAGGCTGGTTCATTGAAGCTTTGAAATATGTGTGGAGCTTTGGCTTTCTTAGATCAAGGCCAAGGATGACAACTTTTTTACCTGTGATAGCTAGGGACTGAGCTAAGTTAGCTGCGACAAAGGTTTTACCTTCTCCAGACTCGTAAGAAGTAACCAATACATTCGGCGTAATTTGAGTAGGAATAAGAAATGATAAGTTTGTACGCAACAGCCGAAACATCTCTGCAGATTGCGATTTGCCATCACCAATCAATTGATCTTTTGCAGACGCAGTCTCGAGAATTTCACCAACGATTGGCGCACTTACCCCTGACTTTATATCTTCGCGACTTTTAATTCTAGTATTAAATAGTTCAAGGAGAAGGATAATTCCCAATGGAATGGTTACTCCTAATGAAAAGGCAATGGCATATACTTGGGTCGGCTTTGGAGAAACTGGACTTGCATTCATCCGGGGCCAGTCCACGACTCGCACATTGTTTGTTGCCATAGAAATCGATAAAGCAATCTCTTCCCGTTTTTGAAGCAAGTATAAATACAGGGATTCCTTTATTTCTCGCTGTCGGACAATCTCGAGTAGTTCGCGTTCCTTTTGGGGGATGGTTCGAAATTCTCCTTCCAATTCTTCGCTTCGGTATTCTGCTGCGCGAATCGTAAGGTCGATTTCTTTATAGGCTCGGTCAATATTTGTGAAAATATTTTCTTTTAACGAATTGAGCTGAGATTTGGCTCGCTCGATAATGGGATTCTCCGGTCCGGCACCTATGCGCATCTGATTTAATTGAAGGACTTTTTTATTGTACTGCTCGATGAGTTGAGTGAGTCTTTCATTTTCAGGGGACAGGGAGCCTGGCAGCAATTGAAAAGGCTTTTCTGGATCGCTCAATAAGGCTTCGAGTTCCTGGATGATATCCTTCTGGACTTCCAAGCGTCTCTTCTGTGATTCTGCCTCCACGAGTTGCGAGCTGATTTCTGCAATAGCTTCTCCCGCCTCGCCTGCAATTTTATTTTGTTTTTTGAATGACTCAATGGTTTGTTCAACTAAGCCCAGCTCATCCGTTAGCAACCGAATGCGGTCTTCGATAAAGCCCAGAGTTCGCTCATAGCCCTCGTTTTTTTCTTTCAGTGAGCGGCTTGCATATATTTCGATCACCTTATCAAGAATATCCCTACTTTTTTGGGGCATATTTGTTTCAATGCTAAGATTGAGTAAGGTTGCCCAGTCCGATTCACGCTTGACATTAAGTGCACTAGAATAACTGGATGCTGCGGCCTCCGGTGCGCGAACATTCAGGGTAAAAACCTCGCCTGGTGCTTCAAATTGACTCCGATTGGTCAAAACTAGAAAGCCCTGATCGATAGGAATTCTTTGGTTAAAAGAGTATGTGGGTCCCGGCTCCTCTTCAGACTGAGATAACTTAAATTGTGTAGTAGAAAGGGAAGTGAAATAAAAAGTCCCTTTCAACGTGGCGGTATCTACCTGACCAATCACTTTCGAGTAGTCTTCGGTAGTTTTAATTGTACCGGATTTATACCACTCATACTGTAAATCAAGATCTTTGACGACTGCCGTCATGAGATCTCGAGATTTCAAAATGGCTATCTCATTGAGTACATTTTTGTCTGTATTCATAAGGCCTAGATCCTGAAAGATCATTTCTTCTGAAACCATTCCTCCAGATCGATTGTCCTTGATATAAATTTTGGCTGATGAGCTGTAGGTAGGTTGGGTGTAACGCAAATACAAATAGCCGGCAGCCAGAAAAATAAAGATCGCACTTAAAAACCAAAACTTGTAGTACCAGACTTTAAGAAGAAGTTCTTTCACGTCCAGTTCATCTGAGTTAGAGTCGTTAAAATATTCAGCTGGTGGATTCAAAAGAGTAGATTCATAAGGTTGAAAAAAAGTGGTTTAAATACCTCCTGATACTGCAAGTATTGTAATAACGAGAGATACCACAGAACTGACGCCACCAACAATGCTAAATACAGCGCGAGCCTCATTGGACAAAATACCTGCTTTTTCACGCAGGGGTTCTACATATATAATATCTCCCTGCTGTAAGTAATAATATGGCGAGAAAAAGACATCGGTCGAAAGCATATTCAAGCGAGCAAAACTGCGTGTTCCTGCCACCTCTCGAATGACTAAAACATTTCCGCGATTTGATAGCTCGGTAAAGTCGCCTGCCATGCCTATGGCCTCAACTACATTAAGCGATTCTTCTGGAACGGTTACTGGGCCCGGTCGTCGCACCTCACCAGTTACTGTTATGCGAAAATTCAATACTCTAACCTTTACAACCACGTCATTGATCGATGGGGTAAGCAAATATGTTAAGGTATCAGTAACTTCTTGTGTGGATAATCCACTCACTTGAATTTTTCCGAATTTGGGGAATAGGATATTTCCTTTTTTAGTTACGAGATAGGTCATAGGACCCGTAACATCTCCACCTCTCGCCATTTGCGCTCCTGCCATTCCACCGGATCCCGAGGGCATCATGGGGTTGTAAGGAGCCGCAAGTTCCATATTGGAAGAAGTGACCTGGATTTGTAGAATATCATCGGGCTGCACAGTGAATTGGGGTGGAGCATCAACATCAATATTTCCTATGGGAAGGGGTGGGCCTTGTTGATAATTCACTAATTGGTCAAATTTTACACAGGAGGTCATCGATAAGGCCAAAACCAATAGTAGAGAAAGACTAATAAGTTTATGAGGTACGATGGACATTATTTTTGTATTGAATCATGTTTAACTTCGAAGGCCATTTTTTTGGTAACTGGGCACTAATATCATTTAAATCTTCAACGCTGTGCGCATCAGATGCAATCCAGCTGTACGCCTCTCGCTGCAATAGTTTATAGGCTAACCCCTTAACTTCAGCGCCATACTTTCCAATGAGTGAACTCAGGTTTAGCTGGAATTCTACACCTCGGTCTCGTAAGGTATCAAAATTTTTTAAATCTTTTTGCCAATATAAGTACCTTTCAGCATGTGCTAAAATGGGTGTATACCCTTTTAGTTGGGCGTCGAAAAAATATTGTGACCAATTTAAAGGGGGGCGGAAGAAAGGTAGTTCAATAAGTATCCGCTTTCCGCGCATGCTTAGCAAGGTGCCTGCCTCCAGATGAGATTGAAATAAAGCATCTGTTTGGTATTCCGCTGCCAATTCAAGTTGAATCGGAATACCCCGGGCCGATATTTCATCTTGCAGATCGGTATATACCATTTTTAAGGTTTCAGGACTGTTGGGATAATACGTTTCGTTGATATGGGGAGTAGTAACAATGTGCGTCCATCCCATCTTAACATAGGCATTCAGCATATCTAAGCTATCACTCAAATCCTTTGCCCCATCATCGACTCCCGGCAGCAAGTGATTATGCATATCTAGCTGTATGAAGCTCAGGGATTTTTTAGGTGAATATTTGTTGTTAAAAAAGGAAAACACTACATCCAAATTTATATGATCATACCGGCGCCTACGGTCTCGTTAGTATTCTCATCGATTAAGATCAAACTCCCCGTCAACCGGTTATTCCGATATGGATCGGCGAATAGAGGTTTTGTTGTTCGGATTTGAATCCGTGCGATATCGTTCATGCCTATTGTTGGCTGGTCCAGTTCGCGATGCAAGGTGTTGATATCCATTCGATATTGTATATTTTTCACAATACATCTTACTTCATCCTGCGTCGAATGCATAACGGCATACTTCCCTCGTTCCTTTAGCGGTTGTTTTGAGAACCAACATATCATTAAATCAATATCCTGAGAAGTTTTAGGTTGATTTTGCGGGCGGACAATCATATCACCTCGGCCTAAGTCCAAATCATCCTCTAGCAAAAGTGTAACTGACATTGGTGGAAAAGCTTCTTTTAATGGTCCGTCGTAAGAATGAATCCCTTTTATTTTTGAGGTAAAGCCAGAGGGAAGCAGCATGACCTCGTCACCTACCTTAAATATTCCTCCGGCGACTCGTCCGCCATAACCTCTAAAGTCATGAAATTCATCCGTATTTGGTCTCACCACATACTGAACCGGAAAACGTGCATCAATAAAGTTAAAGTCACTACCAATATGTACATTTTCCAAATAGTATATGAGCGTAGGCCCTTCATACCATGGGGTATACTTTGAGCGCTCAACCACATTGTCGCCATTTAGTGCAGAAATTGGAATGAAGTGAATGTCTTTGGCCTCCAACTTAGACGCAAACGATTCAAACTCTTCCTTGATTCCATCATATACCTCCTGGGAGAAATCAACTAAGTCCATTTTATTAATACATACGACTAAATGTGGAATCTGAAGAAGGGATGCAATAATAGCGTGGCGGCGTGTCTGCTCAACTACTCCTTTTCGAGCATCAATTAAGATTAATGCGACATTTGCTGTTGACGCACCTGTTACCATGTTGCGCGTATATTGAATGTGTCCGGGCGTGTCGGCAATGATAAATTTCCGCTTTGGTGTTGAAAAATACCGGTAGGCTACATCTATCGTTATGCCCTGCTCGCGTTCGGACTTGAGACCATCTGTTAATAGAGCCAGGTTGACACCCTCTTCTCCACGACGTTCACTTGTGGTTTTTACTTGATCGTATTGATCTTGAAATATTGCTTTACTATCATAAAGTAATCGACCTATAAGCGTAGACTTACCATCGTCCACGCTACCAGCAGTAGTAAATCGCAAGAGTTCTGTTCTTATTTCTTTAGTGTCCATAAAAATGAAATTCGCTTATAAATCCGGTCCGAAAGAAAGTCTTTTAAAATTTGAGGGGCTTGGTTAATGCCAAAAACTTGAGCCAATCCCAGATAGACAAAGATGGAAAAAATACCTAACACAACTAAGTGAATCAAGTAAATCATACTTCGCTGTGTTTCCTCTATTGCAGATGAAATAAAACCTGAAGTCACCCATTGATAAACTAGCTGGTCGCTCAAAAACAAAATCAAGATCATTCCGAGAGCGATAGCCCCGACGGGAATGTAGTTTGTTAAGTGTCTCCTCATGCTTAAACCAACCACCTTTTTTACCCAATAAACCCCTGGCAGATAACCCAACATTATACCCACAGATACCCCAATAGCCACTCCTAGGATTCCCCAAAATGCTCCGATTACAATTCCAGCAATAGTGAATACGCTTGTCACTAGAGTGTTATAAAAATGAATACGTGTCCGGTTAAGAGCAATAAAAATATTGGGCAGAAGTGCAGCTACAGAAAAGACCATACCCCCAATACTCATAACGCGCATAAGAGGAATCATTGCACTCCACTCCGATCCAAAAACACCCAGCACAAAATACGGGGCAAGCACAAACAATATTCCCATCATGGGGAAGGTGATAAATGCAGTGGTTTTATTTACTTTCAAATAAGTGTCTATAATCCGCTCCGGCTCATTTTGAATTTTAGAGAATGAGGCAAACATCACCCTATTGATGGCTTGAGAAATGTTACTTACCGGCAAATTCAATATGCTATAGGAGCGCCCATAAATTCCAGTATCAAAAGAACCAAACCACCGGCCTACGATCATGACATCTACGTTTCTAACAAATAATCGCAAAGAACTCGATCCCAACAAAGGCATCGTGAAATGAAGTATAGGCTGAATGAGTTTTCGGTCAAAAGTGAATCTCGGCCACCATCGGTTATAATAAAATGTGGTGAGCGTGAAAAATAGCTTGTATAATCCAATTCGTGCCACGAGCGCCCACACTGACTGAGTTATTATAGCCAAATAAACCGCCAGGATACAGCTCAATATCATAGCGGAAAATCTGGCTTTAAAAAGGTCTTTAAGGTTTAAATCTCGATTGAGCATAGCCTGTTGCACAAAGGAAAAAGATTCAACAATAAAAAATATGCTCATAATTGCCAATATTTCGGTTACCTGAGGCTCTCTATAGAAGGCGCCCACAGCTGGAGATATGCTAAACATGAGCACCGCTATAAATACCCCAAATGCCAGGTTGAGCCAAAAACAGGTAGAAAGAATGGCGTTATTAATTTCCTTACGTTGAATAATAAAAGCAGGAATACCAAATACAACGAGGATATTGGCAAAGCTAAAAAACACATTGGTCATGCCGATAATACCAAACTCCTCGGGACCTAAAATCCGCATAAGTACAACCATAGTCAGCTGAAGCGTGACCATATTGACCATTTGGTCGATGACTCCCCATCGAAGACCTTTGATCGTTTTCCCTTTAAAATTTGATGTTGTTGCCAATTAAAAGTATCCTAACTTTTTCCTATCCTCCATAGCTGTCTCAGAGCGCTTGTCGTCTGATCTTCCACCTCGTTCTGTAATCCGTGTAGTAGCAATTTCTTCAATGATATCCTCAACCTCAGAAGCGTATGACTCGATCACGCCGGTGCAGGTCATATCTCCTATGGTACGGCATCGAACTTTTTTCATTTGGACTTCCTCACCTGGCTTTTTGGCAATATAATCAGTGTCAGCCAGCAGAATTCCGTCTCGCTCAAAAACGGGTCGCTCGTGCGCGAAGTATAAACTGGGTAAAGGAACCTTTTCTGCTGCTAAATACTGCCAAACATCTAATTCAGTCCAGTTTGAAATGGGAAAAACGCGAAAGTGTTCGCCTATACTTTTGCGACCATTAAATAGGTTCCAAAGCTCTGGCCGTTGATTTTTTGGATCCCACTGTCCAAAGTCATCCCGGTGAGAAAAAAAGCGTTCCTTGGCTCGGGCTTTCTCCTCATCTCTACGTCCACCACCCAGCGCCGCATCAAAATGGCCCGATTCGATAGACTCCAGTAAAACATGCGTTTGCAAACTGTTTCGACTGGCATTTATTCCTTTTTCTTCTTGCAACTTACCTTGATCAATAGCCTCTTGTACACTACCTACGATGAGCTTGGCGCCGAGACGCTCAACCAGTTCATCGCGAAATTTAATTGTTTCAGGGAAGTTATGTCCCGTATCAATATGGAGTAAAGGAAAGGGGATGCGGCCCGGATGGAAGGCCTTGGCTGCTAAATGCGTAAGCAAAATAGAGTCTTTGCCCCCAGAAAAGAGAATTACCGGATGCTCAAACTGTGCAGCCACTTCGCGCATCACAAAGATGGACTCAGCCTCTAATTCTTCTAAATGGCTCAATTGGTAGTTCATAATTCAAAAAATTTAATGCCAGTTTTAATCAATTTTACTGTTTGTGGATGATTACTTTTTGTTCAATAAACTGTAAGACCTTCCTGCGACTTTCGCCTAAGCTTTCTTTCGCTGTATTTAGCACTAGATCAGGACTTTTGGGCGCTTCATAAGGTGAGCTGATACCTGTAAAGTCCTGTATCTCTCCTGCGCGGGCTTTTTTGTATAGGCCTTTCACGTCCCGATCTTCACATACATCCAACGGGGCCTGAACGTAAATTTCGTAAAAGTCTCGAGGCCCAATAATCTGTCGCGCGCGCTCACGTATAGCTAGGGTGGGACTGATGAAGCATGCAAGCACAATCATATTCGATTCACAAAACATTTTTGACATCTCTGCAATGCGTCGGATATTCTCCGCTCGGTCCTCTTCAGAGAAGCTCAAATTATTACTGATTCCCGTTCGAATATTATCGCCGTCTAACATTTTAGGCCATAGTTTTCGGGTAAAAAGAGCATGCTCTACGCCCATGGCTACCGTGCTTTTACCCGACCCCGAGAGGCCTGTAAACCAAAAGACGGCCGATTTGAAGCCCCAAATCTGCTCGCGCTGATCGCGGGATACCAACTTGTCCGTGTTGGGAAAAATGTTTTCTGGTATCATGATAACCATTTTTTAACAGATGACCGGACCGATCCTTGCGGCAGCCACTGCCACAATCGCTCATGGAAATAATACAAGATAAGTTTTGTAACTACTTCAATACTTCCGATTGAAAGGGCAAAGGTAAGATTTCCTGTAATGAAATACGAAATCAACTAAGTATCTAAGGTCCCCAAAATCCTCCAGCTAACCCCTTTGATAAAACTCCCTAGGTGCGATTCCTTTTCCGGAAGTGTTATCTTATCGCTCAAAAGGGTGGCTTTCTAATGGCAAGGCTGCGAAGGGATGGTAATCTCCTTGTAAACCTAATGGGGTTTGGTTTCGAATGTCATGCACAATCTTGATGGCTGGCTTCGCTTCTGAAATTCGGAACCCCTTTCCACTGAGAATCCCTTCATATGAACGAGTGTGAAGCTCCGTAAATCCGCCACTAAACTCAAACTCATCTTCTCCGATTACCAGCGATCTGAATGTCCGTTGTCCCTGAGCCTTGACCTCTTCGGGCAAAGTGTCTGCATTTATACTTAAAAACCAACGGACTCGAGCCTTTTCAAATTCAAGATATCCAGCAGCTCGATCGTGTGAATGAATATGCACTTTGTTTTCTTGTACATCGCCGAAGATCCATTGTAACATATCGTAAAAATGCACTCCAATATTCGTAGCAATACCGCCTGATTTAGCACTCTGTCCTTTCCAACTCGAATAATACCAATTTCCCCGACTTGTTATATATGTTAAATCGATATCAGTTTTTTTATCTGAAGCTTGCCGCTCTATCTTTTCCTTTAGTTTTATTACGGAAGGATGCAGTCGCAATTGTAAAATATTATAAATATGCCGACCGCTCTCCTTCTCCATTTTTTCTAGCGCTTCTACATTCCAGGGATTCATAACGATGGGTTTTTCACATATAACATCTGCTTCCTGGCGCAGTCCAAACCGAATATGCGCATCGTGTAAATAATTCGGTGAGCAGACAGCAATATAGTCGAGGCCCTTTTCCTCTCTTCTCAGTTTATCCACATGTCGATCAAACCGCTCAAATTCCGTGAAAAAATCAGCATTGGGAAAGTAGCTATCTATCACCCCTACTGAATCGTTAGGGTCCAGGGCAGCGAGCAGTTTATTACCTGTATCTTGAATTGCTTTCATATGGCGAGGCGCTACATATCCAGCTGCCCCAATCAGACCAAAATTCTTTTCCATTTCTTTAATTTCTTTTTTCTGTTTCTAAAAGTTGAAGTAAATATTTTCCATAGCCACTTTTACGTAAGGGGTCTGCTAATCTTTTAAGTTGTTCAGCACTAATAAAGCCCTTACGGAAAGCGACCTCCTCAATACAGCCAACTTTTAAGCTTTGTCGTTTTTCTATGACCCGTACAAATTCAGAAGCATCATTTAAACTCTCAAAAGTCCCGGTGTCTAACCATGCCATACCTCTTTGCATAATTCCAACAGTAAGTTCCTTTCGTTGGAGATACACTTTATTGACATCCGTGATTTCGTACTCACCGCGAGCTGATGGTTCAATTTTACTCGCGATATCCACTACCTTATTATCGTAAAAGTACAAACCGGGTACGGCATAATTCGATCGCGGATGCTTTGGCTTTTCCTCTAAAGATAACACCCGGTGATTTTGATCAAACTCAACGACTCCATATCGCTGTGGATCGTGAACGCGATATGCAAACACACGCGCTCCAGACTCTACCTTAGCGTTATCTTCCATGAAACTAGACAAGCCTGCACCATAAAAAATATTATCTCCTAAAATCAAGGCCACCGAGTCATCTTTGATAAAATCCCGACCAATAGTGAAGGCCTGAGCTAAGCCCTTAGGCTCCGGCTGAATGGCATACTCAAATTGACAACCGAGTTGACTTCCATCGCCTAATAAGTTTTGGAAAGCAGCTTGATCTTCAGGAGTGGTTATAATTAAAATTTCTTTAATCCCAGCTAACATCAATAGCGATAACGGATAGTAGATCATCGGTTTATCGTAAATGGGCATTAATTGTTTAGATACAGCTTTTGTCAATGGATATAAACGCGTTCCTGATCCGCCGGCCAAAATAATTCCTTTCATAACGCCATTATACTTTTAAGAGTTACCATATTGTTTTTCGTAATATTCCTGATATGCACCTGAACTCACCGAGTCTAACCAATCTGAATGGGATAAATACCAATCGATGGTTTCAGACAAGCCTTCTTCAAATGTCACTGATGGCCTCCAACCGAGCGCGAGTTCAATCTTTCTTGCATCTATAGCATATCTGTGGTCGTGACCCGCGCGGTCTTTGACAAACTGGATCAATTCAGATGAAGTTCCGGTGGGGCGGTCCAATTTCTTATCCATCAGGTTGCACAAAAGTTTTACCAGATCAATATTCTTCCACTCATTATGGCCTCCTATATTATATGTCTCGCCAAGTTCGCCATTTTGAAACACCTTTAAGATAGCTTCCGCGTGATCCTCAACATATAACCAATCTCGAACGTTTTTCCCAGACCCATAAACGGGTAGAGGTTTTTTCTCTATGATGTTTCGAATGAAAAGAGGAATAAGTTTTTCGGGAAATTGGTAAGGACCATAATTGTTTGAACAATTAGAAATAACAATTGGAAAACCGTAGGTGTGGCCCCACGCCCGTACAAAGTGGTCTGAGCTAGCTTTTGATGCCGAATAGGGGCTCTTGGGATCATAAGGCGTATCCTCTCTAAAAAAACCCGTATCGCCCAGGCTGCCGTATACCTCATCTGTAGAGACGTGATAAAATCGCTTGTCTGAGAAATCATCTCCCCAGTGCTCCTTGGCAGCTTGGAGTAAATTTGCTGTACCCAGTACATTAGTTTTTACAAAAATTAAAGGGTCACTGATCGACCGATCGACGTGGGACTCCGCTGCTAAATGAACCACTGCGTCAATATCGTATTTTTTGAAAACGCCTCGCATGGATTCGAGGTCTTGAATATCTTCTTTTTCAAAACTATAATTGGAGGCACCCTCAATATCTGCAATGTTTTCTAAATTTCCGGCATATGTTAAACAGTCCAAGTTAATTATATGATCTTTTGGACGTTGTGTAACAAATGTCCTCACCACGTGTGATCCAATAAAGCCGGCGCCACCAGTTATTAAAATATTCATTGATACAAATTTGAGTCACCAGGTTTATATAAATAAACCTTAATAAATAAGATTTTGCTTCTTTTTCACAAAGAACGACAATTTCAGCCATTCAAAAAAAATGAAAAATATAAGGCTTCGCCTGCCATCTGTCTCATAACAGTGGTTTTTGATAGCCGCGACGCATATTAAACTTTTCTCAATGCATGTAACGGCACCTCTATGATCATAGTATGCTGAAATTGATTCATCGCTATACCAAGTCGCTGCTTACCACGCCACTCGACTAAGTGACCCTTGAGTCCCGTTAATTGCCCTGCTACGATCTCTACCTCTTCTCCCTTTTGCCATTTGCCTGGCTCTACCTCAATTTCTGACACCTCTCCCACCACTCTCTTCATCAAAATAATCTCTTCTTCTGGTATGGGGTCAATCTCACCTGAGGGACAAACCAACTCTATTACACCCGGAACAGACAATGCTCTACCAACCTTTTTTATACTCGTATGTATAAAGACATACTGAGTAATGAGTGGCAATTGAACTTTGCGAACTTTTCGCTTGTATCGTCGTGTGCGCTCTTGAAGTGGCACCCAGCTTTCAATTCCCTTTTTTTGAAGCAACTTCATGACGTGTTTTTCCCTTCTCGGGAACACCCGCAAGGCTAACCAAACTTGATCAATTTCCTTTTCTCTGGCTAATGACGACATCATATTATAATCTCCAGTACGTTAACTTTTCAGTGGCTTGGGACCCATACAGGCCCTTTAAATCGAACAATATCCCAACATCAGGGTTGAGCCATTTTTCGAAATCTTCTATTTTAAAGGAAGTATAGGCCTCATGAGCAACCGCCACAATGATAGCATCATAAGGGCCTTCAATAGAATCTACAAGCTCTACCCCATGCTGCTTCCGTACGTCCTCTTTGTCAGCATTAGGGTCAGACACGTCCACCTGAATAGAGTATTGACCAAGTTCGTGCGCAAGATCTGCCACTTTAGAATTCCGCACATCAGATACATTCTCTTTAAAGGTAATGCCCAACATTAAAACTTTTGATTCTTTAGGATTTCGTCCTTTCTTTATTATCATCTGAACGAGGCGCTTCGCAATATAGGCGGGCATATCGTCATTAATTCTTCTTCCAGATAAGATAACTTGCGGATCGTGCCCCACCTGCCTCGCCTTAAACAAAAGATAATAGGGATCGACGCCTATACAATGACCGCCTACAAGACCAGGGTAGTACTTAGCGAAGTTCCACTTTGTTCCTGCAGCTTCAATGACCTCATGTGTATTGATACCCATTTTATCAAAAATCATTGAGAGCTCATTGACAAAGGATATATTTAAATCTCGTTGGGTGTTTTCTATGACCTTGGCTGCCTCAGCTACTTTGATTGAACTTGCAGCATAAACGCCACCCTGAATGACCGCACTATACAATTCTTCAATGACTCGAAGCGAATCGTCGTCACAAGCTGAAATCACCTTGGTGATTTTCTCAACTGTCCGGCTTTGTTCCCCGGGGTTGATGCGCTCTGGTGAATATCCGACTTTAAAATCTTCAATATATTTCAATCCGGATTCCTTTTCTAATACGGGCACACAGTCTTCTTCTGTACAACCGGGATATACCGTACTTTCGTAAATCACAATATCCCCTAGACTCAATGCCCGACCAATTTGTTCTGTAGCCGATAGCAACGGGCCCAAATTGGGAACCTTCCGATCATCTACCGGTGTGGGAACGGCTACGATATAAATCGAGCATTCTGCCATTGCAGATTCCGAAGCTGAAAACTCAATCGATCTGCCTTCAAAAGTAGCCTTTGGAATTTCTCTAGCCGGATCTTTTTGCTGTTGAAGTGATTTGATTTTATCATGATTTATATCATATCCTACCACCTGCCACTTCTTCGCAAAAGCCAACGCTAAGGGTAAACCGACATATCCCATGCCTACCACTGCTATTTTTATCAGACCCGCATCTAACTTAGAGAGTGTCATGCTTTTTTCTGCCATAGTAATAAAGGTTTGTACTCCAAACGAAGTAAGTCTAGTTTCTTAAATTCTTCAGAGGTGTAATCAATACATCGAATTCGACGTCCTATTTTTTCTTCAGCGCGCTCCACGAGCTTTACTAAGGTTGTCCGGTCGATTTCTCCTACTATCATAATATCAATTACTGGGCCATCGATCCCTTTGGCAAATGTCCCGGTTAAATATACCTGTTCCACTTTCCCCAGTTTTTCAATAACACTTTCAATGATCTTATCAATACCGATATATTTATATACGATGCTGTGAATCTCATTAAAAAGAGGGTGATCCGTGTTAGCACGGTACATTTTTTTATTTCCATCCATTTTGGAGGAGAGCATATCCGCTTTTTCGAATCGGTTTAGCTCAATTCGAATCCCATTGGTCGATTCTCCAAACTCATTTTCTAACGCACGCAAATAGGATGACGTTTTACTGTTGAGAAAAAACTTCAAAAGAAGTTTGACTCGAGTCTTTGAGCTAATGAGGGTAGAAATCATATTGAGTAACAAAATTACTCGCTTTGCAAATAGAAAAAAAATATTTATCCGATTTTCTCCTTTCGTCACCGAATTCACCAATTATTTGAGCTTCCTGACTATATTCGTTAGCTTTAAGAATATTGTCATCCGCCTTTAAGTTTTTCGTATGATATCTGTTAGCTTAGAAAAGGAATTTCTCTCTCTAATTGAACAAAAAGAGTGGTGGAAGTTGAAGTCCTTACTTCGAGATGTGCCCGCTGTAGATATTGCAGAATGGCTAGAAAATCTCAATGCTGATGAAGCATTAGTGGTATTTCGACTGCTCGTGAACGAAAAAGCTGCTGACGTTTTCTCGTATTTAAGTAGTATAAAAGGAACTGAGCTACTCGATATTTTTTCAAAACGGCAGCTATCGGATGTGATGACCAACCTCGAACCCGATGAACAGGTTGCTTTTCTCGAAGAACTGCCTGGAACACTAACCTTCAAAGTGCTAGCTTCCCTAGATCCAGAAAGAAAAAAGGAAGTGCAGCAGCTACTGGGATACCCAGAGGAAAGCATCGGTCGGATAATGACAACTAAGTTTATACGCATTCGGTCTGAGTGGACAGTTCAAAAAAGTATGGAGCACTTGCGTATTTTTGGGAAGCTGGTGGAGTCCTTGAATGTGATATATGTCGTCGATGAACAAGGCCGCTTAATTGACGACTTGCGACTCACCGACCTGGTACTCGCTGATCTCGATCAGAAAATATCAGACATCATGGATAGCCAGTTTATCGCCGTAACCGCCTTTGAGGATAGAGAGGAAGCCGTAAAGATGCTGAGTAAATACGACCTCGTTGCACTCCCGGTTGTAGACTCAAGGGGTATTCTGATTGGAAAGGTTACAGTAGATGACATTATTGATGTGGCAGAAGAAGAGGCCACGGAGGATATGTTACTCATGGGGGGTATGGATGCCTTGGATGACCGGTACTCCCGAACAGATATTCCGGAAATGGTAAAAAAGCGCGTCGGCTGGCTCATTGTCTTGTTCCTGGGCCAAATGCTGACGGTAACTGCACTGGCAAATTTTGAAAATGCTTTAGCTGCGGCCGCAGTGCTTGCCTTTTTTATTCCCATGATTATCTCTAGTGGGGGGAATTCGGGTTCGCAAGCAGCAACACTTATCATTCGCTCACTTTCTATTGGTGATCTCGATTTATCAGACTGGAAAAAGGTGCTGAGACGCGAACTCTTATCGGGACTATTATTAGGATCAATTGTGGGTATCATGGGTACGGTAGTGATTGGTGCCTGGCTTTACATGCGTGGCGAACCCGTAGAAATGAGTATGTTCTTACAAGCACTGACAGTAGGAACCAGTCTGGTGGGTGTGATTGTTTTTGGAAATCTATCCGGGGCCATGCTGCCCTTTTTGATGAGTAAAATAAACTTGGACCCCGCAGTCACTTCAGCCCCCTTTGTAGCAACTCTTGTAGACGTAACAGGGATTATTATTTATTTTTCTGTGGCATCCGTGCTCCTCCGAAGCTTGCTTTATTGAAGTAGCTTACTTATAGTAGTTTTTCGTAAACCCTTCTGCTCTTACTTTTCCTTGCACCCATTGCCATAAACCACTCCAACTGCCCAATCCATAGGCAAAAACTTGTAAGAATAGGGTGATAACCGATAAATAGGCCACCCGTAAACTTCGAGTCTTCTTGTAAGAGTCCACTACTGCAAAAACGGCAACACCCAAGGCCCCAAATGCCATAAAAAATACGACCCATAAGAAAGGGGGATAAAAAATGGCAATCCCCAGGCTTACCAATAAAACAGCGATTAAGAAGGCCGGCATTAAATGGATGGGCTTCAACATTTCCGAATATGCTCGCCCTAAATTGATGCGAGCCACTCCCCAATTGAAAATTTGTTTGTAAAACTTCTTAAAACTCGTCCGGCGCTTGTGGTAAACGACAGCATCAGGAATCAATCCCACCTTATATCCCGCCCTGTAAATCCGAGCTGAGAAATCCATGTCTTGACCGTGCCTAAGGTCATTCATGCCGCCCAGATCTTCATATACCTTGCGGTGGATGCCCATATTAAAGGAACGAGGATAAAATTGTGTTATGGAATCCTTCCTACCCCGGGTCCCACCCGTACCAATAAAGGAAGTCATCGAATAATTTATAGCCTGCAGTAGCGGAGGAAAAGAAGGATGGCTGTCGTCCGGCCCTCCAAAAGCATCCCATCGTTCGTTCTGCACGCTTTGGTTTACGGCCTGTAAATAATTCTTCGGTACAATGACATCCGAATCTAAAAAGATGAAATACTGCCCGCGAGCCTCCGCCATAGCCCGATTCCTCGCAGCGCCCGGCCCCTGGTTCTGCTGGAAATGATATTGAATATCAAAATCTGTGTCCAACTCTTTTATGTAGTCTGCCGTCCCATCTGAAGAACCATCATCCACAACTACCCACTCAAAATCATCGGATGGATAATCCATGGCCTCTAATGAAGCCACCAACTCCCGAAGCTCCCCTATCCGGTTATAGGTTGCAACGATAATGCTGTATGTATAAGCAAAGGGCTTACCCATCTTCTTCCACTTGATTTACAACTCCCTTGTAAAGCCCCCCCAGAATAACGAGCAACATCACTATCGAAAAGCCCAATGCAATCTTTTCTCCCTGATAATACGATTGCGGCTTAAATTCAAAGACGATCTCATGCTGGCCTGCCGGCACACGCAACGCTCGCAAAATATAATTGGCCCGCATATGCGGTACGGGCTCGCCATCAATATAGGCTTGCCAACCTTTGTCCGGACCATACCATATCTCGGAAAACACGATAAGCTGCTCTTGAGATGAGGAAAAAGAATAGGTCAACTTCTCCGGATGATAATCGGTGAGTTCTAAACGTGTATCTGCTGCACGCTGCACTTCCAGTCCACTGAGCTGATCCTCAAATTCTGATGCTAAAATAACAGCCTGATCCTTTGGCCTAAAAGACCGCAAGGCCTCAATTTCAGCTTTTGGACTTTCTACCGACACGATTTCATCTACCGCCCAGGCATGTCCCAAAGCTTCCGGGTTGCGCTGAACACTTTCTCCCCCTTGCTGATCAGGCACGATAAAGTACTTGGTGTTTAGCATACTCAACACCTGCTGATTATTATTCCGAATATGATAATCGATCATATCCTGATAGCGCTGTAATTTTGCTGGGTGATACCCGCCGATATGATTGTGGAATGTGGATGGAAAAGTGGTGTTGAAGGTATTCACGCTTAAATCCAACACGCGATAATCATGTCGATTTTCTTCCGCATTCATGATGGATTGATCCACTGGCCGTGGTTGGAAATTTTGGCTGTGCTGGCGGGCACTAACAAAATCATCATGCGACACATAGCGTTTACTAACGCCCCAATTGTCGACAAAAGCTAAAAATCCAATCACTCCCATTAAAATCATAGGAGACTTTATCTTTTCCTTTCCAAATAACCATAAAGCCGCAGCAGAAAACAATACGAGAAAGAAGGTGCGCCAGGCATCCCCTGTGGCCAGCGCTTTTCGATCAGCAATCAAGGCGTTTACATCTATTCCTTGCTGAACATACCGGGCATCCCCAGGCGCCTCAAAACTCAAAAACAGATCGGGTAAAATTGCAAATAACAAGGCAACACCCAAGCTGATTCCCCCGCTCAAATAAAGCGCTCGAGTGAATCGCGATTCGAATTCGGGACGCGTCTTTTTCGTAGCTTGTTGTTTATTTTGAACCAAGCGATACAGCCCCAGCGCCCCCAAAAGCGGAATAAAAAAGACTGTCACACTCAAAATCGATTGTGGCGTTCTAAATTTATTATACAGCGGCAAATAGTCAAATAGTAGTCGATTGAACCACTCTACATGGCGGCCCATAGACACAACCAAAGTCAGCAGCACAGCGAGTCCCAACCAAATGCGCAGCGGACCCCGCGCATAAAACAACCCAAACAAAAATAAAAACCAAAATACAGCACCTAAATAATTAGGGCCGGCCGTAAATGGTAATCCGCCCCAGTACAACGGACCTTGTTGGAGGCGGTATTTTCTATATAGCTCTGAGTCCTGATCTAATTTTTCTGCTCCGGACCCACCAGCTAAACCTGGAATATATGTGGCCATCAAGTCTACCATGGTATTTGACCACTGCATCGCGTACGACCACTCTAAACCTTCTACCTCACTGCTCGAAGTAGCTGCTTTATCACTTGACTCCTGCTCCAAAATGGGCGCACCACGCATAGTGGATTGATTGAAGTCGTACACTGACCAAATACGGGACGCCGATGAGCCTATAGCAAGTATCGCCAAAAGGACTACAATGCCTGTCGCCATAAAGAAAGAGCGGAGTTCCTTTTGCTGCAAAGCCTGCACAAAATATATGACACCCAAAAAAACAAATACCATAAATGTGTAATAAATCATTTGCGCGTGTTGCGCATACACACTCAAGGCTAAGCCCAGTCCCAGCACCGCAGCACCCAAATACATCTGTCTCTTATGATATAAAAGCAGCACTCCGCTAGTCACCCATGAGAGGAGCGCCAGCGTTCGCACTTTACTCGCATGGCCCGCATCCCATAGTATTACGTTGTTTACCGAGTAGGTTGTCCCCAGAGCCAGCAGAACAGCCCCCAGTGGATGCAGACCCAGCACTAAAAATACAATATACATACCCAGGGACATCACATTAAACATCCCTATCGGAGAATCAAAGCCCAATTTTAGCACTTCATATACAGGAACGATAATATTATTTTTTACCGGAGGAAAAAGCATCCGCGGCATCCCACTGAACTGACTATTCGTCCACAGCAGATAATCTCCAGGCTCCTCCTTGTATTGATTGGCTTCAGAGGACTTGGCCTTTGACGCGATCAAGTCGTCTTGGTTTAGCTTTTTTCCCTCAATTTGAGGCCAGAAATAAATGGAATTGACAAGCAGCATAACAATAACTGCCCCCACATGCCAATAAAAATACTTCGAACGAAATAGTTGCTGAATCTTTTCTTTCATAGCTGGGTATATTTGAAACTCTAATATAAGACCTTTCCCCACATTCCGTCAAGTACATTGAGTTTCCATACTTTTTGAGGCTTCTGTTTTTTTCTTTGGGCGTTTCCCTACCCCCAAAGCCATTGGCCTTGGCGGTAGGGTCAGGCTGTTCAGGGGTTCCGTCCCCACCCATCATGGCTGGGGACCAGCGGCAAAGCCGCTGCCCTTACCATCCTTAACGCGAAGCTCTTGGAATTACTTGACACGCACACCTTCAAATGAACGGATCCCGGAGATGTGAAAAGTTAGGCTCTCTATTTTCAACACAAATCCCCGTGCAAGGGATAGTAGGGGAGCCTCTGCCAGGGGCGGAGGCTGTCACCCTTAGGGGACCGGCAGCCCCGCATAGCCCGCCCCTCGAGGCTCCCCCGCCAGGCGGAGCCTCAGGGATGCACCCAAAACATTAAAAAAACAAGGAGCTGTTCTGTATGCTAATATATTTTCATTATGTTTAAGCATCATAATAATATTTATAGACCTTTTTTATGTGCCTCCTACTCTCAAAGCCATGCAAAAATATAATTCACATCTTGCTGACTCAGCTTGTAGGAATATCCGGCGCTTATTCGACACTTCATGCACAGAATATTCAGTATAATCTCAACTGTACCGGGGGCCCGGGCCAGGCACAATTTACGGTGGAAAGTCCGCTTGGAGCTGAATGGAGCTATGCTTTAGACGGCGATGATTTTCAGGCCTCCAATTCCTTTTCCGATGTCTTTCCGGGAAATCACTGGTTATTTGTGCAAAACTCATCCGGAGATGTGGATAGCATTCGGTTTAGCGCCAATTGTGGGCTAAAAACCTATTCCTGCACTGACTGTGATGAATCAGGTGCTTTTTTTCAAGTATATACAGAAAATGGTTCTATAGCGGGATTGAGTATTGAGACAAATCAATTTTCCAACTTGCCGAATAGTCCCGCGGGATTTCATATTAATGCAATTGGGATGAACCCAACAGATAGCTTGGGTTACGGAATGAAAAGAAGATTCTCAAATGAGCTTATTGTAGTTGATGCTCAGGGAACGGCCATAAACTTGGGTAGTGTTCAAAACTTACCTGCTGGAGATTATACGGGGGGAGACTTTGATGCAGACGGCTATCTACATATTAAAGAGGGCTTTTCAAATGAATTATTTAAAATTGATGTGAAATCAGGTGAGATGATAGAAAGATATCAGCTGAACAGAAATTTAAGAACTAATGATATTGCTTTCAATACTGTTGATGGCCTGTTTTACTCTGTAGATAATGATGGTACCTTATGGTCATTCTCCTCTGTTCAAAATGAAGTGCTTCGCATTGGCTCCTCTTTTTTATCGGGTCCGGTAGGAGCAATGTATTGCGATCGGACAGGTAGAGTGTTTGGTATACATAATAGTACAGGGCGTCTTTACCAGTTTTCCCTAATAGATGGCAGCGCTACATTTATTATGACCACATCTAGCTCTAGTTATAATGATGGATTTAGTTGCCAAAATATATTTTTAATTAACCTTCCGGAGCCCGTTATTGAGGTGGAATGCAGCTCTGATTCTGACAGAGTTAGTATAGCGATTGTAGAGCCAACTGGTGATGATCTCGAATTTAGTGTAAATTCAAGCCCTTTTGAAAGTCGTCGGGGTTGGTCCGACTTGCCTGTAGGGCAGTCAATAATAGAGGTGCGTAGGCAAGAGTCTTGTATTTCAGATTCCATCGTTGTAAACTTAATGCCGATTTTCTCTACCAATTCCGCTGTCATCATCGAAGCTTGTGATGAGTTTGTCAGTCCGTCGGGAATCCGCTGGACTGATTCCGGAAATTATCGAGATACGATTCTTAATTCCATGGGCTGTGATAGCATAATCTCTTATGATCTGACTATACTCGAAAGTTCTTCCTCCTCTAGATCTGTCGTTACCTGTGATACCTACACATGGAACGGAATGAGTCTAGACTCTTCAGGGGTTTATGACTTCTTGACGACCAATACAGCAGGCTGCGATAGCATCGCTCGACTCAACCTTGAAATTCGACCCTTCTTAGATACGCAACTTAATATTACGAGCTGCCGCCCTATCAATTCTCCAGTTGGCCAAGAGGTGTTCGACACCTCCGGAACATACATAGACACGCTTATATCGGCACTGGGATGCGATAGCATAGTAACCGTAAATCTTTTAATTGCTGATGTGGCTGCAGAGTGGCAGCTTGCAGATCCCGAATGCCCGGATCGGGTCGTCAGCGAATTGCTGATCGACACCCTCACACATCAGGCGCCTCATTATCTCATACGAAATAACCGTGATTCTACCTTGATTTCAAGCTTACCTTTTGATATTACAGATCTTCCTCCTGGTGAGCATGAGATTCAATTTATCTCTGCTGATTCTTGCCAAAGCCCTAGTTACACAATTGAAATCGAGGAGCTGACCTTGCCCGAAATACAGCTGATCGGACCTTCGGAAGTAGATATTTGCGATCCGCCCAGCTTCTTTCAGGTCGAAACGAATCTTTCCGGCAGCTACCAGTGGTACTCAAGCTCCTCACTCTTGTGCGATACCTGTCAAAGCACTGAAGTCTTTTCGTTTCAAGAAGGTCCCGTTGGTGTGGAGTTTACCGACGATAACAATTGCACGGCCACAGCGGAAATCGATCTGACCGTGACCGGCCGGGACGCCCAGTACTTCATTCCCAATGTCTTTACACCCAATGGCGATGGGATTAATGATTACTTTACTTTATTTGGCAAACAAGGTGGCGTGGACCAAATTGAGCTCCTGGAAATCTACGA
>Ga0209924_1000098_pt1 | contig 38535 bp, 33 predicted proteins | sample SalPonR1_C_D1_MG_FD_185700 | JGI IMG/M metagenome (GOLD analysis project Ga0209924, IMG submission 185700) | Salt pond soil microbial communities from South San Francisco under conditions of wetland restoration - Salt Pond MetaG R1_C_D1_MG... ...
TGCTTCAGTGGGCAAGATGTGTGTCGACCTGACGGTTCAGGGTACGGCCGACGCGACGGTGGTCATCGGCGACCTCATTGATGCGGCGCTTGGCAACAACTTCCGGAATTGCCGGATCGCCTCGGTGCGCATCGGCAACGACAGTGGTGCCACCGGCACGGTCACGACGACGACGGCCAACAACTCCTTCCTGGTCACCGACCACTCCAGCGGCATCGGCGGTGACTTCGACTTCCCCATGGGCGGCGTCAAATACTCCACTCGTGGCGCGACGACCGCCGTCTTCGATGGCCGGATCTCCAACAACACCTTCACCGACGTCACAAATGCCGACGGCGGCGTCGGCAACGTGACCCTGGACATGGACCAGGGCGTAATCCAGGTGCTGGTGGACGGCAACACCTTCCACGCGCCAGGAAATGCCGCCTGGTTCGTGCGCGCCGACGGGACGTCCAGCTTCGACCTGCTGTTCGACAACAACATCTACCAGCGAGACGCATTTCCCTGCACTACCGACCCTTCATGCGGCGGTGGATTTTTCGGCCCGGGCCTCTTCAACCGTACCCAGGCGCAGAACGGCGCGGTGCTCGATGTCACCTACCGCGACGAGGCTTTCGCCCAGCATGACACCGGTTTCGATCCCGGAAATACGGTCGAAGTCCAGGCGTTGAACGTCGGTGGCGGCGGAACCGTTTGCGCTTCATTCACTGGCAACAGCGCGCCCCACGGTTACGCCCTGGAGGAGAGCGCAGGCGATCTCAACCTGTTCGACGGCCTCTCCGCAGTTACGGGTACGTGCCCGACGGCGAATTGCGTCACGGTGCTGGACGACAACATGAATACCGGCGGCGGCGGCAACCCGGCCGCCGATCCACCCACCGTCAGCGTTTTCGGGACGGTCGACATCGTCTCGCCAGCGTGCAGTCTACCGTCCGGGACCATTTTCTAGAGCCGGCTTGCCGCCGGTTCCGCTGATTCATTCCCCGTTGATCGGGGGGAGCAGCCAGAGGAGCAGAAAAGGAAATCGTCGGACCCTCCTGCGCCCTTTCAGCCGGCGCCTTCTTAGTAGAGGGGCCGCCGGCCGGTCGCCGAGCGGCGCCGGCCATCGTGAAGTCCGCGTAAAGTGATCTGTGCCCAGCACTGCGCGGCGCCGGGCGCGCCGCTAGAGGACTTCGGACAGTCGGAATGACAGGGGTTCCGGGGCCGCAAGCACAAGAGCGACGGCGGCGAACCGGCGACGTGCGTCCCCGTTCACCGCACCCGAACGACCGCATTCCCCCTCCGGCCAGCGGTATGGCCGGTGTCAAACGTAAAGGCGTTAGTGGCCATGTTTCAGGATGATTTTCGAATAGATAAAGGGGAACGGGCTTATCCCAAGGACCAGGCACACGGTGGTCGTTTTACGCAAACGCTTCAAGAAAGAACCTTCAAGGAGATCGCCAGCATGCTGGACAGGTTCAAGGACAAGATGCTCGAGTATGAAAAGATTGCGCGCAAGGAATCCGAAGCGCTTGAACTCAAACTCCGGGAGAAATTCGATGATCCGGTCGCGCAGCGGGCCGACTGGCATCACCTGAACAAGGGTTCCGGTTCCAGCTCCCAGGACAGGAAACTGGCTTCGGTTTCGGGCGACCGGTTGCGTGTTGTCAACACCCTTGGCGGCATGACCATTCCCCTGCTCGGGGCATTCGGTGGGATCGCTTTGGTCTGGATCGCAGTCGACAGCTATTTCCAGATCATCTCGAGCGGCAGCGAACCGATTTCCGCAAAGGCCTTTGCATTCCTGCTTGTCGTCGGCATCCTGATCATGGGACCGGCCTTTCTGGTACTTCGACCGCGCAACACGCTGACGTTCGACAAGTCAACCGGATATTTCTGGCGCGGTCGCAAGAGGCCTTCCGGCGATCCGGAAAGCGGCGATCTATTCAGGATGGAAAGGATCGAGGGCTTGCAGATTCCGCCACGCAAACACGTGCAGTTTCGAAACAACAACCAGGACAGAAGTTTTTACAGCTACGAGCTGAACCTGATACTGGACGACAACGAACGCATCAACCTGATGGACCACGGCGACCTGGTGGACATCCGGACCGATGCGATGAAGCTGAGCCAGTATCTGAACGTGCCGCTTTTCGACGCCAACCTCTGAGACTCTATATGGCTTGAGATAAGCCGTAGGAGCCTGCCCTGCAGGCGAGCTCTTTTGCCCCGAAAATCCTTCGCGAGCAGGGCTCGCTCCTACGCAATCTTGAATCGCGGCGAAGTGGCGCAGCAAACACTACAACGCGTCAAGCGTCCGGTCCAGTCCCTTCGCCAGCTTGTTCACCAGCTCGTCGATGCCGGCCTCGTCTATGATCAGCGGCGGGCAGATGGCCAGCGTGTCGCCCGGCAGTGCGCGCACGACCAGGCCTTCTTCCAGGCAGGCGGCGGTGGCCTTGAAAGCGATCTTGTCGGAAGGCTCGAAGCGGGTCTTGGTGGCCGTGTCCTTGACCAGTTCCAGGCCGGCGATCAGGCCGATGCCGCGGTAGTTGCCGATCAGCGGATGGTCTGACAACCCGGACAATTTCGACTGCAGGATTTCGCCCATCTTTGCGGCGTGTTCCATGATGCCGCGCTCTTCGTACAGCTCCAGCGTGCGCAACGCGACCGCCGCCGCGACCGGGTGGCCGGAATAGGTCAGGCCGTGGGCGAACATGCCGACGCCGATCGATGCCTGCTCGATGGCCTCGTACATGAACGGCGGAATGGCCACCGCCGAAATCGGCTGGTAGGCCGACGACAGCGCCTTGGCCATGGTCATGGTCGCCGGCTGGATGCCGTAGGTCTGGCAGCCGAACGGGTTGCCGGTGCGGCCGAACGCGGTGACGACCTCGTCGTCGATGAACAGTATTCCGTGCTCGCAAAGAATCGGCTGGATCTTGTCGAAATAGGTCTTGGGCGGCAGGATCAGCCCGCCGGCGCCCATCAGCGGCTCGGCGATGAACGCGGCGATGGTGTCGGCGCCCTCGCGCGCGATGACCTGTTCGAGTTCATTGGCCAGCCGGGTCGCGAAGTCCTCTTCACTTTCGCCTTCGTGCGCCTGGCGGTAGTGGTGCGGCTCGGTCAGGTGGACGATATCCGGCCCCGGCACGTCGAAATGCGCGTGGAACGGCGGCAGGCCGGTCAGCCCGGCGGTGGCCAGCGTGGTGCCGTGGTAGCCGCTCTTTCGCGAGATGATCTTCTTCTTTTCCGGTTTGCCGATGGCGTTGAAGTAATAGCGCGCAAGCTTGATCTGGGTGTCGTTGGCGTCCGAGCCGGAACAGCCGAACAGAAAGCGCGCGCCCTCTATGGGCACCCATTCCGACAGCTTGGCCGCCAGCTTGATCGACGGTTCGTTGGCTCTAGCTGCGAATAGCGGGCCGTAGCAGAATTTCTCCATTTGCTCGGCCGCGGCCTTCGCCAGCTCTTTCTCGCCATAGCCCAGTGCCGTGCACCACAGCCCGGCCATGCCTTCGAGATACTTGCGACCGTGCTGGTCGTAGACGTAAATCCCCTTGCCGCGCGACCAGATCAGCGGATCGCCGTCGCGCACCTGGTCCAGGTTGGAGGAAGGGTGAAAAAGAAAGCGCTTGTCCAGCGCCTCGAGGCCTTGGCTCATGGATATCGGTCCGGATGTACTCGGTATCATGATAACCGGGCACCCCCACGCATTGCGCTTGCATTCAGCCGTTTGACAGAGCGTTTTACGGCAGCAGCACCCAGCCCTCGCTCTGGCGGCGGACCAGCACGGTCATGGCCGAGTGTGCCAGTTCGACGCCCGGCGCCAGCTCGTCCGGCGCCACACCCTGGGCCGAGGCGCTCTGGCCGCACAGGTAGACGGTCACGCCGGCGGCCTGCAGCGCCGCAAGCAGATCAATATTCGGGTGATCGACGCCGAAGCGCTCGCGGTATGCGTCGCGCGAAAGCACATCGAAGGTGGTGCCGCCGTGGGTGACGACCTCGATCCGAACATCTTCCGGGTCGATGCCGGCACGCGCGTGCAGATTGACGAAACGGGCGACCGATTCCAGCCTGCGGTTGAGCGCGTGTTCGTCCTTGCTGCCGAAAGCGACGTCGAACAGCACGCGATACGCCTCTCCCGGCACCAGGTTGAACGCATCCGAAGGCTGCGGCGCTACCGGGCCATGATTGGGAATTGCGGCGCCGGTGGAGAAGTCGTCCGGCAGGTTCTGGGCCCCGATTGGACCGGCAAACAGAAAGCCGGCCAGCAGGACCTTCGACGCCCGCCGGATCATTCGTCCGCTCCGGTGACTTCATCCAGAAACTCCACCGCCCGGCGCATGTGCGGAATGACGATGGTGCCGCCGACAACCAGGCCGATGCTCATGGACTCGACGATTTCGTCGCGCGAGGCGCCGACCTCGACCGCCTTGCCGATGTGATAGCTGACGCAGTCGTCGCACCGCAGCACCAGCGAAGCCACAAGTCCCATCAGTTCCTTGGATTTGACATCCAGCGCGCCGCCTTCGGCATAGGTCAGCGAATCCAGCGAAAACATTCGCTTTAGCACGCGGTTGTCGGTGGCCAGCAGACGCTCGTTCATCTTGCTGCGGTATTCGTTGAACTGTTCGACGCGGTCGTTCATGGAGGTCTCCGGATAAATGAATGACCGATAGCATAAATGCCCCGGCGGCCACTGTCGGCACCGACGTTATTCGGCCGACCGGTCCGTTCCCGGGTCCGCAGGGCGGCTAAGCGGCAGCGCATCGACCGATTCCGATTTTCCTCTGTCGTCCCGGGCCCGACCCGGGATCCAGCGTCTTGCCGGCCCCGGAAAGTCCCTGGGCCCCGGATCAGTTCCGGGGCGACGAAATCAGTGGCCTGTCCATCGGTCCGCGGTCGCCGGAATTGCGCCGGATCAAGATCGGCCGGCGTGTGGCGTGACAAACTTCGATCATGCGCCTGGAAACGCCAAGACTTCGACGCGAGTTCAAGACCATGCGGCGCATGGTCGAAATCCATTGCCGCGATCACCACGGCACGGCGCGGCCTTGCCCGGACTGCGAAGACTTCCTGGCGTACGCCGAGCAGCGTCTTGAAAAATGCCCGTACGGCGAGGCCAAGCCGACCTGCGCAAAATGCCCGGTGCACTGCTACCGGAAACAGCGGCGGGAACAGGCACGCGGAATCATGCAATATTCCGGCCCTCGAATGATGCTGCGACACCCGTGGCTGGCGCTGATGCACATACTCGACAAGTTCCGCAAAGTGCGCCACCCGATGGAACTGCGCGGCAGCCGGCGAAAGTTCACGAACGCGCCGCGTTCCTGATCAGCTCCAGCGCGCATCCTCGACCATCGGCGCCGGATAATCGGCCACCGGCGTCTTCGCCTTCCAGGGCATGAAGCGTTCGGCGGGTTCCAGGCCGCGCAACTCGGGCAACCAGCGGCCGAGATATTCCGCCTGGGGATCGTATCGTCGCGCCTGGCCGACCACGTTGAACCATCGGTCCTTCGTATCGGTGCCCGTCCCGGCCTGGTAGGCCCAGTTACCCCAGTTGCTGGCCGTGTCGTAGTCGACCAGCTGGTGTTCGAACCATGCCGCACCCTCACGCCAATCCTGCTGCAGGTCCTTGACCAGGAAGCTGGCTGCGTTCTGCCGGGCGCGGTTGCTGGTATAGCCGGTCTCGGCCAGTTCGCGCATGGCCGCGTCGATCAGCGGCACGCCGGTGCGGCCCTCGCACCAGGCTTGCAGCCGCGATGCGTCCGGCCTGCAGGCGGGCGCTGTATCCGACAGGCCCGAAGGCCGGAAAAGCGCGCTGCCGGTGGCGTCCATCAACCAGCGGAAATACTCCCGCCAAAGCAGTTCGAACCTGACCCAGTAGGTGGACTCGTTTGCCTCGACTTCGACTTCGAAGCGCTCGACCTCCGACCAGATCCGGCGAGCGGAAAGACAGCCGTTGGCCAGCCAGGGCGAAAAGCGGGTCGAATCGTCATCCGACAGCATGCCGTTGCGGGTCTGTTTGTAATTGGTCACCAACCGGCGGCGAAACAGGTAATCGACCAGCCGTTCGCGGCCGGCATGCTCCCCGCCGGCCAACAGCCCGACGGGTTTCGACGACTGCAGCGGTTCGACCGCGCCGACGCCGTCGGGTGGCGGCGGGAGCGCCTCCGGTGTATCGACCGGCAGCACCGGCTCGAGCCGCTTTTCGACCTTGCGACGAAAGCTGGAAAAACTCATCGGCCAGGCGTTGCGCCCAAGCGTGTCTTCACCGAATACGTCGTCGAACAGCCGATTGTCGCGGCCGAGGTTCAAACTGCAATGCCGGGGAAGCGACTGACCGAGCCGGTCGATCTGCGCCGATTCCTCGCTGCCGGGGAGGGCGTTGACGAAGAGCGTTCGCGCATCCAGGGTCGCGGCCAGTTCGGGCAGCAATACCACCGGGTCTTCTTCCATCAGATACAGTCGTTGCCCTTTTGCGCGCAGAGCTGCGTCGAGGTCGGCCGAGCATTGCGCGTGGAACGCTCTCCGATGCACTCCGGCGCGCGTTCCCGGAGAGCTTTCGACTGCGACGAGCAAAGCATCGCATTCACGCGCCGCGTCGGTCAACAGCGGCTGGTCGTCGAGGCGAAGGGCACTTCGCAGCCACGCGATACCGGTTTTCATGCGACCGATCTCCTGTTGCGGCGACAGCGCTCGGAACAGTAGCGAACCTGCTCCCAGCAATCGCGCCATTTCTTGCGCCACGCGAACGGCCGGTTGCAGACCGGACAGGTACGGCTGGGCAATTCGTTCTTTTTCATGCGCTCTATTGAACCACGCCGACACTGAAGAGCAGATCAAGGGCCGGCGCGTATACTGGGCCTGGAAAACTCAATGCACCCTGCGGATAAACCGCCTGGAGGCAGTGACATGAAAAGCGCAAATCTCAAGATCTCGCTCGGGATCATTGTCTTGCTGCTCGGCGGACTTGCCATTCCCGCCGGGATCCTGATACCGGCGTTCAGCGCGCCGAACGAAGAGGTCGTATTCGAAACGCCGGGCGCGACGGCGCTGGACGTCCATTCGCCGGGCCGATTCTATCTATGGCACAACTATCGGACCCTCCGCGACGGTCGCCAGGTGGTGCGCGACGAACACCTGCCCGACGGCATGTCGTTCAATGTGACGCGCGCCGATGGGTCGACAGTTCCACTCCAGCCACGCGCCAGCATCACAACTGAAATGAGCGGTTCCGCAAGCCGATCCATCGGCTACGTGGATATCGAACGACCCGGCACGCTTCGAATCGAGGTTCGCGGAGGCGACGAGCAGATGCGGGTCATGTCTTTCGAGCGGGCGCGCTTCATGATGTTCGCGCGCGCTCTCGGCTTCAGCCTGCTGTCGCTGGCCGTGCTGGGCGCCGGCGGGATCGTTCTGATCATATTCGGTATCGCGCAACGCGCCCGTTGAACCCTAGCCCCCGCCGGGTGGAACCCAACCGTTGCAGCCAGTCAAACGCTGACGGGATGGCCGGTTCCAGGCCCTCTTTCCATGAACGCCTTCAGCGCCTCCAGCCCCATGGGTCGACCAAAGTAATAACCCTGAAACGCGTCGCAGCCGGCCCGGCGCAGAATCTCGAACTGCTGCTGCGTTTCCACGCCTTCTGCCAGCAGCGACATGCTGTGCGTCTTGCCGATCGAGATAATGCTCTGTACCAGTTCGCGCGCCCAGGCATCACGCTCAAGGTTGTCGACGAAACTCTTGTCGATCTTGAGTTCATCTACCGGCAATTTTCGCAGAAGGCTCAGTGAAGAAAAGCCCGTGCCGAAATCATCCAGCGAGATCCGGACATTGGCCATGCGCAGACTTTCGAGTTGACCCATGACGTGCGGAAGGTCTTCCATGAAAAGGCTCTCGGTTATCTCGAGCGCGAGTTGAACGGTTTCAAAGTTCGCGCACTTGAAACGTTCAAGGATGCGGCTGGAGAAGTCATGATGAAGGAACTGCATGACCGAGATATTTATCGACAGGCGAATTGAACGGTCGAACATTCCGTCCAGCACGGTGCCATCGTTGATGCACCGGTCGACGATGTAGTCGCCCAGTTTCGAGATCAACCCGGATGTTTCGGCAATAGCGATGAAGCGACGTGGCGGGATGGGACCCAGCTCCGCATCCTGCCAGCGTGCCAGCGCCTCCACACCGACAAGCCGGCCGTCACGATCGACCTGCGGTTGATAGACCATCTCGATCAGCCGATGCTCCAGCGCTGCGCGCATGTGCTGCTCGATCCGGATGTTCTCAAGATACTGGTGGCCCATCGAGGGATCGTAGCGACGCGCCGAGTTTCTCTGGCTCTTGGCCGCATACATGGCCACGTCCGCCGCTCGTAGCATATCGCTGAGCGAATTGCCGGCCGACGGCATGCTGGCAATGCCCACGCTGCAGCCGAGTTCGCAGCGCACGTCGTTGACCGTATACGAGGCGGCCAGCCGTGCGATCAGTCCGTCGGCGCGCGCCAGCAATTTCGTTTCGTCGGTTTCAGGCGTCAGCAACACAAACTCGTCGCCGCCGATGCGCGCCACCTTTTCCCGGACGGACGCGAACGCGTCGAGCCGTCGACCGAGTTCCTTGAGCAGCGCATCGCCCTGGACATGCCCGAAACCATCGTTGACCGACTTGAAGTTGTCCATGTCAATGAACAGAAGCGAGAGGCCGCCTTCGTTGGCCTTCTTCATGGCCTTGAAGTCGGCGGTCATGCGCTGGCGATTCGGCAGGGCTGTGAGGACATCATGGTTGGCCTGGTGGACGAGTTCGCGCTGGCGCTGGTGCTCGGCCCGGCTGATCATGCGCAACACGACCAGAACGGCCATCAGCAGGATGAAAAAAACTGCGACGTAAAGCGCGCCCACCGGCGCGAACTCCGCCAGCAACTGGTTGCGATGCGTCTGGGTCAGCACCCAGTAGTCGTACGTCGGGTCGAACTCCGCCATGCCGAAATGTGGACCCAGCGCATTGTTTACGTGATAGCTGACCGGCCGGCCGCTTGCCATGATTTCGTCGATACTGCTGCCGCTTCGGCGCTCGGCCGAGGCGATCGCCCGCTCGTAATACTCACGCGGGATGGCCCGAGTGTAATAACCTTCCGGCGGCGCCATGGCCGCCGCCCAATGCAGCGGAAACAGGTCGCGTTCGCGCACGATCTGCACCGTATTCCGCTCACCCAGGAACGACTGTTCCTCGAAGAACGGGCGCGGTCCCTGCAGCCTCAGGCTCGCCGCCATGACGCCGAGCACGCGACCGCCGGCGTCGCGAATCGCCGCGCAAACCGGCACTACCCATTCACCCAGACCTTCCAGGAAGTAGGGACGGCCGAGCCGCATGTGTTCCGACTCGAAGGTTTCTGACAGGATGACCCGCGTGTCCGGCGCAAGCAGGGTGCTCGATCTGGAATCCTGGATCAGGATTTCCCCGGCGGGGTCCGTCAGCGCATATCCGGCAACGCTGGAATTGAGCTCGAGCATATTATCCAGCAGTGCCTCGGCCGCCCGCCGATCGAACATGAGACCATCGACCAGCAGCTGCCGTCCGAGCAGGTCCAGCACCATTTCCTGGCTGGCCATCATGCTTCGAGTTGCGCCGGCCAGTGTCGCGACCTGGCTGCGCTGTCTAATCTCGTGACGCTCGCTGATGCCTTGCCATTGCCCCCACAGACCGGACAGCAGCAAGCCGGTGCCGATAAGCAGAATGAGCAGGAACAGCCACTTCAGATTCTGGCGCAACGACGACACCGGTCAGCTCCCGTGCGGCCGAAATCGAGCAAGCCGCACATCACGAAAGGCCGGACCCGTGCGGAAGGAAGGCCTCATAGGCCTCGCTCTTCGAATGTTACTCGATTCTGCTCTCATCTCCCCTTGTCTCTCTGGCTCAAGCGCGGCACCCGTTGACCGGTTCGGCGCGCCTGCAAACTGATTGAGTCCCAGATTAGAGGGTTTTCGCGTGCCGTTCAACTATTCGAGGCTTTGCCGCCAATTGCTTCGGCGGCGCCTGGCGCGGAACGCATCGGTATAGTGACGCGATCGATTGCAACCCGATCTTCGACTGGTATTCCCCGATGAGCAATCCGAAGACAGCAGCAAACGAAGGGCTGATCCGGCAACTCGGCGCGCTGGGCATCGCACTGCTGGCGCTCAACGGCATGATCGGCGCCGGCATCTTCGGGGTGCCGGCCGGCGCGGCGGCCCTGGCCGGCGCCTGGAGTCCGATGGTGTTCGTCGCCTGCGCGCTGCTGCTGGGCGCCATCATGCTGTGCTTCGCCGAGATTTCTTCGCAATTCGATCGCACCGGCGGACCCATTCTCTACATCGATACGGCGTTCGGTCGCTTCGCCGGGTTCCAGACCGGCTGGGCGTTCTATATCGCACGCATGACGGCCTTCGCAGCCAACCTTAATCTGCTGATCGAGTCGCTGGCCTACCTGTGGCCCGCGGCGGGCGGCGGCTGGATACGCGTGGCGCTGCTGACGCTGATACTGGGGGCGCTGACCTGGGTCAACGTGGCCGGCATCAAGCAGGCAGTCCGATCGCTGGGCGTACTCACTCTGCTCAAGCTCGTGCCGCTGTTGATCCTGATCGTTGCCGGACTGGCCTGGCTGGGCCTGGCCGCCGATGCGATTTCAAATACGGCGCCGCCCACCAGCGGGCAGTTCACGACAGCCGCACTCCTGGTCATCTACGCCTACGTCGGCTGGGAATCGGCATTGGTGCCGGCCGGCGAGGTGAAGAACCCGGCGCGCGCGATGCCGCTTGCACTGTTCTCGGCGCTGGCCCTGGTCACCGTACTGTACGTGATCATCCAGGCCGTCAGCGTCGCCGCGCTGCCCGGCCTGGCCGATTCCGAGCGCGCTCTGATAGATGTTGCAGAAGTGCTGATGGGCCCGGCCGGGGCGATGCTGCTCACGGTCGGCGTGGTCGTTTCGGTGGGCGGCAACGTGGCCGGCACCATGATCTCGGCCCCGCGCCTGACTTTTGCGCTGGCGCGGGAGGGCAATTTCCCGACCTGGTTCGGCCAGGTCCACCGCGAACACCACACGCCGGCCAATTCCATCGTGTTTTTCGCCACGCTTACCCTGCTGCTTTCGGTTTTCGGTTCGTTCGTCTGGCTGGCGGCGATGAGCGCGCTGGTGCGGGTGCTGATCTACATGGCCTGCATCGGTGCCATGCCGCGGCTGCGCAAGCGCACCGGCCCGGGCGGCTTCCGGCTTCCGGGTGGCTGGCTTATCCCGATCCTGGCGTTCGCGGCAAGCGGCGTCCTGTTGCTCCAGATCAGCCTCCAGTCGGTGCTCGCCACCGCGGCTGTGCTGGCCGTCGGCACGATAATCTACCGGCTCGGCCGGCGCGACGTCCGCGCCGACACCGGTAGTCTCTGAGCACCCTGGCGCGACACGCGTTTCTTGACCCCCGGACGCCTCCGTGCAGGGCGGCGCGGAGGCGTCCCTCACTCTCCCTGCCCCAGCGAGTAGCCGCGCTCGCCGTCGAACGTGTACAGATGCTCGGTCTTGATGAAATCCAGCCCGGCCCGTTCGAAACGCTGAAGCAAGGCGAGCACCGCTGCGTGCTCGATCGCGGCCCCGTCGGGCGTGCGGAAACGGCAGCGCCAATGGTCGGTGCAGCGGGTTTCCGGGATGCCGTCCGGCCAGACCTTCACCCCGCGGTTGGTGATGATGACCGGTTCCAGCGCCAGACCCTCGGCCAGTTCGGCGACGATCTCGCCCAGCCGCGCCGGATCACGCCCGTCTTCGTCCCAGTCTAGGAAAACATCGACACCGTGCAGGCGCTTTTCCGGACGCCCGGCACCCGGTCGCCAGCTGCCGGCGGCAGGCGGCAGCGCACCGGGCTCGCTTTCGGAATATCCTTCGGGCGCACGGCCGATCCGCGCGCAGACGGCGTCGGCGAATTCGGCGGTACCGACCCGCTTGCGACTGACGCCCTCGCGGTAAAGGTCGGCGGTATGCAAGCCGTCGGCCATGGTCGCGAGCCAGGCGTTTTGAAGCGTCCGCGCCGTGTCCTTGTCGCCGACATGACGCAGCATTTCGAGCGCGGCCAGCAACAAGCCTGAAGGATTGGCAATATCGCGTCCGGCAATATCCGGCGCCGAGCCGTGCACCGCCTCGAACATCGCAAAGTCCTCGCCGATGTTGGCCGAACCACCCAGCCCGACCGAGCCGGTGATCTGGGCGGCGACGTCGGAAACGATGTCACCGTAAAGGTTCGGGGCCACCACCACGTCGAAACGCTCGGGCCGATCGGCGATCAGCGCGGTACCGATGTCGATGATCATGTGGCTGGCCTCGATCTCCGGGTATTCGCGCGCAACCTCGTCGAAAATACGGTGAAACAGACCGTCGGTCAACTTCATGATGTTGTCCTTGGTCAGGCAGTCCACCCGCTTCCGTCCCTGGGCCCGGGCAAGCTCGAAGGCATAGCGGATGAGCCGCTCGCTGCCCGGACTGGAGATCAGCTTCAGGCACTGCGTCACCTCGGCGGTCTGGCGGTGCTCGATGCCGGCGTAGGTGTCTTCCTCGTTCTCGCGCACGATGACCATGTCCATATCCGGATGGCGCGTGGCGACGAACGGATGCCAGGCGCGGCACGGGCGGACATTGGCGAACAGGCCCAGCGTCTTGCGCAGCGTAACGTTCAGACTCTTGTAGCCACCCCCTTGCGGCGTCATGATCGGGCCCTTGAGCAGCACGCGATGCTCGCGGAGCGTCTCCCAGGCTTCGGTCGGTATGCCCGAGGTCACGCCCTGCCGGTAGCAGGCCTCGCCTAGCGTGACCGGCTCGAAGCGCATCGCGGCACCTGCAGCCTCGAGCATTCGGCACACGGCCGCCGAAATTTCCGGTCCGATACCGTCGCCCTCGGCCATGGCCACTGTCACCGGCGCCGCGTTGCGCTGTTTCATTTCCATGCGAATCTGTTCGAGTGGGGCTGCCATGTGGTTGCTCCGCGTTGATTTCGGGCGAGTCTAGGCAGCTTTGATTCATAAATAAAGTTAAAATAATTATCTGTTCACGTAAACTAAAATCTAATGAAAGTCACCCTCCACCAACTCAAGATCTTCCGCGTGGTCGCCGAGCAGGGTTCCATCACCCGGGCCGCCGAGCGACTGCATCTGACGCCACCTACGTTGTCGATCCAGCTCAGGCAGCTTGCCGAAGGGCTGGGCGTCACGCTCTATGAAATCATTGGACGGCAATTGCGCCTGACAGGCGCCGGCGAGGACGTGCTGCATTCGGCGCGCAACCTGGAAGCCGAACTGCGCGCCCTGGATCAGCGGCTGGCCGCCCGCGGCGGCGTTGAGCGCGGCCGGCTGCGCGTGGCCGCCGTATCGACCGGCGAGTACCTGTTTCCCTCCATGCTTGGCCGTTTCAGACAACGCCATCCCGGGATCGAGGCCAGCCTGCAGATCATGCCGCGCGACGCGCTGATCCGGCGCATCGATCAGGGGCTGGACGACTGGTACCTGATGACCCGCCCGCCCGAGGATCGCGACCTCGTGATCGAGCGCGTGGCGATCAACCCGCTGGTGATGATCGCCGCGCCCGACCACCCGTGGACCCGGCGCAAACGCATCGATTTCCGAGCCGTGTCGAACGAACGCTTCGTGGTGCGTGAACCGGGCTCGGGCACGCGGCTTTGGACCGAGGAATGGCTGGGCCGGTTCGGTGCCGAGCTAAAGCCGGCGCTGGAACTCGGCAGCAACGAAGCGATCAAGCAGGCCGTGCGCGCCGGCCACGGCCTGGCGGTGATCTCGCTTCACGCGGTGCGACTGGAACTGGAAGCCGGACTGCTGGCGCTGCCAAGGGTGCCGCACTTCCCGGCACCGGTCTGGTGGCACCGCGTCCAGCGCCCGGGCGCCGCCGTCAGTCCAGCGGCAAGGGCCTTCGGCAGTCAGCTCGATGCGGAGCTCCCGCGCCTTGACGGCGCGCTGCAAACGCTCTTGAAGCAACACCACCAGTCCTGGTCGACCGCCGAATGACGGAATCCAAAGAATTTGTATCCTTTCGCGACAGAGAGTAATATTCACGCTCGGACATTTTTAAGGAATAATTCGAAATGAATCGCTTTACTCTGTTTATCATTGCTTCGCTTGGGTTGGCGGCAACCGGCGCAGTTGCCCAGAACAACTATCACGATTGGGCCGCGGCCGGCAAGCCGGACCGTGACACCGCCAACGCCACTGCCGGCTCGGCGGATATTCGCGGCGGCGCGCTGACCTTCGCCGACCGCGCGTCGTTCGATTCGGCAGTCGGCAGTTTGCCGCTGGAAGATTTCGAAGGCGGTGCGACCGCCGCCGGTGCGGTCAACACCTGCACCGAGCCGGTCAGCAGTGCGTCCAACGACGTATGTTTCGCCCCTGGCGATCTGATCGCCGGCTTCCAGCTCACTTCTTCGGGTGGGGGCGGCGTGGTGGCCCTGGGCGACGGCTTCATCGGGCAGCCCACTACAGTAGTGGGTGCCAACACTTTTGGCGATTTCGCGACAGTGACGTTTACCGGCGGCAACGTGACTGCGGTCGGGTTGGACGCGTATTCCGGCTCGGGCGGCGGCGACGTCGATATTCGCGTTTTCGACAGCGGCGGCACGCTGGCCGACACGATAACGCTGGCGCCGTCCGCCGATAATGTTTCCGAGTTCTTCGGCATCTTCGCGCCGGGTCCGATTTCACGCATCGAAATCGAAGGAACCAGCGCAAGCGGCGAACTCTTGGACAATCTGGCGTTCGGCACCGGCAGTCAGGAACCGCCGGCAGCGGTACCCACGCTAGGCGCTGTCGGAACCTTCCTGGGCATCGCTATGTTGCTGCTGATCGCCGGGTTTGCCCTGCGCGCACGCGCAACGCATTGAGCCTACCTGTCCCGGCGGCCGCCGCGGCCGCCGGGACGTCCCTGATTCGACCATCGGCCGAATACCGCGCTTTTGAGACGCGCCGGTCACCGATAAACCGATTGGTTTTCTGTTTAGATGTCCCTTTGTTTTGATCGTGCGAAATTATCCTATTCGGTCTGCAGCATGAAGTCGATGGTCAGGTTGGCCAGCGCGCGTACGCCGGTTTTCATGCCCGACTCCTCGATGTAGAAATCCGGCGTGTGGTGCGGCGCGGCCTCCGACGGATTCTGGTCGGCCGGCATGCCGCCGACGAAGAAGTACAACCCCGGAATCTCCTTCTGGAAGAACGAGAAATCCTCGGCACCGGTAATTGCGTCTACACGCATGGTGTTCACGCCGCCCACACGCTCCAGCGTCGGCGCCATCTGCTCGGTCAGAGCCGGGTCGTTGAAGGTCACCGGGTAACCGCGCTGGATCTCGACATCCACCGTCGCGCCCTGGCTGGCCGCGATGTGCTCGGCCGTGCGCTTGATGTCGGCGTGGATCTTGTCCTGCATGGCCGTATCCAGGGTGCGGATGGTGCCGATCAGCTCGGCCGTTTCGGGAATGATGTTGTTGCGCACCCCGGCCCGGACACGTCCGACCGAAATCACCGCGGCTTCCTTGGTCAGTTCGGTCTGGCGGCTGATGATCATGTTCAGCCCAATGACGATCTGCGACGCCACGGCGACCGGATCGACGCCGGTCCACGGCGTGGATCCGTGCGTCTGTTTGCCGTTGACCACGATCCTGAACTGGTCGGCCGCGGCCATGATGCCGCCGGACCGAAAGCCGATCCTGCCGACCGGTGCCAGCGACCAGATGTGTTGGCCGAAGATCACGTCGACGTCCGGATTGGAGAGCACGCCCTGCTTGACCATCAATTCCGCGCCGCCTTCCTCGCCACGTGGCGCGCCTTCCTCGGCCGGCTGGAAGATGAACTTGATCGAGCCCGGAAGCTCGTCGCGACGCGCGGCGAACATCTCGGCCACGCCCATCAGCATCGCCATGTGGGTGTCGTGCCCGCAGGCATGCGATACCGGCACTTCCTCGCCGAGGTATTCCGAGATCACGTCCGGCGAGAACGGCAGATCCGCCCGGGAGGGTACCGGCAAGCCGTCCATGTCCGCGCGCAGGCCGACCACCGGCCCCGGTTTGCCGCCTTCGAGCACCGCGACGACGCCGGTATGCGCCACACCGGTCTGGACTTCCATCCCAAGACCGCGAAGAAACTCCGCGACGTACTCGGCCGTTTCGAACTCGCGGTTGGAAAGCTCGGGATTGGCGTGGAAATGCCGGCGCCAGGTCACAACCTCGTCGAACAGCGATTCGGTCTGGGCGTCGATCCAGCCGTGCCACTGATCGGCCGTGGGCTGGGCGGAGGCAGGGCCGCTGATCACCAGGGCCACCAGCACGACGGCCAGGTTTTTTACGGAAACTCGGGTCATGTGAATCTCTCTGACTGGAATGGGCACGAGGCATTGTGAGCGAGCCCACAGATCAATACAAGCACCGGGCCACCACGGCGACGACGCATAATGGTCCATCGCGCGTAGCGGCGCCGGACCCCACCGACCACAAGGCTGACATGATTACACTCCACCATCTCGAAAATTCCCGCTCGCAGCGCATCCTGTGGCTGCTCGAAGAACTGGGCTGCAAATACAAGATCAAGCACTATCCACGCGACAGCAAGACCAACCTGGCGCCGCCGGAGTTGAAGAAGGTGCATCCGCTGGGCAAATCGCCCGTCATTTCCGAGGGCAAGCAGACGCTGGCCGAGTCGGCCACCATTATCGAGTACCTGGCGCGCACCCACGGTGATGCGCAGTGGGCGCCCGCGGTGGATGATGCCCGCTACTGGACGTTCAACTACTGGATGCACTACGCGGAAGGCTCGCTGATGCCGCCGCTGCTGATAAAGCTGGTCTTCTCGAAGCTGCGACAGCCGCCGGTGCCGTTTTTCATCCGGCCGATTTCGGGCCGCATCGCCGACCAGGTCGATTCCGCCTTCACAAACCCGCAGATCGAAACCCATTTCTCGTACGTGAACGATTACCTCGGCGAACACCCCTGGTTTGTCGGCGACGAGATATCGGCGGCCGACATCCAGATGAGCTTTCCGCTGGAGGCGGCGCTTGCCGGCGGCACGATCACGCGCGCCGACTACCCGAACATTGCCGTTTACGTGCACAAGTTCCAGTCTCGTCCGGCCTATCTTCGAGCGCTGGAAGCCGGCGGTGATTATGCCTACGGCCCGCAGCCGGAAGATTGACTCCCGCATCCCGGCCCCGGACGTGACCTTAAGGAATTTCTGAATAACTCTGCACGGGCGCGACCTTTAGCTGCATCACGTTTTGACCGGCCAAGTGCGAGCGCGGTTTGAAAAAACCCTCTATCTATCAATAGACTACGCCGAATTACAACAATATACTGTTTGTGGCTTTCCCGGATTCGGATTCGCATGTCTCCGGGCTCGGCAAGGCCAAGGGGGATTCATCCAAACCATATGCAAGGGTGGCGCTGTCGTCGGAAGTTTCGACGTCGTCCCCCGTTTCAAGATTGCTAAGGAGTGAATCCATGAAATTCTTCAATTCGCAGAATCTACCCCGCATCACACCGAAATGCTTTGCAAGAGCCGCAGCGGCTTTGGCCATTGCAATTGGCACCATGCACGTCCAGGCCCTTGAAGTCACCGGCAGTTTTACCGGTTTCTGGGGCCAACCCGACCAGCAGAACCAAGGCCTGATCATCGCAGTCTCCCGGTTGCCCAACGGCGAGAAAACCGGCGTCGTCTATTGGGCTCACTACGACGACATGGGCAATCCTTCCTGGTTGTTCGCTCAGGGCGACATCGACGACGATACGATCAAGGCCGATGTATTCCGGTTCGAAGGGATCACGTTCATGCAGCCCGTGGACGAGAACGCGAACTTCGGCGAAGTGATCGGCACGCTGGATGTGCAGTTCGAAAACTGCGTCGAAGGTAATGTCGAGTTCAACACGGATGATCCGGTTACAGGAACGGGCGAGTTCCGGATAATGAGGCTCTCCAATCAGCCGGGCAGCGAGTGCAGCGGCGGCATCTCCGACGACATGGCGCCCGGCGATCTGCCGCAGCGCTTCGATATCGACCTTGTGCCTACAGACGTTTTGCCCGAGGCGACCGGCAGTGCCGAATTCGACCTGACGCCGGGCCGCGTCGATTTCGAAGTCGAAATCGAGAACCTTCCGGGCGGAGAGTACGAATTACAGGTCGGTGCCGAAACCCGAGGGTTGATCACGGTGCTCGACACCGGAACCGGATCGGGCGAAATCGAGTTCCGCTCGCCGGTCACGCCAGGGAAGGAACTGCTGGATTTCGACCCGCGCGATCAGATCATCGACGTGCTGCTGGATGGCGAAGTGGTGTTGACCGCGCTTGCGCCGGAACAGGGTGACTTCAGAGGCAACGGCCCGCCGCCGTTCGACACGCCGGCAACGGGAAGCCTCGAGATCGAAATTGATCTGACCAACGAAGGCGTGTACCCGGAAGGTTCGGCGCGCGCTGAATTCGAATTGAGCGGGCCACAGACCGACTTCGATGTCGAGGTCGAGAATATCCCGGCCGGCGCCTACCCGTTGTTTGTAGGTGGCATCAAGCAGGGCGACATCGAAGTCGTCGAAGACGACGACGGCGAGACCCAGGGCCGGATCGCGTTCCGGTTCCCGCCGACCGGCGGCGGTGAATTTTTCGATTTCGATCCCAGGGGTCAGACTATCGAAATCTACGAAGGCGCCACGAGGTTGTTCTTCGCCGACTTTCCGGACGAGCAGGCGAACGGCGGCGACGATGAAGATGACTCGCCCGGCCACGGCCAGTCACCGGTCACGCGCACCACGGTTGATCTCGACAACGCCGGCGTGTTCACGGAGGGCGAAGCTTCGGCAGTCCTTAATAATCGTCCAAGCCATGTCGAGTTCATCGTCGAACTGGAATCCGTGCCGATGGGCATTTACGCACTGTCGGTGGGGGGTACCGAGCGCGGCATGATCGACGTGGAGGAGGACAACGACGGCGACCTGCGCGGCCGAATCCGCTTCCGCGACCCCGCAAACCCCGCCTTCGAGCTGCTGGATTTCGATCCGCGCGGCGAGTTGATCGAAATATTCGACGGCGGAACGCTGGTCTTCGGCGGCATTTTCCCCGAGTAAATACAGGGCCGGGTCCGCACCCACCACCCTTAACGCACTCGCCCCCGCCATGCTGCGGGGGCGAGTTCATTCGGCCCACCACCCCTTCCAAATGAAAGTTCCCAGCGGACGTTGCTCCCGCGTCCCGAGCCCCTCGAAAAGAAACACCGGCCATTCCGAGACAGTCGCTCCCATGGCTGCCGCCGTGGCTAGCCGATAAATTTACATTTATTTTTGCAAATAGATTGACAAATTATATTTTGTACATTAATTTACAAAATATGAAATCAGCCAACAACAACCGAAACGAACTGAATCCACTGCTGCAGACCGTGGTACCGGCAGATGTTCATTCGGATGCGCTGCTTGAGCGACGAATCGAATCAGGAGCCGCCCAAGACATGCCAGTACCGGAATTCCGGATGATCTGTCAGCCTATATGCAGGGTGACTGGCCGCGGCGGGCCGGCATGGGTCGAAATGCTGATCCGCGGCACAGGGTCTGATGCACAGATGTCGCCGATGCAAATCGTGCAACAGGGCTATTGCCAGGCAGGCCTGAGGTTCGACCTCAGGGTGCTGGACGCCGCGCTGGCCACCGCAGCCGCACTCTATCCGGACACCCGAATCGGCGTGAACATCCGGCCCTGCTCTCTGAACGAACCCGGTTTCATCCGGGCATTGCAGGCCACGCTGATGCGACGGCGCATCGCACCGAACCGGCTCGTACTGGAACTGGTTGAGTTCCACGGGCCGGTACGCCTGGAACTCGCACGGGAGGCATTGCGCCAACTGCGCCGTATGCAGATCATGATCGCCCTGGACGACTTTGGTCCCGGCTACCCGAACCTGGACGTCCTGGCCGAGGGACTTGTCGACTTCGTCAAGCTTGACCGCAGTCTGATCGTGCCGCTTGACCGATCGCACGGCCAGACCGGCGTACTCCAGGGCATAGCCGCGCTTGCCGCGAACACCGAAATCACGCTCGTGGCCGAGGGCATCGAAACCCCCGCCCAGATGCACGCGCTTGGCCGCCTGGGCATCGATTGGATGCAGGGCTTTCTGTTCGGCCGTCCCGCTCCCCTGGCAAAGCGTTCGAGCAATAACGGAAATACATCCGGTTGCACGCCGCGGGTCGCCCGAGCGATGCCCCTTGTCGGTCCGCGAACCCTCTCCAGCACAAAAGGAAAATAAACCATGAAGACATCAATGAAAACATCAGTCAAGACCTTCCAGCCAGCGCGCCGTCGGCTGACGCGCGCCATAGCGCTGGCTCTGACACTCACTGCCGGAAGCGTCAGCGCGCTGGAAGTCACCGGCAGCTTCACTGGCTGGTGGGGTCAGCCGGAACAAGAGAATCAAGGCTTGATAGTGTCCATCTCCCGCCTGCCCAGCGGAGAAAAAACCGGCGTTGTGTATTGGGCACACTATGACGAATTCGGCAAACCCTCCTGGCTTTTTGCTCAGGGACCCATCCAGGGCGATACGATCGCTGCAGACGTATATGCCGTCGATGGCGTGACGTTCATGCAGCCGGACGATCCGTCGAACAATCCGGCACGCGAGGTCGGCAGCATGCAGATCCGGTTCAGCGACTGTGTCAATGGAAGCGTTTCTTTCCAGACCGGAGCCGATGTCGTCGGTAACGGTAACTTCCGGGTTGCACGCCTGACCGACCAGCCGGGCACAAATTGCAGCGGCGGCATTTCCGACGATCGCAACCGAAATGATGATGCAGAAGAAATCGACACGCCGCTGTTGCCCACCGGCGTCATCCCGGGCGCAAGCGGCGAGGCCAAATTCGAAGCCACAGCCCGGCGCATCGAGTTCGACGTTGAAATCGAGGATGTCCCGCTCGGCGAGTACCAGTTGCTGGTCGGCGGCGAGCTGCGCGGCATGATCACGGTCACCGATACGCCCGACGGGCCCGAAGGCGAGATCGAGTACGGCTCGCCGCGCGACGACGACGAATTGCTGCTGGACTTTGACCCGCGCGATCAGATCATCGAGATTCTCCAGGGCTCGACTGTGGTGCTGGAGGGCATTTCGGACGCAACCGGAAGTAACCCAGGCAACGGTGACGACGATTCGCCGGAATTCGGCAACGGCGAAATCGAGATCGACCTGGTCAACAGCGGGCTGTTCCCGGCTGGCTCCGGGGATGCCGAGTTCGAACAAGAGTCCGATCGCGTCGATTTCGAGGTCGAGATCGAAGATGTGCCGGTTGGCCCCTACGCCCTGTTCGTCGGCGGCGTCGAACGCGGCACCATCGAGGTTGTCGACACGCTCAACGGATCGGAAGGAGAAATTGAATTCCGAACCCCGTTCGAGGCCGGCAAACTGCCGCTGGATTTCGATCCGCGCGGTGAACTTATAGAAGTACTCGACGCTGGTGGTCTCGCCTTTTCGGCCGACTTTCCGCTCGAGGACACCGGCGACGACTCCGGTGACGACGACTCCGGTGACGACGACTCCGGTGACGACGACTCCGGCGATGACGACTCCGGTGACGACGACTCCGGTGACGACGACTCGGGTGACGACGACTCGGGTGACGATTCCGGTGACGGTGATGGCACACAAACATCGATCGAAATCGAGCTCGACAACGGCGGCGTGTATCCGCTGGCTTCCGGCGACGCCGATTACCAGGCAGAAGACGGCGAGCGCGACTTCAGCGTTGAAATCGAGGATGTACCGGTCGGCAACTATCGCCTGGTGATCGACGGCATGGACCGCGCAGCGATTAGCGTCTCCGAGACCGACGACGGCACCGAAGGCGAAATCGAGTTCAGCGATCCGCAGGACGACGACCTGCTGCTGGACTTTGATCCGCTTGGCGCGACGATAGAGGTGTTCGACGGCGAAACGCTGATCCTCAGCGCCGAGTTTCCGACCACCTGAACTGAGCATGCCGGGACCGAACCCGCTTCGGTTTCGGCATTTTTAATTTGTAATTAAATTGACAAACTATGATTGACGCGATAGGATTCAACCTGATTTCAGTTGCGGAGTCGGCGCGCCGGAGGCAGACGACAGAGAATGTCGTTCAGCGCCTTCCCGGCCAAAATCACGGCGTTGACAAGCAGAAGCGTCTCCGCCGCCGCGTGGCGCTTGGGTCTGATGGGAAGAACACCAATGGATGCACAATCCGGATCTACAACAACGCTCGATGCACTGGCGAGGGCCGCCGTTCGGATATTCCGCCCGCTGGTCAGGATCATGCTCAGACACAATGTGTCTTACAAGACCTGCGCCGAATGGCTGCGTTGGTGTTATGCCGATGTCGCTTACAACGAATTCGCCCTGCCGGGTCGCAAACAGTCGAAGTCGCGGGTCGCGGTATTGACCGGCCTGACGCGAATCGACGTCAACCAGCTGCTGAGCCAGCCGCCGCCGGACAGCATTCCCCAGCAAGAGCAATACCACCGCGCGGGCCTGGTACTCACCGGCTGGGCCAACGATCCGGAATTCAGCGCCGGCGGCAAGCCGATGAAGGAACTACCGTTCGAAGCCGAAAAGGATACACCGAGCTTCGGCAAACTGGTCAGCCGGCATTCCGGGGGCACACCGGCACGCGCCGTGCTGGACGAACTCGAACGCAACGGCGCGGTACGCGTGTTGCCGGATCGCCGCGTCGAACTGATTCGAACGCGTTATATCGGCAAAGCCGAAGCCGCCGACATCAACTATGCCGAAATCTTCGGCATGTCCTGTGGCGACCTGATCGAGACCATCGGCTACAACTGGACGCCCGAGTTCGACGACAAGCGGCTGCAACTGCTGGTCTACAACCGCTCCATTCACCCCGACCTGGTCGGTCCGGCGAAGCAAAAAGTGGAAACAGCCGCCCGCGACCTCGCCGAACAGGTCGACAACTGGCTCTACGAATTCGAAACACAATCCATGGCGCTTCCGGATGCCGCCGACGCGAGGCCGACCCGACTGGGCCTGGGGCTTTATTACTTTCAGTAAACAAAAACTGGCAATACATCGATTCCAGAAATTCTCATCTACCGATACTTCCATGTTCACAGGAGACAGCTAAATGAAATCATTCCCGACGTTCTCGAGGCGGTATACCGCCAGGCTGGCAGCCGGCATTCTGCTCATGCTGACCGTTGCCGCCGGTCAGGCCTCCGCGCTCGAAGTCACCGGCAGTTTCAGCGGTTGGTGGGGTCAGCCCGATCACGAAAACCAGGGCTTGATCGTGTCGGTCTCGCAACTGCCGAGAGACGGTGGAAAGACCGCAGTGATCTATTGGGCCAACCACGACAACGAGGGTAATCCCAACTGGTTTTTCGCCCAGGGCAGCATCCAGGGCGACATGATTCAGGCTGACCTTTATCGGTACGAAGGCGTCACCTTCCTGCAACCCGACGACCCGAACAACGACCCTGGCGAAATCATCGGCACGCTGGAAATCCAGTTCAGCGACTGCGTCGACGCCGACGTGTCTTTCCAGACACCGACCGTAATCGTCGGTACCGGTGGTTTCCGTATCCAGCGCCTGACCGACCAGCCCGGCACGAACTGCAGCGGCGGTATTTCCGACAACACGCCGCCGACATCCCTGCCCGAGGAATTTCGCGTGCAGTTGGTGTCTACCGGTGTGATCACCGGAGCCAGCGGAAAGGCCGATTTCGAAAGCCGGCCCGGGCGCACGGACTTTTCGGTGGAGATCGAGGACGTCCCTGCAGGCGCCTATTCGCTGGTGATCGGCGGTATTTCACGCGGCAGCATCAACGTTGTCGACTCTGTCAATGGACCCGAAGGCGAAATCGAATTCCGCTCACCACCCGAACCCGGCAAGGAACTTCTCGATTTCGATCCCAGGGGACAGATCATCGAAGTCCTTCAGGGCAGCACGGTGGTGCTCGAATCGATCGCGCCGGACAGCGGTGGCATTCCCGGCAGTGACCAGGGCAATCCACCGCCTTTCGGCGATTCCGAAATCGAAGTCTCGCTGGTCAACGCCGGCGCTTTCCCGGCCGGATCCGGCGACGCAGAGTTCGAGCAGGATTCCAATCGAGTCGATTTCGACGTCGAGATCGAAGACGTTCCGGTCGGCAGCTACGCGCTTGCCGTCGGCGGTGTCGAGCGCGGCACCATCGAGGTCGTGAATAACGTCAACGGTCCCGAAGGCGAACTGGAATTCCGATTCCCGGCCGAGGCCGGCAAGCTTCCGCTGGATTTCGATCCGCGAGGACAATCGATCGAGGTCTCGGATGCTTCGGGCCTGGTGTTTTCGGTTGGTTTCCCGGCCACGGGTGGCAACGACGATGACGATGACGGCGGCGACGGCGATGACGATTCGGGCGGCGATGAGGGCAATTCCGACTCCGGCGAAATCCAGGTTTCGCTTAACAACGCCGGCGTCTTCGCGGCCGCTTCCGGAGACGCTCGCCACCGCATCGATGACGATGGCGATCGCGACTTCGACGTCGAAATCGAGGATCTCCCGGTCGGCGGATATGATCTGGTCGTCGGCGGCATACAACGCGGCACGATCCAGGTCGAGGCGAGCGACGACGGCAACGAGGGCGCAATCGAATTCGGCAACCCGGCCGATGCCGACGAACTTCCGCTGGATTTCGACCCGCGCGGCGAGTTGATCGAAATATTCGACGGCGGGACGCTGATCTTCAGCGTCACTTTCCCTTCGTAGGTTTTTCGACCTTTCGAGTAGCGCGGCCCTCTCCCTTGGCAGCGCAACCCAGGCCGGCCCCCAAGTTGGGGCCGGTTTTTTGTTCAGGGTTGTGAAACAATCCGTGTCCGTCCCGCCAGACTCGACCCACCTTGATCATCAGCCACCGCCATCGGTTCATATTCATGCACTGTCGCAAGGCTGCCGGCAGCTCGGTCGCCGCGTGCCTGGCCCCGTACCTGGGGCCTGACGACATTCACCTGGGTACGTGGCCCGAAGCGTTCGACCAGGGCGTGTTGCCGAATCGCCGAGCCCGCAAAGATCTTCTCCATCCGGTCGCCGCGGCGAGCTTCGTCTCTCGCCTGATGCGTCGGCCTGGCCGGCTGCTGGCGCGCAGACACCGTATCGATGCGCTGAACGGCGCCCAACGATTGAAATATCGGGAAGTCCTTGGCCACTCACCCGAGCATGCATACGCTGAACAGGTTCGCGCGGCGTTTCCGGAAACCTGGCGCGATTATTTCAAGTTCTGTTTCGTTCGCAATCCTTTCGATCGCGCGGTCTCGGACTATCTCTGGCGCATCCGCAAGACCGCCAACAAGACGCTGACCTTCGCCGCGTTTCTGGACCGGCTGGACCGGCGCGATTTCACCAGTCGCACGATTCCACGGCATTTCGACAATTGGCCGATCTACACCGTCGACAACCGGATTGCAGTGGACTTCGTCGGCCGCTTCGAGCACCTGAACGAGAATCTGGACCAGGTGTTCGTACGACTCGGGCTGGACCGACCGCCGCTGTCTCGATCCAAGTCGATGCAACGCCAGGGCAGCTATAGAGATTGGTACGGCAAAACCGAACGCGCACAGGTCGAAAGATTGTTCGCAAACGAAATCCGCCAGTTCGAATACAGTTTCTGATGTGATGGGCGTAGATCTCGACCAGCCACCCCCGCATTTCTTCATTGTCGGCGCGCCCAAGTGCGGCACGACGTCAATGGCGCAATATCTGAATCAGCACCCCGAAATCTTCGTGTTGCGCGGCGAGCCGCATTACTTCGGCGCAGACATCGACTACAACTCGCCGCGGCTTACGCCGGCCCAGTACCGGGTGCTTTGCCGCGACACCGGCGGCAAGCCGATATGCGGAGACCGGTCGACCTGGTACCTGTATTCACGCAGCGCCGCGCGCGAGATACATGCGCACAATTCGCATGCGTTGATCATCGCCATGCTGCGCAACCCGGCCGAAATGATTCATTCGCTACATGCACATCACTTTCAGCGCGGCTTGCGCGACGACATCGAGGATCTTGCACAGGCCCTGGCCGCCGAGCCCGATCGCCGCCGCGGCAACAGGATTCCCGCCAATGCCCGATTTCCGGAAAGCCTCTACTATTCCGAACTCCCGCGCTACAGCGAACAGCTCCAGCGGTATTTCGATCTGTTCGGGCGCGAGCGCGTGCATGTCGTCCTGTTCGACGACCTCAAGCGCTCACCGCGGGATGTGTATGCCCGGACACTCGCTTTTCTCAGCGCCGACCCGGCATTCGAGCCCGACTTCACAGTCCACAACGCATCGGCCCCTACCCCGGATTCGTGGGTTTATCGTGCCTGGAAGGCCAGCACGTTACGTTACCGGATTCGCAGCCTGGCCCCACAAGGCCTGTACGATCGCATTCGAAAGATGCGCGGGAAACGGCTCGCCCGGGCCGCGAAACGGCAACCCAGACCTGCGCTCGAGCCTGGACTTCGCGCCAGGCTGAGTCTGCAATTCGATGAAGAAATCGAGCGCCTGGAAGCGCTGATCGGTCGAGACCTGTCGAACTGGCGCGAAAACGCCTGAACAACGACAGGCGCGACTCGAAGCGCAGCAAGGCCGCTTCAGTCGAAACCCTCGAGTCCGGCCGCGCGCAGAACGGGTCTTAAATTTTCGGGAGTGTTGAGCGACCAGTCGTATGCAATGAACTCGATGGTTTCGGTCGCCTCGAGTCGCGCCCTCGCACGCCGGCTTCCATAATCACGAATGAAGCCCTCGACCGAACCGGATCGGGCCGCGAAATCTGCAGCGTACCAGTCGAACAGGCTGGTAACACGCAACGTCTTGCCGTCTCGCTCGAGGTGCAGCGGGGTATCCAGGGCGCGGCGCGTGTTTTCGGCCAGCATCGCGTCGATATTTTCGGCTGTGTAGACCTGCTCGCGCAGTGGTGGGCATCCGACCGACGCGCAATTGACCATGAAATGCACCCGCGCATCCTTCCAGCCCCGGGCCGCGAACCGTTCGCCCAGCAGCACATCCAGTTCGATCTCCTGCAACGAGTAGTCCCGCCCGCCGACGTCGAACAGCTTGAGTTCGAAAACCCTGTAGGGGCTCAGCAGCGTGCCGTAGTCGCGCACGCTGTCGGGCGGCTCGCCGTCGTCCGGGTTGCGCAGAATGTGGTCGATCATGAAGAAGTTGTAGGCGTTGATCCAGAACGCCAGCGCCTGCCGGCGCGTTTCCAGTAATGCGGTATCGAATTCAGCAAGCCGGCGCCGCTGCCCGGCGAGCAGGTCGAGGCTGACGTCGGCGGCCAGCGCGGCTCGATAGTCGAATGCGCTCACCAGGCCGCCGCCGGGCAGTTCGCGCTCGGCGAGATGGCGCGTCAGCAGCGCCTGGTAGGGTTCGAACACGTGTTCGGGATCGGCAGCCGGCGCTACGCGCGGCAGGCCGCCCAGCAACGCCGGGAGGGCCAGGCACAACAATACCTTTTGTATACAGAAGAAAGCGAACTTCATCGGTGTGGCGGACTCCGAAAGGGGGGGTTGAATTGAAAGACCGTGCCGGCGAAGAATCGCTTGCGGATCGATGAGCGTGTCACGGTTATACTGGCTGGCATCATGACCGACGCGGGTGAAGCGTGCCCCGGCCGGTTCGAGGCGACGATTGATGCCGGCGGGCTTGCCGGCAAGGTCCGAAATTTGGCAGGCTGCTTTATGAACGATATGCTGGAACCGGGCGGTGAAAACGACCTTCCCGACGGGCTGGCGCGCGTAGTGCGCGCACCCACACTGATCAGTCACCTGGACCACCAGTGCCGCAAGGCCCGGCGAGGGGGCGGCAGCGCGTTTCCGCCTGCCGTGGGCTGGATCCTGCTCGACGAAGCCCGGGGCCATCGCGACCAACTCGGCTTTTCCGGCCTGGAAAAGCTGATGCATGCGGTTCACGAGCGCCTGCGAGTGCAACTCGACGCAACCGACATTACTGCGCGTTTCGGTCTCGAAGCTATCGGCGTGATGCTCGATTCCGAGGGCGGCGACCGCGACCTGGAAGCCGATGCCGGCGCGCTGAAGCGCTCGATCAGCGGCAGCCTTTTCGAAATCGGCGACCACATGATTGCAGCCACCACAACGGTTACGATCCGAATGGTTCAGGAGGGCCTTCGACCGCCCGAGGCCAATCTTGTGCGCGCGGCCAGGGCCGCCGAAAAGCTCTCCGTGGCCGGCGGAAATCGTCATGAAGTCGGCGGCGGAGGCGAAGACCAGGCTGAAACACCCGGCACCCTGCTCGGCCAGTTGACCAAGGCGCTGCGCGACAACAGCCTTAAGGTCGTGTTCCAGCCGCTGCTGGCCACTTCCGGGCCCGAGCGGGAACGGATCCAGATGCTGCCGCGCCTGACCGGTCCGGACGGCACGCTTATCCCGGCTGCGCGCTTCATCCCGGTTGCCGCCGAACGCGGCGTGCTGCCGGCAGTTGACCACTGGATGATTGCACGCGCCATCGAAATACTGCGCGCCCGTGCCGACGCCGGGCGGGACATTCCGACGCTGTTCCTGAACCAGTCGCCTGCGATCGTCGACGACGAGAAATTCGTCAGGTGGCTGGTCGAACAAATCGGCACACTAAAGCCCGAGCAACGCACGCTGGTGCTTGAATTCAACATAATGGACCTGAAGCCGCGCATTCGCGACGCACGCAAGGTACTGGCGCAGCTACAGAAACTTGGCATCGGCATATCGCTGACCGGCATCGATGAAAAGGTGCCCGAAGTGGTCCTGCTCAAGCACCTTCCGGCCGATTTCCTGCGCATGAAGTCGGATTTTGCCCATCGCGTGCTCGAAGACGCGACGCTTGCCGCGGAATTCGAAACATTTGCCAGATCGGCCCGCGGCGCCGGACGCAAGCTGATCGTGCCGATGCTGGAAGACGCCGAGGAAGTATCGAGGATCTGGCAGATGGACGTCGATCTGATCCAGGGCAACTTCATTCAGCAACCCAGCGAGGCGCCCATAGAGGCATGATGCCGTGATCAAAAGAAAGATCCTGGTCATCCACGCCCACCCCGACGCGGGACACGGCCATTTCGGCGACGCACTGGCCGAATGCTACGCCGGAGCCGCCCAGGCTAACGGACTGGAAACGCGAACGCTGGCATTGAACCAGCTGACTTTCCCTTTGATCGACAGCGCCTCGAACTGGCGCGCGCCGGAAGTTCCGCCGGATATCGAACGCGCCCAGGAAAATATTCGCTGGTGTGATCACCTGACTTTTTTCTACCCGTTGTGGCTGGGCGACATGCCGGCCTTGCTCAAAGGATTCCTGGAACAGGTGATGCGACCCGATTTCGCATTCAGCGAACCGAAGGGAAAGATGCCTGAAAAGCTCTTGACCGGCCGATCGGCGCGCCTTGTGGTGACGATGGGCATGCCGGCGTTTGTCTATCGTGCGTTCTACCGCGCTCACAGTGTCAAGAACTTCCGCCGCAACATCCTTCTTTTTTCCGGCATCAAGCCGGTCCGGACCAGTCTCGTGGGCATGGTGGAAGGCAGCGATCGACACCGGCAAAAGTGGCTTGATAAAATGACGCGGCTCGGGAGTTCCGGCCACTGAATCACAGGTCCGATTCGGCGCCCGCACCTGAAGCACGACGCCAGGCTGCCCCCATCTTCAACGAGAACCCATGAACACTACCCCCCCTATTCCAGCATTGTTCGTGCTCCTGGCGCTGGTAATCGGCGCCTGCCACCAGACGCGCGATTCAGACGCAACTGCACCGCCGCTGCTGCTGATATCGATCGACGGCTTTCGCCATGACTATATGCAAAAGACTGAACTGCCGGCGCTGCAGAAACTGGCGACCGACGGACTCAGGGCCGATTCTCTGCAGCACGTTTTCCCGACCAAGACATTCGTGACCCACTACGCGACCGTGACCGGGCTGTATGCGGAAAATACCGGGGTGGTAGCCAACAACATGTGGGATCCGGCCCGAAAGTCGCGCTTTTCGCTGGGCAACCGCGACGCGGTTGGCGATGGTTACTGGTACGACGGCGAACCGATCTGGAATACGGTGGAAAAAGCCGGCAAGATCGCGGCGACCTATTTCTGGCCCGGCTCCGAGGCACAGATCGGCGGCATGCGGCCAAGCATCTGGAAACCGTACGCCGGCCAGACGCCTCACGATGCGCGCGTCGAGCAAGTGCTGGACTGGCTTGCGCTGCCGGAGGAACGGCGTCCAGCCTTTCTCACGCTGTATTTCTCGGCCGTCGACTCTGCCGGGCACCGCCACGGACCCGACCATCCCGGCACCGCAGAGGCCATGGTCGAGGTGGATCGTGCGCTGGCCCGCCTGATCGAAGGATTGGAGCAACTCGGGCTCTACGATGAAATGAATATCCTGGTCACCTCAGATCACGGCATGCAGACGATCGACCTCGACCGCTATATTCTGCTCGACGAGTTCCTGAATCTCGGGACGGTAAACGTTTCCGACTGGGGTCCGGCGGCCCAGATCTGGACCGTGGAAGGCGGACCGAGCGCCGACGAAATCCTGGCCGCAATCGATACGAGCCATGCCGGCATCCGGCGTGCATGGAAAAAAGGCAATGCACCCGAACGATTTCACTTCGACGATCATCCGCGCGTGCCGGACGTCACCATCGAGGCCGAACTGGGCTGGATGATCTCGAACAAACCCTACTATGCCGGCATGCAGCGCGGATTGCTCAACGGCATGCACGGCTGGGATCCGGCGTGGCACTCGATGCACGGCATATTCATCGCAGCCGGCCCGGCGTTCGAGCCCGGCGAGCGACTGCCGGCGGTACGTTCGGTGGATCTTTACTCTCTTATGACACATCTGATGAACGTTCCACCGGCAGACACCGACGGCAGCCTGGCGGCATTTGTACCGCTGCTGGATTCGGTTGAACCGATGTCGGTGCGGGAGCAGACCTGGCGATGCGGGGAGGAATCAGTCATCACGCGGGTCTCTCCGGGACTGGCCGCGTTGCACTACGGCGGGCTGGTGTTTTCGTTGCCGCGGACCGAAAGCGCGTCCGGCGCGCGCTATGTCGACTCGAATGTGGAATTCTGGAACAAGAACGACCGCGCCCGCGTGACGATCGACGGGCGAGCGTTCGAAGAGTGCACAAAGCCTCGGGCGCGAGATGCCGGCTGATGCCGACATCTGCGCCTCGAAGCATCCGGGGGTCAGTCCTCGAGCAGGAAGGTTACCTTCATGTCGACCCGATAGGCCGTGATCCTGCCGTTTTCGTCGCAGGAAACCTTCTGTTCCTTGATCCAGGCCGACTGAACATTCTTCAGCGTCTTGGCCGCGCGGGCCATGCCTTTCTCGATGGCGTCTTCGAAGCTCGTGCTCGATTGGGCAGTGATTTCGGTGACTTTGGCGATACTCATGGTCTAACCTCCTTGCGGTAATCATTGAAAATCTTGTCGAACGCCGTGCCCCATTACCATCCTGCGCCCGCCGTCTCCGGAATTCAAGGGGGCGAAGATCCAGGTGATGACCATGCCTGAACTGCCCGAGGTCGAAACAACCCGCCGCGGTCTGGCGCCGCTGGTCGAGCAATGCTGGATCGAGCGCGTCCAGATCCGCCAGAGACAGCTGCGCTGGCCGGTTGCCGGTGAATTCGAGCAATTGCCCGGTCGCAAGCTGCTGTCCCTGCAGCGACGGGCGAAATGGCTGGTCTGGCGCTTCGAGCACGGCAGCCTCTTGTGGCACCTGGGGATGTCCGGCTCGTTCCGGGGCTGGGAACGGCCGCCCGTCGCCGGCCCGCACGACCACCTGGATCTCGAGATCCGCGGCGGACGGACCATCCGCTATACCGACCCGCGTCGATTCGGCGCGGTCCTCTGGCAGCCCGGAGACGATCCGGAAAGTCATCCCCGGCTTGCGGGCCTGGGGCCCGAGCCGCTGCAGGGTGCATTCGACGGTGACTGTCTGTGGCGCAAAAGTCGCGGACGACGCAGTTCGGTAAAGCAGTTCATCATGGACGGTGCGGTTGTGGTCGGCGTCGGCAACATCTATGCCGCCGAAGCGCTGTTTTCCGCCGGCATTCATCCGCGGCGCGCCGCGGGTCGGGTCAGCCGCATCCGCTACGCGGTGCTGGCCAAAGCCATTCGCGACACGCTGGGCCGGGCGCTCGAAGTCGGCGGCACCAGCCTGCGCGATTTCACCGTGGGCGACGGCACGCCGGGTTATTTCGGTCAGGAACTCAAGGTTTACGGCAAGGCCGGGAAACCCTGCCCGGCATGCAGGCGCACGCTCAAGGGTGCCGTGATCGGGCAACGCGCCACGGTCTGGTGCCCCGGCTGCCAGCGCTGAGCCATGATCCGACTGCCCCGACGGAGATTCTTCTCGCCGACGGTATACCGGCCCCGCTGTGGCCTGCGCAACTAGAAAACCTGGAACTTATCGGGCGCGTGGTATGGTCCCAGACGGTGGAGGGCCGCAACCCGACGCTACCGACTGGTGAAGTTGCCGCAGAGCTTGTCGGGAATCTGGATACGGCATGGTTGGATCTGCGCAATCGTTTGAATTAAAGAAACTCTTCAAACAGACCTTGCGTCAAATTGCAGGTAACCTTCGGACTGAGCACATGGCTTGATTGCCTGTCCAGTCGCATGATTGGCCAACGTTTCGAACAGCAGGAGTTCAGCATGCAACCAATACACACCGTTTGCCTTCCTCGCCCGTCGATCCGCCGCGCGGCGACGTTGCTTGTGGCGGCTTTCGTCGCAATGGCCGCGACAATGAACGCTCTTGCCCAGGACGATGACGCGCTGCCGTTCGCCAAGCCGGGCGAGAATTCGGCGACAATCGTCGGCGCCGTCGGACGTCCGGCACAATACATCTACCCGGTCGATTTCATTGCCATTGATGGCAGGAACATCCACCCGCGCGAAGCGATCTGGCTTGAACCGGGCGAATACGAACTGACCGTACGCGCGTTCATCACCAACCCGCCAGGCCTGCGCTCCAACATGCGTTCCCGGGGGTCCGAAGGCTACAACCGAATCACGGTGGTCGTCGAGGCCGGCAAGGAATATTCGATCGGCATGAAATACGACCGCGCCAAACCGGCCGGTTCACCCAAGGCGGTGCTTTACCGGGTCAAGGAAAACTGAACGGCGTTCGGTCAATCGCCGACAAGCATCACAACGATAAGACCTGCCGTCACTGCACCGGCAAGCGGCAGGCCGACTTTTGCACCCAGGTTGCGCCCACCAACAAACCCGGCCATTACGGCCTTGGCCAGCGAGTTAACCGACGCGGCGATGACGATAGCCAGTGCCGCAGTCCGGTCGGCCAGATCCTCACCGCTCATGGCAGAAAGGGATAGCGTGATTGCATCGACGTCTGCGATGCCGGAAGCTGCGGCCAGGGCATAGACTCCAGCATCGCCGACCCATTCGGTCAGCGCCTTGCCCGCCAGCATCACCAGCGCCAGCAGGCCGCCGAACGACAGCGCTGAGGTCAACTCCAGCGGATTCCCCGGCAACAGGTCGTCGGCTTCATCGACATCGTGCGACTTCCTCAGCAGCCACAGTGCTGGACCGTAGGTCAGCAGCGCCATTGCCAACGCCGGCCACAACAGAGGCAGAAAAAGCGGGGCATGCACTATCGTCGCCACCAGCACCATCCTCGGAAACATCGTGCCGCACGCCAGCAGGATACCGCCGGCCAGCAGGCGCATGCCGGTGTGCTTGCGGCGAGCAAGTCGCGCAAGATTCAGCGTGGTCGCGGTCGAGGATGCAAGCCCGCCGAACGCCGCGGTGAAGATCGTGCCCGCACGCGGTCCGGCGATACGGACGGCAAAATAGCCGACAAAGGAAAGCGCCGCGATGAGGACCACCATCCACCAGATGGTGTACGGATTGAGCGCCTGCCAGGGCCCGAAGCCGCGATCGGGAAGCAGCGGCAGGAACACCACCGAAATCAACAGCAGCTTGAAACCGGCGGTGAGTTCGGCGCGCTTGAGCGCCCGCAACCAGCCGTGTAGCTGTCCCTTGTAACCGAGCAGAATGACCATGACCACGGCACCGGCCGAAGCGATGGCCATATGCCCCAGTCCCGACAACGCTGCAAGCAGAAAGGTTGCCAGGGCCGCGATTTCCGTGGTCAATCCGATATCGTCTCGCTGATCGGCCTTGATGCGATAGACCAGGCCCAGCAGAATGGCCAGGCCGATGAACATCAATCCGATCGACAATCCGCCGAATTCGCTGCCGAGCAAGCCGGCGAGGCCGCCGACCAATCCGACGAGGGCCAGCGTTCGAAGCCCGATCTCGCGTTCACCCTCTTCCGCTTCACGACCTTTCCAGCCGCGCTCGACGCCAACCAGCAAACCGATCGCGACCGCGACGGCCAACTGGTAAGCCCACTGCAGGAAATCGGTTTCCATAATCGAATCATGCCTGTCGATCAACCGTCAGCGAGCGTGCCGCCCCGGTCGGAATGGTCCGGCCCAAAATCACCGGTTTCGCTGGAATCGGCACCCGGGATCTGCGGCCATCGAACCGCCTATGCCTTTTCGGGCAAAGGCTTGAGTTGTATGTGGAGGCAATCGATACACATCTGGTAGGCATCTTCCAGCATTTCTTCTGAATCACCACCCAGAAAGATCACCGCCAATTCGTAGCTGTAGCTGTCCTGGTAGAACATCGACGAGAGTTGCTGCTCTTTTTTCACCAATATCCCAAGATCGAGATCCGGCAGCAGTTTCTGCAGATCGTCAATCTCCTCCCTGGTCGGGATTCGTTTGACAATGCCGTCTGCCTCGACCGAGCGCCACATGAACTTCGCGGCGATATCGTCCTTGCCTTCGCGATGCGGCATCTCGGGCTTCCTGCCCAACGACAGATCGATGGCCACTTTCTGATGACAAATACCATCGACCATCCTGAACAACGGCGAATGGGACTTCGAGATGCGCGGATTGACTTCCAGAATCCGCAGCTCGTCGGTATCGGGATTCCAGAAAAATTCGATGTTGAACGGAGAACCGTCGTAGCCGAACGCATCGAGCAGCTTTGCGGTCATCTCCTTAGATTTTTCCAGAATGTGCTCCGGCACCCGGGCCGGATACTGATAGCGCGAAAAGCTCGATTTGTGTTCTCCCACCCGTATCGAATCGATCACTCCGTAGACCGTCACGTCGCCCTGCCAGACGTAGCCTTCCAGCGTGAACTGGCGCTTGGCCGAAACCAGTTCTTCCGCCACCAGGTAGTTGCCGCCGATCTCGGACGAGTCGCCGGACTTTTTCAGATGCGCCAGAAAATCGTTGAACGGTTCGCCGAAGTAGTGAAGTTTCTGGCGGCATGCGTGCAGGGCCCGGTCAAGATCATCGTCCTCTTCGATCATGAACCCGAGAACCGAGGAATGGGCTTTCACCGGCTTGAGCCAGAAAGGATAGGCGGGCACTTCCCGCCGTGCATCCTTGCCAGCGAACGGGTTGACCGCGGCGACCTCGGGCGCGGTCTCCGGAAATACCTTCGACTCGATCTCCCGCATCCAGTACTTGTGCTCGCAGCACGCAACTGCTTCGGGCGTGGCCCCCGGCAGCCCATAGTCGCGGGTCAGCAGCGCCACCAGGGAAGTGACGGGAAAATCCAGATATCCGATGATTGCGTCGGGACCGCCGTCGAGCGCGTCGATCTTTTCCCGCGCCGTTCGATAAAGATCGTCGAAATCGATCCGGCCGTGATCGGGTTGAACATCCTCCCATTCGAGCACCCTTTCGATATTCCAGTGCTCCGCCTCGGGAATGACTTCGATCAAGGCCAGGTTGTGATCATCGGCGCCGATCACGACGATGGTCTTGCGTTGCTCGGAAGTCTGCCTCTGGTTGTTCATGAATCATCCCGTGTCGAATTGTTTCGGTTCGATCTTCGCTTGTCGTTTGCCTCTTTATTCTTGTTCGTTGATGCAGGGCCGGTCCGGAGGCAGGCCGCGTCCCGGTTGCACGCCGGCAGGTCTGCCGGTGTCGTGCAATGTGACGAACCTTGATCCATTCAAATCTAATGTAACAAGAATGGGGAGCGGCGTGCGGTCGAGCCCGTCGACCGTGCAAGGCCTTCAGAATTCCAGGCAGATCTTGCCGAAGTGTCGTCCGGCTTCTTCAAAGCGGAAGGCGTCGGCGATGTCGTCGAAGGCGAAGCAGCGGTCGATCACCGGTCTGCAGTCCATGACCTCGAGTGCGCGCACCATATCCTGCTGGTCGGCGCGGCTGCCGACGATCAGGCCCTGGAGGCGCGCCTGTTTTGCCATGAGCTTCGCGGTGGGCACCTCGCCGGCACCGCCGGTGAGCACGCCGATCAATGAAATGTGCCCGCCGATGCGAACCGCGTTGATCGACTGCGGCAACGTACCCGGCCCGCCGACTTCGATGACATGATCGGCACCGACGCCATCGGTCATTTCCAAAACGCGCTTGCCCCATTCGGGTTCGGACTTGTAGTTGATGGTGTGGTCGGCGCCCAGGGCCTTCAGCTTTTCGATCTTCTCGTCGGAAGACGAAGTGGAAATTACCGCTGCGCCCATCGCCCTGGCGAACTGCAGCGCAAATATCGACACGCCGCCGGTGCCCAGCGTCAACACGGTTTCTCCAGCCCTGAGACCGCCGTTGACCACCAGCGCGCGCCAGGCCGTCAGCCCGGCCGTGGTGAGGGTTGCAGCTTCCTGATGGCTGTAGCCCTCCGGCGCCCGAGTGAAGCACTGCGCCGCCGCCACGACCTGCTCGCGCGCGTAACCGTCGATGCCGTCGCCCGGGGTCCGTTTGAAATTGCCGACGCGGGCGCGACCGTCAAGCCAGTCGGGGAAGAACGTCGAAACGACACGGTCGCCGGGCTGGAATTCGTCGACGCCCTCGCCGACCGCCTCGACCTCGCCGGCGCCGTCGGACATCGGGATGCGGCCGTCCTCGGTCCTGATCGACCCATTGGCGACAAGGTAATCGTGAAAGTTCAGGGAACTGGCGTGGAGACGAACGCGCATCTCGCCGGGCCCCGGCTCACCCGGCGCTTCGCTGTCAAGTATTTCGAGGTTGTCGAGGCCACCGGGGCTGCGCACTGAAATCGCCTTCATCGTTGATGCTCCTTGCTATTTGCGTAAATCGGATGGCACCTCGAACCGGTATTCCGGCGGATTCCGGCCGGCACGTGTCATCCACTTCCGACGCCTTCCACATTAACATTGCCGCTTCGCTACCGATAGCGCCGGGCCAGCATCGCTCAATGAAAAAGCATGTCGCACTGGTCAACGACCACCGCTGGATCGACCCTCCTGAACGGACTGCCTATATCCGCAACATTCTCCAAGAGGATCGCATTCTGTCGAAGGCTTTCGTATCGAGAGGGTTCGAGGTTTCGCGCGTCGATTGGGCCGACGCTAAAATCGACTGGGGCATTTTCGATTCCATCGTGATACGACAGACCTGGGACTACTTCGACCGCTTTAACGAGTTCATGGCCTGGCTGAATCGGGTCGAGAATGAGACCCGTGTAGTCAATCCAGGCAATGTCATTCGCTGGAACTGCGACAAGCGCTACCTGATCGATCTGGCCGCTGCCGGCGTGCCGACCGTGACCACACGCGTGATCGATCGCCAGACCCCCGCCCCGGAACTGGCCGACCTGATGGACCGTCATGGTTTCGCCGAGGCCGTGATCAAGCCGGCCGTGTCCGGCGCCGGACGCGAGACTTATCGCCTCAGTCGGGACGAAGCCGACCAACAGGAAAGCACTTGGCAGCGCCTGGTGAATGGCGAAAGCATGCTGCTGCAGCCATTCATGCCGGCGATCGTCGAACGCGGCGAGGTGTCACTGGTGGTCATCGACGGCGAGGTCACCCACGCCGTGCGCAAGATCGCCGCCGACGGCGAGTTCCGCGTCCAGGACGATCACGGCGGGACTGTACAGCCGCATGAGCCCCGCGATTGCGAGGTCGCCGTCGCAAGCGGCGCATTGGCCGCCGCGCCCGGTGCTGTCAGCTATGCACGGGTCGACCTGGTCGAGTCCCAAGACGGGCCGCGGGTGATGGAGTTGGAACTCATCGAGCCGGAACTGTTCTTTCGCCAGCATTCCGAAGCGGCGATGGGCCTGGCAGTCGCCGTCGACCGGGGACTCTGCCAACTCGTCTGAGCGCCCAAGGATCTCCGTTTCCGCCGGAATCATTGAGCCGGAAAGTGACCAGCGAGGTCGTTAGTATTAGTACTAACGATATCTCACAAGTTTGCCGCCGGCCTCGCCATCCGGCTAAAATAGCGAGATTATTTTTTTCCAATCCAAAACACCAAGCTGCAGGGAGTAACAATGGACCAGAGTCTCATACCGCCGGTGATGGGCATTGTCGGCCTGATCGTCGCCTTCATCGTCTATCGCGCAATGATGCGCTACCCGGTGATGGAAGGAAAACCGGCTGAAATCGCCAAGCTCATCCAGGAAGGGGCCATGGCGTTCATGCGCCGCGAAGTGCTGATGATCGCCCTATCGGTCGCGGTGCTGTTTGTCGCACTGGCATTTTCCGGTCTCGGCATTCAGACCGCAG
>Ga0209924_1000106_pt1 | contig 37515 bp, 34 predicted proteins | sample SalPonR1_C_D1_MG_FD_185700 | JGI IMG/M metagenome (GOLD analysis project Ga0209924, IMG submission 185700) | Salt pond soil microbial communities from South San Francisco under conditions of wetland restoration - Salt Pond MetaG R1_C_D1_MG... ...
GTCTCGCGGGCTTCAAAGCATCCATAAGATATGGATGGATGGTTGTGTGGTGGAGGCGGCGGGAATCGAACCCGCGTCCGCAAGCCCTCTGCCCTGAGGTCTACATGCTTATTCCACCTTTGATCTCACTACGGGCAACCCGGTGGAAAGGGCAAACCCGCAGCCAGTCCGGAATTGGGTTTTAACGGTCGGAGCCCGGACGACTCCTCGCGCGATCCTGTGTGGATGACTCCCGGGACCGGACGCACAGGCACGTGCCGGGCGGAAGGCTTCGAGCCGGTTTTTAAGCGGCTAAAGCGTAGTTGTCGTCGTTGGCAACTATAAGGTTTGCAGATGGTTTAACGAGGTACTCTGCACCTCGGCATGCACCCAGGGGTTCGCGACCCACGTCGAAGCCATGTCGCCCCCAAGTTGTATCTATGATACCGGATGTGGGGCGGAAGTTCCGTGATTCAATGCCGGCTCGGGTTATTGCCCGGCCGACTTCAGAATGCGGCTTTTCTGGCGCTGCCAGTCCCGCTCCTTCACGGCAGCCCGCTTGTCATGTTTCTTCTTGCCCTTCGCAAGGCCCACCGTGAGCTTGGCCTTGCCCCGTGACCAGTGCAGATCCAGCGGCACCAGGGTATAGCCCTGGCGCTCCACGGCACCCACCAGCCGGTCGATCTCGTTTCGGTGCAGCAGCAGCTTGCGGGTGCGGGTGGGGTCGGCCTTGACGTGGGTGGAGGCCGACAGCAGCGGGTGGAAGTGCGAGCCGAACAGCCACGCCTCGCCGTCACGCAGCTGGACGTAGGCCTCCGTCACCTGCGCCTTGCCGGCCCTGAGGCTCTTCACCTCCCAGCCCTCCAGCGCGAGTCCCGCCTCCAGCGTTTCTTCGATGAAGAAGTCGTGGCGGGCCTTCTTGTTCACCGCGATGGTGCGCGAAGGCTTGTCGCTGCCCTTGCTTTTCTGCTTCCCGGCCATGGCCGGAGTGTAACGGATTCGGCTCGTGCCGGGCGCCGGCGCGGCGGGCCTTCTGTTGTCACTCTCCCGTGATTCGGCCACAATCCCGGCCTTCAGCCGGTGGGTGGGGAGTCCCGATGAGCGAAGAAGCTGCAGTCAATGCGCCGCGCAAGTCCCTGCACGGGCACTGGTCGTCGCGCATGGCTTTCGTGCTGGCCGTCACCGGCTCGGCCGTGGGTCTCGGCAATGTCTGGAAGTTCCCCTACGTCGCCGGCGAGAACGGCGGCGGCGCGTTCGTGCTGGTCTACCTGATCTGCGTCTTCGTGGTCGGGCTGCCCATCATGATGTCCGAGATCCTGATCGGCCGGCGCGGACGGCGGAACCCGGCCGCCACGATGGCGCTGCTGGGCGAGGAGGAAGGCAGCACCAGACGCTGGGGCCTCGTCGGCGTTGCCGGCGTGTTCGGCGGCATGCTGATCCTCTCGTACTACAGTGTGATTGCGGGCTGGTCGCTCTCATATATCGGCCACAGCATCACCGGCTCGTTTACGGACCAGGATGCCGCCGGCATCTCGGCCATTTTCGGCAGCATTGTCGGCAGCTGGTGGACTGCAGCCGGCTGGCACACCTTGTTCATGGCACTCACGGTGTTTGTCGTCGCCAAGGGTGTGGAGGGCGGTCTGGAGCGGGCCGTGCGGTTCATGGTGCCCGGGCTGCTGGTGCTGATGTTCGTGCTGCTCGGCTACTCGATGACCACGGGCTATTTCCAGCAGGGGCTCGCGTTCCTGTTCACGCCGGACTTCTCGGCGCTGACGCCGAATGCCGTGCTGGCGGCGATGGGGCAGGCGTTCTTCAGTCTCAGCGTCGGCATGGGGGCCGTGATGGCCTACGGCGCGTACCTGCCGGAGGACACATCCATCACCAAGGCCTCGTTCGCCGTCGTATCGGCGGACACATTCATCGCCTTGCTGGCGGGCCTGACTATTTTCCCGATCGTCTTCGCCAACGGGTTGAGCCCGGGCTCGGGTCCCGGACTGGTCTTCCAGACGCTACCGCTTGCCTTCGGCAACATGACCGGCGGCGTGATCTTCGCCACCGTCTTCTTTCTGCTGCTGTCGTTTGCGGCGTGGACCTCGGCCATCAGCCTCATGGAGGCGGCCACAGCCTGGCTGGTGGAGAGCTTCCGCGTGTCCCGGGTGGCGGCGGCCAGCGTCATCGGCGGGATAATCTGGGCCCTGGGACTCGGCACGGTGATGTCGTTCAACGTGCTGTCGGAGGTCACCTTCCTGGCCGGCACGCTGTTCGATAATCTCGATTTCCTCACCAGCAACATCATGCTGCCCCTCGGCGGCCTGCTCATCACCGTGTTCGCGGGCTGGATCATGTGCGCCAACTCCACCTCGGAGGAACTGGGCGGCGCCGGCCGGCTGTACCGGGCGTGGCGCTTCCTGGCCCGCTGGGTGGCGCCGGTGGCGGTGATCCTGGTGTTCCTGAACGCGATCGGTGTCCTCTCCTTCACCTGACGACGCGCCGCCGGACGGCGAAGTGGGCGGCGAACTGGACGTCGAAGTGGTCTGCGCCCTGCCGGATCGGCAGTGGTGCGTGCCGGTTCGTCTGCCGCCGGGGGCGACCGTGGCCGATGCCCTGGCCTATGCCCTGGCCGAGCCGGCTTCCGACTTCGCGGAGGAGGCGGGCGCGCCGGACTTTTCGCGCTGCGCGGTGGGGGTGTGGGGCGAGGTGGCGGACCGGAACCGGCCGCTGCGCGCCGGCGACCGGGTGGAGATCTACAGGCCGCTGATCGTCGATCCCCGGGAGGCGCGGCGGCGTGCGGCGGAAGCGGGCCGGACGCTCGGCCGGGCCGGCGGCGATGAGGATGAGGACGGGGGTGAGGAGAAGGGTGCCGGGCAGGGCGGCTAGCCGCTCTGGTCGGGCTCCGGCAGTCCCCGCGGCTCCATGGTCTCGTCCTCGAGACCTTCGTGGCGCTCGATGCGGGAGACGAGATCTCCCTCGAAGTAGACCGTGAGCATGTGGGACATGATCGGCTCCCGGCGGCCCAGCGCGAGGTAGTAGACGTAGTCCCAGCGCTCGGCGTGGAACGGGTCGTTGACCATGGGCGTGCCCAGGAGGAAGCGCACCTGTTTGCGGGTCATGCCCACTTCCAGCTGCTCGATCTGCTCCTCGTCGAGGAGGTTGCCCTGCTGGATATTGATGCGGTAGACGCAGCCGCCGAGCAGCAGCCCGGCCAGGGCCGCCAGCGTGATGCCGCGCAATGCGCGCCCCGGCATCCGTCCGCTTGCTGCGCCTCTGCTCTTCCCTCTGATCGCGGTCTCTCTGATTGCGCCTCGTTCGGTCATTCGCGGAAGCCTCTGCCGCGCTGGTGGAGCGCAGCCGCCATCTGAGCCATAATTGCGTGCCGATCATACATGAACGCACCCGGTTACGGCAGGGCGGGCGCCAGGGAATCGAAGACGATGATGCAGAAGAAGGAACTGAGAAACGCGGGCCTCAAGGTCACGCTGCCGAGACTGAAGATTCTCGAGATTCTGGAGGCCAACAGCCAGGCGCATCTCAGCGCGGAAGACATCTACCGGGAGCTGCTGGATTCCGGTGAGGACATCGGCCTGGCCACCGTTTACCGGGTGCTCACCCAGTTCGAGGGCGCGGGGCTCGTCACGCGGCACAATTTCGAGGGCGGGCATTCGGTGTTCGAGCTGGACGACGGCGAGCATCACGACCACATGGTCTGCATCGAGACGGGCGACGTGATCGAGTTCGTCGACGAGGAAATCGAGCGCCTGCAGCACGAGATCGCGGCCAAGCACGGCTACGAGATTGCGGACCACAGCCTGGTCCTCTACGTGCGGCCCAAAAAGAAAGAGGGCTCCGGCGCCGGCGACTGATCAGGCGCTCCGTTCGCGGCCGCCCGCGGCTTCCTCCAGCATTTCCGCGGCATGCTCGCGGGTACGCTCCGTGATCTCCACGCCGCCCAGCATCCGGGCGATCTCCTCCACCCGCTCCTTGTCTCCCAGCGGGGTGATGCCCGTGCGCGTGCTCTTGCCGTCGGTCACCTTGGCCACCCGCAGTTGCCGGTGAGCCTGACTCGCCACCTGGGGCAGGTGGGTCACGCACAGCACCTGCCGCTGGTCGCCGAGCTGGCGCAGCCGGCGGCCGACGATCTCGGCCACGCCGCCGCCGATGCCGCTGTCCACCTCGTCGAACACCATGCTCGGTATGGCGCTGGCGCCGGCGGCCACCACCTGGATGGCGAGGCTGATGCGCGAGAGTTCGCCGCCGGAGGCGACCCGGGCCAGACTCATCGGCTCCTGGCCAGGGTTGGCGCTGACCAGAAACTCGATGCGGTCGGCGCCATGCTCCCGGGGCTCGGCGTCGGCCGGCGTCTCCACGGCCACGACGAAGCGGCCCCCGGACATGCTGAGCGTCTGCATGGCGGCCGTGACCTGTTCGGAGAAGTCGCTGGCCGTGCGTCGGCGTGCCGCCGTGAGTTCGGCCGCGAGCCCGTCGTACTTTTCCCGGGCCGCGGCTGCATCGCGCTCCAGGGATTCCAGCCGCACGTCGGCCTCTTCGAGTGCGGTGAGTTCGGCCTGCAGCCGCTCGAGCTGGGCCGGCAGTTCCCCGGCCTCGATGCGGTGCTTGCGGGCCACGTCCCGGATGGCGCCGAGGCGGGTCTCCACCTCGTCGTGGCGGCCGGGATCGGATTCGAGCGAGCCGCTATAGCGGCGGATCTCCTCGGCCGCCTCGCTGATGGCGGCCGCGGCCTCGACCGCCAGGTGCGCCGCGCCCTCCAGCGCCGGGTCCAGTTCCGCGAGTTCCTCCAGACGCCGCACGGATTCCGCCACCAGGGACTGGGCGCTGACCTCGTCATTCTCGTACAGCGCGGCGAGCGCCGCGGCCGAGCCCTCGGCGAGCCGGCTGATGTTGGCGAGTCGGCGGCGCTCGGCTTCCAGCTCGGCCAGCTCCTCGGGACCCAGCGCCAGCGCCTCCAGTTCGTCCACCTGGAAACGCAGGAACTCCAGCCGGCTGTCGCGCTCGCTTCGCCGGGTGCGAAGGTCCTCAAGCTCGTCGGCCAGGCGCTGCCAGCGCCGCCAGGCGTCGCCGAGTTCCTCGCGCAGGCCCTGGTGGCCGCCATGGTGATCCACCAGGTCGCGTTGGGCCTCCCGGCGGCCCAGCGACTGGTGTTCGTGCTGCCCGTGGATGTCCACCAGGTGCTCGCCGAGCGCGCGCAGGTTCTGCACCGGCACGGCGTTGCCGTTGATGTAGGCGCGAGAGCGGCCGTCGCCGCCGATCACCCGGCGCAGCAGGCATTCGCCGTCGAGATCGAGACTCTGCTCTTCCAGCCAGGTCTCCACCGCGGCCATGCCATCGATCTCGAATTCGGCGCTGATCTCGGCCCGCTTCGCGCCCTGGCGGACGACCTCGGCGCTGCCGCGGTCGCCCAGTATCAGGCCGAGCGCATCGATGAGGATGGACTTGCCGGCGCCGGTCTCGCCGGTGAGCGCGGTCATGCCGGCGCCCAGATCGAGCTCGATCTCGTCGATGATGGCGAAATTGCGGATGTGGATGCGTTTCAGCATGCCTGCCCTCAGGCCCGGATGGTGCGGCGCACCCGGCTGTCGCGGCCCCAATTCAACTTCGAGCGCAGGATCTCGTAGTAGTCGTGGCCGGGGGGGTGGATCAGGGTGATGCGGTCGTCGGCGGCACGGACGAGCAGCCGGTCGCCGTCCTCGAGCGCGCCCAGCGGATAACCGTCGCAGGTGATCTCGCCCCGCGTCTCCGGCCGCTCGAACAGGCGGATCTGCACCTCGGAGGCGGCGGGAATCACGATGGGCCGGTCGCTCAACGTGTGCGGGCACACCGGCACCAGCACCATGGCATCCAGGTCCGGCTGGACGATTGGCCCGCCGCAGGACAACGCATAGGCGGTGGAACCCGTCGGCGTCGCTACGATGAGGCCGTCGCCGGAATGGGTGTTGACGTAGCGGTTGTCCACCCAGGTCTCGTAATCGACCATGCGGCCGGTCTCCCGCCGGGCCAGCACGACGTCGTTCAGTGCCATGTCGGTGACGCAGGTGCCGTCGGGGCGCTGCAGCTCGGCGTTCAGCAGCAGGCGTGTCTCGCGGCTGTAGTCGCCCTCCAGCACCGCCTCGACGCTGGAGAGCATCGCCTCGGGCGTCACGTCGGTAAGAAAGCCGAGACGCCCGCGGTTCACGCCCAGCAGCGGCACCGAATGGCCGACCGCGAGGCGGGTGGCGTACAACATGGTCCCGTCGCCGCCAACGGCGATCACCAGGTCGGCGGACGGCGCCAGTTTGTCCTCGGGGACCCTCCGCCCGGCGATCTCCAGGTCCACCACGGCGGCCACGAGCACGTCGACGCCTCTGTCGCTGAGAAACTCGGCGATGGCGGTCATGGGCTCGGCGACGCGGGGATCGGAATGGCGGCCGAAGACGGCGACGGTCTCGAATGTGTTTGTCATGGGGCAGGTGTCGTCGCTATCGTCACTATTGTCCCTGCAGGGGGCTGCAGGGGGCTGCAGGGACGCAGGGCGCTTGCAGTGCGTCGAGCTTACGCCAATTGAGGCGCCCGGCCGACCCCCGGCGATGTCTTCTTGACGGGGTCACGGACCGTTGCTAGCGTTTGTTAGCACACTGGCGGGTGGAGTGCCAGCGGGCGAAAATCGAGGATGTAGTCCGTTATGCCAGCCGAAGTCGACAGATCGGTCCCCAACGAGCGAGCCCGGCACCTCCTGAAGGTGCTGATCGAGCGGTATGTCCGCGACGGACAGCCGGTGGGTTCGCGCACCCTGTCCCGCGACTCCGGGCTGGATCTCAGCCCGGCCACCATCCGCAACGTGATGTCGGACCTGGAGGAGATGGGCTTCGTCTCGGCGCCGCACACCTCGGCCGGCCGCGTGCCCACGGCGCTGGGCTACCGCTTCTTCGTGGACACCCTGCTGAAGCTGCGCCCGCTGAAGGAGTCCGAGGTGGTCCGGCTGCGCCAGGAGCTGGAGACGCTGCGCGACGACCCGGACTCGCTGATCTCCTCCACCTCGAGTCTGCTGTCCCACATCACCCGCATGGCCGGCGTGGTCTCCGTGCCCCGCACGGAGCGGGTGACGCTCCGCCAGATCGAGTTCCTGCCGCTCTCCGATAACCGCGTGCTGGCCATCCTGGTGGTCAACGAGCGCGAGGTGCAGAACCGCATCCTGCATACCTCGCGGACCTACACGGACTCGGAGCTGCGCCGGGCCGCGAACTTCCTGAACGACCGCTATGCCGGCAGCGATCTCGAGACCATCCGCCGCCAGCTGGTCGACGAGCTCGAGCAGACCCGGGACTCGATGAACCAGACCATGCTGGACATGGTGGCCATGGCCCACCACGCCTTCGAGGGCGCGGGCGAGCACCGCAGCGACTACGTGCTGGCCGGCGAGACCAATCTCATGGATTTCGCGGAACTCTCGGATCTGGAGAAGCTGCGCCGGCTCTTCGAGGCCTTCAACGAGCGCCGCTTCATGCTCGATCTCCTCGATCGCAGCATCCGGGCGGAGGGCGTGCAGATCTTCATCGGCGAGGAATCGGGCTACGGCATCCTGGACGACTGCAGCGTCGTCGCGGCCCCCTACGTCGTCGACGAGGAGGTCATCGGCGTGCTCGGCGTCATCGGCCCCTCCCGCATGGCCTACGACCGGGTCATCCCCATCGTCGATATCACGGCGAAGTTGCTGGGATCGGCCTTGAATTCCCGCGTCTAGGCCTCACACAGAACTCTAGAAGTTAAAGGCGCCGCCCCTGCGGCGGCGCGGGCAATTGCAGCGGAGTAGTGGTTTATGAGCAACGATCCCGAACGCAGCGACGACCCGGTGCGGGAAGACGAGCGCGGAGAGCCGGCGGACGAGTTCGCCGAGACCCAGGTGCTGGAAGGCGAGAGCCGTGCCGGAGACGACGAGGACCCGCTGGAGGCGGAACGGCGTCGCGCGGACGAGAACTGGGAGAAATACCTGCGCGCCGTGGCCGAGCTGGAGAACTTCCGCAAGCGGGCGGCGCGGGATCTGGACAACACCCGCAAGTACGCCATCGAACGCTTCGCCGGCGAGCTGCTCGGCGTGGCGGACAGCCTGGAGATGGGCATCGCCGCCGGCGGGGCGGCCGACGCCGCCAGCCTGCTGGAAGGCAAGCAGGCCACTCTGAAGCAGCTGCGCAAGGTGCTCGGCGACTTCGGGGTGGAGGAGATCGACCCGCAGGGCGAGCGCTTCGACCCGGAGTACCACGAGGCCATGACCGTGCAGCCCTCCGCCGAGGCGGAGCCGGGCAGCGTCCTGACGGTGGTCCAGAAGGGCTATCGCATCAACGGGCGGCTGCTCCGCCCGGCGCGGGTCATCGTGGCCGCGGAACCGCAGAGCGGCGAGGCTTGAAAGGCCGCGGGGCGGGCCCCATCTAGACGGCAACACAGTTTTTGACACCACGTTATGGGGAGATTTTCATGGGTAAGGTAATCGGCATAGACCTCGGCACGACGAACTCGTGCGTCGCCGTCATGGAAGGCGACAAGGCCAAGGTCATCGAAAACAGCGAGGGCGACCGGACCACGCCGTCCATCGTCGCCTTCACCAAGGACGACGAGGTGCTGGTCGGCCAGTCGGCCAAGCGCCAGGCCGTCACCAATCCGGCCAACACCCTGTTCGCGGTCAAGCGCCTCATCGGCCGCCGCTTCAAGGACGACGTCGTGCAGCGCGACATCGACATGGTCTCCTACGAGATCGTCGAGGCGGACAACGGCGACGCCTGGGTGAAGGTCGGCGACAAGAAGATGGCGCCCCCGGAGGTCTCCGCGCGGGTGCTGATGAAGATGAAGAAGACGGCCGAGGACTATCTCGGTGAAGAGGTCACCGAGGCGGTGATCACCGTCCCGGCGTACTTCAACGACTCCCAGCGCCAGGCCACCAAGGACGCCGGCAAGATCGCCGGGCTGGAAGTGCGCCGCATCATCAACGAGCCCACCGCGGCCGCGCTGGCCTACGGCATGGACAAGAAGCGCGGCGATCGCAAGATCGCGGTCTACGACCTGGGCGGCGGCACCTTCGACATCTCGATCATCGAGATCGCGGAAGTCGACGGCGAGCACCAGTTCGAGGTGCTGGCCACCAACGGCGACACCTTCCTCGGCGGTGAGGATTTCGACCTCAGGATCATCGAGTATCTCGCCTCCCAGTTCGAGAAGGAGAGCGGCGTCAACATCCGCAAGGACCCGCTTGCCATGCAGCGCCTGAAAGAGGCCGGCGAGAAGGCCAAGATCGAGCTGTCCGCCGGGCAGCAGACCGAGGTCAACCTCCCGTACATCACGGCGGATGCCAGCGGCCCGAAGCATCTCAACATCAAGCTGACCCGGGCCAAGCTCGAGTCGCTGGTGGAGGAGCTGATCACCCGCACCATCGGGCCGTGCAAGACGGCACTGTCCGACGCGGGCCTGAAGGTCTCCGAGATCGACGACGTGATCCTCGTGGGCGGCCAGACGCGCATGCCCAAGGTGCAGGAAGAGGTGAAGAACTTCTTCGGCAAGGAGCCGCGCAAGGACGTGAACCCGGACGAGGCCGTGGCACTCGGTGCGGCCATCCAGGGCGGCGTGCTCTCGGGCGACGTCAAGGACGTGCTGCTGCTCGACGTGACCCCGCTGTCGCTCGGCATCGAGACCCTCGGCGGCGTCATGACGAAGCTGATCGAGAAGAACACGACCATCCCGGCGAACGCCCAGCAGACGTTCTCCACGGCTGACGACAACCAGACCGCGGTGACCATCCATGTGCTGCAGGGCGAGCGCGAGCGGGCGGCCGACAACAAGTCTCTCGGCCGCTTCGACCTGGCGGACATCCCGCCGGCGCCGCGCGGCATGCCGCAGATCGAGGTCACCTTCGACATCGACGCCAACGGCATCCTGAACGTCTCGGCCAAGGACAAGGCGACCGGCAAGAGCCAGAACATCGTCATCAAGGCCTCCAGCGGCCTGACCGACGAGGAGATCGACCGCATGGTCGGCGAAGCCGAGGCGCATGCCGAGGAAGACCGGAAGTTCCGCGAGCTGGTGGACGTGCGCAACCAGGCCGACGCCCTGATCCACGGCGCCGAGAAGGCGCTGGACGACCTGGGCGAGAAGGCCAGCGGCGAGGAGCGCCACAACGTGGAGTCCGCCATCAGCGACCTGAAGAAGGCGCTCGAGGGCGACGACAAGGAGGCCATCGAGGCCCGCTCCAAGGCACTGGCCGAGGCCTCGGCCGCCGTCGCCCAGCGTGCCTACGAGCAGGCGCAGGGCGGCGAGGAAGGCGGTGCCGAGGGCCAGGGTGGTCAGAGCGGCGAGTCCGGCGGCGCCGACGACGTGGTCGACGCCGAGTTCGAGGAAGTGGACGACGACGAGAACAAGAAGTCGGCCTGACCCGCGGACGGCCTGCGAAAGAAGATTGGGGTGCCCGCCGGAGTGGCGGGCACGGGGATGAATGAAGTGCGGCTCCCGGCTGTCGGCCGGGAGCCGTTTCCGCGACGGACCTGCGCATGTCGAAACGTGACTACTACGAGGTACTGAACGTCGGCCGGGACGCCTCGGCGGTCGAGATCAAGAAGGCCTACCGGCGTCTGGCGATGAAGTACCACCCCGACCGCAACAGGGACGACGCGGACGCCGAGATCAAGTTCAAGGAGGCCAAGGAGGCCTACGAGGTCCTGTCGGATCCGCGCAAGAAGTCGGCCTACGACCAGTTCGGCCATGCCGGGGTCAGCGGTGCCGGCGGCATGGGCGGCGGCGGTTTCAACCCGGCGGATGCCTTCGGCGACATCTTCGGCGACGTCTTCGGCGACATCTTCGGCGGCGGCCGCCGCGGCGGGCGCAGCCAGGTATTCCGCGGCGCGGACCTGCGCTACGACCTGGAGCTGGAGCTCGAGCGAGCCGTCGCCGGCGACACGGTGGAGATCGACGTCGCCTCGCTGACCGGCTGCGAGACCTGTGGGGGCAGCGGTTCGGCCCCCGGCTCGACGCCGGACACCTGCGATACCTGCGGCGGCGTGGGCCAGGTGCGCATGCAGCAGGGCTTCTTCTCGGTGCAGCAGACCTGCCCGTCCTGCCGGGGCGAGGGCACCCGCATCACCGACCCCTGCGAGGACTGTCAGGGGCGCGGCCGGGTCATGACCGAGCGCAGCCTCTCCGTGAAGATTCCGCCCGGCGTCGACGAGGGCGACCGCATCCGGCTCTCCGGCGAGGGCGAGGCCGGGCGCAACGGCGGTCCGCCCGGCGATCTCTACGTGGAGATCCATCTCAAGCCCCACAAGCTGTTCGAGCGCGACGGCGCCGATCTGCATTGCGACGTGCCCATCAGCTTCGCCACGGCGGCGCTGGGCGGCTCCGTGGACCTGCCCACGCTGGACGGCCAGGTCTCGCTGAAGATCCCGCCGGGCAGCCAGTCCGGCAAGGTCTTCCGGCTGCGCGGCAAGGGCGTCATCACGGTGCGCAGTCCGCGCCACGGCGATCTGTTCTGCCGGGCCGTCGTCGAGACGCCGGTGAATCTCACCGCGGAGCAGGAGCGGCTACTGCGCGAGTTCGAGACCTCGGTGGAGGCGGGCGGCGAAACACACAACCCGCACTCGGGCAACTGGAAGGACACCGTCAAGCGCTTCTTCGAGCGCATCACCTGAACGGCTCCCCGGCCTGCTGACAGCCCGCCGGAGCGCGGGGTAAGCTGTCGCCGGGAGCCACCGGAGGAGGCAGCGTCATCGATACCACCCGCATCGCCGTACTGGGCGCGGCCGGCCGCATGGGCCGCGCCGTCATCGATATCGTGGCCCGGGAGCCGGATCTGGAGCTCGCGGCAGCGTGGGTGCGGGAGGGCGACGTCCGGTCGGGGGAGCCCGTCGCCAGCTGGCATCCGGGGGCGGCGGATACCGCGGCAGTGACCTCCGCCGACCTGGACCAGGTGCTGCACGGCGCCGACGTGGTGGTGGACTTCTCGCTGCCGGTGGCCACGGCGGCCGTGCTGGAGGCAGTCGAGCGCAACCGGGTGCCGCTGGTCTGCGGCGTCACCGGGGTGGCGCAGGCGGAACTCGAGCGCATGGGCGCCGTCGCCGCGACGGTGTCGGTGGTCTACGACCGCAACATGAGCGTCGGCGTCCAGTTGCTGAACTTCCTGGTGCGCGAGGCGGCCTCACGCCTGGGCGCGGATTACGACGCCGAGATCACCGAGGCCCATCACCGGGCCAAGCGCGACGCGCCCTCGGGCACGGCCCTGATGCTGGGCGAGACGCTGGCGGCGGCCCGGGGCGAGAGTCTCGCGGAGAAGGCCGTATACGCCCGCGAGGGCGAGAGCGGCCCGCGGCAACGGGGCGCCATCGGCTTCTCCGTGATCCGCGCCGGGGCCATCGTGGGCGAACACACGGTGCTGTTCGGCGGCGAGTACGACCGGCTGAGCCTGATGCACCAGGCTCAGGACCGGGCGGCCTTCGCCTCCGGCGCGCTGGCCGCCGCTCGCTGGCTCGCCGGGCGCCCGCCCGGCCTGTACGCCATGGCCGACGTGCTGGGCATCCGCTGAAGCCCGCGGCGCCGGATACGATCTGGCGTCACCTGCAAGCGTGCATTACACTATGGCGGGTCGCCGCATAGCGTGGCGGCCCGGGCGGAAGGGTATCCCAGTTGCTTACCAGGGGGATTCCTTCCGCTTTTGCACATCTGCAAACCGCAATAGATACGCAAGAGGGGCCGCCATACGATGACACCTGCGGTACTGGCACTGGAAGACGGCTCGGTTTTCCACGGCATCTCCGTCGGGGCCGAGGGCCGGACCATCGGCGAGGTGGTCTTCAACACCGCGATGACCGGGTACCAGGAGATCCTCACGGATCCGTCCTATTGCCGCCAGATCGTCACGCTGACCTATCCCCATATCGGCAATACCGGTTGCAACAGCGACGACCTGGAGTCGCGCAAGGTGTTCGCCGCGGGTCTCGTGATCCGGGATCGCTCGATGGTCGCCAGCAACTACCGCTCGGAGCAGTCCCTCGGGGAGTTCCTGCGCCGCGGCAACGTGGTGGCCATCGCCGATATCGATACCCGCAGGCTCACCCGCCTGCTCCGGGAGAAGGGCGCGCTCGCCGGCTGCATCATGACCGGCGAGGACATGGCCGAGACGGCCCTGCGCGATGCGCGGAAATTCCCGGGGATCGCGGGCATGGATCTCGCCAGGTTCGTCACCACCGACGGCGCCTATCAGTGGGCCCAGGGCAGCATCTGGCCCGACAGAGACCCGGTGGTGACCCGCCGCATCGCGCCGAACCACGTGGTGGCCTACGACTTCGGCATCAAGCGCAACATCCTGCGCCGGCTCGCCGAACACGACTGCCGCATCACGGTGGTGCCGGCCACGACGCCTGTAGACGAAGTGCTCGCCCTCGAGCCCGACGGCGTGTTCCTTTCCAACGGCCCGGGCGACCCGGAGCCTTGCGACTACGCCATCGAGGCGACCCGTCAATTGCTTGATGCCGGCATGCCCGTGTTCGGCATCTGCCTGGGACACCAGATTCTCGCGCTGGCCGCCGGCGCCCGCACCGAGAAAATGAAGTTCGGCCATCATGGCGCGAACCACCCGGTGCAGGAACTGGCCACGGGGCGGGTTCTCATCACCAGCCAGAACCACGGCTTCGCTGTGGCGGAGGACAGCCTGCCGGATAACGTCCGCACCACCCACCGATCGTTGTTCGACGGCTCCCTCCAGGGCATCGAGCTCAGCGACCGGCCGGCGTTCAGTTTCCAGGGGCATCCGGAAGCGAGTCCGGGACCCCACGACATCGATTCGCTCTTCGAGCACTTCGTGGAGCTGATCGAGGCCACGAGAGTCCAGCGCCGAGAGGTGGAAGCCTCCGCGTCGGGCCATAGATAACAGTAACTTCGGATTCATTCTTAAAGTGATCTGGCGCCGATCGGGCGGCGCCGGTCAGGAGCCGCCATGCCAAGACGCGACGACATCGAGAGCATCCTGATCATCGGTGCCGGGCCGATCGTGATCGGTCAGGCCTGCGAGTTCGATTACTCCGGCGCCCAGGCCTGCAAGGCGCTCAGGGAGGAGGGCTACCGGGTGATCCTGGTGAACTCGAACCCGGCCACCATCATGACCGACCCGGAAACGGCGGACGCGGTCTACATCGAGCCGGTGCACTGGCGCGCGGTGGCCAAGGTGATCGAGCGCGAGAAGCCCGATGCGCTGCTGCCGACCATGGGCGGCCAGACGGCGCTGAACTGCGCTCTCGACCTGGTGCGGGAAGGCGTGCTGGAGCAGCACGGCGTGGAACTCATCGCCGCCTCCCGCGACGCCATCGACATGGCGGAGGACCGGGAGCAGTTCCGCGAGGCCATGACCGAGATCGGGCTCGAGTCGCCCCGCTCGGTCATCGCGCATACGCTGGAGGAGGCCATCGAGGTGCAGGCCGGGATCGGCTTCCCGACCATCATCCGGCCTTCCTTCACCCTGGGCGGCAGCGGCGGCGGCATCGCCTACAACAAGGAGGAGTTCGAGCGCATCGTGGCCAACGGCCTCGACCTCTCGCCGACCAGCGAGGTGCTGCTCGAGGAGTCCGTGCTCGGCTGGAAGGAGTACGAGATGGAGGTGGTGCGGGACCGCAACGACAACTGCATCATCATCTGCTCCATCGAGAACTTCGACCCCATGGGCGTGCACACCGGCGACTCCATCACCGTGGCCCCGGCGCAGACCCTGACCGACAAGGAATACCAGCGTATGCGCGACGCCTCCATCGCCGTGCTGCGCAAGATCGGCGTGGAGACGGGCGGCTCCAACGTGCAGTTCGCCGTGAACCCGGACAACGGCCGGCTGCTGGTCATCGAGATGAATCCCCGCGTGTCGCGCTCCTCGGCGCTGGCCTCCAAGGCGACAGGTTTCCCCATCGCCAAGGTGGCGGCGAAACTCGCCGTCGGCTACACCCTGGACGAGCTCAGGAACGAGATCACCGGCGGCGCCACGCCGGCCTCCTTCGAGCCCACCATCGATTACGTGGTCACCAAGATCCCGCGCTTCACGTTCGAGAAATTCGTCGGCAGCAACGACCGGCTCACCACCCAGATGAAGTCGGTGGGGGAAGTGATGTCCATCGGCCGCACGTTCCAGGAGTCGCTGCAGAAGGCGCTCAGAGGCCTGGAGACGAACATCGACGGCCTGGCGGAGCGCATCCCCTCGCATCCGGCCGAGAAGGACATGGAGCGGCTGCGCCACGAGCTCAGGGCCGCCGGCGGCGAACGCATCCTCTATGTCGCCGACGCCTTCCGCCACGGCATGAAGCTGGACGAGGTGGCGCGGATCACCCGCATCGACCCCTGGTTCCTGGCCCAGCTCCGGGACCTGGTGCGCGAAGAGGACAGCGTGCGCAGCGAGGGCAGGGAGATTCTGACGGCCGCGCGGCTGCGGGAGCTGAAGCGCAAGGGCTTCTCGGATTCCCGCTTGGCCGGGCTGATCGGCGCCGAGGAATCGGAGCTCCGCGCGGCGCGCCACGAGCACGGCGTGGTGCCGGTGTTCAAGCGAGTGGATACCTGCGCCGCCGAGTTCGCCACCGACACCGCCTATATGTACTCCACGTACGAGGAGGAGTGCGAGTCGGAGCCCACCGACCGGCGCAAGATCATGATCCTGGGCGGCGGCCCCAACCGCATCGGCCAGGGCATCGAGTTCGACTACTGCTGCGTGCACGCGGCGCTGGCCCTGCGGGAGTCGGGCTTCGAGACCATCATGGTGAACTGCAACCCGGAGACGGTTTCCACCGACTACGACACCTCCGACCGGCTGTATTTCGAGTCGCTGACCCTGGAGGACGTGCTGGCGATCATCGACGTCGAGCGTCCCGAAGGCGTCATCGTCCAGTACGGCGGACAGACGCCTCTGAAACTGGCCCGGGACCTGGAGGCGGCAGGGGCGCCCATCATCGGCACGTCGCCGGACTCGATCGACCTGGCCGAGGACCGGGAGCGCTTCCAGTCGCTCATCAACGGTCTCGGTCTGCGCCAGCCGCCGAACCGCACGGCCCGGGACGAGGCCTCCGCCCCGGCGCTGGCCGCCGAGGTGGGTTATCCGCTGGTGGTGCGTCCCTCCTATGTGCTCGGCGGCCGGGCCATGGAGATCGTCTACACCGAGGAGGACCTGGTGGCCTACATGGAAGCCGCGGTGAGCGTGTCCAACAAGAGCCCGGTGCTGCTGGACCGCTTCCTGGACCTGGCCACGGAAGTGGACGTGGACGCCATCTGCGACGGCGAGGACGTGCTCATCGGCGGCATCATGGAGCATGTGGAGCAGGCGGGCGTGCACTCGGGCGATTCCGGCTGCTCGCTGCCGCCGTTCAGCCTGAACGAGGAGCTTCAGGCCGAGATCCGCGAGCAGATGGTGAAGCTCGCCCGCGGACTGAACGTGGTGGGCCTGATGAACACCCAGTTCGCCATCCAGAACGGCATCGTGTATCTGCTGGAGGTCAACCCGCGCGCCTCGCGCACGGTGCCCTTCGTGTCGAAGGCCACCGGCATCCCGCTGGCCAAGGTGGCGGCGCGGGTGATGGTGGGCGAGTCCCTGGCGGTGCAGGGCTACACCGGGCAGGTCACTCCCCACTTCTATTCGGTGAAGGAATCCGTGTTCCCGTTCGCCAAGTTCCCGGAGGCCGATCCCATCCTCGGCCCGGAGATGAAGTCCACCGGCGAGGTGATGGGCACCGGCCGGACGTTCGGCGAGGCCTACGCCAAGGCCCAGCTCGCCTCCGGCGTGATCCTGCCGCGCCGGGGCACCGCGCTCCTGTCGGTGCGCGACCGGGACAAGGACGGTGCCGTCGCGCTGGCGGAGCTGCTAGTGGCCAGAGGATTTGATATCGTGGCCACCGACGGCACCGCGAGAGCGCTCAAGGCCGCCGGTGTGCCGTGCCGGCGCATCAACAAGGTCAGGGAAGGGCGCCCGCACATCGTCGACGTTATCAAGAACGGAGAAATCTCGTTCATCGTCAACACGACGGAGGGCAAGCAGGCCATCCGTGACTCGCACTCCATCCGGGGTGAGGCGGTGCACAAGAAGGTGACCTATTACACGACGCTGGCGGCAGCCGTGGCGACGTGCAAGGCCCTTGCGCATCTGGACGACGACGAGGTCAACCGACTGCAGGATCTGCACAAGGAGCTGGCAGCTTGACGAAAGTACCGATCACATTGCGAGGGGCGGAGAAGCTCCGCGAGGAACTGAAGCGTCTCAAGAGTCAGGAGCGCCCGCAGGTCATCCAGGCCATCGCGGAGGCGCGCGCCCATGGCGATCTCAAGGAGAATGCCGAGTACCACGCCGCCAAGGAGCAGCAGGGCTTCATCGAGGCCCGGATCAAGGATATCGAGGGCAAGCTCTCCCACGCCCAGATCATCGACATCACCCAACTCGGGGACGGCGGCAAGGTGGTGTTCGGCGCCACCGTGCAGCTGATCGAGGAGGCCAGCGGCGACGAGATCACCTACCGGATCGTCGGCGAGGACGAGGCGGACATCAAGACGGGTCTGATCTCGGTGACCTCGCCGATCGCCCGCGCTCTGATCGGCAAGGAAGAGGGCGAGCAGGTCACAGTGGCCGCGCCCGGCGGCGACAAGCACTACGAGATCTTGGAGGTGCGCTACGTCTGACGGGGCGGGCTGCAGCGCTCCGCAGACGGGCTCAGACGACGATGCGGGGCTTCTCCGGGTGGCGGCGGTAGAGCAGTGCCACGTGGCCGATGCGCTGGACCACCTCGGCGCCGGTGGCCTCGGCAAGCGTGTCGACGACGGCGTCGCGGGTCTGCCGGTCGGCCCCGTGCACCTTCGCCTTCACCAGTTCGTGGTGCTCCAGCGCGAGGTCGCATTCGCGGATCACCCCTTCGGACGCGCCGGCTTCCCCCACCAGGATGATCGGCTTGAGGTCGTGTCCGAGGCGGCGCAGATGCTTCCTCTGTTTCTCGCTGAGTGCCATGGCTCCGCAGTTTACCAGCAGCCGGGCGCCGGCGGTCGGTCCATGAGCGGGTCCTGAGCAGACCATGAGCAATCCGAAGGGCAGTTCCGCCGGCTGGCGCCAGCGCCAGGAGCGCGACCCCTACGTCCAGCGCGCGCGGGACGAGGGCTACCGTTCCCGGGCCGTCTACAAGCTGGAGGAGTTGCTGCAGAAGGCCCGCCTGCCGGGCCGCCCCGGCGTCGTCATCGACCTGGGGGCGGCGCCCGGGGCCTGGAGTCAGCACGCGGTCCGTCGATGGGGCGAGAAGACCCGGGTGCTGGCGCTCGACATCCTGCCGATGGACGAGATTCCGGGGGTGGAGTTCCTGCAGGGGGATTTTACCGAGTCAGAAGTTCTACAGCAGCTGACGGCGAAGCTCGGCGGGGAGCGGGCGGACCTTGTGTTGAGCGACATGGCCCCCAACATCTCCGGAAATCGATCCGTGGACCAGCCGCGTGCGATGTATCTGGCTGAATTGGCTATGGAACTCGCCTGCGAAACGCTGAGCCCCGGCGGCACCTTCATCTGCAAGGTGTTCCAGGGGGAGGGATTCGACGATTTCTTGCGGGCCGCGCGGGAGCATTTCCGCCAGGTCCGGGTGGTCAAGCCGAAGGCGTCCCGGCCCTCCAGCCGGGAGGTCTATCTGCTGGCGAGAAACTATCAACTGTAGTACGGTCTAACGTTTAGACTGCGTCTAAGCATGGCCGAGGAAGAGGGGCCGGAGTGAACGATCTCACCAAGAACATTATCGTCTTTGTCGTCATCATCGTCGTCCTGCTGTCCGTGGCGCAGGGCTTCGGCCCCGTCGGCACCCAGTCGCAGGAAGTTCCGTATTCGGACTTCCTGGAGCAGGTGCGTAGCGGCAACGTGGAAGAGGTGGTCTTCGAAGGCCGCAACATCCATTTCACCCGTGACGACAACGGGCGCTACATGACCTACAGCCCCGAGAGCGACAACACCGTCCTCATCGGCGAGCTCATGGACAACAACGTGGACTTCCGCGCCAAGCAGCAGGAAGGCCAGGGCTTCTGGACCCAGCTGTTCATCAATTCCTTCCCCATCCTGCTGCTGATCGGCGTCTGGGTGTATTTCATGCGCCAGATGCAGGGCGGCGGGGCCGGCCGCGGCGCCATGTCCTTCGGCAAGAGCAAGGCGAGACTCCTCGGCGAGGACCAGGTCAGCGTGACCTTCGCCGACGTCGCAGGCGTGGAAGAGGCCAAGGAAGAGGTGGTGGAGGTCGTCGACTTCCTGAAGGACCCGAGCAAGTTCCAGCGCCTCGGCGGCAAGATTCCGAAGGGCGTGCTCATGGTGGGCTCGCCGGGCACCGGCAAGACGCTGCTGGCCCGGGCCATCGCCGGCGAGGCCAAGGTGCCGTTCTTCACCATCTCCGGTTCCGACTTCGTGGAGATGTTCGTCGGCGTCGGCGCCTCCCGCGTGCGCGACATGTTCGAGCAGGCGAAGAAGCACGCGCCGTGCATCATCTTCATCGACGAGATCGACGCCGTCGGTCGCCATCGCGGCGCCGGCCTCGGCGGCGGTCATGACGAGCGCGAACAGACGCTGAACCAGCTGCTGGTCGAGATGGACGGCTTCGAGGGCAACGAGGGCATCATCGTCATCGCCGCCACAAACCGGCCCGACGTGCTCGACCCCGCGCTGCTGCGCCCCGGCCGCTTCGACCGCCAGGTGGTGGTTCCGCTGCCGGATGTGCGCGGCCGCGAGCAGATCCTGAAGGTGCACATGCGCAAGGTGCCCATCGGCGACGACGTGCGGCCGAACATCATCGCCCGCGGCACGCCCGGCTTCTCCGGCGCCGATCTGGCGAACCTGGTGAACGAGGCGGCGCTGTTCGCCGCCCGCGCCAACCGCCGGGTGGTTGGCATGGAGGAGTTCGAGAAGGCCAAGGACAAGATCATGATGGGCGCCGAGCGCCGCTCCATGGTCATGAGCGAGGACGAGAAGAAGCTGACCGCGTATCACGAGGCCGGCCACGCCATCGTGGGCCTGCTGGTGCCGGATCACGACCCGGTCTACAAGGTCACCATCATCCCCCGCGGCCGGGCGCTCGGCGTGACGATGTTCCTGCCGGAGCAGGACCGCTACAGCTTCTCCAAGCAGCGTCTGCAGAGCCAGATCTCCAGCCTGTTCGGCGGCCGCCTCGCCGAGGAGCTGATCTTCGGTGCCGACAAGGTGACCACCGGCGCGTCGAACGACATCGAGCGGGCCACCGAGATCGCCCGCAGCATGGTCACCAAGTGGGGCCTGTCGGAGAAGCTCGGCCCGCTGACCTACAGCGAGGACGAGGGCGAGGTGTTCCTCGGCCGCTCCGTCACCGAGCACAAGAACGTCTCCGACCAGACGGCTCATGCCATCGACGAGGAGATTCGCGCGATCATCGACGACAACTACCAGCGCGCCAAGCAGATCCTGGTCGACAACGAGAAGCAGCTCCACCTGATGGCCGAGGCGCTCATCAAGTACGAGACCATCGACGAGGGCCAGATCAGGGACATCATGGAAGGCCGCGAGCCGCGTCCGCCCGTCGACTGGGACGACACCGGCCGGCCGCCGGGTCTGCAGGGCGACGAAGACGAAAAGGCGGCCCAGGGTGGCAAGGAAGGCGATGGCAAGATCGGCGGTCCGGCCAGCCAGCACTGAGCGGCTGCCCGTCAGTCCCGAACACCGGCAGCCCCAGGGCTGCCGGTTTCGTTTGGGTGACCGGAACGCCGGGCGGAGGAGCGCCGGCGACGGATCACCGCCCTGGCATTATGAGTAGATCTTTGCGACTGGGCGCGACGACCCTCGATCTCTCGAGCCGGGTCGTGATGGGCGTGCTGAACGTGACTCCGGACTCGTTCTCCGACGGCGGCCGGTTCATCGGCCGCGACCAGGCGCTGGAACAGGCACGCGCCATGGTCGGCGCCGGCGCGGCCATCGTCGACGTGGGCGGCGAGTCCACCCGGCCCGGCGCTGAGCCGGTGTCCATCCAGCAGGAACTCGACCGCGTGCTGCCGGTGATCGAGGCTATCCGCGGCCAGCTAGACGTGGCCGTCTCCGTGGACACATCCAAGCCCGAAGTCATGCGCGAGGCCGTCGCCGCGGGCGCCTCGATGATCAACGACGTCCATGCCCTGCGTCGTCCGGGAGCGCTGGAGGCAGCGGCCGGCCTGGATGCCGCGGTATGCCTCATGCACATGCAGGGCGAGCCGCGCACCATGCAGGCCGATCCCCGTTACCGCGACGTGGTGGCGGAAGTGACGGAGTTCCTGGTATCGCGGGCGGCGGACTGCGAAGCTGCCGGCATCGGCCGGGAGCGGATCGTGATCGACCCCGGCTTCGGGTTCGGCAAGACCGTGGCGCACAACCTGGCGCTGCTGTCCGGCCTGGGAACGCTTCGTGCCACGGGGTACCCGGTGCTGGCGGGGCTGTCCCGCAAGTCACTGCTGGCCGCGCTCACGGGGCGTCCCGTAGAGGAGCGTATGGTCGGCAGCGTGGTGCTGGCGGCATTGGCGGCGGAGCGCGGTGCCCATATCATACGGGCTCACGACGTGGCCGAGACGCGGGACGCACTGGCGATTGTCGCGGCAGTGGCGGCAGCGGACGGTGCCAGAGAACAAGGGGAAGGGACTTGAGCAGACGATATTTCGGTACCGACGGCATCCGGGGGCGCGTCGGCGATCACCCCATGACAGCGGAATTCGCCATGCGGCTCGCCTCGTCCGCGGCGGAGGTGCTGGTGCCCGACGGCGGCAAGGTACTGATCGGCAAGGACACCCGGGTGTCCGGGTACATGTTCGAATCCGCGCTGGAGGCCGGCTTCGTGGCCGCCGGCGCCGACGTGCTGCTGCTGGGGCCGCTGCCGACCCCGGGCATCGCGCACCTCACCCAGAAGTTCGAGGCCGACCTCGGCGTGGTGATCAGTGCCTCCCATAACCCCTATTACGATAACGGCATCAAGTTCTTCGACCGCCAGGGCGGCAAGCTCTCGGATCAGATCGAGCTCGCCATCGAGCAGGGGCTGGAGCAGCCGGCGCGCACCAAGGACTCCGCCCACCTCGGCCAGGCGCAGCGCATCGACAGCGCGCGGCGCCAGTACATGGAATTCTGTCAGTCCACGCTGCCCGCGGACCTGAGCCTTCAGGGCCTGAAGGTGGTGATCGACGGCGCCAACGGTGCGGGCTACAAGGTGGCGCCGCGGGTGCTGGGCGCACTGGGCGCCGAGGTCATCCCCATCGGCTGCTCGCCGAACGGGCGCAATATCAACGACGGCTGCGGCTCGCTGCACCCGGAGCTGCTGCAGCTGACCGTGCCGGGCGTTCGCGCCGACGTGGGCATCGCGCTCGACGGCGACGGCGACCGGGTGGTGATGGTCGATCACGAGGGCAACATCATCGACGGCGATCAGCTGCTCTACGTGGTGGCGCTGGCCCGCCAGCGCTCCGGCGAGCTGCGCGGGCCCGTCGTGGGCACGGTCATGAGCAATCTCGGCCTGGAACTGTCCCTGCGGGAGGCCGGCATCGACTTCCGGCGTGCCAAGGTCGGCGACCGCTACGTGATGCAGCTCCTGCGCGAGACGGGCGGCACCCTGGGCGGCGAGACCTCCGGCCATATCATCTGCCTGGATCGCACCACCACCGGCGACGGGCTGGTGAGCGCGCTGCAGACGCTGGCCATCATGAAGGACAGCAGTGAGTCGCTGAAGGCGCTGACGGCCGGCATGCCGCGGATGCCCCAGCACATGGTCAATGTGCGCGTGGCGAGCCGCATCGATCTGGACGGCTCGGCGCCCGTGCAGAAGGCCGTGGCGGAGGTGCAGGAGCACCTGGGCGGCCGCGGACGGGTGGTGCTGCGGCCCTCGGGCACCGAGCCCGTCATCCGCGTGATGGTGGAAGGCGAGGACGCCGGCGAGGTGGAGGAACTCGCTCTCCGCATCGCCTCGGTGGTAGAGCGCAGCGCAGCCTGAAGCGGCGCGGCGGTCGGCGGCGGCGGGACCGCCGCCGCGGGGCCTTTGCCGGCCTTGCCGGGCCTTGCCGGACATTGATTTGCGCGGGTCCGGCCGGTATCCTTCGCGCCCTTTCACGGCCCCTGCCATGGGGCGCGGAGACGCACTGTGAGACAATATCTGGTCGCCGGCAACTGGAAGATGCACGGGAGCCTCGCGGACAACCGGGCGCTAATCGACGGCATCCTCGAGGGTGCGGGCGAGGCATCGGGCGTCGAGTTCCTGGTCTGCCCGCCGTCGCCGTACCTGGCCTCGGTGGGCGAGCGGCTCGCCGGCAGCGGCGTCGAGCTGGGCGCCCAGGACGTCTCCGAGCACGAGTCCGGTGCGTACACCGGCGAAGTGTCCGCCTCCATGCTGGCCGATCTCGGCTGCCGCTACGCGATCGTGGGCCATTCGGAGCGGCGCACGCTCTACGGCGAGACCGACGATCGGGTGGCGGCGAAGTTCGCCGCCGCGCACAGGCAGGGCCTGGTGCCCATCCTCTGCATCGGCGAAACGTTGGAGCAACGCGAAGCCGACGAGACCGAGGCGGTGATCCGCCGCCAGCTGATGGCCGTGATCGACGAGGTCGGCATCGCGGCGTTTGCCGATGCCGTGGTCGCCTACGAGCCGGTCTGGGCCATCGGCACGGGCCGCACGGCCAGTCCCGAGCAGGCGGGGGAGGTGCATACCTTCATCCGCGGGCTGCTGCGAGACCGGGACGCGAAGGTGGCCGACGGACTGCGCATCCTGTACGGCGGCAGCGTGAAGGGCGACAATGCGCCGGGCCTGTTCGCCCGGGAAGACATCGACGGCGGGCTGATCGGCGGCGCGTCGCTGAAGGCCGCGGAGTTCCTCGCCATCGGGCGTGCGGCTGCCGCGGCAGGATAAGAGACACACTATGAGCACACTTTACGTCATCCTGACGGTGGCGCTGGTCTTCATGGCCATCGGCATCATCGCGCTGGTCCTGCTGCAGAAAGGCAAGGGCGCAGACGCAGGTGCGGCCTTCGGCTCCGGCGCATCCGGCACTGTGTTCGGCGCCCGCGGCACGGGCAGCTTTCTGTCCCGCGCCACTGCGGTGCTCGCCACCCTGTTCTTCGCCAATTGCCTGGCGCTCGCCTACCTGAGCGGTCAGCAGGGCGGCAGCGAGAGCCTGCTCGAGCAGGAGGCCGGTCAGACGGAGGAGGGCCCGGCGCAGGCGCTGCCGGCCGAGGATATCGAGGACCCGCTGCCGCTGCCGGAGTCCGCCGGCGACACCGGGGACGAAAGCCTGGATCAGTTGCCCGCGGTCGATCAGCCCGCAGAAGAAAGCGGCGACGGCCAGGGCCGGTAACCGGCCCGTAAAGAAGTTTCGTTCGATCGATGCCGACGTGGTGGAATTGGTAGACACGCTGTCTTGAGGGGGCAGTGGCGCAAGCCGTGCCGGTTCGAGTCCGGCCGTCGGCACCACACACGACATGAGCGGCGGTCCCGGAAGGGGCCGCCGCTTTTTTTCATTGCTGGACAAGTCCGGTAAACGCGGCAGCAGCGCCGCGTGAGCGTTACACCATGCCGTCGGGCTGATACAATGGCGAGCCGACTGGGGCCTATCGGCTCCGAGGTTTCCATCTGTCGAGATTCAGGCTGCACCTATCGTGCTGGAAAACTATTTGCCCATTCTGATTTTCCTGGCGCTGTCGGCGGGCGTCGGCGTGCTGTTGCTGATACTCGGCTTCGTCTTCGGCCACGGCAGCAAGGATCCGGAGAAGCTCGCACCCTACGAATGCGGCTTCGAGGCCTTCGAGGACTCGCGCATGCGCTTCGACGTGCGCTACTACCTGGTGGCCATCCTGTTCATCATCTTCGATCTGGAGATCGCGTTTCTCTTTCCCTGGGCGGTATCGCTGGATACGGTCGGCGGCTTCGGCCTGCTGGCCATGGCGCTGTTCCTGGCCATCCTGGTGGTCGGCTTCATCTACGAGTGGAAGAAGGGGGCCCTGGAATGGGACTGAGCGAGACGGACAGGCAGGAATTCGGCCTGGACGAGGCCCGCGCGCCGCTGCCGGAAGGCAGCATCCAGGAGAAGGGGTTCGTCGTCACCGCCGTGGACAACGTCGTGAACTGGGCGCGCACCGGTTCCATGTGGCCGATGACCTTCGGCCTGGCCTGCTGCGCCGTGGAGATGATGCACGCGGGCGCGGCCCGCTACGACCTGGACCGCTTCGGCGTGATCTTCCGGCCGAGCCCGCGCCAATCCGACGTGATGATCGTCGCCGGGACGCTGGTGAACAAGATGGCGCCGGCGCTGCGCAAGGTCTACGACCAGATGCCCGAGCCGCGCTGGGTGATCTCCATGGGCTCGTGCGCCAACGGCGGCGGCTACTACCATTACAGCTACTCGGTCGTGCGCGGCTGCGATCGCATCGTCCCGGTGGACGTCTACGTGCCGGGCTGCCCGCCCACCGCGGAGGCGCTCCTCTACGGCATCATCCAGCTGCAGAAGAAGATCCGCCGCACCAGCACCATCGCGCGTTGAGGCATTCGCATGAGTGAACGCAGAGAGGCTCTGGCCGCGGCCATCGACGAGCGCTTCGGCGAGGCGGTCACCCGCGTGCCGTCGACCTGCGGCGAGATCACCTTCGAGGTGGGCAAGGGCCGCCTGATGGAGGTGGCGACGGCGCTGCGCGACGAGGACGACTTCGCCTTCGACATGCTGATGGATGTCTGCGGGGTCGACTATCTGGACTACGGGCACGACGAGTGGAAGACCCGGGACGCCACGGATACCGGGTATTCCCGGGGCGTCGAACGGGAGCCGGTGATCATCGACGATGCGGAGAGCTTCGATCCGAAGCGTTTCGCCGTCGTCTATCACCTGCTGTCCGTCGCGAAGAACCGGCGGCTCAGGTTGCGGGTCTACTGCGGCCCGGACAACCCGCCGCGCATGCCGTCGGTCACGGATATCTGGGCGTCGGCCGACTGGTTCGAGCGGGAGGCCTTCGACCTGTTCGGCATCCTCTTCGACGGACATCCCGATCTGCGCCGCATCCTCACCGACTACGGCTTCATCGGCCATCCGTTCCGCAAGGACTTCCCGCTGTCCGGCAACGTCGAGGTGCGCTACGACCCGGACAAGCGACGGGTGGCCTATCAGCCGGTCACGATCGAGCCGCGCACGCTGGTGCCGAAGGTGATCCGCGACGACCATCGCTACGAAGAACAATTGAGAGGCACTTCGAGCGATGGCTGAGATCCAGAACTTCACCATGAACTTCGGGCCCCAGCATCCCGCGGCCCACGGCGTGCTGCGCCTCGTGCTGGAGATGGACGGCGAGGTCATCCAGAAGGCCGACCCCCACGTTGGCCTCCTGCACCGTGCCACCGAGAAACTGGCCGAGTCCAAGCCCTACAACCAGAGCATCGGCTACATGGACCGTCTCGACTACGTGTCCATGATGTGCAACGAGCACGGCTACGTGATGGCCATCGAGAAGCTGCTCGGCATCACGCCGCCGCTGCGCGCCCAGTACATCCGGGTGATGTTCGACGAGATCACCCGCATCCTGAACCACCTGATGTGGCTCGGCGCCCACGGGCTCGATATCGGCGCCATGACCATGTTCCTGTACTGCTTCCGCGAGCGCGAGGACCTCATGGACTGCTACGAGGCGGTCTCCGGCACGCGGATGCATGCCACCTACTACCGCCCCGGCGGCGTCTACCGCGACCTGCCGGAGGAGATGCCGAAGTACCAGCCTTCGAAGTGGCACAGCCAGAAGGAAGTGGACGAGATGAACCGGGCGCGGGAAGGCTCGCTGCTCGACTTCATCCGCGATTTCACGGATCGCTTCCCGGCCTGCGTGGACGACTACGAGACCCTGCTCACCGACAACCGCATCTGGAAGCAGCGCACGGTGAACATCGCGGTGGTATCCCCGGAGCGGGCGCTGCAGCTCGGCTTCAGCGGACCCATGCTGCGCGGCTCGGGCATCGAGTGGGATCTCAGGAGGAAGCAGCCCTACGAGGTCTACGACCAGCTCGACTTCGAGATCCCGGTGGGGGTCAACGGCGACTGCTACGACCGCTACCTGGTGCGCATCGAGGAGCTGCGCCAGTCCAACCGGATCATCCGCCAGTGCCTCGACTGGCTGGAGCAGAATCCGGGTCCCGTGATGCTGGATGACCGCAAGATCGCGCCGCCGACCCGGGTGGAGATGAAGGACGACATGGAATCGCTGATCCACCACTTCAAGCTCTTCACCGAGGGCTACGTGGTGCCGGAAGGCGAGGCCTATGCCGCCGTGGAGGCGCCGAAGGGCGAATTCGGCTGCTACCTGATCTCGGACGGGGCGAACAAGCCCTACCGGCTGAAGGTGCGGGCGCCGGGCTTCGCCCATCTGGCAGCCATGAACGAGATGGTGCAGGGCCACATGCTGGCCGACGTGGTTGCCGTGATCGGCACCCAGGACATCGTCTTCGGGGAGGTGGATCGGTGAGCGAGCAGACGGCAGCGCTCGGGCTGAGCGCCCACGTGCGCGAAGCGATCGACAAATGGACCGCGCGGTTCCCCGAGGAGCGCAAGCGCTCGGCGGTGATCGGCGCGCTGCATGCCGCGCAGCACGAGAACGCCGGCTATCTCACGCCGGAGATCATGGACGCCGTGGCGGCGTACCTGGAACTGCCGCCCATCCAGGTATACGAGGTGGCCACGTTCTACTCCATGTTCGAGACGAAGCCGGTGGGCCGCCACAGCGTCTCGATCTGCACCAACGTCTCCTGCATGCTGCGGGGCGCGGAAGACCTGGTGGAGCACGTCGAGAACAAACTCGGCATCTCCGTGGGAGAGAGCACCGGCGACGGACGCATCTATCTGAAGCGCGAGGAGGAGTGCCTGGCCGCCTGCTGCGGCGCGCCGATGATGATGGTGGACCACGTCTACCACGAGAACCTCACCTCCGAGCGCATCGACGAGATACTGGACGCACTGGACTGATGAGCACCGACGAGAATCTGATCTGCTACGCCACGCTCGGGCAGGACGAGCCCTGGAGCCTGGAGGCCTACCGCAACGTGGGCGGCTACGAGGGGTGGGAGCGCATCCTGAAGGGCGAGATGGCGCCGGAGGCGGTGATCGAGGAGGTCAAGGAGTCGGGGCTGAAGGGCCGCGGCGGCGCGGGCTTCCCCACCGGCCTGAAGTGGAGCTTCATGCCGCGCAGCGCGCCGGTGCAGAAATACATCGTCTGCAACTCCGACGAGAGCGAACCGGGCACCTGCCACGACCGGGAGATACTGCGCTACAACCCCCATTCGCTCATCGAGGGGATGGCCATCGCCGGTTATGCCATGGGCGCCACGGTGGGCTACAACTACATCCGCGGCGAGTTCATGGAAGAGCCGGTGCCGCGTTTCGAGGCGGCGCTCGCGGAGGCCTACGAGGCAGGGCTGCTGGGCCGCGACATCCGCGGCTCCGGCATCGATTTCGACCTCTACACCTTCGTCGGCGCCGGCGCCTACATCTGCGGCGAGGAGACGGCGCTGCTGGAATCCCTCGAAGGCAAGCAGGGCAAGCCGCGCTTCAAGCCGCCGTTCCCCGCGAACTTCGGCGTGTACGGCAAGCCCACCACGGTGAACAACACCCAGTCGCTCGCGAGCGTGCCGTCCATCATTCGCAACGGCGCCAGGTGGTTCTCGGACCTGGGCGTGGAGGGCTCCGGCGGCACCGCCATCTTCTCCGTGTCCGGGCACGTGGAGCGAGCCCAGAATCTGGAACTGCCCATGGGCATCCCGTTCCCGGACCTGCTGGAGCGCTGCGGCGGCATGCTGGGCGGGCGCAAGCTGAAGGCAGTGATCCCGGGCGGCTCCTCGGTGCCCGTGCTGCCGGCCGACATCATCATGGGCTGCACCATGGACTACAACTCGCTGAAGGAGGCGGGCTCGTCCTTCGGCACCGGCGCCGTGATGGTGATGGACGAGACCACCTGCATGGTGCGCGTCCTGCGGCGCATCTCCCGCTTCTACATGGCCGAGTCCTGCGGCCAGTGCACGCCCTGCCGGGAGGGCACGGGCTGGCTGTACCGCATGCTGACCCGCATGCTCGAGGGCGAGGCGACGGCGGGCGATCTGGACAGGCTCCTCGACGTGGCCAACAAGATCGAGGGCCACACCATCTGCGCGCTGGGCGACGCCGCCGCGTGGCCGGTGCAGAGCTTCCTGAAACACTTCCGCCACGAATTCGAATACATGGTCGAGCACAGGGGCCGGAGCATCGTCGGGGACGACGACCGCCGAGCCGCGTGAGCCTTACCGCACAGCGAGCATCATGAGCGACGATCTGGTCAACATTGAGGTCGACGGCAAGCCCCTGCAGGCGCGCAAGGGCCAGATGCTGATCGAGGTTACCGACGCGGCGAACATCTACGTGCCGCGGTTCTGCTACCACGAGAAGCTGTCCGTGGCCGCCAATTGCCGCATGTGCCTGGTGGAGGTGGAGAAGGCGCCGAAGCCGCTGCCCGCCTGCGCCACCCCGGTCAACGAGGGCATGAAGGTCTTCACCCGTTCGGCGAGGGCGGTCTCGGCGCAGAAGGCCACGATGGAGTTCCTGCTGATCAACCATCCGCTGGATTGCCCCATCTGCGACCAGGGCGGCGAGTGCGAGCTGCAGGACCTCGCCATGGGCTTCGGCCGCGACGTCTCCCGCTACACCGAAGGCAAGCGGGTGGTGAAGGACCAGGACCTGGGTCCGCTGGTGTCCACGGACATGACCCGCTGCATCCACTGCACCCGCTGCGTGCGCTTCGGCCAGGAAATCGCCGGCATCCAGGAGCTGGGCACCACGGATCGCGGCGAGCACATGAAGATCGGCACCTACATCGAGAAGAGCGTCGATCACGAACTCTCGGGCAACATCATCGACGTGTGTCCCGTGGGGGCGCTGAACAACAAGCCCTATCGCTACAGCGCCCGCGCCTGGGAGATGATGCAGCGGCCCATGGTGTCGCCGCACGACTGCGCGGGCAGCAACCTGTATGCGCACGTGCTCCGGGGCACGGTCAAGCGCATCGTTCCCCGTCACAACGAGGAGATCAACGAAACCTGGATCGCCGACCGGGATCGCTTCAGCTACGAGGGCATCTACAGCGAGGCCCGGCTGCGCGAGCCGATGGTGAAGCGTGACGCGCACTGGGAGTCGGTCTCCTGGGAGGATGCCCTGTCCGTGACGGCCGAGCGGCTGCGGGAGATCGCCGCCGCGGATCCGGCGGAGGTCGCGTTGCTGACGACGCCGGCGGCGACTCTCGAGGAAAGCCATCTGCTGGCCCGCCTGGGCGAACACCTGGGCACCGCGAATCTGGATCATCGCCTGCGCCGGCGGGATTTTCGCGACCAGGACGCAGACCCCGCATTCCCTGCGCTCGGCCGCTCCCTGCAGAGTTTCGATAATCTCGATGCGTTGCTGGTCGTGGGCTCGAACCTGCGCAAGGAAGTGCCGATGCTGGCCCATCGCGTCCGCAAGGCGGCCGTGGGCGGCGCCAAGGTCTCCTTCGTGAACCCGGAGCGCTATCCGTATTTCTTCGGTATGGAGGCGTATGCCGAAGGCAGTCTGCTTGCCGGGCTGGCCGGCGTGACGGCCGCTGCCGCCGAGTTGCGGGAGACCGCGGTGCCGGCGTCGGTGCGCGCTCTGACCCGGGGCGTCACGCCCGACGACGAACATCGCCGCGCCGCGGCCAGCCTCGCCGAGGCCGACGACGGGCTGATACTGCTCGGCCAGATCGCCGGGCGGCACCCGCGCTACGCCGATCTGCGCGCGCTGGCCGCCGCATTGGCCGATCTGACCGGCTCTGGCCTCGGCTACGTCTCCGAGGGGCCGAATACCGCCGGGGCCTGCCTGGCCGGCGTCCTGCCTCATCGCACTGCAGCCGGGGGCCGCCGCGAGTCGCCCGGCCGGGATGTCGCCAGCCTGATCGCCGCACCGCCGCGCGGTCTGTTGCTGCTGGGCGCCGACCCGGACGAGGACTTCGCTGCCGATGCGCGGCAGGCATTCGACGGCAGCGAGTTCGTCGTGGCGCTGACCGCGTACCGCACGCCCGGCATCGAGGCCGCGGCGGACGTCATGCTGCCGCTCGGCACCCCGTTCGAGACGGCCGGCACCTACGTGAACGGCGAGGGTCGGGTGCAGAGCTTCGCCGGCGTCGCCAGTCCGGTGGGAGAGGCGCGTCCCGGCTGGAAGATACTGCGTGTGATCGGCAATCTGCTGGATGTGCCCGGCTTCGATTACGTCTCCGCCGAGCAGGTGCGCGACGAGGCGCTGGGCAGGATCGGCACGCCGGTACCGGACAACGCCTATGCCAGCGAGCACGCGTGCGAGGCGGCGGAGGAGGAGCCCGAGGGCTCGATACTCGACGTACCCATCTACCGGGTGGATGCCCTGGTTCGCCACGCCCACGCCCTGCAGCTGACGGTCGACGGCCGCGAGGGCCGCGAGGGCCGCGAGGACGGTGAGCGCGACGACCGGCTGGAGGCCGCAGGGTGAACGAGTTCCTGAACCTCATCAGTTTCGGGCTGCTGGGCCGGCTGCCGGAGACGGTGCAGATGGTCACGGTCGTCACCACGCAGATCGTGGCCGTGATGGTGTGCGTGATCCTGACCGTGGCCTTCCTGACGCTGGCCGAGCGCAAGGTGATCGGCTCCATCCAGAACCGCATCGGCCCGAACCGGGTGGGCTTCCGGGGCCTCCTGCAGCCGTTCGCCGACGTGCTGAAGCTGCTGATGAAGGAGGTCGTGGTACCCACGAATTCCAGCCGCTTCCTGTTCGTGATCGCGCCGCTGCTGTCCATCACGCCGGCGCTGGCCACCTGGGCCGTGATCCCGCTCAGCGAGGACTTCGTCCTGGCGGACATCGACGCGGGCCTGCTGTACGTGCTCGCGCTCACCTCGGTGGGCGTCTACGGCGTCATTCTCGCCGGCTGGGCCACCAACTCCAAGTACGCCTTCCTCGGCGCCATGCGGTCCGCCGCGCAGATCGTCGCCTACGAGATCGCCATGGGCTTCGCGCTGGTGGGCGTGCTGATGGCGGCCGGCAGCCTGAACCTCGGCGAGATCATCCGCGCCCAGCAGGGCGGCATCACAAACTGGTTCTGGCTGTGGCTGCTGCCGCTGTTCGTGGTCTATTTCATCTCCGGCGTCGCCGAAACCAACCGGGCGCCGTTCGACGTGGCCGAGGGAGAATCGGAGATCGTCGCCGGCTTCCACGTGGAGTACTCCGGCATCGCCTTCGCGGTGTTCTTCCTGGCCGAGTACGCCAACATGGTGCTGATCTCGGCGCTGGCGGCGGTGCTGTTCTGGGGCGGCTGGCTGTCGCCGTTCGAGGGGCTGATCGGGTTCGCCGGCATCAGCGAGAACGCCCTCATCGTGCAGTCGGGCTTCTTCTGGTTCGCGCTGAAGACCGCGTTCTTCCTGTTCTGTTTCCTCTGGCTGCGAGCCACGTTCCCGCGCTATCGCTACGACCAGATCATGCGGCTCGGCTGGAAGGTGTTCATCCCGGTGACGATCGTCTGGATCGCGGTCGAGGCCGTGCTCGCGTGGCTGCAGGTGGGTCCCTGGGCGCGACTGGCGGCCGGCGCGTAGCGGAGAGTGCGGATGGTCAGGAATATCCTCAAGACGTTTCTGCTGCTCGAGCTCTGGCGCGGCCTGATGCTGACCGGGCGGAACCTGTTCCGCACCAAGGTCACGGTGCAGTATCCGGAGGAGAAGACGCCGCAGTCGCCGCGCTTCCGCGGTCTGCACGCGCTGCGCCGCTACCCGAACGGGGAGGAGCGCTGCATCGCCTGCAAGCTTTGCGAGGCCGTCTGCCCGGCGCTGGCCATCACCATCGAATCCGACGTCGGGCCGGACGGCACGCGCCGCACGACCCGTTACGACATCGATCTGTTCAAGTGCATCTACTGCGGTTTCTGCGAGGAGGCATGCCCGGTGGACGCGATCGTCGAGACCCGGATCCACGAGTACCACATGGAGAACCGGGGCGAGAACATCATGACCAAGGAGAAACTGCTGGCCGTCGGCGAGAAGTACGAGCCGATGATCGCCGCCGACAAGGCCGCGGACGCGCCCTACCGCTAGGGCAGGGCGCCGCCATCGACCACAGACGAGGGGCTCCCGGGAGCGGGAGCCATTGGGGACCGGATTTTGTTTGAGACGCTGCTTTTCTACGTCTTCAGCGCCGTGCTGATCGGTGCGGCACTCGGTGTGATCTTCTCGCGGAACCCGGTGTATTCCGTGATGTTCCTCGTGCTCGCGTTCTTCAACAGCGCGGTGCTGTGGCTGCTGGCGGAAGCGGAATTCCTGGCCATCGTGCTGGTGCTGGTCTACGTCGGCGCGGTCATGGTGCTGTTCCTGTTCGTCGTGATGATGCTCGACGTCAACGTGGAGGCGGTGCGCGAGGGGCTCACCCGCTACGCGCCGCTGGGCCTGGTGGTCGCCCTGATCATGGTGGTCGAACTGGTGCAGGTCATCTGGGCGAAGAGTCGCGGGCTGACGACGATGGCGGACGCGCCGCCCCTGCCGGAGGGCTACAGCAACACCAAGGCGCTCGGCTCGGTGCTCTACACCGAGCACGTCTACGCCTTCGAGCTGGCCGCCGTGATACTGCTGCTCGCCATCGTCGCGGCGATCACGCTGACCATGCGCCGGCGTCCGGGCCTGAAGGTGCAGAACATCTCCCGGCAGGTGAGCGCGCGCCGCGAAGACCGGGTGCGCCTGGTCAGCATGGACTCGGAGGAACGCCAGTGAGCGGCATCGGACTGCAGCACTACCTCACACTCTCGGCGATCCTCTTCTCGCTGGCGGTCGCCGGTATCTTCATCAACCGCAAGAACGTCATCCTGCTGCTGATGTGCATCGAGCTGATGCTGCTGGCGGTGAACTTCAATTTCGTGGCCTTTTCCCGCTACGTGGGCAACGAGCTCGGCCAGGTCTTCGTATTCTTCATCCTGACCGTGGCGGCGGCAGAGGCGGCCATCGGGCTGGCCATCCTGGTGGTGCTGTTCCGCAGCCGGCGCAGCATCGACGTCGAGAACATGGACGCGATGAGGGGCTAGCGCATGCAAGCGATGCATCTCACCATCGTCCTCGCACCCCTCGTGGCGGCCTTCGTTGCGGGCGTGTTCGGCCGGCGCATCGGCCGCGCCGGGGCGCACTGGATCACCATCCTCGCCGTGGGCCTCTCCGCCGTGCTCTCGCTGCTGGTGCTGAAGGATCTGCTGTTCGACGGCGGCGAGGTGCGGAACTACACCGTCTACACCTGGGCCGTCACCGACGGCCTGCGCATGGAGGTGGGTTTTCTCATCGACCGGCTGAGCGCGCTGATGATGGTGGTGGTGACCTTCGTCTCGCTGATGGTGCACATCTACACCATCGGCTACATGCACGACGATCCGGGCTACCAGCGCTTCTTCAGCTACATCTCGCTGTTCACCTTCGCCATGCTGATGCTGGTGATGTCGAACAACTTCCTGCAGCTGTTCTTCGGCTGGGAGGCCGTGGGGCTGGTGTCCTATCTGCTGATCGGCTTCTGGTACAAGAAGCCGACGGCCATCGTGGCCAATCTGAAGGCCTTCCTGGTGAACCGGGTGGGCGATTTCGGCTTCATCCTCGGCATCGCCGCGGTGGTGATGTTCGCCGGCACGCTCGACTACGCCGAGACTTTCGCCCAGGCCGAGCGTATCGCCGGTCAGGAGATAGAGATTTTCGCCGGCAGTGCCTGGAACGCCATGACCGTGATCTGCATCCTGTTGTTCATCGGTGCCATGGGCAAGTCGGCCCAGGCGCCGCTGCACGTCTGGCTGCCCGATTCCATGGAGGGCCCCACGCCGATCTCCGCGCTGATCCACGCGGCCACCATGGTCACGGCGGGCATCTTCATGGTGGCGCGGATGTCGCCGCTGTACGAATTCTCGGCCACCGCGCTCGCGTTCGTGCTGATCATCGGCGCGGTGACGGCATTCTTCATGGGCCTGCTCGGCATCGTGCAGAACGACATCAAGCGGGTGGTCGCCTACTCGACCCTGTCCCAGCTGGGCTACATGACCGTGGCGCTCGGCGCATCGGCCTATGCGGCGGGCATCTTCCACCTGATGACCCACGCCTTCTTCAAGGCGCTGCTGTTCCTGGCGGCCGGCTCGGTGATCATCGCCATGCATCACGAGCAGGACATGCGCCGCATGGGCGGGCTGAGGAAATACATGCCCGTGACCTACTGGACGGCGCTGATCGGCTCGCTGGCGCTGATCGGCTTCCCGGGCACGGCGGGATTTTTCTCGAAGGACGCCCTGATAGAGACGGTGCACGCCGCGTGGGTGGAGCAGGGCGGCATGGCCCATGCCATCGCCTACTGGAGCGTGCTGCTCGGCGTCTTCGTCACCGCCCTGTACTCGTTCCGCATGTTCTTCCTCGTATTTCACGGCGAGGAGCGCATGGATGCGGCCACCCGGTCCCACCTGCACGAGACCCCGGCGGTGGTCACCGTCCCGCTGGTCCTGCTGGCGATCCCTTCGCTGCTGGTCGGCTGGTTCACCATCGGCCCGCTGCTGTTCGGGGATTTCTTCGGCGACGCCATCCGGGTGGCCCCGCAGCACGGCGCGCTGGCCGCCGTGGGCGAGGAGTTCCACGGGCCTGCCGGCTTCATCCTGCACGCGTTCGGCGGGCCGGCGGTGTATCTGGCGCTGGCGGGCCTCGTCGTCGCCTGGTACGTCTGGCTGCGCCGGCCGGAACTCGCGGCCCAGGCCAGCGATCGCCTGTCGGTGCTCTATCGCCTGCTGGTCAACAAGTACTACGCCGACGAACTCTACCAGCGGGTGTTCGCGGCGGGCGGCCGCGGCATCGGCACCGTGCTGTGGAAGGCGGGCGACCAGGCGGTCATCGACGGCGTGATGGTCAACGGCACGGCCAGGACCATAGGGCGCATCGCCGCGGCGGCGCGGCGGGTGCAGTCCGGTTATCTCTACCACTATGCGTTTGCAATGGTGATCGGTCTCACCGCGCTGCTCGGCTGGCTGTTGTGGGCCGGCTGAGCGCCGGCCTCTGAACGGGTCTGTCCATGGATTTCGATTATCTTCTGAGCCTGCTCATCTGGTTGCCGATCGCCGGCGGCGTGCTCGCGCTGGTCATCGGCGACGGCGACGACGCGGCTTCGGCCCGCGCCTCGGCCATGCGCCTGACGGCGCTGGCCGCCTCGCTCGCGACGCTCGCCGCCAGCATCCCGCTGTTCGCCGGCTTCGACCGGGCCAGCGCCGCCATGCAGTTCGTCGAGCGGGTGTCCTGGATCGAGACCTTCAACGTCTTCTACCACCTGGGCGTCGACGGGCTGTCGGTGCCGCTGATCCTGCTGACCACGTTCATCACGCCGCTGGTGATCATCGCCGGCTGGCGCGGCATCACGAAGCGCCCGGCGCAGTATTTCGCCGCCTTCCTGATACTGGAAGGGCTGATGGTCGGCGTGTTCTGCGCGCTGGATGCGATGCTGTTCTACGTCTTCTGGGAGGCGATGCTGGTGCCGATGTTCCTGATCATCGGCGTGTGGGGCGGCGAGCGGCGGATCTACGCCACCCTCAAGTTCTTCCTCTACACCTTCCTCGGCTCGGTGTTCATGCTGGTCTCGCTGATCTGGCTCTACGTGCAGTCGGGCAGCTACGGCATCCTGGATTTCCACGCCATGCCCATCGGCATGGAGGCGCAGATCCTGATCTTCCTCGCCTTCCTGCTGGCGTTCGCCGTGAAGGTGCCGATGTGGCCGGTGCATACCTGGCTGCCGGACGCCCACGTGGAGGCGCCCACCGGCGGCTCGGTGATTCTGGCGGCGATCATGCTGAAGATGGGCGGCTATGGCTTCGTCCGCCTGTCTCTGCCGATCCTGCCGGACGCCAGCCAGGCGCTCGACTGGCTGATGATCGCGCTGTCGCTGATTGCGGTGGTCTATATCGGCTTCGTCGCCCTGGTGCAGCAGGACCTGAAGAAGCTGATCGCCTATTCCTCCATCGCCCACATGGGCTTCGTCACGCTGGGTTTCTTCGTGCTCTGGGACATCGAGCAGTCCACCGGTTCGGTCAGCGGGGCTGCGCTCGGGCTCACCGGCGGCATGGTGCAGATGGTCTCCCACGGCCTCGTCTCCGGCGCCCTGTTCCTCTGCGTGGGCGTGATGTACGACCGCCTGCACACGCGGCGCATCGCCGACTACGGCGGGGTGGTGAACACCATGCCGGTATTCGCCGCGTTCATGGTCCTGTTCGCCATGGCAAACGCCGGGCTGCCGGGCACCTCCGGCTTCGTGGGCGAGTTCATGGTGATCCTGTCGAGCTTTCGGGCCTCGTTCTGGTACGCGCTGCTGGCCGGCACCACCCTCGTTCTGGGCGCGGCCTATACCCTGTGGATGGTGAAGCGGGTGGTGTTCGGCGACGTGGCCAATGAGGGGGTCGCGGGCCTGTCCGACATCAACGGCCGGGAGTTCCTGGTGCTGGGCGTCCTTGCCGTCGCCGTCCTCCTGCTGGGCGTCTGGCCGGCGCCGCTGGTGGATCTCATGTCGGCGAGCGTG
>Ga0209924_1000113_pt1 | contig 36069 bp, 29 predicted proteins | sample SalPonR1_C_D1_MG_FD_185700 | JGI IMG/M metagenome (GOLD analysis project Ga0209924, IMG submission 185700) | Salt pond soil microbial communities from South San Francisco under conditions of wetland restoration - Salt Pond MetaG R1_C_D1_MG... ...
GGGTGCTCTCACTATATGTTTAGCAAAAACATCATGGATTATACTGCGTGTTTCCTCAATATTTAAAGTGTCAATCTCAGGATAGACATTCTCAGCTATTATTATATGTTTTCCTCTATCTTTAAAAATCTGTTTTACTTCTTGTTGCAAAACCTTATTCCCTGCATATATAAACGGTACATCAATATCCAATGAACTTAATTTTTTTGCATTATATAATATTACATCTTCTTCACCATAATCAACTCCTCCGGCCAATAAAATTATATTGGGCTGGATTTGTCTTAATTCTTCTAATTGGAAATCACGTAATCTCCCCGCTGTAACCTGCTTGATTACAGCCCCGGCACCCAAAGCAGCCTCTTCTGCTGCTTTAACAGTCATGTTTTTTACCAGGCCATGAACTGTCATTTTAAGACCGCCGGCTGCACTGCTTGTTGCCATGAACTCTTTATAATTTAATTTATTTATATTTATTTTCTCTTCCAAATCTGAAATAGCTCCCTTTAACCCTACAGTAACATCTCCTTCTAAAACAGAAGTGGGTGCAAAACCCTGACCAATAAAATCAGGGCTCTTAGTATTAATCTTATCAAAAGCATTAACTAAAGTAGTAGTGCTTCCTATTTCAGCTATTAATAGATCAACTTTCATATTTTAGCCTCCTGCAACTTGTAGATCAAATTCCTTTTCTAGTATTTCTTTTGTTTCTACTTTTGATTTTTTAATCTCATCAGCCAGGAATTCAAGATCAACTTTTTCTATTACTTCAACTTTGGTTTCTTCAAATACTTTTCGTAAATATGATCTCTTTAACTTCTCTAAATCAACATCTCTGGCCTTTATTTGAGAAGGATGTTCGGGTATGATTACTGATTTACCAGCTTCTTCTTGATCAGGATCTCCATTTTTTACCTCAATACCATTTTCTTTCGCAAAATTCAACTGAGCCATAGGGTGTTTCCCTGCTCCGGTGTACTCTGTTTCTTGTACAACTATTATTTGATCTTCATTCATCTTCTGAGCTAAATCAAAGGCAGCTGCCAGTGAAGTATTACCAGCCGGTCCTCTTTCCATTCCTTCAATTTGAGCCAGTGCTTCTGTAATATAAAACACCTCACCCTGTTTAACAGTTACATATTCGTCCATATACCGTAAGGCTCTGGCTGCATTAAGGGGCACATCCGCTCTATCCGGCCAGGTTGCAAAAGGCACTCCAAATCCTGTATGGCCTGTAGTAAATGACTTTCTATTAAAATCATGGTCACTTGCCATGTGTAGGCCGCTCAGATCAACGCTAGCAGCTACTATCTTTGTTTGATCCGCTCCAGCTTTAATTAGTCCACGGGAAGTACCTGTCAAGTTTCCTCCCCCGGCATGTGTTATAATGACGACATCTGGATTTTTGCCCTCTCGCTCTTGTAGCTCTTCCACTATTTCATAACCTAATGGTTCTACGCCTGCAATACCAAAAGGGGTATAAAGAGAGGCATTAAAATAGCCCGTATCCTCCAACACCCGCAAAAATGTATAAAACAATTCAGGTCCAACACTAAGTTGGAGTACTTCTGAACCATATGCCTCACATTTTCTGCCTTTTTCAAGTATTTCAGGTTGACCAACCCCACAACTGTCAAAAACCTCCTGTACAATAATAGTCTCTAAATTACGCATAACTGCCTGTGAAGCAACTGCTGCTCCATAATTACCACTGGTTGCAGCAACTACACCAGGATAACCTTCTTTGTCAGCATGGTAAACAGAAACCGAGGCTCTTCTGGCCTTGTAACTACCAGATGGATTGGCAGCTTCATCTTTTAGAAAAATTCTGGCACCTTTACCTGAAGGAGCCAACTTTCTTGCCAATTTACTGATGTTTTTAAGTTCTATAAATGGTGTTTTGCCAACTGCTGTTTCACTTTGTATTTTAACTATCTCATCCAATTTATATCCAACTTCTGACATCATTCTTTCATAGTCAAAGCCCACTTGACCGGTAGAAAACTGTGCATAGTCTATACCGACCGCTTTTTTCATTATCTCATTTTTTCTTGCCATAACTGAATTGTAATCATTTGCTGCCAATCTCTACACCTCCTCTTCTCTAAGTATTTCCCTTATTTGAGGCCCTACCTGTAATAATTCTGGTATCATTTTGCCAAATTTATGTTCATAAGGTGGGTTTGCTTTAATTAACTCGCCCTTGTGGTTTCTACCTATTACTGTCACTATTTCAACCTCGTCTCCTAGCTCAGCACCTTCTTTTAAGAAACCTTTTACCTTTAACTCTAAAGGCACTTTTTGAGTGTCTTCAGGTACCTGGGGAGCTCTCTCTCCAGCAGGAAGAACAACTCGATAGATTTGAACCCAACTTCCAGCTTTTATAATTTCTCCCATATGAATACCTCCAAATTTAATTAATTTTATTCCATTAATTTACGCGCGTCACCAATCATTGCTGCTGGTACAGGCAAATCTTTCATTGTTACTAAACCTGCCTTAGCATTGACAATAACCGGAATCATATTGATTGCAACTGCCATTGTTCCGATTCCACCGGGGATTTCAGGTTGTATTGACATATTAATATCAGGTGTTCCTTTGATTTTAATATAATCACCAGTTTCTGTCCCTTCTTTTTCTGGATGAATTTGTTGTGGGTGTTCAAGTAAAATAACTTCTTTACCATCACTGTAACCTCTGGCAATATGTCTACAGCCCGCTACCATACCAGGTTCAACCTTAACATGAGGTGTTTCTCGATGTGTCTCAGATACAATTGGCTCCCTACTTTGTTCTATTTTATCTAATTTGATTCCTAAACGGTCAGCAATCATATTGATTGATTCTAAGAAACCAATATGGCCTACAATTGATCCGTCCTTAATGCCTTTTTCAAATTCTTCTACAGTTGTTCCTACACCTTGGGTCTGCATAACTGTAGGGCCAAAAGGTGATAAATCATTAATTCTGGATGCTTCTATCTTCTCAACCCTGGGACAAGCTCCACTTAAAGCGATGATCATTAAATCTAATACAAAGCCCGGATTGATTCCAGTACCAAGTACAGAAACCCCATATTCTTGAGCTAATTTATCTATTTTTTCGCTTAATTCTTTTGCCTGTACTTTCGGATAAGCCATTTCTTCTGCAATTGAAATTACATTAACTTTCTTTTTTACTATCTTTTCAATCTGAGGATATACATCTTTAACAAAAGAAGAAGTGGCCTGTAAAACTACATCAACATCTTCAGTTATTACACTCATTGGATCATTGGTAACCTTTACTCCAACTTCATTATCCAAATCAAAAAATTCACTTACATCTTTACCTGCTTTGGATTCACGATGAGCAATAGCACCAACTATTTCTATTCCTTCTTTGCCAACTAAATACTTGCCCATTCCACTTCCCATGGAACCCATGCCCCAAAGAACAACTTTTATATTTTCCATATGAATCTCCTCCTATTATATCTTTTTCTTAGAATCTTTCTAAAACGTCTTTAAGTGGTGTATATTCCATATCAAATGCTTCAGCAACTGCTTTATATGTGATTTCACCTTGATATACATTAAGACCTTTTGCTAATGCTTTATCTTCTAACATAGCCTCTTTATATCCCTTATTTGCTAACTTTATGCCATAAGGTAATGTGCAATTTGTTAGACCAAAGGTAGAGGTTCTAGCAACCGCACCCGGCATGTTAGCTACTGAATAATGAACAACACCATGTTTGGTAAAAACCGGATCAGCATGTGTGGTCGGATAGGTTGTTTCAATACAACCACCCTGATCGATAGCTACATCAGCGATTACGGAACCTTCCTGCATCTCTTTTATCATCTCTTCAGTTACTAAGTCAGGAGCTTTTGCACCTGGAATTAATACCGCACCAATTACTAGGTCGGCATCTTTAATTTCATTCTTGATATTGTGTTGATTGGACATAACAGTTTTAACTCTTCCATTAAATACATCATCAATATATCTCATTTGACCGGGATCTATATCTAATATCGTTACATCTGCTCCCAATCCAACTGCCATCTTAGCCGAATTCATACCTACAATTCCACCACCAATAACAACTACTTTAGCTGGACTTACACCAGGAATACCACCAAGAAGTACTCCTTTACCTCCCTGAGGTTTTTCTAAAAATCTTGCACCTTCCTGAGTAGCTAAACGACCAGCTACCTCACTCATAGGTGTAAGAAGTGGTAAGGAACCATCTTCTAATTGAATAGTTTCATAAGCTATTGATACAACATTTTTTTCCATTAATGCTTTGGTCAACTTTTCTTCCGCCGCTAAGTGCAGGTATGTAAAGAGAATTTGGCCTTCTTTAAAGTAATCATATTCTTCCTCCAGTGGTTCTTTTACCTTCATAATCATATCTGCTTTATCAAATACGTCTTTGGGAGTCTCTAACATTTCAGCACCAGCTTTTATATATTCTTCATCATTGATTCCACTGCCTAGCCCTGCATTTTTTTCGATCACTACATTATGACCCTCATTAACAAAAGCCTTTACTCCTGCTGCAGTAATTGCAACTCTGTTTTCATTACTCTTAATTTCTTTGGGTACACCAATAATCAATTAAATCAGCTCCTTTTATTTATACTAAATTTTTATTCACATATTAATACCTGCAATTATCATGCCAGAATCTTATTTGCATCTTATTTATCCCCAGCTCAAACCTAAAAGTCGAGGTATCCATAGAGTCAATTCCGGTAAATATGATATTAATAGAAGAGCCCCTATCTCAGCTAAAATGAATGGAGCCACTTCTTTGATCGCTTTTTCATATGGTACTTTGGCAATTTGCGCACCAACCATCAATGTCATGCCCATTGGAGGTGTTGCATTACCAATATTAACATTTACCATCATTATCATTGCAAAGTGTAAAGGGTCAAAACCCAATTGTACCATGACCGGAGTTACTATCGGTGCTAAAAGGACCACTGCTGGACCAATATCTAAAAACATCCCGACTAGCAAAAACAAAACATTAACCATTAGTAATTGAATAATATGACTTTCACTAAAGTTAATCATCGCTGAACCCAAGGTCTGAGTTAAGCCACTATAAGTAACTACCCAGCCTAAAATATTAGCAGATCCAATTAAAAAGAATACGACCCCAGATAAGACAACACTATTTACAAGGGCTTCATAAATTTCTTCCCAACCTAAATTTTTATATACAAAAACACCGACTAAAAAAGCATATAAAGCAGCTAGAGCACCTGCTTCAGTAATTGTAGTCACTCCTGTTAATATTGCTCCCAGGATAATAAGTGGAGTTAATAGAGCCCAAACTGCATCTTTGGTTGCTGCCCATTTCTCAGCCAGCGAATACTTTTTCTCTGTGGGATAATTCCTTTTAATTGAAGTAACTGTACTTATTAATAAAAGAGCCAGCCCAATAATAATACCAGGAAGTATACCGGCCGCAAACATAGAAATAACGGAAACTTCCTTAAACATGCTAGCATACACGATCATGATTAAACTAGGTGGAATTATAGGGCCGATAACAGAAGAAGATGCTGTAACAGCTGCACTATAACCGGCTCCGTAACCTCTTTTTTTCATAGCTGGTATTAAAATATTTCCAATTGCAGCGGTATCTGTAACCGCTGTACCGGTAAGCCCGGCAAATAATATACTGGCTCCGATGTTTACGTGAGATAATCCACCTCTAAACCTACCCATAAAGCTTAATGCAAAATTTACAATTCTTTCAGTCATACCACTCCTGTTTAAAAATTCGGAAGTTAAAATAAAAAGTGGTATTGATATCAATATAAAATCAGAAACTGCTGCCAACAGTCTGGTAGACATTATAGTAAAAAAGCTTGTTCCACCGGCCGTAAATAAACCGAACATACCAGCCAAACCTATCGCATAAGCAATAGGCACACCAATAGCTATAATAACAAAAAATATAACGAAAACATATAGCATATTTTCCTATCTCCTTCCTGATCTAATTCCCTACTTCTTCCATAATTTCTTCTGTTAAATCTAGTTCAATGCGTTCCTCTATCATAGAAGGTGCTGTGAATAGGTGTATTAAGTGTATAAGAGCACTAACCGGAATGGCTGCTACCAGCCATTTTGAACTAATCCTCAATTTACCGGTAATCATATAGGTATCATTATTATTCAGTGTTTCCAACAAACCATAATAAAATAAGGCTCCTATAAATAAAAATATCAATACAAATATGATATATCTCATTACTCTTTCAACGTTTTCTGGTAGTGCTTTTATCAATCCTTCCACACCCATGTGTTGATTCCTTTTAAAAGCAGCTGCAATCCCGAACAGAGCACTCCAGATCATTAAGATCCTTTCTACAGGTAAGGGCCAGGGCAGAGGACTCCCCAGTATATAACGGAAAAAAGCCCCATAAACTGCTATAATTAATATTATTGCAATAAACAATGAAGCCAGTTTAATTGTAACATCATCTAAAAAATCACTCAGTTTTTCAATTTTATCTAACATCAGCTCACCCCTTCTCTATATAGCAGGGAATCCCCATTGATGGGGATTCCCGCTATCATTATTACTGACTATTATTTTACACCATAATTTGAAATTATTTTATTATCAACTTCTTCACTAACTCGGGCTGCTTCTGCCCAGAATTCGTCTACTTCTTCTTGAGGAATACCAAAGTCTTCTGTTATCCATTCATAGAAAGCTGGCCTTAGTACTTCTTTCCATTCATCCATAACTTCTGGTGGTGGGTTATATGTGTCATCAAATTCTTCTTTAGAGGTTTCCCAGCCAAGTAGAGACTGCTGTGCATTAATACCTCTTGCCATATCTATTGCCTCTTGTGATGTTGTTAATATTATATTTTGCTCATGTTCTGGTAAACTTTTAAACCATTTATCACTGACGGACCAAACAGCTGTATTAAAAATGAATTTTGTCCAGGAAGAATAATCATTAACTTCCCAGAATTTTGAAAATTCATTTACATAAGGTGCATTAAACTGACCATCGGCAACTCCACTAGCTAGGGCAGTTGTGACATCTCCCCAAGGAAGTGGTACTGCTTCGGCACCTAAAGCTTCAATCATTGCTAGCTGAGCTGCATTGCCGCCTTCAGTTCTTATTCTTAGTCCCTTCATATCTTCAGGAGTCTTAATTACTTTTTTATTATTTGTAAAGGCAACAAATCCGCCTCCATCATCATATATACCCAGATGTCTTAAACCAGTTTCTTCTCTGGCTTCTTCCATAAATTCAGCAAAGTAATCACTGTCAAAGAAATTCCAGGCAGAACGATAATTTTCAAAAACATATGGAGAATACATTAGCTGATATTTGGGAAAGAATGTGGCAAATACTCCACCATATGCTACTGATGATTGAACTGTATTACCATTTACGGTTTGTCTTGTAACCTCCTGTACTCCCCCTAATGAACTATTGCCAAATATCTTAACGTCAATAGATCCATCTGATCTGGTTTCCACCATGTTCTCAAAGTATAGTAATGAAGCTGCTATTCCACTAACCTGAGTGTCTGTTATTGTATAGTGAGAAATAACCATTTCATAATCAGCTGCAGAAACTAGACCGCCAAAAACCAACAAAAGTGACAAGACAAGTGATAAAATTATTAAGCTTTTACTTTTAAACATTATTTTTTTATTCCCCCTTTTAAATATTCAACAACCATCATCTAATAAATTAATACTATATATTTACCAATCACCCCCTTATTGGTGCAAAATATTTCACCTTTTCATTAAAATTTTTGCAGCGATTTTTTGGTAATTGATTTTATGAGCTCTGGAAGTACCTGCATGGTGTAAGGAATATGCACCCTTTCTAGATATTTATGAGCTCCTTTCCCATGTACACCGACATCTGCTACAGGTAAATTCAATTTTCTAACAGCTTCAATGTCTATCTTCCAGCCTCTTCCCCAGTAAGGCATGTTGTTTTTTAAAATCTCTTCGTCCTTTTTATCTCCCTGAAAAGCAGCATAACTAGCATCAGATAAAAAAGGGAAAAAGTCTTTGATTATTATATTATAATCATGTCCGTCTAAATTATGATTATTAATCGCCTCTTCTACAATGGAATTAAACTTTTTAAATTTCGGATCATCTATATTAGGATCCTGAGGCGGATAAAAAGGAGGAACTAGAAATACAACTGCAGCTGGACCTTCTAATTCAGAAAGTTCCCATATCCTTTTAATAATTCTCAAAGAATGTATACGCAAATCTTTGATTCCTTCCTTTTTTACCTGAGAAAGAACATTTTCAATCTCAGCCTCAACTTTTTCTTGAATATATTTGTTATGAACAATGTCCAGAAGTTCTTCAAAAGTATAACAATCAATATCTAAATTGAGTTCCATATCCTGTTGAGGATGATAACTCTTATATACCCTAAAATTGCCTTTTATCCAATCCAGAGAAGATCTGATACTGTCCTCCACTTCTTCTTTAAAAATATCCATTGTCTCAGCCACACCCCTATTAAAACTTAAAAAATTATAATAGGAGAAGCCTTCGTAAGGAAGCTGTCCATTATATTCCACCTTGAGATCCTCCTGTTTTAAAGAAACAGGTGGATCTGTTATTCTGTCCTGATATTTATCAGCCAGCTCCATATTATTATCCAGTCTGGAAGTTAATTCCGACATTAATAGATTGACATCAAAACCACCAAATACATCACCTACATGGGATCCTTTGCCCACCACATAAAGAGCAGGTACTAATTTACCTAACGTACCCATATATACATATCTATGGGAAGGATTGGTGCCTATCTCATCAGTTGTATAATCAGTATTAATGGCTCCAATATAGTTTAAATCTTCTTTCTGAGCTAATTCCACTAAGGGTTTAGCAATATTTAACATCCCTAAAGAATCAGCTTCTTCATTGACTGTTATAATTACTAATACATTTCCAGGTAAATCTTCAGTATCTTCTGAAAACTCCTTGAGTAATTCTAATTCTAGAGCAACACCTGATTTCATATCAGCTGCTCCCCGTCCAAACAACCATTCTCCTGAATTAAGATCTTTTTTTACCTGTTCATTCAGATCTCTTTTTTTGAATTTCTCCATTAATTCATAGGGTTTTGTCGCCAATTTCTTAAGATCTCTATATTCTCCTATATCTACTGTATCCATATGTCCGATATATACTACTGTGTTATTGTTATTATTGTCTCCTTTGACTAAAGCAGCCAGGTTAAATCTTTTCATATTATCATCTCTTAATGGTAGTTTTAAAAGATGATCTGGATTTTTTTTATAGTACGGCCACTCTTCTAGCTTATCATGGATGAAGTTTCCTATCTCAATTACACCTTGAGTGTTACTGACGCTCTCAATATTAACCAGCTGTTCTGTAAGTTTTAAAATATTCTTTCCCCGGTTGGTTAAATCAACTTTTTTGTTCAATAAAACCACACTCCTAAAAATTTTTTGCACTATTTTATTATATATGTACACATATATAATAGTTATGCATATTACATGCCGTTTTTTTAGTGTGTTAGACAAAAAATTGTGGCCCCAATAATAAACTCGTATTAGTACCACAATCATAGTTTTTATGCATATATTAATATTTATATTTTATCAGATTCTATGTTATATTTATTCATCCTGTACTGTAAACTCTGTCTCTTTATGCCAAGATGTTTTGCGGTTCTGGTAATATTTTTGCCATTCTTCTTTAAAGCTTCAATGATATATTCTTTTTCCACTTTATCCATTTTCTCAGGCAGGGTTCTTTGATTATCAATTTTTTTGGCCTCTTTTTGGTTGTTAATGTCAATTAAAAACGGCTTAACATTTTCTTTTTTTATATAATCTTCACCACTTAATATATTTATTGCACCTTCAATAACATGTTCCAATTGCCTGACATTGCCCGGCCAATCATAGTTATAGAATATCCTTTTTACTTCATCGCTCAAGCCTTTTATATTGCTGTTAAATTTATAGTTAAATCGTTCAATAAAATATCTAGATAAAAGTAATATATCATCACATCTTTCTGATAAGAGAGGCAGTTGTAATAAAACAACAGCCAGTCGATAATATAAATCCTCTCTTAAGCTACCTTCTCTAATCGACTCTACTGGAGACTTATTGCTGGTAGCTATAATTCTTACATCAACACTTATATCTTTTTTCCCGCCTACTGGTCGAACTAAATCATCTTGTAAAACCCTTAAAAGCTTAGCCTGTAAGGCCTTGGACATCGAATTAATCTCATCCAATAAAAGGGTGCCCCCATCCGCTTGTTCAAATAAACCCTTTCTATCAATTGCACCGGTAAATCCTCCCTTTCTCGTCCCAAATAAGATGCCTTCCAGTAAATTTTCTGGTAAAGCAGCACAATTTTGAGCAATAAAAGGCTTGTTCTGTCTTCGACTGTCACTATGAATGCTTTGGGCAAACAATTCCTTCCCGGTGCCTGTTTCTCCCACAATTAAAATAGATGAGTCTGTTCGGGCAGCCTGCCTGGCGTAATTGATAACCTGTTTTAATTTCTTGTCTTCACCTTTTATATCTTGAAAGGTAAAATACTTACTAATTTCTTTATCTAAATTATCCTCTGTATATAATTTTTCTTGTAAACTTACTATCTTATTATATAACTTTCTGATCTCTGTAATATCACGGGCTATTTCTAAAGCCCATAAACTACCATTCCCTAAATGAATTGGAATCGTACTGTTTATAGTTATAATCTTACGGCCAAATTTGTTTAGATATTCCTGCTGGTTGTTTTTTATTATTTCTTTATCCCTTAATGTTAATAATAAAGTGCTGTTCTCTTCATTAAGAGAAGGAAATACTTCATCTATTTTTTTCCCCACTACAATATCTTTATCCATGCCTTCTAATTCAGACATTTTTTTATTATATATAATCGTCTGTCCTAACTCATTAACAACATGGATTCCTTCATCTATGTTATCCAGAATCTTATCCAGGTTTTGGGCAATTATCTGGTTTTTTGTTTTCAAAATAATTGGCCCCCTCTCTTAATGACTAATTCTCTATAAAAGATATTTTTCCTTCAATAAACATAGCTGCAAAACAAAACTTCACTTCAAAAATTATTTATCTGGTTCTCTTGAGGTTTTCTGTTTCTAATATTATTTCAGGTTGTTGGGTATTATCACTTATAAGATTTTGCTTTTTATACAATATATTTATATGATCTTCAAACTCCCGGACTCACTTTTTAAGAAAATTAACAAAATCTGCAAGCATAATTAAAGGGAGGTGTTTTGACAACACCTCCCATCATATTACAATTAATAACACTTATAGTTGTTTATTGGAAACTAACTTTATAGTTTTTTCTCTATCTTTGCCTTATCTCTTAATTCTCTTTGGAATTGGCTCCATAACTCCTGACTTTTTTGGTTTAAGAGCTGTTCGCGGATATTCTCTTTAACCTCTTCAAAGCTTTGTACGCCGGCTTCTTTTCTGTCAGTAACTTTAATAACATGGAAACCATATTGAGTTTCAACAACCGGACTAACTCCTCCTACTTTAAGAGCAAAAACTGCATCTTTGAATTCCTGAGCTACACTACTGCCTCTGCTTATCATACCTAGTTCTCCACCCTGTTCAGCAGATGGTCCAGTTGAATACTCTTTGGCTAATTCAGCAAAATCTCCGCCATCTTTTACTTTTTGTAATACTTCTTCAGCAGTTTCTTTATCTTCTAGAAGTATATGACTGGCTGCTGCCTGCTCCTGAACTTTAAAAGAATCTTGGTTCTCATCATAATAGGCTTTTACTTCTTCATCTGAGACTTCAGCTTGATTTTCAATATCTTCTTTAAGCTTATTTATAAGCAGTTGATCTTTGTTCATTTCAAAAAAAGTTTCCTTATAAGCTTCCAGAGATTCTATGCCCTGTTGCTTTAAGGCTTCCTCTAATTGAGCATCGTCCATATTATTTTGTTCTTTGATGCCTTCTATCTGTTGGTTAAATATCTCATTCATTTCTTCCTGATCTAATTCAAGGTCTCTCTCTTTTGCTTCCTGAGCCAATAGCTTTTCATTGATTAGTTGATCTAACTTGATTTTTTGGAACTCTTCTAATACTCCCTGACCTGGTTCAGTTTGCAGTAAAACCTGTGTAAATTCTGGAAATGATTGATATAAGGTCATTATTAAATTTTGCGTACCTGCATATTGCTGCAGCTCCTGAACACTAATCTCTTCATCATTTACAACAGCTGCTACATCAGATTGGGTTCCCTCATCAGTTGTATCTGAAACTTCTCCATTTTGAGCTATTGCTGGAAAAGCAATTAACAAAGTTAGAACCATAACTATTGATAATATTCTTTTATAACGCATAAATTTCATTCACTCTCCTCAAAATTTTTTTAATTATTGAAATATAGTTTTAAATTAGCTACGGGTACATATAGTCAAAGTATGGCTCCCCGAGTAGGACTCGAACCTACGGCTCGATGGTTAACAGCCATCTGCTCTACCAGCTGAGCTATCGGGGAATGCAAAATGGCAACTTTCATTTCATATATTATAACAATAATATGACGATTTGTCCAGCCATTATGATTCTCAATAGTTAAAATTGCTACCCAGCCTTTTTATTTAAGAAGTAAAAGTTCATCTGATTCAATTGTAATGTTGATTTGACCATTCTTCGCTTGGTATTTTCTATCAGTTAAAAGATTTATTATCTCATCTTTACCCACTTCTAAAGAAATTTCTTCTGCCTGGTCAGAAATATTGACTAATCCAATAATTTTTTCTTCATTTAGCTCTCTTTCTATAATTAATACATTACTTTTATTGTTTTGTATAGACAAGTTGATGCGCCCCTCTTTTAAAATATTATTAGCATGCCTTAATTGAATCAGTTTCTTATAAAATTCTAATAACTGATCATTCGGCTTGTTTGAATAAGGCCTCTTCTGCCAGATCATTGTGCGCCTGTTATCAGGATCCTGTCCACCTGCCATGGCTATTTCATCTCCATAATAAACCATAGGTGCTCCTGGAAAGATAAATTGAAAAAAGACTGCTTTTTTAAATTTGTTGATATCCTTACCAACTGCATTTAAAAATCTTTCTGTATCATGACTACCTATTAAATTAAGCAGAGAGTTAAAAGCAGGTGTTGGATACTCAGCCTTTATTTTATTTGTTTCATCGATAAATTTATTTATAGTCCAACTTTCATTTAAAAGTTTCAAAACTGCATCTCTAAACCTATAATTCATTACACCATCAAATTCATTTCCTTTTAAATATTGACTGGCATCTCCCCAAATTTCTCCAGCAATATAGGCGTCAGGATTTATGTCCTTAACATGCCCCCTCCAATCGATCCAAAACTCAGGATTTCTATCTTTTACTTCTGTAGGAACATCAAGTCTCCATCCATCTATACCATCTTTAGGATTCCCATCACCGTTAGGGTCCATCCATTCTTTTGTAATATCATATATATATTCCCTTACCTCCTCATTATTAACATTGATTTTAGGTAATGAGCCAAAGCCTGCCCAGCATTGATAGTTGGGTTCTTTACCCTGTGTCCTCTGCTCATATAAGGTGGTGATAGGATAACTTTCTATATAATACCAGTTCCAGTATTTTGAGTTTCTCCCTTTACTTACAACATCCTGAAAAGCATAATGTTCATATCCAGTATGATTAAATACACCGTCTAAAATAATCCTTATTCCATGTTGATGGGCCGTTTTAATAAAGTCTATAAATAGTTGGTTGGAAGCCTCTGGATCATCTTTAATCGCAAAATTATCATCGATGAATTCATAAGTGGATGAATTGTACTTATGATTTGATGTTGACTCAAATATAGGGTTTAGATATATCGTGTTAATACCCAAATCTGTTAAATAATTCAGGTTGTTTTCAATCCCCTGTATATCCCCACCATATAAGACATGCCAGCCTGATTTAGGATTTATCTGGTTACTATCATCTGTAAACTTTTCCGAGTCAATATAGTGATGATCACTTGCTTTTATACCCTGGTGCCAATCTGGCACGATATTTTTGTATCTTTCTTCATTATTTTTATAGGTTTCAATATATTCAGGATCGTTCTCCTTATTACCATTGCTGAACCTCTCTGGAAAAATCTGATAAAAGACAGCCTGTTTTATCCACTCAGGAGAATTAAACAATAGACTATCTTCTTTATTAAATTTAAACCAATCAGCCATAGTGATCGCAATTCCATTTTTGCCATACCAGTATCTGGTATCTGCATCATCAATAACAAAACGGTATTTAAAGCTATCATCCTTAACCTCTATTTTTTTATGCCAGTAATCAAACTGTCCATCATAAGTTAAAAAGTTCATATATTCTACCTGATAACCATCTTCATCAAAATAATTTAGCCTGACCGCTTCTACATCATTAACTGCTGTTTGAAATCTTATCTCTATAATATTTTCTTGCGTCCTTGTTATATGAGCTGTGGTTGTTTGGTCATGCCAGAGGGCATTTTTAATAATCTCTCCATCGCCCACTTCACCCTCTCGCTCAATCTGCTGACCCACATTGATAACCGAGTTCAATCCACCAAATCCATCTGCAGTATAATCTTCACTGTGGGGATCCTTCCTCCAAGTTGTGCCATTTATGATAAATTTATATTGGTAGGTCCCTGGTTTTAAAGGTATTGTAATTTCATAAACACCATCATTATCCTGATCTTTCATCTCGAAGTCCTTGGTAGCCCAATTATTAAAAGAACCGGCCAGATAGACAGAGCTAACCTCTTCTACTTGCGGTTCATATTTAAATACAACTTCTTTTATGCCCGGAGCAACAGCGTTAATATTTATAGACAATAATATTACCACTAACAAAACAAATAACAAACCACCTAATAATTTTTTCATATTATCTGCCCTCCATTCCTTGATAGTCACTATATTATTTTAATTAAACAAAACAGTTTTATTTCCTCTATTGTTAAACACCAGATGAATATCATTAATCAAATATAAAACATTTTAAATATTAGCAAAACCTTAAGTTTAATTAATATACAAATAAATATGCCTTATTCGTAAAACGAGTGGGCTTATGAAATAATACCATATGATAATTTCTCTCTGACTTGCCTTGCTTTTATCAACAATTAAAGACAGCCTTCTTTCTTAAAAATAGATCTTAAACTGGGGCTGCTCTTTTTAAAACTTAATATAAAATATTTATTAATAATTTTCTCATCACAACTTAAAGCAAATGCAAGCAAAAAACACCTAACTTTTTTTGATTTGATATGTCTGGTATATACGATTTTTTCTATTAAAATTATCTTAAAATATTATTATGGTATGAATAAAAAAATTTCAAAAAATGTTTTGCCTTTTCTCCAAATTTGGCAAAAACACACAAGGAAACCAGGCCTATATATCATTAATGATAGTTGCTCTTTATAAATTGGTCTTTAAAAGAAATAATGTTGTGATATCAATAATCAAGTACATCATTTAGTTAAATGACAGCTAAAATCACAATTGAAATTTTTAAAAATCATATCAATTTTTACTAAAATATGTTGTAATTTTATAATCAACAAAAGCTTGTCTTCTTTTAAAACTACATTGATGTTTTTAATTAATTAAAATTTTTTTTGCTCTTTAATGGAGGCTGTTATATAATGACTTTAATTAATAAATAGAAAGTAATGAGGTGTAATGATTATTGAAAGTATTATTTATAAGTATGACTGGAATAATGGTAGTTTTTGCCTTTCTCTTTTTTTTATATCTTATCTTATTATTAGTCAAAAAGATATTCTATAAAGAAAAAACTGAAGTTCAAAAAGATAAGATCGTTAAAAGCAATGATATTCCCGAGGAAGTAGTAGTAACAATTTTGACCACATTAAAAAAATACAGAAACAGAGACTTAAACAATAAAAAAGTAAGCATCACAAAAAGGAGGTCATAAATATTGGAAAGCTATATAGTTGAAGTTAACAATACTGAATATGAGGTCACCATTAGAGAAAATGACAGGGTAGCAAATAATGATAAAATGAAGAAAGACAATCAAACAGAGGTTGATAAAACTTCAGAACAGAAAACAGAAAAGGAAAAGAACCAGCCCGAAAAAAAAGATCAAAGAAAACAAGCTGACAGTGCTGAAGGTATTGAAGTTACTGCACCTATGACAGGAAAGGTCCTATCTGTTAAAGTAGAAAAGGATAGTAAGGTAAAAAGAAATCAAGTAATTATGACCTTAGAAGCCATGAAGATGGAAACAGAGATAGTAGCCCCGGCAGATGGTATTATAAAAGAAATATTGGTTTCTGAAGGCAGCAAATGTAAACAGGAGGATACCTTAATAGTAATTGAAGATGGTGGTAAATAATGTATTTAGATCTTGTACAGGGGTTAATTACGGAGTCGGGAATATACAATTTAACTTATAAAGAAATAATCATGTTTGTGATTGCCGGGATTTTAATATATCTAGCAATAGAGAAAAAGTACGAACCTCTGTTACTATTACCTATAGCTATCGGTATGATATTGGCAAATCTACCGATGTCTGGTCTTATGAAAGAAGGTGGACTTTTATATTATATATATAAAGGTGTTGACCTTGGCATATATCCACCCTTGATATTTTTGGGCATAGGTGCCATGACAGACTTCGGACCACTTATTGCAAATCCAAAAAGTATTTTGCTGGGAGCAAGTGCTCAAATAGGGATATTTTTTACTTTGATCGGTGCCAGACTGCTTAAATTTTCATTACCCGAAGCTGCTTCCACATCTATAATCGGTGGAGCTGACGGTCCTACCGCGATATTTTTAACCTCGCGTCTCTCTCCCGAACTATTAGGAGCAGTTGCTATAGCAGCCTATTCATATATGGCGTTAGTCCCGATTATTCAACCACCCTTAATGAAATGGCTGACTACAGAAAAAGAAAGAAAAATAAAAATGTATCAGCTAAGAGAAGTTTCCCGGGTAGAAAAACTGCTATTTGCCTTTTTAGTTATGGTACTTGGAATATTATTCATCCCCTCAGCAGGGGCTTTGCTCGGCTCTTTGATGTTAGGGAATATATTAAAAGAAAGTGGTGTCACCGAACGATTAGCTGAAACCGCTAGAAATTCTTTGATAAATATCGTTACCATATTTTTAGGAATAAGTGTAGGAGCAAAAACTCAGGCCGAACTTTTCTTGACCTGGCAGACTTTGATGATTATTGGCTTGGGTTTGATAGCTTTTGCTATCGGCACTATTTCAGGTTTGCTATTCGCAAAACTTATGAATAAATTTTCTAAAACGAAGGTCAACCCTTTAATCGGTTCAGCGGGAGTTTCAGCCGTACCGATGGCAGCCCGGGTAAGTCAGAAAGTTGGATATGAAGCTAATCCCAGCAACCATTTATTGATGCATGCCATGGGGCCTAATGTTGCTGGGGTAATAGGTTCAGCAACGGCAGCCGGAGTCTTATTAACACTGGTCGGTTAAATTAATTTCTGTTTTTGTATATATATTGAATCTATAAGGAGGGATATGATGCAGGTTAAAATAACGGAAACAATTTTGAGAGATGCCCAACAGTCACTCATAGCTACAAGGATGAAGACCGAAGATATGCTTGAAGTTTTAAATGATTTAGACAATATAGGTTACCACTCCCTCGAGATGTGGGGTGGGGCAACATTTGACAGTTGTATGCGCTACCTTGATGAAGATCCCTGGATTAGATTGAGGAAAATTAAGTTAAGAAGTAACAATACAAAGCTGCAGATGTTATTAAGGGGACAGAACATATTGGGATATAGGCATTATCCCGATGATGTTTTAGAGAAATTTGTAGAAAAAGCGGTTGATAATGGTATAGATATTGTGAGAATATTCGATGCCCTTAACGATGTCAGAAATATGGAAAAAGCCATCGAGTTTACAAAAAAATATGGGGGTCATGCTCAAGGCTCTATAGTTTATACAACCAGCCCTATCCATGATATAAAACATTATGTAGAAACTACTAAAAAACTCGTAGGTTTAGGGATAGATTCACTTTGTTTAAAAGATATGGCCGGGCTATTAACACCATATAGATCATATGAATTGGTTAATAGTTTAAAAGAGGTAACCGACATACCGATTCAACTACACAGCCATAATACCAGTGGAATGGCAGCCATGACTTATCTAAAAGCTATTGAAGCGGGCGCTGATATAATCGATACTGCAATATCAGCTCTAGCTTCCGGTACTTCTCAGCCACCTACAGAATCTATGGTAGCTTCTCTTACAGGAACTAAGTATGATACCGGTATAAAATTAAGCGAAGTTGTAGATATAGCTGCATATTTTAGAAATATAAGAGATAATTACAGTGATTTTCAAGGATCATTTGCTACAGACCCCCGCGTTATTACCAATCAAATTCCCGGTGGGATGCTCTCTAATTTAAGAAGTCAGTTAAAAAGCCAGGATATGTTTCATCTTTATGATGAGGTGCTAAAAGAAGTACCCAGGGTCAGAAAAGATCTTGGTTACCCACCGCTTGTAACACCCACAAGCCAGATAGTTGGAACCCAGGCTGTATTTAATGTTGTAAAAGGAACAAGATATGAATTGGTATCCAAAGAGACAAGGGATTATGTTAAAGGAATGTATGGAAGGCCTCCGGGAGAAATAAATCCAGAACTTAAAGAGAAACTACTGGCTGGAGAAAAAGCAATAGACTGCAGGCCAGCTGAAACTCTGGAAAATAAGTTTGCAGAAACACTAAAAGAGGTCCAGGATTTTATAACAAAGGAAGAAGATGTTTTATCTTATATGTTATTTCCTGATGTTGCAGAAGAATTTTTAAAAAGACATTACAGATAAACAAGATTAATCTCTTTTTAAACATGATATGCTCTTTTAATTAATTAAGATCTTGATGAATGATGAATTTATTTTAAAAAATTATCGTTATCTTTTAACACAATAATATTTAACAATAACCAAAGTTTATAATCTCAAAACATTTTTAGAGTAAAGAACAAAAAATATAACTAGAAGAGACCTTATAATAATAGTTCGCAGGCTTAAATAAAACCCCTTACTTTATTTAATTATGCCTGCGGCTTTTGCTTTTTATGCTAAAATAACAAACAAAGCTGTTCAAAGCTGTTCAAAAATAAATATAACTCAGTAAACTGTATGTGCCTTTTCTGTAAAGCTAATTATTATAATTCTGCAAAAGACTTAAACTTGACCTGAGAGAAAAAACAGCATATATCAATAATATGATAGAAATAATTAATAGTTCAGTAATCAGTAATAGCCCTATTAATATATATATAGCAACAAAAAGAAAAGAAAGATAAATAGCCCATTTTTTCTTTTTTAACAGACCATAGATCATCAGTGTTTTCAATAATAAATAGGGAAATATGATAAGTAAAGAAGCAAGTGAAAAAAAACCGATCATTGTACCCATTTCTCCTGCCAGAAATCCCTGGTAACCTAAAATAAAGATAAATATGAGAATAATTGCTCCTACAAGCAATTCAATTATAGTAGTGATAATAAGAAATATTCCCTGATGAGGCGATTGATCTTTTTTAAAATTAACTACTCTTTTGAAATATGTTATCAGTAAGCCTGTTATGATAAAAATACAGGCTAATAAAACAGCAAAAACCTCTAATGACCCTTGCTGGTTATAGTTGCTAATTTCAAACCCAAGACCAATCAATCCAAAAATAATGAAGGCTAAGCCTATAATTTTTCTAATCACTAACCTCGCTCCTTAATAGTAAAAATCCCCTTCTGCTTATTGAATGGTTCTTTTAAACCAAAAATGAATACATTATACATTAGGAAAAGGGGATTTTAAAAGTTGCTCTTTTTTTAATTTAATTTAATTTTATTCTCTTTTTATTTGTTTATTCTTCTCTGTGCTTTCTTCTTTTTGTTCTGCCTTTTCTGCTTCTTTTTTATTTAGTTTGCCAAGAGAAACCACATGGTCAGCTTCACCTATATTAATTACCTTTACTCCCATTGTATTACGACCCGTTTGAGATATTTCTTCTACCCTGGTTCTTATAATTATACCCTCGGCAGTGATTATTATTATTTCATCATCCTCATTTACAATTTTGGCAGCGGCTATTGGACCATTTTTTTCAGTAATATTTAAGGTAAGTATTCCTTTACCATAGCGCCTTTGTATCCTATAATTACTTAGTTCTGTGCGCTTGCCATATCCTTTTTCACTTATAACCAACAGGTCAGAACCCTCTGAATCGAGCCCCATATCTACTAAATAATCCTCTTCTTTTAAATCGATACCCTTAACTCCCTGGGCCACTCTTCCTACCGGTCTTATATCATTTTCCTTAAATCTAATTGCTTTACCGAGATGGGTAATAAGTATAATGTTTTCATCCGCCTTTGTGCTTTTTACTTTTATTAACTCATCATTTTTCTGCAGTCTGATTCCTATTATTCCAGTATAATTACTATCATATTCTATAAGAGGTGTCTTTTTAACTCTCCCCTTTTTGGTGGCCATGGTTAAATATTTGCTCTCCTCAAAATTATTAAGGGAAATCACAGAACTAATTCGTTCATCCTCCTGTAAATTAAGCAAATTAACTATTGCTGTCCCGCGCGCCTGTCGGCTGGCCTGGGGAATTTGATAACCCTTCATCCTATATACCAAGCCTTTGTTGCTGAAAAAAAGAAAATAATTATGAGTCGAAGTAATAAATACATCTTCTACAAAGTCTTCTTCTCGAGTTGTAGTTCCTATAATACCCTTACCACCTCTTCTTTGACTTCTGTAGGTAGCTACTGGCATTCTCTTTATATATCCCTCTTTAGTCATCGTCACTACTACCTGCTGTTCTTCTATAAGGTCTTCTAGTTCAAGATCAGTTGTCTGGTTAAGAATTTTTGTGCGCCTTTGATCACCATATTTATATTTTATTTCTGTAATTTCATCCTTGATTATTTCTAATAATTTTTTCTCACTATCTAAAATTTCTTTATAATATTTTATCTTTTGTTTTAATTCCTGATGCTCTGAATCAATTTTATCTCTTTCAAGGGCTGTCAACCTTTGCAGTCTCATTCTTAATATTGCATTGGCCTGTTCTTTAGATAGATCATATTTATCAATCAACTTTTGGCGGGCATTATCAACATCCGGGGCCCTCCTAATTATTTGAATGACAGCATCGATATCATCTAAAGCAACCATATAACCTTCTAGTATATGGGCTCTTTTGCCTGCTTTATCTAAATTATACTGGGTTCTATTAGTAATTATTTCTTTTTGAAATTCAAGATAATGATCTATAATTTCTTTTAGACTTAATACCTTTGGCTCATTATTGACTATAGCAAGCATAATAATGCTGAATGTGATCTGGAGTCGAGAATGTTTAAATAACTGATTTAAGACGATTTTAGGATTTGCACCTCTTTTAATTTTAATTACAATCCTCAACCCTTTTCTATCCGATTCGTCTCTAATATCACTTATTCCATCAATTTTTTCATCCCTTACCATATCAGCAATTTTCCCTATTAATCTGGCTTTATTAACTCTATAAGGCAGTTCGTTGACTATAATCCTATCAGCAGAATTTTCATTTTCTTCTATTTCAGTTTTTGCTCTTACAGTTACCTTGCCTCGCCCCTTTTTATAAGCCTTATAGATAGGACCTTTACCCATTATTAAACCGCCGGTTGGGAAATCAGGCCCCTTAATAACCTCCATCAATTCAGCTAACTCAATATCTGGGTTATCTATAACCCTAATAATCGCTTCGATCACTTCTGTTAAATTATGGGGTGGAACACTTGTAGACATACCAACCGCAATTCCAGAACTACCATTTGCTAATAGATTGGGAAAACGAGAGGGCAGTACTTCTGGTTCTTTTAGACTATCATCAAAATTGGGTTTAAAATTAACAGTGTTTTTATTCAAATCTCTTAATAATTCTGTAGATATTTTACCCATTCTTGCTTCTGTATAACGCATGGCTGCAGCAGAATCTCCATCCACTGAGCCAAAATTACCATGTCCATCAACTAATGGATATCTGTAAGAAAAGTTCTGGGCCATCCTCACCATCGTATCATAGACAGCTGTGTCTCCATGAGGATGGTATTTCCCCAATACTTCACCCACAATCCTTGCAGATTTTTTATGTGATTTGTTAGCAGTAATACCTAAGTCATGCAGGGCATATAATATACGCCTGTGCACCGGTTTGAGACCATCTCTGACATCCGGCAAGGCTCTACTAACAATAACGCTCATTGCGTAATCTAAAAATGCATCTTTCATTTGATCATCTATATCTACCTGTACTACGTTCTTGCTTTTAAATTTATCAACCATTTTTTAAACCTCCTTCATCTTAAATTTATATATCAAGGTTTTGTACTTCGTGGGCATGTTTTTGTATAAATTCTCTGCGGGGTTTGACTTTATCACCCATTAATGTAGTGAATGTTTGATCTGCCATGATAGCATCTTCAATCTGAACCTGTAATATAATCCTGTTTTCTGGATTCATGGTAGTATTCCACAGTTGGTCTGGATTCATTTCTCCTAAACCCTTATATCTCTGTAAAGAAAAATTTTCATTACTATGTTCATCTGCATATTTTCTTAATGCCCTATCATTATATAAATATTTTTCTGCTCTGCCGCGTTTAACTTTATATAAAGGAGGTTGGGCAATATATATCATGCCTTTTTCCAATAAAGGACTCATATATCTATAAAAGAAGGTCAATAGTAATGTCCGAATATGAGCACCATCTACATCAGCATCAGTCATGATGATAACTTTTCCATATCTCTTTTTGTCTATATCAAAATTCTCTCCAATACTAGTACCAATAGCAGTAATTAAAGTTCTTATTTCATTGTTGTTCAATATTTTATTCAATCTTGATTTTTCTACATTAAGGATTTTACCTCTAAGAGGCAAAATTGCCTGGAACTCTCTATCTCTACCCTGTTTAGCCGATCCTCCTGCAGAATCTCCCTCAACTATATATAACTCTGTATTTTCTGTATCTCTAGAAGAACAATCAGACAATTTACCGGGTAAAGCGGTCGAAATTAATGCATTTTTTCTTCTCGTTAAATCTCGGGCTTTTTTTGCAGCTTTTCTTGCTTTAGCAGCCTTTATACCTTTTTCTACAATTATTTTTGCAATAGATGGGTTTTCTTCCATGAAAGTCTTTAAATTTTGGGAAATTGAGGAATCAACAAAACCCCTTATATTACTATTTCCTAACTTTGTTTTAGTTTGACCTTCAAATTGTGGTTCCTCCAATTTGATATTTATAATAGCAGTAATTCCCTCTCTGACATCTTCGCCTGTTAAATTATCATCCTTTTCTTCTAGCAAGCCCTTGCTCCTGGCATACCCATTAACCGTTCTCGTTAAAGCACTCTTAAAACCACTTAAATGGGTACCCCCTTCTCTCGTATTTATATTATTGGCAAATGTAAAAATTCTTTCTTTAAAACCACTGTGGTATTGAAAAGATATTTCTACTTCTTCTTTTTCTCCTTCTTCTTCTATATAGATCGGTTCAGAAAATAAGGTCTTTTTATTTTTATTTAAATATTTTACAAATTGAACAATACCACCTTCATAATGGAATTCATTTTCTTTTATATTTTCTTGGTCCCTCTTATCAATAACTTTTATTAAAATACCCTTATTTAAAAAAGCCATTTCCTTGAATCTTTGAATTAATTTATCATATCTAAAATCTATTTCTTCAAAAATTTCAGGATCAGGTTTAAATGTAATTTTTGTGCCTGTCTCTCTACCTTCTTCACAATGACCAATCTTCTTAAGTTCATATACAGGAACACCTCTTCGGTATTTCTGTTTATATATATTATTATCCTTCCATTTAACTTCAACCGTCATCCACTCAGAAAGGGCATTAACTACAGATACCCCCACACCATGCAGCCCACCTGAAACTTTATACCCTTTATTATCAAATTTACCACCAGCATGAAGAGTGGTCATTACTACTTCTAAAGCAGGCTTATTTACCTTCGGATGTTGTTCAATAGGTATTCCCCTGCCATTATCAACAACTGTGACAATATTTTCCTCTTCTATTGTAATAGTAATTTTATCACAGTAACCAGCCATAGCTTCATCAATACTATTGTCAACAACCTCATATGCTAAATGTAATAAACCGTCCAAACTGGTAGAACCAATATACATACCAGGTCTTTTTCTGACCGCTTCCAGGCCTTCTAATACCTGAATATTTTCAGCCTCATAATTTTCATTTTCATTTTTCAAATCTGCCATCATCATCCCCCAATTCTACTAAATAATCTCTGACATCCTCTTTTTTAAAGTCTTTGAAGATATTATTGATAAGTATATTTTTTCCCCTGTTAAAATAAATGATCTTATCTCTTTACCTTCTTCAAAATAATTTATAATAAAACCTTCTTCACGGATTATCTCAAAAAATTCTTTTGTTATATCCGAATCCTGACTGGATTCTATATCACCTATAAAAACTACATCTGTTTTTTTTATCATATTTCCTCTACCGATGTGTAAAAACAATTTATCCACCTTCTTTTTCTTCTTTTCTTCTTTTTCTTTTTTTTTAACAACAAGCTTTTGTTATAATACCGTCTTTTACCTTAAATAAACAACTATTACTGCTGTTTTTCTTTTTTAACAACTTAGTTATATCTTCTGTATCAGTAGTTGTGATTAAAGTCTGAATTTTATCATCAATTATTGAAAGAAGGGTGTTTCTTCTTTTTTTATCTAATTCAGAAAATACATCATCTAAAAGAAGGACTGGATATTCTCCACTTTCAGATTTCATAAGTTCTAATTCCGCTAATTTTAAGCCAAGAGCAACGGTCCTCTGCTGACCCTGGGATCCAAATTTTCTGACATTCATCCCATTAATTTTTAATTTTAAATCATCACGGTGTGGACCGGATAAGGTATATCCCCTCTCTAATTCTTCTTTTTGCTTTTCTTTCAATTTCCTTAAAAATATATTTTTGATTTCTTCTTTTTTATGTTTTTCTTCTATCTTCAAGTTGCAATCATACTCTATGTTTAAATTTTCATTACCAGAAGTCAATTTTCTCTGTGCCAGACGAGCTAGAATCTTCAATTTTTTCAATACTTTTAATCTCTTAAATATTATACTTGCACCTTTATCTGCTAACTTATCATTCCAAACTTCTAATAAATCTAAATCCTTTTTTTCTTTATAATACATCTTCTTTAATAATTTGTTCTTTTGTTTCAAAATATGCTCATATTCTTTCATTAAATGATAATAATAGGAGTTGACCTGAGAAATTTCCAAGTCTAAAAACTTCCTTCTGTTACTTGGTCCTCCTTTTATAATTTTTAAATCCTCTGGGGAAAAAAGTATTACATTAAGATTTCCTATTAAATCAGACATCTTCTCCAGAGGGTTATTATTTATTTTTATCAATTTATTTCTATTTTCAATCCTATATGATATTTTAAGATCAAAATTAGTTTTTATGATTTTTAACTGGACTAAAGCTCTATCTTTATTCCACTGGATAAGTTCACTATCTTTATTTGTTCGATGGGACTCTGTTGTTGCCATTAGATAAACAGCTTCTAATAAATTTGTTTTACCTTGACCATTATTACCTATAAAAAAATTTAAATTTGAATTTAAATTTAAGTATGTATTATCAATATTTCTATAATTTTTTAGAACAATTTTTTCAATATACATTTTATTATCCGCTCACTTTTAAAGTCTCCTCAAATCCCATTACATTGACTATATCTCCAGATTTTAGTTTTTTTCCTCTTCTCTTTTCTATTTTGTTGTTTACTCTAACTTTACCGGTTTGAATTGTTTCTTTTGCTTGACCACCTGTAGAAACAACATTGGCCCATTTTAAAAATTGATCAAGCTTTATTGTCTGACTATTTATCTTTACTTTCTCCATTTTTATATTTTACTCTCCTTTATTCATTTATTCATTTTCTTGATTACCAGGTCTAATAGGCATTATCAAGTATATATAATCTTCATTTTCTTTTTTTCTAATTACAAATGGATTTAATGCTCCAATGAGATCCAAATAAATTTCCCCCTCCAATACATTAAGAACATCGAGTAAATATGAAGCATCTATACTTATTTTATGATTTTCTCCTTCTAGTTGAATTGGAACTTCTTCATGTGCACTACCGATATCTGATGATTCTGATTCAATCACTAATTTATTATCCATACTCTTTAAATTCACTATATTAGAATCATTTCTGGCAATTAAAGAAGCTCTTTTTACAGCTGACTGTAAATAATCTTTTTTTACGATGATTCTACTTTTTCTTTTATCAGGAATAACTTGTTCATAATTAGGAAAATCACCTTCAATCAATCTTGATACTACCATAATATCATTAAAATTGAAACTAATGTAATTATCATTGACTTTTATTTTTACAGTACCTTCTTCTGGTAACAAATTACTTAACTCTTTAACGGTAATACCTGGAATAATAACATCTAGCTTTTCTTCTATATTATTCTCATTATCAACTTTAGTATAAGCAAGTCTGTATTTATTTGTAGCCACCATCCTAGTTTTTTCATTTTCTATTACCATAAGAATTCCCGTTAATACTGGTTGAGATTGGTCGCTTGAGATTGAAAATTTTACTTCATCGATAATTCTTTTGAGTTTTCCTGCCGGCATTTCTAATTCAATCGGTATACTCACATCAGGTAATTCAGGATATTCTTCTGGATTAAAACCATTTATAAAGAAGTCTGAGTTCTCACAATTGACTTCTGCTCGGTATTTTTCTAAATCTGCTGTAAATTCAATTTTTTCGTCAGATAATTCTCTAACAATATTTTTTAGTTGTACTGCAGGCAATACAATTTCTCCTTCTTTTTTTATCTCGGCTGGAATCCAGTTTTCAATTCCAATCTCTAAATTAGTACCCATCAGATGAATACCTTTTTCTTTGTTTGCTTCAAGCTTTAATCCCTTCAATATAGGCATTGTATTACTTGAGGCACAGGCATTAACTATAACATTAAGGCTCTGATAAAGATCTTTCTTGTCAATTTTGAAGTTCATCAGCTAACCTCCTTTTTTAGATAGTTGTTAACAAAAAATATAGAGTTTTATTTATTTATTTATTTATTTAAACTAGTAGTAATAGTAGTAGGGAGTGTGGATTTGTGAATAAGTACGTTGAAAGCCGTTATTTATTACTTAAGGTATGTAGATAAGTTGTACATAAAGCTTGAATAGTTATAAACATATTAACATATTAAATTTATTAACAATTGTTCCACAAAATATTAACTAATTTATTAACAATTTTTTAAGCATTATTTATTCTTGCTATTATTTTGTTGGTTACTTTGGCGAATTCCTGATCTTCCTCTATCCTCTTTTCTATTTTATTATAAGCATGGATTACTGTAGTATGATCCCTGCCCCCAAACTCTTCACCGATATGAGGGAGCGATAAATCGGTAAGCTCTCTGGATAAATACATTGCAATTTGTCTGGGGAAAGCAATTTTTTGTGTTCTTTTTTTGGAGGTCATATCTTCTTTTTTTAAATTATAATAATCCACGATGATATTTTTAATCAAATCAATATTTATTTCTTTTGGTTCCTCATTTTCTATAATGAGGTCCTGGAGGGCTTTCTCTGCCAAGTCAATATCTATTTCCTTATCTACTAGAGAAGAATATGCGATTACCTTAATAAGAGCACCTTCTAATTCCCTAATATTAGATTGAATATTATCAGCTATGTAAATAACAACTTCGTTGGGAATTTTTAAATTCTCCAAATCTGCTTTTTTTCTAAGTATCGCTATCCGCGTTTCCAAATCTGGTTTTTGAATATCTGTTATTAAACCCCATTCAAAACGCGATCTTAATCGCTCTTCTAAAGTTGGAATTTCTTTTGGGGGTCTATCACTTGAAATAATTAGCTGCCTGTTAGATTCATGTAAAGAATTAAAAGTATGAAAAAACTCTTCTTGAGTTCTTTCCTTATTAGCTAAAAACTGGATATCATCTACCAGTAAAATATCTATGTTCCTATATTTATTTCTAAAAGATGATGTTCTATCATCTTTGATGGCATTTATTAATTCATTTGTAAATGTTTCAGAAGAAACATATACTACTTTATTGTCAGGATTATGTTTTAATATATAATGGGCAATAGCCTGCATTAAATGTGTTTTACCCAGTCCAACATCTCCATATAAAAAAAGTGGATTATATGCTTTTGCAGGTGCTTCTGCAACAGCCAGAGCCGCCGCATGAGCAAATCTATTTCCATTCCCTACTACAAATGAATCAAAAGAATATTTAGGATTTAAATTTTTATTTATATTATATTCTTTCTTTTTTTCTTTTTCTAATTTCTTTTCAGGGTTTTCTTTTTCATATTGTTTAGTGTTTTTTCCTTCTTTTTTTTCTTTGTCCTTTAGATCCTCTTCGGTATAAAATCTACATTTTAAGTTTGTATCGGTTAAATTTTGGATAACATTTGTGATTAATTGGTTATATCTGGTTTCTATCCAGTCCTTTATAAAATCATTGGGAACTTTGATTAGTAAAATATTATCTTGCATATCAACTGGTTTTGTATTTGAAAACCACGTTTTAAAACTGGGATTACTCAATTTATCTTTTATTTCATTTAGAGTTTGGTTCCAAATATGTTCCATTTCTTCTTGAGAAATTGCCATTTACATACCTCCTGTGTCAATCAAGCAAATAATGTATAATCACAATAGTTATCCCCAAAAACATCTGATAAAGGGTAGTTATTAACAGTTTTGTGGATAAGTTGCCCTCTTATCCACAGGTTTAAGTTCTTTGTGATTAGCTAAATAAAAGTAAACATAACTATTTTTGAAAAAAATCTGTTTAAAACCACAATAAGATTTCCACAAAAAATAATAAAAAGAACAATAATTTCAATAATTGTCAACATTATGTTAATAGATGTGGATAATAATGTGGATAATCAAGTTAATTGTGGATAGAACAGCAATTAGATGTTGATAAATTAATTAACAGTGGTTATAATTCTTGTAAAATTATTTAATTGAAGTTATAATAGTAATTACAGAAATAGCTCAGATAATTACTTATTGTCAATCATTATTATTTTAACAGATTATTAACAATTATTCAACAAGAATTGGCGGCTTGAAAGTTGTGGATAAAGAGAATAAGCAATTCCTAATTTTAAAAACATCTCAGGTCTCTTTTATTAGGGGGCTGTTACAAAAATTCTTGACTCTAGTAGTTAAATAACATATAATTTAAACCGTATGAGAGTTGATATTATATTTTTTTCTTAAACTTATTCTTAGGAGGAAAGTATTTGGAAACCCTCAAGAAAAAAAAGGATTTTGATAAGGTATTTAATGATGGAGACTCTAGAGCTTCAAGATATTTTGTTTTATATTGGAAGCCCAATACCAGGGAGCAGAACCGCTATGGTTTTTCGATCAATAAAAGAGTAGGGAAAGCAGTAGTTAGAAATAAATTAAGAAGGCGATTGAAGGAAATAATTAGAAACAGGCTAAATACAGGACATTTGGGGTTTTATGATATTGTTATTATAGCCCGTAAACCTGTAATTAGTTTGGACTTTCATGAAATCCAGGACGAGCTGCATAGATTATTTAAAAGAACGGGATTAATTGAGAAATAAAGGAAGTGTATTAAAATGAACAGGATAATTTTATGGATTATTAGATTGTATCAGAAGACAATTTCTCCCTGGACGCCACGGACCTGTAGGTTTTATCCAACCTGTTCTGTATATTCTTATCAAGCAGTAAAAAAATACGGTGTACTAAAAGGTGGATTAAAAAGTGTTAAAAGGATTGCAAGATGTCACCCCTTTAATCCAGGTGGCTATGATCCACTTAAATAATAATTAGGAGGAAAGAATTATGTTTGGATGGTTAATAAATGGAATAGTTGAGGCCTTACAATTTTTAAATGGAATAGTACATAATTATGGTGTTACTATTATCCTATTTACATTGATAATAAAGCTATTATTATATCCCTTAACTGCAAAACAAACTAAGTCTATGAAGGCTATGCAAGATTTGCAGCCCGAGATGGATAAAATCAAGAAGAAAAATAAAGATAATAAAGAAAAACAACAGGAAGAAATGATGGAATTATATAAAAATAATAATGTAAATCCAGCAGCAGGTTGTCTGCCTATGATACTACAGCTAGCGATACTTATTCCTCTATACAGAGCAATTTTAAGTTTAAGTGATATACTAACAGAAGAGTCCTTTTTATGGATAGGTACTTTAACCAGTGGATCTTTAGCGGAGCCTGATGTTGCTATTGTTTTAGTAAATGCTGTAGCCATGATTGGTCAAACTTATGTAACTCAAAAGATGCAATCTGGCGGTAATTCTAAAAATAATATGATCATGTGGATTATGCCCGCTTTTATTATCTTCATTGGTTTTCAGCTACCCTCGGGTATCTTATTATATTGGTTTACTTCTACAGTCTTCACAGCAATACAGCAATATGTAATATCTCAAGAACCTTTAAATAAGGAGGTTGCTGAATAATAATGAAGAAAAAGTTATATAAAGCCAAATCAGTCAACGAAGCAATCAAAAAAGGGCTCAAAGATATGGATATAGATCGAAATCAGGCTGAAATAAATATTATTGAACAGGGCAATAAAGGTTTTTTAGGACTTATCGGCAAAAAAAAGGCAGAAATAGAAATTATAGTTGAAGATGATCCTGTCACAAAGGGTAAAGATTTCTTAGAAAACTTATTTAGTAAAACCAATATAGATGTTGATATAGAAGTAAAAGAAGCTGAGACCAATCAGGAACAGGTTGTTTATGATCTGCATTCACCTGATTTGGGTATTGTAATAGGGCGCCGGGGTGAAACCCTTGATGCCCTACAGTATTTAACATCTTTGGTTGTTAATAAGAATACAGAGCAGTATTATCGAATTATTATAGATGCTGAAGGATATAGAGATAGACGGGAAAAAACCCTGGAAAGATTGGCTCATAAACTAGCTCAGAAAGCCGTTAAAAAGGGCAGAAAAGTTGTTTTAGAACCGATGCCGCCACATGAACGCAGAATAATTCATATCACCTTAAAAAAAGATTCCAGAGTAAAATCATATAGTGAAGGTGAAGAACCATTTAGGAAGGTTATGATTGAAACAATAGATTAAATTACTTAATTAGTTATAACAGTACTGATAATGACTATTATATTAAATTTCCCCAGTAGGTGGTCCTGCTGGGTTTAATATTTTAAAGGGGGTTAAAAAAATGAACAATTTAAAAGAGGATACTATTGCTGCAATAGCAACTCCCTTTGGTACTTCTGGTACAGGGAAAGTTCGCATTAGTGGGCCACAAGCTATTGATATTTCATCAAAAGTGTTTGAAGCATCTTCGTGTATTGATCTTAAAGATGCAGATTCTCATACTGCTCATCATGGTTATATAATTGATAATAAAAGCGGAGAAACTCTTGATGAAGTATTAGCTATAGTTATGATTAGTCCCCGTTCATTTACAGGGGAAAATGTGGTTGAATTCGATTGTCACGGGGGCATGGTGCCTTTAGAATCTGTTTTAGAAGTGGTATTAAAACAGGGAGCAAGAATGGCGGAACCGGGTGAATTTTCACGCCGAGCTTTTATGAATAATAAATTAGATATGGCTCAGGCGGAGGCAATTATTGATATAATAAATTCGAAAACTGAAAAAAGCCTAACTATAGCTGTAGAACAGTTAAAAGGTGGATTATCACAAAAGGTCAATGAAATCAAAGAGAAAGTAGTTACACTTCTCGCTCATTTAGAGGCCTCGATTGATTTTCCGGAAGATGAAATAAAGGGTTTTTCCTTTAATCAATTAAAAGAACGGATAGATAGCATTGAAAAACCTATTAAAAGACTTATTAAAACGGCCAAACAGGGGAAATTATATCAGGAAGGTATTAAAACAGTGATAGTTGGAAAGCCAAATGTCGGCAAGTCAAGTTTATTAAACTATTTGTTGCAGGAAAACAGGGCTATAGTTACTGATATACCTGGTACAACGCGTGATGTTATTGAAGAGTATATTAATTTAAATGGTATTCCCCTTAAGATTATCGACACGGCTGGTGTGCGTGAATCAGAAAATCTTGTTGAGCAAATAGGTGTTAAAAAAACAAGGGATTCTCTCAAAAAAGCAGATCTAGTTCTGATGATGCTTGATGTCAGCCAGGGTTTGACCGAAGAAGATATTAAAGTATATGAATTAATAAAAAAACAGCCAACTATTGTAGTGGTTAATAAGACAGATTTAGAAAAACAAATTAACTTAGATAGAACAGAAAAGAAATTTAAGGAACACCCGCTTCTCTATATATCGGTAAAAGAAGAAGAAGGTCTAGAAGAATTAAAAAATACTATTTTAGAAGAAATTTTACATGATAATATAAATGTAGAAAATGATATTATGGTTACTAAGGTTAGACACCGGGAGGCTTTAAATAATGCCCATGATTCAATAAAAAAAGTAAAAAAATCCTTCAACAATGGTGTGCCAGTAGATTTTTTAACCATTGACTTAAAAGATGTATTATTCTACCTGGGTACTATAACCGGTGAAACTGTGACAGATGATATTATTGATCAAATATTTAGTGATTTTTGTTTAGGTAAATAATGAGGAGTGTTGTAAAAAAATGGCAAAAGATTATAATTATAATAAAGTGTTTAAAAAAAAATATGATATCATAGTTATTGGAGCCGGGCATGCAGGTTGTGAGGCCTCTCTAGCACCAGCCCGAATGGGCTTTGATGTACTTACTATGACAGTCAACCTTGACCATGTGGCTTTTATGCCCTGTAATCCATCCCTGGGTGGCCCTGGTAAAGGGCATATAGTAAGAGAGATAGATGCTCTGGGTGGTGAGATGGCTATTAATATGGATGAAACTATGATTCAAATAAGGATGTTGAACACGACAAAAGGGCCGGCAGTACATGGTTTAAGGGGGCAGGCAGACAAAAAAAAGTACCACCAGAGGATGAAACAGATTTTAGAAGAAAAGAAAAATGTGGATTTAAAACAGGAAATAGCAGAAGAGCTGGTTGTCAAGGATGGTAAAATCAAGGGAGTTATTACCAAAACTGGTATATTATTCAAAGCTAAAAAAGTGGTAATTACTACCGGCACCTTTCTTCAAGGTAAAGTCATTATTGGGGAAGCAACCTTTAATGCTGGTCCCAACCAGCAATATCCAGCTAATGAGTTATCAAAATCACTGGTAAATATTGGATTAAATTTACGTAGATTTAAAACAGGGACCCCTCCCAGAATCAATAGACGTAGTATTGATTTTTCTAAGATGCATGAACAAAAGGGTGAACAAGGTTTAACTTTTTCTTTTGATTCACCCCCTTTTGAACGTGAACAGGTTTCCTGTTATTTAACCTATACAAATTCAAAAACACATAAAATAATTCAAGAAAATAAGATGCGGACTCCTCTATTCAGTGGCATCATAGATGGTGTAGGTCCTAGATATTGTCCTTCTATTGAAGATAAAGTAGTAAGATTTCCCGATAAAGAAAGGCATCAAATATTTTTGGAACCGGAGGGAGAATTAACCGGGGAATATTATGTATCAGGCCTATCAACAAGTTTACCTGAAGATATACAGTATGAGATCTTAAATACAATGCCTGGTTTAAAGAAGGCTGAAATCATGAGAGCAGGATATGCTATTGAATATGACTGTCTTGACCCAAATGATTTAGAACTGAGTCTCCAGACAAAAAAAATAAACGGGCTCTATTCGGCCGGACAGATTAATGGGACTTCTGGATATGAGGAAGCAGCTGGACAGGGCCTTATAGCAGGTATTAATGCCGCTTTATCATTACAGAATAAGGATCCGTTAATTTTAGATAGATCTCAAGCATATATTGGTGTTCTAATTGATGAACTTGTAACTAAAGGTACGGATGAACCATACAGAATGATGACTTCCAGGGCAGAATATAGATTGATCTTAAGACAGGATAATGCTGATTTGAGGTTGAAAGGCATCGGATATAAGTTGGGATTGATCTCTGAGGATAGATATCAAAAATTTTTAGAGAAAAAGAAAGATATTGAGAGGACTTTAGAGTTTCTCAGAAATTATCAGGTTACCCCAACACCAGAAAACAAAAAACGGTTAAAAAAACTGGGGAGCGGAGCACTTAAAAAACCTGTTGTCCTTGCCAAACTATTAAAAAGGCCGGAATTAGAATATGAAGATTTAAAATATTTTGCATCAGAGTTGCCAGATGTAGATCAAGAGATTAAGGAGCAGGTTAGTATTCAGACCAAGTATCAAGGTTATATAGATCGCCAAACGTCCCAAATAGAACAATTCAAGAAAATGGAAGACAGGATTATACCGCAAAGTATCAATTACAGTAATTTAGAGAATCTAAGATTAGAGGCTAGAGAAAAGTTAAAAAAAATAAAGCCACGTTCATTAGGACAGGCTTCCAGAATATCAGGGGTCTCTCCTGCTGATATTTCGGTATTAATGATATATATAGAGCAACAAGAAAGAGAGAAAGATGATGAATCCTAAGGAGCTAAAGCAATTTATTAATGATGGATTTAGTAAACTAAATATCAATTTGCGGCAGAAACAGATAGAAAATTTTTATAATTACCTCAAATTTTTGATTGCTGAAAACAAGAAATATAATTTAACTTCTATTATTGATCCGAAGAAGATTATCACACTTCATTTTTTTGATTCAGCCGGATTATTTTTAAATAATGATATTAAAGGCAAGGTTATTGATATTGGTACCGGGGCCGGCTTCCCCGGTTTTGTTTTGAAAATAGTTAGGCCGAATATTGCGATAACCTTAGTAGAATCAAACTTAAAAAAGGTGAATTTTTTGAAAATGCTACAAATAGAGCTAGATTTATATGATAATATTAAAGTAATACACAAACGGGCTGAAAGTCTTGGGCATGATAAAGATTATAGGGAAAGATATGATTTTGTTTGTTCCAGGGCGGTTGCACCTTTAAATGTCTTGTTAGAATATACAGCTCCTCTTTGCAAAAAGGCAGGATTAATATTATTATATAAGGGTCCTGCTTATAAAAAAGAACTTAATGGAGCCCAAAAAGCGATTAATTTATTAAATCTTAGATTAAAAAATATATATAAAATTGATATCCCTTTTTTAGAAAAAGAAAGAGAGATTTTGACTTTTGAAAGGCAGGGTTTATTAGCAGATAAATATCCCAGGCGGCCAGGAATTCCCAAAAAAAGGCCTCTCTAGGCAGGAAAGTCATTGATTATAAAGAATATTTTAATAAGAAATATAAATATAGAAGATAAGAAAAGTTGTTGTTAGTAATTATAAGAATCGTAATAGGTTCAAACTGATAAGGGGGTGTTTACTTGGCTAAAAAAATTGCAATTGTAAATCAGAAAGGCGGTGTAGGCAAAAGCACTACAGCGATTAATTTAGGAGCCGGGATATCAGATTTAGAAAAAAAAGTTCTATTAGTTGATGTTGATCCACAGGGTAATGCAACAAGTGGTGTAGGATTGGAAAAAAGCGAGTTAAAGCACAGCATATATGATGCGTTGATTAATGATAAACCGCTTATTGATATTATACAACCAACCGGACACAACAACTTCTTTATTTTGCCGGCAAACATTGATCTGGCCGGGGCTGAGATAGAACTAGTTTCTCTTATGTCGAGAGAAAGCAGATTAAAAAAGAGGATTAAAGAAGTTGATTCAGATTATGATTATATATTTTTTGACTGCCCCCCTTCTCTTGGTTTGTTAACCTTGAATGCTTTAACTGCAGCTGATCAATTAGTTGTGCCTATTCAGTGTGAATAC
>Ga0209924_1000128_pt1 | contig 34065 bp, 33 predicted proteins | sample SalPonR1_C_D1_MG_FD_185700 | JGI IMG/M metagenome (GOLD analysis project Ga0209924, IMG submission 185700) | Salt pond soil microbial communities from South San Francisco under conditions of wetland restoration - Salt Pond MetaG R1_C_D1_MG... ...
ACCTCGTTCGCCTCGCGAAAGAGATCGGTGACAAAGGCAAGGATATGTGGCGCGTTGTCGGCGCGCAGCAGCTGCCAGGCCGAGTTCTCTGACCAGAGGCGGCGGAATCGTGCCTGATGTTCAATGAAGGACATAGCTGTGGGTTCTTTGCGATCACCGGGAGCTGGGTTTGATTGTGCCACAACCGACATCGACAGGTGCAGTACTGCACAGCCCGACACAGACGGACGCCGTCTGCTGTCACGTCTCGGTAGGGGCGGATGCGCGGCTGAATCTGATGTAACGCTAAGCTTGGGAGGGGGGGCTTCCGCACACTAAGTGGGGGTTCGCCGGTCTTGGACGCCGAAACCGCAGGTGAACTGGCTCGCAAACTCTACTGGTTTCAGCATGAGGATGGTATGTGGATTCTGCATGCGAAGCTGCCGCCAGCGGCGTTGACGGTCAAACGGTTTCCGCCCGGCCCGCTCCGCGCACCAGGCGCTGGAGGCGGCCTGGCGAGGAACCATGGGGCATCCGAACGGCTGGCTGATTAAGCTGGATATCGAGGGCTTCTTCGATCATGTGGACCATCAAATTCTGCAGACGCTGGTGGCTCGTCGGGTAGGAGATGGTGTCGTCCATCGCATTATCGGCAAATGGCTCAATGCGGGTGTCACGGACGATGGCCAGCTGAGCTAACCGGCGCGGGGAACACCCCAGGGCGAGGAGGTATCGCCACTACTGGCGAATATCTACCTGCATGAGGTGCTTGATCAGTGGTTTGAAGCAGACGTTCTACCGCGTCTGAAAAGCCACGGGTTCGTTGTCCGCTACGCGGACGACGGTGCTGGGATTTGCCCGGGAGGACGATGCCCGGCGCGTATACGCGGTGCTGGAGAAACGCTTTGCGAAGTTCGGTCTTAAACTGCGTCCGGAAAAGACACGGCTCATCAAGTTCTCGCGGCCAAGGGGGTTGGGTCAACCACACGGTGGCTCTGGCACCCGGCGGTCGTTCGACTTCCTGGGCCTTGCCCACTACCGCCAGCGATGAGAGGAATTTAGCTGCAGATACCAGATGATCCACCGCAGGAGGCGCCGCAGCGGCTGCCGCAGGAAACCGCCTCGAGGTCGGCATCGGAGAGTTCTTCACCGGTGGCATCGACGAAATCAGGCAGCACGACAGTGAGGTCGGCAAAATTGTTATCAACCGCGTTGATCGTGAAATCAGACGGCACGTCCACGCCGGTCTCTTCTTGACTTAACGCAAGGCGAGCCCAGATGTCGGCCCATGCCGCAAAACGTTCTCCAATCAAAATAAATTCGTGTTGGCCGGGGGGCAACGCAAGCGGCTTAAAAATAACAATCCTTAATACCACGGCTCGAGATCCCGGTAAGCGTTGGGTGGATCGCGAGCAACCCTGCCGGCACTGGTTTCACCGCGGTCTCCTTGAGGGGTGCAACCCCGGCGTTAACAGTAAATTACATTGATCGGATCGAATTTTATAAATAATGCACTCACGGAGCTTGACCTCTGAAAATTACAATCAATGGAGAAGACATGTGATCGCTGCGACAGGGAAAAAGCAGAGTCTGGGATATCAGGCGGGTTTCAATCTGGTCGAGATGTCAGTGGTGCTACTCGTTATCGGCCTTATTCTGGGGGCGGTGTCCATCGGCAAGGACGTTCAGCGCAATGCCGAGTACGCGAAAATCAAGCAAAAATTCGTCGATCCCTGGGCTGGCGCCTATAACACGTACTACACGCGCGCCGGCGTGGTGCTTGGCGACAGCCAGACGGCACCTAACTTCATGGTCAATGGCGCCAGCTATGCGGAACGTTCCGGCGGCAATATGACCGGTGAGGCAGTTGCCCCCATCTGTGATTCCGCCAGCAATCCGCAGGGCGTGGGCGGTGATGCAACACCGCTGCCATCGCTCTATGACGAAATGGACCGCCTGGGCGTGCGCATGCCGCCGGGGCGCGCCGAGGGCGCGGAGTCGCGCTACGTGTACCTGGACAGCAATGGCAACCCCCAGGAAATCCAGGTCTGTTTCCAGTGGAACGCACCGGGGACGGCATCCAATTCAGGCAACGTGATGATCATTGCCGGACTGACGCCTGATCTGGCTCGCACGCTCGATCAGATGATTGATGGTAAGCCGGATGCCCAGGAAGGCATGTTCCGCCAGGCCAACGTCGCCAACGGCACGGCCGGCGCGCCGGGCGTGGAGTGGGGGGCCAACAACACCAATGCCTATGGCGCTGAGACGCTGAGTATCAGTCCGGGAACGCAGTCGACGGACCGGCGGGATGAAGACCAGGTGGCCGTCGTGGTGGCTCACTACAAGATGACACAGTAAGGGGCGCCGTGATGAGTACGAACAGCAGCATGGGCGGCAGACGCAGCCCGGGAACCGGATCACAGGGCGGCTACAGTCTGGTGGAGGTTGCCGTTGTTCTCGGGGTGATTGGCATGATCATCGGTGGTGTATCCATCGGTCGGGATGTGTTGCGCCAAGCCGAGTACAACCGCATCGAAACGAAATTCGTGCAGCCCTGGAAGGTTGCTTACGATCTGTATTACCAGCGCACGGGCACGGTGCTGGGAGACAGCCAGATCGCGCCCACCTACATGGTCAATGGTTTCGAGACGGTGCCCGACTTCGTGGACGGCAGCCTCGCAGGCGTGCCATCGAACTACAGCAATACCGGACGCCGGATCTGCGAGGGTCAGGGCTACCCGGCCAATACCGTTGGCCAGGGCGATACCGGGCTGGCGCTGCAGCGTCTGCACGATCTGTTTGATCGCACGGGTATTCGCATGCCCGAAGGCCGTGCCGAGGGCATGGAGGACCGCTACATTTATCAGGATTCCAACGGCAATGTCGCGGAGCTGCAGATCTGCTTCCAGTGGAATCCCGACAAGACCGTCAGCGGTTCGGGCAACGTGATGGTGATTCGCGGCCTGACGCCTGACCTGGCGCGCAAGCTGGACCAGAGTGTCGATGGCAAGGCCGACGCCCTCGAGGGGCGCTTTCGCCAGCAGAATATTACGCTGAACTCCGAGCAGCGCAGCTCGCAGATGCCCGGTCACGAGTATCTGGCGAACAACACCTATTCCCTCAACGGCCGTGATCCGTCGCAACTGCTCGGTCGGGGGACCGGTGAGAATCTCGACGAAGACCGCGTGGTGCTGATTACGGCGCACTGGCAGATGGATCAGTAACCCACATGGACCCCGTGCGCGAGCGTAAATTGCTGGTATGGTTGCTGGCGCTAGTGGCCGTTCCCTTCCTGCCATTGGCGACCTTCTGGGCCGCGCAACAGCCGCAGGTGCAGGCGGGCGGCGTTGTCGCGCCCCAGGGTATGGCGACGCTCGCTCGCGCCACTGCGGACTTGCGCGAGCACAGCGCACGACTGGAGGAAGCGCTGCTGCAGATCGAGGCCCGACGCGCGCAGCTGGAGAGCCGCTATGGCGATTATCCGGAGAGCTGGTCCTATCGCCGGCTGGAGATTCGCGGGCAGCGCATGAGCCGGCAGAGTGCGGACGCCTTGCTGCGGCAGCTTCATACCCGCGACGATGCCTCGGTGCTGGCGGAGAGTATCCAGGTTGCCGTGGCCGGTAGCGGGGCGGGGCTGTTTGCGGCGGACAAAGGCCATGACGCGCCCAACGCCCTCGTGATCACCGTGGAGGCGGATCTGTACGGACGCGCAGGCGATCTCTGATATGACCGCGATGGCATACGTATCGGTGGGTGAGGGTCTGACGGACTGGTGCGATCTGTTTGAGCCGGACGACAAGGCTGGCAGTCGCGTTGGCGGCTTGCTTGCTCCGGTGCGACGAGTGGTCACCGATTGGCGCGGCGAGGCCTTGATCGGCACCGAACTGCTGCTGTCAGACGCTGACGCGGCGCCTGCGGTACTGGAGCGGCTGCTGCGCACGCGGGGTGACACCGACGAGCAGTGTCAGGTGCTGGTGCACCGCAGCGCCGCGCTGCGCGGCAGCACCGAGCTGGTGTACACAGCCGTTCCAGCAACGCGGTGGCGCGACGTCCAGGCGCAGATTGCAGCGATGACGCGAGCCAGCCTGGTGTTCGACTGGGGGCGGGTCCTGGCGCATCTGGCACGGGCGGAGGGACGACATTGCCCCGTTACCCTGGCGCTGCATCCACAGGGTGCTGATATCGCTATCTGCCGCTCCGGTACGCTGGTTCTGCTGCGTCGTATCCCCGCCCTCGATCTCGCCACGTTTCTGGGAAGTAGTCGTACGGCACTGCGCGACACTCTGCTGCCGCTGTTACGGGATGAAGCGGCAGGTGCCGATGCGATTGCCGTGCAGCTCATAGTTCTGCCCGGCCTGGAGGAATCGGTTCTGCAAGAGTTGCTCGCGGAGCTGCCGATCACCATCAGCCGCCTGGTTGTTCCCCCTGGTGTGGTGTTGCCCTCGCGGCTGTCGTCGATGACGTCGCAGGACCTGGCCGAGTGTGTGGCACGCCTGCCGGTGAAGCTGGCGGTGAACCCGCTGCTGGATAAGGCGGAAAGCCTTGCCTGGCGCTGGACGCCCCTCGCCGGTACGGCAACGCTGTGCCTGGCGCTGCTGTGGCTGGCTGTCACCTACGTCAGCGCGGCTGGTGTGGCTGAGGAGCGCGAGGCGTATCAAGAGGCAGCGGCTGCACAGCAGCGCAGCAGCAGCACTGTCGCCGCGCAAGCGAACGCCCTGCTGGCGCGGAGCGAGGCGCAGCAGGCACTGGCGGTCTGGGCGCAGCAGCGCGACCGCGCCCGGATCACCCCCGACATGACGGCCGTGCTTGCCGCCATTCGCGACGCGAGGCCTGACGCGCTTCAGGTCGAGAGTGTCGGGCTGGTGGCAGACGAGAGCGGACACCTGATTACGCTTGTGGCGCGGATCGACGGTGTCAGCGACACGCTGGCGGTAGAGGAGCGCTTCGCGTCGGCCCTGCGCTCGAGGCGCTTCAGCCTGCGCAAGCGTGATGTCTTTCTCGAAGACAGTACCCAGAAAGTCCGATTACACCTGCAGAGGTTGCTATGAAAATGTACCCGGGTCTGCTGCTCGCCACTGCGACAGCTCTGTCACTGGCGGCAGCCTTCAGCATTGCCAACGATCTGGTGGAAAGCCGGGTCCCGGATGATAGCCAGCGCGCCAGTGAAGTGGCATCGCTGCGTGATCGGCTGGCCGGTGAGCTGCGCGAGCAGGAGTCGCTCCTGGAGACCCTGGAGCGCGTGCTGGAGGTGGATTTCTCAGCGCGCCGTGACGATCTCGCCGCCCTGGTCAGCGTTCTGGCGGGCCCGGATGCACCGCCGCCAGCGCCAACGGCTGCCGTGGCTCCGTCGCAGGCAGCGCCGCCAGCGCCTGGTCGGCCCTGGTATGAACAATACCGGGTATCCATGGTGTACATGGCCGGTGGTGACCAATACGCAGTGGTGAACGGTGAGGTCTACATGGCCGGTGACACGCTCGGTCCCGATACCGTACTGCGTGGCGTGGAGGAGGGGGCTGCGGTTCTGGTGCACAAGGGTGAGGATCGGCGTTTCGCCATCGGCAGCGGCTTAGACGGCTAACGCAGAGAGGGAAGCCGGGTATGACATCATCATTTGCCAGTCCGCTGCGCGTGCTCGCCCTGGTCGCTGTGTTTCTGCTGGGCTGGCTCGTGGTCTATGTCCTGCAGGGCTGGTTCAGCGACGCCGAGCCCCCTGCCATTTCGCGCACGTCACAAGAATCTGATAGCGGCAGCGCGGCCATGGCGCCGGCGTCGCGACCTGTCCGTGGCGAGCGTGGCACTGCGGACGACAGTGACACGCTCGCGCGACTGACCGAAAAACAGGCGGCGATGGCGGAAGAGGTGGCGCGCCTGCGCAGCGATATGTCCGGACAGCTCAGCCCGCCGGTGCCGGCCAGTGCCGCGGCACCCGGTGCCAGCACGCCGGAACGCCAGGAAAGCGCTGCGGATGCGGACGGGGCGGCTGCGCGGCGGGCCGCGATCCAGCGTCTGCAGGCGGTGGCTCTGGAGCGGCTCGGGCGGCTTGAGCCTGGCGATACCGAGGCGATGATCGCCGCCATGGAAGATTTTGTCCTCGGGATGCGCGACGCGGGCGCCCCGGACATCATCGATCTCGACAACTTCCGCGACACCTTGCGCCATCTCGACGAGCTGCAGCGGGTGGGCAGGCAGCTGCAGAAGGAAACAAGCAAGGGCCGCAACGCCGATGCGGCTGTCACGCAGGCGCTGAATCGCCGGCTGCAGGCGCTGTCCGCCAGAACATTGCCTTCTTTTATCGATCAGGAGGACATACGTCGCCTGCTGGAGAGCGGCTGATGTTCCGCTCTGGCCAGCGCACTGACAGACGGCAGCGAGGACTCACGCTGCTGGAGATGGGACTGTCGCTGTTTACCGCGGGTGTGATCCTGTCGGCGGTGATGGTGGCCACGGGCAGCTCCGGCTCGCGCACTGCGAGTGCCGAAGCTGCGTATTTCGACGCTATCGTCGATGCACTGCTGGTGTTTGCGAGACGCAACCACCGTCTGCCGTGCCCGGACGTCAACGGCGATGGCGAGGAGGATATCGAGTGCCCGCCCCTCGTGCGAGCTGGGGGAGTGCCCTACACGACCCTTGGCATCGAGCTGGCGGTGCCCGTGGGTGAGGGTGTCGACGTGAAGTATGTCTACGGTGTCTATCGGGGTGGCGGCGATGTGACGCGGGATCTGACACGCCGGGCAGAGCGGTCGCAGCCGCAGCCGCATCCGGCGGGGACTGCGCGCTTCGAGGACGGGGATGACTTCCGGCAGGCGTTGATCAATGCCTTCCGGGCACCGTTAACCCAGGCCGATGCATTGGTGGTCAGTCGGCAGGCCACGGTGCCGCTGCAATGCAACAGCCAGGCGGTGAACAACGTCGCCTTTGTCGTGGCCTTCGCCGGAGTGGAAGACCGCAACGGCAGTGGCTCACTGTTTGATGGGCCGCACTTGCAGATCGGGGGGTGGTCGCCGCAGACGCGATGGTCGTCCGTGACCGCCAACACCTGCTACGCCTCGCCCGTGAGAGAGCCATCACAGGCATACGACGATCAGATACGCGCGATGGCGTTTTTACAACTTTTGGGTTTTTTGTCAGAAAAGGGATAACACATGAAGTCAATCAGGGGGAATGACCCCGAGGCAGAAACATCGGCCGCAATACTGCATCCAGGCCGCTTTGCGATCGCGGTCTCCCTGGCGATGGGCCTCAGCGCCTGCGCCACCATGTACGATGGCCCATCCCTGCTCGATGAAACCAAGGTCAAGGCGGTAGATACCCGGTCCCGGGAGTTGATGACCGGACGTCTCATCGCCGAGTCGAAGGCGATCAACGAGACCCAGGAGGAGCTGCGCAAGGGACTGGAGCAACGTAAGCCGGTGGCGGTGGCGGCACCGGCGCCAACCTTCAATCCTCTCGATGCCATCAACGTGTCACTCAACGTCGACCGCGCCGATGTGCGCCAGGTCTTCCGTGCCGTGGCGGATCAGGCGAAGCTCAACCTGGTGCTTCCCAGCAGTCTCAGCAGCGATCCGCAGACGATCTCTCTTGCGCTCAAGGACCTGCCCGCGAGTCGCGTCCTCGACCACATTCTCTCGGTTCTCGATTACTCGGGCAGCATTGATGACGGCCTGCTGGTGATCAGCGAATACGAGGAACGCGTGTTTGATCTCGACTTCCTGCAGACTTCCATCACCGCACAGTTTGATGCCGGTGGCGATGTATTTGGCGCCAACCAGGCCATTGGCGGAGCACAGAACGGGGGCGATGCGGCACACACCGGCATACGCAACGGTTTCAACGTGCAGGGCCGCAATACCAACGACATGGACCCCTTCGAGCAGATTGAGGGCCTGTTGAACACGGTGCTCTACGGCGACAAGTGGAGTAATGACGATATTGACAGCAGTGGTGATCGTGCCAGTGCGGTACGCGATGATGACGGCGCTCGCTTCATGCTGAATCATTCCACGGGCACGCTGTATGTTCGCGCCCGACCGTCACAGGTAAACACCGTCAGCCGCCTGGTCAACCGCTACAAGGATGTGCTGGGTCGCCAGGTGCTGATTGAGGCGCAAATACTGGATATCGAGCTGAATGATGATTTCCAGTACGGCATAGACTGGGCCAGCCTGCGCAACAAGTCTGCGGTCAGTCTGGGAACCTCGTCGCTGAACCTGGGCACGGTGGAAACCCTGCTGCCCGGAGGCGAGCTGGTGAACCGCGGCCTGACCATTCCGGCACAGAACTTCGGCGGTGCTGGTCGCAACAGTCTGTCGGCGGTGTATGGCAACGAACGCGATTCTGTGGCGGTCAATATGCTGAAGGCCTTCGGGTCGGTGCACGTGTTGTCGAACCCGTCGCTACGGGTAAAGAACACGCAGCCGGCGGTGGTCAGCGTCGGACGCAACGAGCGCTATATCTCTCAGACCACATCCAACGTGTCCAACTCCGGTGGCGGACAGAGCACGGTTTCGGCCAATGTGGTCACGGATAATCTGTTCGACGGCGTCATGCTCGGGGTCATTCCCTACATCACGGAAGACGGTGACATTTCACTCACCATCAATCCGGTACAGACCATGATCCTGCCCGGCAGTACCGACCTGTTCAACGTCGGCACGGAGCAGAGCCCGCAGCGTATTTCACTGCCCAAGGTGGATTTCAAGGGCATTACCACGTCCCTCAGCCTGCGCGATGGTGACATGGTCATCCTGGGCGGATTGATCAGCGAAAACGGCAATGTCGGCAAGTCCGGCGTGCCGGTGCTGGCGGATATTCCGTTCTTCGGTGAGCTGATGGGTGGCTTCAATAACAGCAAGCGTGCCCGGGAGCTGGTGGTTGTACTGCGCGTCATGATGCTATGAGTCTGGTTTTTGATGCGCTCCGCGGTGTATCCGAAGAGCGCGCCGGGAAAGACGCGATCTGCCGCGCGCCGGCAATGCGTAACACGGCCTCGCCACGGCGTTTCCCCTATGCCCTTTTGGGCGTGTTGCTGCCCATGTGCGGACTGCTGTGGCTGGCGGAGGGCCGCACCGGCGAGGCTCAGCTTTCTGCTGCTGCAACGCCGACGCTGGCGGCGCCAGTCGCTGCGCCGGTTGACCAGCCAGTCGCTACGCTGGTTGACCAGCCAGTTACCGTGGCGGAAGTGCCGGCGCGTGCTCCCGTCGCGCTGCAGGAGGCGCCGTCCGGCGAGTCTGTTACGGCGCCTCCCGTGGCGGTCCGTGAGCCCGCTGCGCAGCCGGTTGCCCCTCCGGCAGATTCATCCGTCAGCCCGCCAGAGGCCGAAGCCACACCGCAGCTGAATGTATCCAGCCGCAGGCTGGATGTTGCCGCTGCCTTTCGTGCGCTGCTTGTTGAGGTGCGTGCCGGCGATCTGGCCGCCGCCGAGGCGCGCGCCGAGGCCATCGAGGCCACTGCCGGTGCCGACCACCTTCTGACTCTCAAGGTACGCGGCTACCTGGCCCAGGCCCGGGGCGATCTCGAGCTGGCTGAAGACTTCTATACCCGGGTGCTCACTCGCGTGCCTGGGGATCGCGATGCCCTGGTCAGCCTGGCGACCATCGGTCTGGCACAGGATGATCTGCCGGCCGCACGTCGTGCCTACGACACCCTGCGCGATCGCTACCCCACTGATCCCTACGTCGCGCAGCTGCGCCGTCAGGTGAGGTAGATCGCATGGCCACGGTCGCCAGGACGTCGTCAGTGTTGCGTGAGCGAGCGCCCTACCAGTTCCCGTTCGGCTTTCAGCGTCCGCCATTTCCGGTGACGCCGGATGAGCGGCACTACTTCATTACCTCGCACAACGAGCAGGTACTGGTAGAGCTGCGTCACTTCGTGCTGATGCGCAAGGGCTTCATGACCCTGACCGGCGATATTGGTCTTGGCAAGACCACACTGCTGCGGCGGCTGCTCGGTGAGTTCGATCCGGAGGCGGTAAACACGTCGCTGGTCCTCAGCAGTTTTCTGCGCGGCGACGAGCTGCTGGGGGCGGTTGTGCAGGACTTCGGTCTGCCAGTGAAGCCCGACGACAGCGCGCGGGTTCTGCTGCAGCGCCTGAACGAGTTTCTCTTGCGCGAGTGCCGGCAGGGGCGCGTCAATCTGTTGTGCATTGACGACGCCCAGGCGCTGGACGCGGATGCACTGGATACCATCAGGCAGCTGAGCAACCTTGAAACCGGCGACGAAAAGCTGCTGCAGATTTTGCTGTCAGGGCAGCCGGAGTTGATGGAGGCTTTGTCAGAGTATGGGCTGCGACAGATCCAGAGCCGCATTGCTGCCAGTTTCCAGATGCGTCCGATGTCGCTGCATGAAACCGGCGCCTATACCGCGTTTCGCCTCGAGGCAGCCCTGGGCAAAGGCGCCGAGCTGCCGGTGAATATCACGGTCGATGGACTGCGTACCCTGTATGCAGAGAGTGCGGGCTATCCCCGCGCCGTGCATCACATCATGGACCGGGTGCTCTACCTGCTGTCGGCGCGCCACAGCGTGTGTATTGATTCAGGCGTGGTGACTGAGGCCTGCCGCGACCTTGGTTGGGAGGGTGCCGCCGGTGCCTGGCGGCACTATCTGCAGCCACCGTCTGCCGCAGCGTCGTTGCCGGCCCAGGATTGCGGCAGCCGGATCAGCGCCTGGATTCTGGCGCTCTCGTCATCGCTGCTGCTCCTTGCTGTCTGGCTGCTGCTGCAACCGAATCGCGACTGGCGTGCGCCGACATGGCTGACCGACCAGGCGGCGTCGACGGTTGCCTTTGTCGCCACCGGCACCGCCAGCCTGTTCGAGCGTGTTGGCTTTGATACCCGGGGGCCAGCGACGGTATCAGCGGCCGGCCCCCGGTTATCGTCTGGAGCACCGGCAGCGGCGCCTGAATCCGTATACCGTGAGCCCCTGCCCGCCCCTGCGGATTGGCCGCGACTCAGCGCACGGCTGCCATATTTGAACAATGTGGACTGGCCCGAGGTGCGCAGTGTCGCGCAGCTTACCAGCACATTGTCGGCCCGCTTGGCGGCGCACGGTATGCAGGCGGTGACGCTGCCGGCACCATCGCCGGTCGCCTGTGCTCCCTATCCGCTGGTGGCGCTGGACAGCCAGGAGGCATCGGGTAGTGCCCGGGTACTGACCTTCGTGCCGGCAGGCATACCGGTGGCGCCGGTACCCATTTATGCGCCGCGCGGCGATATCACCGCCGTGCAGGAGTTTCTGGTCTGGCATGGCCATCTGCAGAGTGGGGGGGTGGACGGCCTGATGGGCGCGCAGACAGCCTCTGCGCTGGCGCGCTACCAGCGGGACAATGGCCTGCTGGCCACCGGGCAGTGGGATCCGGAAACCGCCTATCGACTGGCCTGTGCCATGTGGCAGCGCGCGGGCCCGGATGTGACCGGTGTCTGACGCCTTCTCTTTACAGCGGATGGCCTGGGTCAGCTATCTGACCTCGGGTGGCCGTCGCCGGCGCCAGTGGATGCGCCTGCCCTCCCTGGACGAGGACAGCCATCGTCTGTACCTCGAGCGTGCCCTGGATGCCACAGTGCTGCAGCTGTGGGTAGCGCCACCATGGCTGAGTCGGGTGCTCACTCAGGTCGCGCCCCTGCTCAGTCGCAGGTGGCCGCCGGAGCAGCTGGCCGAAGTGCTGCATAACCTCGGCATCATGCTCAAAAGCGGCCTGCCGATTGCCACCGCCCTGGATGACCTGGCACAAGACGCCGAGCATCGCAGTATGCGGCGTTTTTTACGCACCCTGCACCGGCGCGTCTCGGCGGGCAGTGCGTTGACCGACGCGCTCGCAGGCTATCACCACCAGCTGCCGGCCACGGTCCGCGCCCTGATAGCGGTCGGTGAGCAGACCGGTGGGCTCGACCAGGCCATGCTGGAAGGGGCTCGCCACGTCAAGCGGGTCAGCAAGATCATGGACGACGTCACCAAGGCGCTCATTTACCCGGTATTTGCCGTGCTCGCCATTCTGGCAGCAGTGATTTTCTGGATGATCTACGTGTTGCCGGAGATTTCCGGCATGTTCCGGCAGATGGGCGTGGAGCTGCCCTGGTACACACAGAAAGCGATGCGCGGTATCGATGTGCTCGCCGGTCTGAACGCCTCTCATGTGTGGTTCGTCATGGCCGCGGTCGTGCTCTGTACAGCCATGCTGCTGCGTCGAGAGCGTGTGCGTTATCTGGTGATGCGCGTTTTCAGTCACATGCCCATTTCGGGGGTCATTCTGCGTACCTCTGCCCTGGCCTCGATCACTGAGTACCTGTCCATTCTGCTGCGCGCCGGCCTGCCATTGTCCGAGGCGCTGCGCGTTTTGGTTGAAAGCATCAACAATACGTATTACGCGCGCCGACTGGCGGCCGCCCGCGCGGGTGTCTTCCGTGGCAACAGCCTCGCCGATGAAATGCGCCGCGCCCGGATATTCCCGGCGATGCTGGTGCGCCTGGTCAGTGTTGGGGAGGCCACTGGCACACTCGACCAGCAACTCGCGTTGCTCGCCGAGGACTATCGGCAGCGTCTGGATCATGTGGTGCAGTCGCTGAGTGAGCTGCTCAAGCCGCTGTTGATTGTGGTGGCGGGTGGTCTCTTCCTTGTGGTGGTGGTGGTGTTTCTGCTGCCGGTGTACCAGCTGGTCTCGGAAATCATTGCATGAGCTACGAGCAGCGAACCGGGCCGGTCTCAGAACCGGCAGAGACCGTGCGGCAGCGGGGCTTCAACCTCGTGCAGATGCTGATCATCCTGGCCTCGCTGTCGGCATTGGTGGTGGCGCTGACCTACAAGACCAGCGATTACTTCAACAAGCGCAACCAGGCTCGCGCCGATGCGGTCATCGCCCAGGGTGACGCCCAGCTGCGTCAGTACATTGCAGCGACCGGTCGTCTGCCCTGTCCCGATACCACCGGCGACGGGCTGTCAAATGACAGCGGCAACGGCTGCGTGGCACAGAAGGGCAGCCTTCCCTACCGAACGCTGGGGATGCCCAGCGTCGGCTACGGCTATGGTGAAGTGCCCATGCTGTACGGGGTACAGCAGTCCGGGTCGCTGCGCTTTGCCAACCGCACGCAAACCTTCTCTCCCGTGTTTCGCACCCGCGACAATAAGCTGCGGCCGCTGACCATCAGCCAGCGTAATGTGTTCGATTTCTGCGCCACGCTGGACAGTATGCGCACGGCCTCATTACAGACCGGTGGCTTGCTCTTGCAGTCTGAAGATGGCGTCATCCGCCGCAATGCGGTGTATGCCCTGGCCATTGCCGGTGCCGAGAATCGTGACGCGCGAGGCGCAGGCTGGGACGGCATAACGCTCAGTAACCGCTACGACGGCGTCAACGCCACCTCGTCGAATGCTTTTCTGTTGCCGCAGACGCCGCTGACACCAATCTACGACGACCGCACTTTCTTCCGCGATGCGCGACAGCTTTACGCCGAGCTGCGCTGTGAAGCCCTCAATGGCTCGATCACGCTGCTGGTGGAGACATCCTCCATCGAGGGTGAGGTGGTGGACCTCGCGGAAAGCAATGCCGGCAGTGTCGAGGTCGGTCTGATCCTGAATTCCGTGCAGATTGTCATGGGGATATGGCAGCTGGGACAGACGGTCGCCCTGATTGCCCAGGCCGCAGAGGAAGTCGCACTGTCTGCCTCGCTGCTAGCGGGCGTCTCGGCGGCCTGCGCCATTCCGCCTTGGGTTGCCTGTGCCATGATCCCCGTGTATGCCGGCGCGCTGGCCACTGCGTCAACCGGCGCCGGTCTTGCGGCTGCCGCGGCAGTGACGGCGGGGATTCAGGTGGGCCTGTCAGCGACGTCGGTCGCACTTTATGACAATCTGTCGTCGCGCACGGCGGGCGACGCCCTGACCAATCCTGCGTCTACCCTGAATCCCTCGCTTGATGCGGCGGCGGTCGCCGAGCGCAGCGAGGCCTACCTCAAAGACCTGCAGGAGGCCGTGGACGCCTACCAGGCGACGCTACCCCCGCCGGGTGATATCAGCACGCGGGGGATGCAGCGCGACGCCGCCGAGGCATCGATTGCCTCTCGCATCAATGCCGTGGGCGACAGCGGCTTGCGCAGTGTGCTCGCAGACAATGTGTTCGGGCGTACGGAAAGCTGTCAGCCGGGCTCCAGCGGCTGCCAGGCACTGGAAGTGCCGCTGACCATTGGCGCGAACGGTGCAATCGCAACCGAAGAGGATGAAAACGGCAATACTGTGCCGAAATACCAGACGCTGTACGTGCGCGACCGTACGGCGCCGAATGCTCCGGGCGTCGAGTCCGCGTTGGTGGCGTTCTACCAGCAGCAGGCGAGCGCCTCGGCCGCTTTCAGTGCGGGCGAGGCGCCCAGTGCGGAGGGCATTACCACCGAGGCAGACGCCGAGGCGTTCGCCGCACAGCAGCAGGCTCAGCAGGCGGCCCAGGAAGCGGCGGCAGCGGGTGCGGCCGCAGCGCTGGATGCGGCGATGCGCGACAGCAACAGGGTGACCGCGGCAGTGTCGTCGATGTTCGGTGCCGTCAGCGCTTTTGACCAGCGACACCTGGCTTTCAAGGCGGCCGAGCGGACCCTTCAGGCGCGCCAGGATGATGTCACCACTGCACGGGCCCGCCATGACGCCATCGACGGTGAAGAGGACCCAGACGCCAAGGCGGCTGCGCGGCAAACGCTGGACGCGGCAGAAAGCGCACTCAGCGTGGCGCAGGCCGACTACAACCTGAAGCAGGGTCAGCGCAGCACGGCGCTGGCTGGCGTTCGCGATGAGACCGGCCTGTCCAGCTGGGACTACAGCGGCGGCACCAGCCTGTGCGGCAGCAGTCAGACCAGCAGCCAGTGTGGCTGGATGAGCGACCGCAGCGCCAGTGCCGGCAATGACGACACCCATGCCAGCAGTCGATCCAGCGAGCTGAATGGCCTGATTGAGGCTGTCAGCCTGCACGAGGCTGCAAAGAACCATGAGCTGCTGTTGCGCCAGGCCGAGGGTAAGGCGGACGCTGCCTGGGCCTCGCGCAACGCCTATAAGACGGGTCTGTGTTCCCGCGAGGATCCGCCCCGGACCTTTGTCGGTGGTAGTGACTTTCCCAGCAACAACCCGGCGCTGTGGGATGCCCTGGGTGAGAACCTCGGCGCTGGCGGTCCGGTGGGGCTGAATTGCGGCAATGGCGTTGACCCTATCGACCAGTCCGCGGAACAGGACGCTGCCGCGGCGGCCGAGCGGGAGCGGGTGTGTGACGTGGACAATGCGCGTTACGATGCCCAGCTGTGCGCGCTGTACAGCGGCCAGTCACCGGATCGGACAACGATTCGCGGTGTGCGCGACATCACCAACGCCATCATACAAAAAGGTATCAGCGAATGAGGAATCGCAGATACCAGCGCGGCTTTACCTTCCTCGAGATGGCACTGTCACTGTTCGTGACCGGTGCCCTTGTTGCGACAGTGCCGGCAGTGTTACGCGACGGTGGGGCCGCGCTGCGTACGGTGCCTTTGTCCAGTTCGCTGCAGGCCGCAGACGCGGCGCTGCAGGGCTTTCTGTACAGTGAGCATCGCCTGCCCTGTCCCGCGTCGTCCGCTGAAGGCGGGGTCGAGGACTGTCGTCTCACAGAGGGCTTCCTCCCCTGGAGCACACTGAAGCTGCCGGCACCGGTGCGCAATGCCGATCGTCAGCCGGTCGCCTACGCTGCTTACCGCGGCGTTGTTGACCTGGCTGTCAGCAGCGCAGCGCTGACACCGCGCTATGCGTTCACGCCGGCGGCCAATGACAATTACCAGCTGGCACCGCCGCGACAGCAGTCGACACAGACCAACGGTCTGGATGTCTGTGCCAAGCTGCGCAGGGCGGCGCTGGCGCCAGCCACCTCAGCGCACCTCGCCACCCGCGCCCTGAATCACCCGACGGCGGTGATCAACATGGCCTACGTGCTGACGGACCCGGGTGCCGGCGACCGCGATCGGGCCGGCGGCGTGCAGCCGGCGTTCGACGCCCGTAACCAGCCTCAGGATGGCCAGCTGCTGTATGAATCCGATGGCCGGCCTCCGGCGGAGGATTACGATGATCACGTGCACAGCGTCGGTTTTACCGAGCTGTTTGATCGTTTCGACTGCCCGGCGCTGCTGGCCAGCGTCAGCGCCGCTGCTCGCGAGGTCGACTTCGCCGACGATTACTGGCGCACCTGGCGCTATCTCAAGGACTTCCGCGACCTGCAGCTGCGTATGCGCGCGCATGAACTGCAGCTGGCCAACACCATCCGGGACCTGGCGATCTTTGAAGTTGCGATGACGGTCGCCCTCGGCGTGCTCGACACAGGGGTCGCCCTGGCCGGCGGCTCGGGGGCCGCCGCGGTGGCGGTAAACCTGATCAACGCCGTTTCCTCAATCTCGCTGTCAGCGGTCGCGCTGAGCATGGCGATCGACGGAGCGTCCGATAAGGCGTCAGAAAAGGTCGAGGCGGAGCAGCGTCGCGATCAGGCCCAGGCTGCGGTCGCGGCGGCGGCGCAGTTCCGGGCGGCCGCGCGGGAAACCCTGCTGGAGCTGGACCGGCGGGGGGTATTCCGATGAGGCGGGACAGCCGGGGTTTTACCTTTATCGAAATGTCTTTCACCCTGGCCGTGCTCGGGATGATTGCGATACTCCTGGCGCAGCTGGTGCCCGCGCTGCGGGAAGTGAAAGTGAGTGCTGAGACTGCGCGCAACCTCGACCGGGTGGAAAGGAGTCTGTCGGCATTCGCCGCGATTCACGGCCGACTGCCCTGTGCCGATACGGATGATGATGGCTTCGAGAACAGCTGTGCCGCCATTGGTACCGTGCCCTATGCCACGCTGGGCGCGTCACGGCCGCTGGTGAATGCGGCGGGTTTTCCCTTTCGTTATGCCGTTCACCAGCGTGCCGGCACACTGGGAGCCGACGCCCGTCTCGCCATGCTGCTTGAGCGCTACCGGCCTGATATCGGGCGCGCATCGGCGGCTGGGGTCGCGCTACAGCCCGTGTCCTTCACGCAATCCAATCGGCGCCTGGATTTCTGTCAGGCCCTGCGCGCAGGCATGCGCCTGCCGCTCAGTACGTCCCATCTGTACATCGAGACCCGCGCTTCCGGCGGTGGTGGCGAGCGCCGCAATGTGGCCTACGCACTCGTGGATCCGGGTCGCGGCGACCGCGATCTGCGCAACGGTCTGTTCGATGGCTACAACGGTAACGCGAGCACTGCGCAGCCGCGCTTCGAGGCGCCCGACCGGGAACAGTCGCTGGTGTACGACGACAGGGTGATTGTCGCGCAGTTTGATCAGCTCTGGGACCGACTCGGTTGCTCCGCCAATATGGCGACCGCCGGACGCGCGCACCCGAATCTCGAGACCATGCTGGCCCTGGTGATCCAGACCATGGAGGATTACGGCGACCAGCTGGATATCAATGTGGATATCGCCTTTGCCGACAACTTCGCCGCCGGCGCTGGCGTCGCCTCTGCGGTGTCAGGTCTTGCGGCAACGGCGGCGGGCATTCCCATCGGCATCGCTTCGGCGATCAACAAAGCCGGCGCCACCTCCGGTTCCGCGGTCTCCACCGGTATTGCCATCGGGCTGCTGGTGGCGCAGAACGTGGTGGCAGGTATCAATCTGGGCAAGACCGTGGACAACTCCAACCGCGTCAAGGCACTGCGTGGTGATTTTAACACCCTGGTCTCAGGGCGCCTGCGGCCGCTGTATCTCTCGGTGCAGGATAACGTGCAGCGCGGCGGTCGCACTGTGTATTCCGATGAATAGGCAAACATGATGATGACAACGATACAGCCGCGACGCGTCCGCGGCGGCCGCCGGCGACAGCGCGGTTTTTCACTGGTAGAGCTGTCCATGGTGCTGATAGTGACGGCGCTGATCATCGGTGCCGTCAGTGTTGGTGGTGATCTGATGCGCAATGCCGCCTATCAGCGTCTGGGCTCATCCTTTATCCGGGGCTGGCAGCTGTCGTATCTGTCCCACAAGGAGAAGCTGGGCGTGGTGGTGGCGGATTCCCAGACCGCGCCCAGCGGCTATGTCGCCGGCGCCAGCGCCGACGGGACACCGCGGCGGACTGAGGTGTGCCGCAGCGATTTGCGCGCGGCCATGCTGAGTGCCGGCGTGGAGATGCCCCAGGGGCGGTCCGAGGGTGACGACACGCGCTACGCCTACATGGATTCCAACGGCAATCCGCAGCAGTTGGAGGTGTGCTTTCAGGCCCGTGACTGGGTGGTGCAGACGGGATTGAACAGTTACCAGAATCAGATCAAGAACGTGATGGTGATCAAGAGCGTCACGCCGGATCTGGCGCGCCTGATCGATTCTCTGGTGGATACGGCGCGGGACGCCCAGTTCGGCAAGATCCGGCAGTTTCCCACCAGTCGTAACGGCGGTACGCCCACGGAGCAGGAATACAGCCTGGACAACACCTGCGTGTTTGGCGGCGGATGTGGTAGCGCACGTGACGAGGCGCAGGTCGCCGTCATGACGCTCTACTACCTGATGGATTGATGCGCCCGCTGCGAGAGGACGAGCAGGCGTTGTGCGATACGCTGCTCGCCCAGGATCTGGTATCGCGCGCCCAGTTGAGCTATGCCCTGCGCCAGCACGCCCTGAGCGAGGGATCGCTGGCCGGCCTGCTGGTGCGTCTGGGGCTGGTGCCGGATACGGCGATGGCGGCGGTGGTGGCGGTGGCGCGCGGACTGCCGTTGACCGATGCGCTGCCGCCGGAGCTGCCGGAGGCCGCGGCGCTGGCACTGTGTCGCCGGGAAATCTGCCAGTCCCTCGGCATACTGCCGCTGCGGGTGGACGGTGGCACCCTGCTGGCCTGGCTGGGCGAACCCGATGGCGATCGGGCTGCGGCCTGGGTGTCGCGGCGCCTGGGTCTCGACCTGGTCTGCCACCAGGGACCCTTCAAGGCAGTGGCGGAAGCCATCGATGCGGCCTATGTGAATGACCGCCGCAACGCCCGTGCGCTGTTTGAGCTCGAGTGCCAGCGCCTGCAGCGGGATGAGGGCGGTGAGCTGGGCATGGAAGTCCTGCTGCGCGCGCTGATTACTCTGGCCCATGCCGAGCGCGCCTCGGACATTCACCTGGCGCCGGACGAGATATCCATGCTCCTTTCCCTGCGCATCGACGGGGTGCTGATCCCGGTGATGGCAATGCCGCGACGCCTGCTGCGCCTGGTATCGGCCATCAAGGTCGCCGCCGGCATGGATATTGGCGACAGCCTGCGGCCCCAGGGCGGGCGTTTTTCCTTCAGCGAAGAAAGCCTGGATCTGGACGTCCGCGTGTCTACCGCGATAACGCCCGCGGGTGAGAACGTGGTCATGCGCCTGCTGCCGACTGGCGCACTGGTCAGCGGCCTGGATGAACTGGGTTTTTTTCCAGAGCATCTACCGCTGCTCAAGCGCCTGTTTGACCAGCCCTATGGCATTGCCCTGTTTGCCGGACCGACCGGATCGGGCAAGACCACCAGCATGTTTGCCGGCCTAAAGCCACACTGCATGTCGGGCAAGAGCATACTCACGGTGGAAGACCCGATTGAATACAATCTGCCCGCCGCCTGCCAGACGCAGGTCAACCGGCGTGCGGGCTATACCTTCGACTCGGCTATCCGGCACTTTCTGCGTCACGATCCCGACATCATGCTGGTGGGAGAGATCCGCGATACGGAAACGGCAGAGGCAGCCCTGCGCGCGGCCGAGACTGGCCACGTGGTGCTGTCAACCCTGCACGTGAATACTGCGTTCAGCGTACCGCTGCGCCTGCAGTCTCTCGGCGTCTCGCCGCTGGCGCTGTCGGAGGCGCTGATCGGCGTGGTCACGCAGCGCCTGATGCGCCGTCTGTGTCCTCATTGCAAGGTAGTCGATCCCGAGGGCGATGCAGCGCTGGCGTCTTTGCTTAAGCCGTGGATCGGCGCCGAGACGCCGCGGCTGTATCGGGCCATGGGCTGCGAACACTGCGCGGAGACCGGGTACAGGGGACGTGTTCCGGTGTACGAGATTCTGCGGGTTGACGAGGGCCTGTCGCGCTGGATTGCCGCCGGCGGCGGGCGGCACGGGACTGAGGGGCTGCTGTGTGCCGACAATCACGTCAGCATGCAGGATCTTGCGCTGCGGCGCCTCGCCAGTGGCGAGACCTCACGGGAGGAGTATGCGCGGGTGTTTGGAGCGGCGCCGGATGCCGCCGTCGCCTGACAGGCGGCCAGCGACATTATGCGCGAGATACTCAAAGCATCAGCCCCGCTGGCCGAAGCGGTGATATCATTGCGCGCCAGCCATCATGCCGCCCGACCTCATGGGTTATCAGCCCGGCCGGAAAACGAAAGGGGGCCCAGTGCCAAGCATTCTCATGATCGACAACTACGACTCCTTTACCTGGAATGTCGTGCAATACCTCGGCGAAATCGGCGCCGATGTCACCGTGCTGCGTAACGACGAAGTGAGCGTTACGCAGATCGAGTCAATGGCACCGGAGCGTATCGTCATTTCCCCCGGCCCCTGTGCGCCGGATCAGGCAGGGGTGTCGATGGCAGCCATTGAGGCCTTCGCCGGTCGTATTCCGCTGCTGGGTATCTGTCTGGGCCACCAGTGTATTGGCCAGGTCTACGGCGGCAAGGTGGTGCGCGCCGGGAGCGGCGTCATGCATGGCAAGACCTCCGCGATCCATCATCGTGGGGAAGGCGTGTTCCACGATCTGGAGCGGCCGTTCACTGCAACACGCTACCACAGTCTGGTGGTTGAGCAGGCCAGCGTCCCGGCTTGCCTTGAGGTCACGGCCTGGACAGAAACAGCAGGCGGCGAGCGGGAGGAAATCATGGGCCTGCGCCATCGCGAATGGGCAGTAGAGGGTGTGCAGTTCCACCCCGAGTCCATCCTTACGCAGCACGGGCACGACCTGCTGCGCAATTTTCTCAGGCAAAGCCCGAGGTAGCAGGAATGCAAATCAAGGAAGCCCTCTCGGTGCTTGCCGAGCGACAGGACCTCAGCCGTGAGGAGATGACATCCGTTATGACCGGCGTCATGTCCGGCAATGCCACAGATGCGCAGATTGGCGCACTGCTGATGGCCTTGCGCATGAAGGGCGAGACCATCGATGAGATCGCTGCGGCGGCCTCGGTCATGCGCAGCCTGGCAGTAGCGGTTCCTGTGAGCGGGGACCATCTGGTGGACCTGGTGGGTACCGGCGGCGACGGTGCCAACCTGTTCAACGTCTCCACGGCTGCTACCTTTGTGGTGGCCGCCGCGGGGGCGCAGGTGGCCAAGCACGGCAATCGCTCGGTCTCCAGCACCAGCGGCAGTTCGGATGTTCTGCAGATACTCGGTGCCCCGCTGGACCTGACCCCGGCAGAAGTGGCCCGCGCAATCAACGAGGTAGGCATTGGCTTCCTGTTCGCGCCGGCCTATCACAGCGCCATGCGCCACGCGGTGGGTCCGCGCCGCGAGTTGGGCCTGCGCACTCTGTTCAATGTTCTGGGTCCGCTGACCAACCCCGCCGGCGTGAAGCGGCAGGTCATTGGTGTGTTCGATGCCGCGCTGTGCGAACCAATCGCCGCTGCGATGAAAGCGCTGGGCAGCGTGCATGTGCTGGTTGTTCATGGCGACGGCGGTCTCGACGAGATTGCGTTGTCCGGCCCGACCCGGGTCGCAGAGCTTTGCGACGGTGTGGTGCGCAGCTATGAGATTGCGCCGGAAGACTTCGGCCTGCAGGCGCAGTCTCTCGACGGCTTGTCGGTGGCCAGCGCCGCGGAATCCGCGGCGCTTATCCGCGCGGCCCTGGGCGGTCAGGCATCTGCAGGCAAGGCGGCTGATCTGATTGCGCTGAACGCCGGTGCCACCCTCTATGTCAGCGGTATCGCCGGCAGTATTCGCGATGGAGTGAGGATGGCCGAGGACCTGATCGCCACCGGACAGGCGGGGGAAAAGCTCAAGGCCTTTGTCGATTTTACGAAACTCATGAGGGAGGAGCGCGAGTGATGGCGGCTACCCGCGTCCCCGCTGTACTGCGGGATATTCTGCGTCGAAAGCGTGAGGAGGTCAGCGAGCGACGTGGCAGGCGATCGTTGGCATCCCTCGAGTCGACGATTACCGAGCAGTCGGCGCCCCGGGGCTTCGCCCGGGCGGTGCAGGACGCTGCGGGTGAGCCACGCTCCGCGGTTATTGCCGAAATAAAAAAGGCATCGCCCAGTAAGGGCGTCATCCGCCCGGACTTTGATCCACCGCAGATCGCCGCAAGCTATGAACGCGGCGGTGCCGCCTGCCTGTCGGTGTTGACCGATGTGGACTTTTTCCAGGGCGCCGATGACTATCTTCGTGAGGCCCGCGCTGCCTGCGGGCTGCCGGTGTTGCGCAAGGATTTCGTCATCGATCCTTATCAGGTGGTGGAGGCCCGCGCTCTCGGTGCCGATGCCATTCTGCTGATCGTTGCGGCTCTGGAGCAGGAGCAGATGCTCGACCTGGCCGCGGCGGCAACAGAGGTTGGCTGCGACGTGCTGGTGGAAATCCACGACCGCGCCGAGCTGGATCGCGCGCTCGACGTGAAATCCAGACTGCTGGGCATCAACAACCGCGATCTGCGTACCTTCACCTCGACACTCGACACGACATTCGCGCTGCTTCCCCATGTGCCTGCCGACCGTACCGTGATCACCGAGAGTGCAATACACACCCGAGACGACGTTGCGCGTATGCGGGATGCCGGTGTAAGCGCCTTTCTCGTGGGCGAGGCCTTTATGCGGGCGAGAGAGCCCGGCGAGAAATTGCGTGAGCTGTTTGCCTGACCAAAAACTGTCTGACCTGGCTTAGCCCTCCCGCTGCGCGCGTGGCGCAGGGGGCGTTGCCTGCCACACTGGCTCAGCGGGTGCCGTACACCACAATGGTCTTGCCCGACACGGACACCAGCCCGTTTTCATCCAGCGCCTTGAGCACGCGCCCGGCCATTTCCCGGGAGCAGCCCGCGATCTTGCCCAGCTCCTGACGGGTAATCTTGATCTGCATGCCATCGGGATGGGTCATGGCATCGGGCTGCTTGCTCAGGTCGAGCAGGGTATGGGCGATGCGCCCGGACACGTCGACAAAGGCGAGGTCGCGTAGCTTTACCGTGGTGCGTCGCAGGCGCACGGCCATCTGGCGGGCGATGGAGAACAGAATGTCGGGGAAACGATCCTTGATCTGCAGAAAGCGTTCGTAGGAAATCTCTGCCACGACACAGTGCGTGCGAGCCTCTACAAAGGCGCTGCGCTCCTGCTCACTGTCGTCAAAAAGCCCCATCTCGCCAAAGAAATCCGCCATGTTCAGATAGCTGACGACCATCTTGTGGTCTTCGTCGTCCTCGTCCTGGACCAGCACCGAAACTGAGCCGTCGAGAATCAGAAACAGACGATCACTGGCCTCACCCTGTTCGACAATGACGCTTTTTGCCTTGTATTCCTTGTTCTGGCAAAAACGGAGAAATTGCTCAATGTTCGGCAGGGCATTGATCACCTGAGGCCTGAGAACCATGGATACTGTCACCTGTGTCTACAAAAGCGACTCGATGATAACCCACGGCGGCGGCGAGTAAAAATGGTTTAGACTAACGCTTTTGGGTGCAAGGCACCGATCATTCCGGGGAGCGATAAATGCAGGCAACGGTGAAGTGGCTAGACGGCGCAATGTTTGTGGGCGAGTCGGGCAGTGGACACACGGTGGTGATGGATGGGCCAGAGGATCTGGGCGGGCGCAACCACGCAGTGCGGCCGATGGAAATGCTGTTGCTGGGCACCGGCGGCTGCTCCATCTACGATGTGCTGAGCATGCTCAGAAAGTCGCGTCAGGCGGTAACCGACTGCCGGGTGGAACTGCAGGCAGAGCGGGCCGACGCCGTACCTGCGGTGTTCACCCGCATCAACATGCATTTCGTGGTGACCGGGTATGCATTGAAAGAAAGCCAGGTTCAGCGTGCCGTGGAACTGTCGGCAGAAAAATACTGCTCCGCCTCAATCATGCTGGGTGCGGCAGGGGTCGAGATTACCCATAGCCTGGAGATCGTGGCAGCTGACGCGCCTCAAACCCAGTAACTGCTGCGCGTCATGACCTGTGACACCCGCGTCATGACCTCCTTTACCGGCCGCGGGAAATCTGTGCCGCCGGCGGCCAAGGCATTGTCGCCATGGCGCTGCTCGTCTTCCAGCATCTGCTGGAGAATCAGCCGGGACTTGCGGTCATCGTCTGGCAGCTGGCGCAAATGCTCCTTGAGGTGAGTGCAGACACGCTCTTCCGTGGCGGCCACAAAGCCGAGGCTCACCTTGTCACCAATCGCGCCGGCGACCGCGCCCAGCGTAAAGGACAGGCCATACCAGGCCGGGTTGAGGGCACTCGGACGACTGTCTAGCTCCTGCAGTCGCTCGGCGCACCAGACAAGATGGTCGATTTCCTCTGCTGCAGCCTCGCGCATCTCCTCGCGCACGGTGGGCAGACGCGCCGTCAGAGCCTGGCCCTGATATAGGGCCTGGGCGCAGACTTCGCCCGTGTGGTTGACGCGCATGAGAGCGGCAACGTGGCGCCGCTCGCGCTCGCTGAGCAGTGCTTCGCTGTGACCGCTGGCGGGAGATTCTCGTCCCGCACTGTTGCCACGGTTGGCCAGTGTGCGCATCACCGTGTCGGCCTCGCTGATCACGCGGTCCAGCAGCGACAGCCTGCGACCTTGCGGCTGGCGGCTGGCGCCGACGTGCTCGCTGGAGGCATCGCCGGCATCTTTACGGGAGTGGCTGCGTGTGCTGTTATCGGCGGCGCGGCTGGTATCACTCACGTGCATGTCCTCGAGAACCTGATCGTTAACTATAGCGTGCGAGGGCTCGCCAGCCAATGTCGTGTCGCACCAGCATACCCGGCCACTGTATATCCTCGATCGCCTGGTAGCAGCGCTCCCGCGCGACCCTGATATCCTCGCCCAGGGCGGTGACGCAGAGTACGCGCCCGCCATTGGTGACCACGGCATCGCCCGATACGCTGGTGCCGGCATGGAAGACCTTGACCTCCTCGGACCAGGCAGCGTCGAGTCCGCTAATGGTATCTCCCTTGCGATAAGACCCCGGGTAACCCTCGGCGGCGAGGACCACGCCGATAGCGCAGCGCGTATCCCAGTCAATCACGGCCTTGTCCAGTTCGCCATCCAGGGCCTGGTCGCACAGGAACAGCAGATCGGAGCGCAGACGCATGAGCACTGGCTGGGTCTCCGGATCGCCGAAGCGACAGTTGAACTCAATCACTTTTGGTGTGCCATCGGCGGTGATCATCAAGCCGGCGTATAAAAAGCCGGTATAGGGCGTGCCTTCTGCTGCCATGCCGCGCACGGTGGGCAGAATGACTTCATTCATTATCCGCTCATGGGTAATGGCGTCCACCACCGGTGCCGGTGAGTAGGCCCCCATGCCGCCAGTGTTTGGCCCGGTGTCGCCTTCACCGATGCGCTTGTGGTCCTGGCTGGTGGCTAGCGGCAGGACGTTGCTGCCGTCCGCCATGACAATAAAGCTGGCCTCCTCGCCATCGAGGAATTCCTCAATGACCACTCGTGCACCTGCGGCGCCCAGGGCATTCCCCGCCAGCATGTCGGTGACCGCGGCCTCCGCCTCATTCAGTGTGGTCGCTACCACCACGCCCTTGCCCGCGGCCAGGCCATCGGCCTTGACGACAATCGGTGCGCCCCGTTCGCGCAGGTAGTCCAGTGCCGGCTGTAGTTCGGTAAAGCAGGCATAGGCCGCGGTGGGAATGCCGTGGCGATCGAGAAAAGCCTTGGTGAAGGATTTGGAGCCCTCAAGCTGTGCCGCCGCCGCACTGGGGCCAAAGCAGCGCAGGCCGCGCTGGGCGAAAAAATCCACGACGCCATCCACCAGCGGCGCTTCGGGGCCGACCAGGGTGAGGGCAACGTCGTGTCCCTTGGCGAAATCAGCGAGGGCGGCGAAATCCCTGGGGTCCAGGGAAACGTTCTGCACCCCTGGTTCGCGGGCCGTGCCGGCATTGCCGGGTGCCACATAGACAGTCGCGACGCGCGGTGATGCCGCTAGTTTCCAGGCAAGCGCGTGCTCGCGCCCGCCACCGCCCAATACCAGTACATTCATGGCTGCTGTGTCCTGCTGTTGATCAGTGCCGGAAGTGGCGCATGCCGGTGAAGACCATGGCGATGCCGTGCTCATCGGCGGCGGCAATCACCTCGTCGTCCCGCATGGAGCCTCCGGGCTGGATGATGGCGCTGACGCCCGCCGCCGCGGCGTTGTCAATGCCGTCCCGGAAGGGGAAGAAGGCATCCGACGCCATGACGGAACCGCTGACAACCAGGCCTGCCTGCTCGGCTTTGATAATGCCGATACGTGCCGAGTTAACGCGGCTCATCTGGCCCGCTCCGACACCGATAGTCTGGCCCTGGCGGGCGTAGATGATGGCGTTGGACTTGACGTATTTCGCCACTTTCCAGGCAAACAGCAGGTCCTGCAGCTGCCCTGCGTCGGGTTGAACGCGGCTGACGAGCCGCAGATCGTCCTCGGTGACGCGGCCGAGGTCGCGATCCTGTACCAGCAGGCCGCCGCTTACGCGTTTGAAATCCCGGTCCGCAACGACGTTGCCGAATGTACCGCAGGCCAGCAGCCGTACGTTCTTCTTGCTGGCGACAGCATCCGCGGCCGCGTCACTGATCCGGGGGGCGATGATCACTTCGACAAACTGCTGCTCGACAATGCAGCGTGCGGTATCGGAATCCAGCTCACGATTGAAGGCGATGATGCCGCCAAAGGCGGATTCGGGGTCGGTGGCGAAGGCTCGCTGATAGGCTTCGAGCAGCGTGTCGGCGCTGGCCACGCCACAGGGGTTGGCGTGCTTGACGATAACGCAGGTCGCTTCACTGAACGTCTTGACGCACTCCAGTGCGGCGTCGGTGTCAGCAACGTTGTTGTAAGACAGCGCCTTGCCCTGTATCTGGCGGGCGGTCGCAATACAGGCTCCGTCAGGCTTGTGTTCCCGGTAAAAGGCGGCCCGCTGGTGCGGGTTCTCGCCATAGCGCATGGTCTGCACCTGCTCGAACTGCAGGTTGACGGTGCGTGGGAAGTCTTCGCTGCTGCCTTTCACCCGGGTGCCCAGATAATTGGCGATGGCGCCGTCGTAGGCGGCCGTGTGCTCGTAGGCGCGCACCGCCAGATCGAAGCGGGTCTCCAGGCACGTGGCGCCTTCATTGGCTCGCATTTCCTCAAGCACGCGCACGTAGTCGTCGCTCTGGGTCACGATAGTCACAAAGGGGTGGTTCTTGGCCGCCGCGCGCACCATGGTAGGTCCACCGATATCGATATTCTCGATGGCGTCTTCCAGGCTGCAGTCTGATCGCGCGATGGTCTGCTCAAAGGGGTAGAGATTGACGACCACCATGTCGATCGGCGCGATACCGTGCTCACCCATCACCGCATCATCCTGGCCGCGACGGCCGAGAATACCGCCGTGGACCCGGGGGTGTAGCGTCTTGACGCGGCCGTCCATCATCTCGGGGAAGCCGGTATAGTCCGACACCTCAGTGACGTCGAGGCCGGCGTCACTGAGAAGTTGGTAGGTGCCGCCGGTGGACAGCAGCTCCACCTTCATATCGCGCAATGCCTGCGCAAAGTCGACAATGCCGGTCTTGTCGGAAACGCTGATCAGGGCGCGTCTGACGGGTATCAGGGACGATGTGGTCATGAGTGATTCGGGGCCTTATGGGCTATCGGATGAAATGTTGTACTGGCGCAGCTTCTTGCGCAGGGTGCCGCGATTGAGCCCGAGCAGCTCTGCGGCGCGGGTCTGGTTGTGGCGCGTGTAGACCATGACCTCGCGCAGGAGCGGTGGTTCCACCTGAGACAGCACCAGCTGGTAGAAATCGGTGGTGGGCTCACCATCGATTTCTTCAAGATACTGTCTGACGCAGGCGCTGACCGTCTCGTGAAGAAGTCCGCCGCGCGTTTCTGACGGAGCGGCGCTGCCATTCAGCGAGCCTGTCGTCGCGGCGCCTGTCGGCGCCTGGCGAACAGTCTGCACGTCTGTGCAGGCGCTGCCGCCCTGGCCTTTCGATGGTGTCGAGCTTGGCCGCGTCATGCCGCGAGCGCCTGCCTGGATTGCGACGCCTGGCTGAACAGCTCCCGGATCACGGCGAGCTGGTCGGCGGGAGCCTGCAGGGAGTTGAATCGGCGGCGCGCATCCGTGCCCAGCCCGGCCGCATCGGCATACCAGCCTACGTGCTTGCGCGCGATGCGCACGCCCATGAGTTCACCATAAAACCGATGCAGCTCTCCCAGATGCTGGCTCAGGACCGCCAGCCGTTCGTCGGTCGACGGCGCGGGTGTCAGCCTTCCATGCTGGATAAAGTCGGCGATCTGTCCGCACAGCCAGGGCTGCCCCTGCGCGGCGCGACCGATCATGACGCCTGCCGCGCCGGTGTGGGCCAGAACCTCGGCAGCCCGCTGCGGACTGTCTATGTCACCGTTAGCCCATACAGGAATCGCCACCGCCGCGGCAATGCGGGCAATCGTGTCGTATTCCGCCTCACCGCGAAACGCGCAGGCCCGAGTGCGGCCATGTACCGCCAGTGCCGCGATACCACTGTCTTCGGCGATGCGTGCGATGGTCACGCCATTGCGCGCTTCCGGACGGGTGCCGGTGCGGATCTTCAGCGTGACCGGTACATCGACAGCTGTAACGACCGCTCTGAGAATGTCGGCCACCAGTGCCTCGTCGGCCAACAATGCGGATCCTGCCGCCTTGCGACAGACTTTCTTCGCGGGGCAGCCCATGTTGATGTCGATAATCTGCGCGCCCAGCGCCACGTTGTAGCGCGCGGCGGCGGCCATCGCCTCGGGGTCATTGCCCACAATCTGCACCGCACGCGGCATGACTTCAGCGTCATGACGGCTGCGCAGCTGGGTCTTGCGCGAGTTGCGCAGACGCGGGTCGGAGCCGATCATCTCGGCCACGGCGAGACCGGCGCCATAACGCAGGCAAAGACGCCGGAAAGGAAGGTCGGTTACCCCGGCCATCGGAGCGAGGGCCACGGGCGTTGCCAGCTTGTGGGGGCCGATCTGAAACATGCGCCACGACTGTCCGTTTGCGGACGCGACATGATACGCGAGCGCCGGTTGCGGATAAAGCGGCGCTGGTCAGAAAATCGCCAGCCCGGAGTCAGCTCATGGGAAGTCGGCCCTGCAGGCAGACCCAGTCGTCCTGCTCCCCGCTAACCCTAAGGCTGATATCCGATTGATAGTGAGCGATGACCTCGTCGGCTTGCGAGGCCAGCAGCCCGGACAGTAGCAAGGTGCCTCCCGGGCGCAGGAAGGCGAGCAGGGTGGCGGACAGTGACAGGAGCGGCCCAGCGAGAATATTCGCCAGCACAAGGTCTGATCTGCCCCGCCAGGGTGCATCGTCGTAGTCTCCGGGCAGGGCAACCTGCAGGCTGGCCTCAGCGATGCTATTGCGGGATGCGTTATCCCTCGTGGCTACTAGTGCCTGGGGGTCATTGTCGACACACAGCAGACGCTGCGCACCCAGACGACCCGCCGCTACCGCCAGAATGCCCGAGCCGCAGCCGTAGTCGACCACATGGGCCTGGTCGAGGGGCAGGGTGTCCAGTGCAGTCAGGCACAGCGCTGTCGTGGGATGTGTGCCGGTGCCGAACGCCAGCCCGGGGTCAAGCAGGAGGGTGATGGCATCTGGCTGCGGTGGCTGCAGCCAGCTCGGGCAGACCCATAGCCGGCGCCCGAACTGCATGGGGCGGTAGTGCTGCATCCACTCCCGTTCCCAGTCTTTGTCCTCGAGTATTTCCACACGCTGATTGCAGCGCGAGAGCAGCGCCGGATCGAGTTCAGCCAGTACGGCATCTATGTCGGCATCGGCGGGGAACAGGCCGGTGAGCCTGGTTTCCCGCCATAGCGGCATTTCGCCGACCCCCGGCTCCAGTAGCGGCTGGTCGGCGTTATCCTCAAGCGTCACCGCGACGGCACCCGCCGCCAGCAGCCGGCTTTCCAGCACCGCACTGGAGGCCGGGTCGGTGTCCAGTCGCAGCTGCAGCCAGCTCATGCGTGCTCAGTCTTCCAGCTTGCTTTCCAGGTAGTGAATACTTACACCCCCGGCGCGGAAGGACGCATCTCGCACCAGGTCACGGTGCAGTGCGGTATTGGTGCGAATACCCTGGATGATCAGCTCATCCAGCGCCTGGCGCATGCGCGCCATGGCAATGTCGCGGTCCTCGCCATAACTGATGATCTTGGCGATCAGCGAGTCATAGAATGGTGGTACCGTATACCCGTCGTAAATATGTGAGTCGACGCGGATCCCCGGGCCGCCGGGAGCGTGGAAGGTGGTGATGGTGCCGGGCGAGGGCATGAAGGTGTGCGGATCCTCCGCATTGATACGGCACTCGATGGCGTGGCCGCGAACGCGGACGTCCTCCTGCTTTACAGAAAGCGGCAGGCCGGCGGCGATGCGCAGCTGCTCGCGCACGATGTCGATACCGGTGACCATTTCCGTGACCGGATGCTCCACCTGCACGCGGGTATTCATCTCGATGAAGTAGAAGCCACCGTCCTCGTAGAGGAATTCGAACGTGCCGGCACCGCGGTAGCCGATCTTGATGCACGCATTGACGCAGGCCTCGGCGACCTCTTCGCGCAGATGGGTTTCGATATCCGGGGCCGGTGCCTCCTCGATGACCTTCTGGTGTCGGCGCTGAAGCGAGCAGTCGCGGTCGGCGAGATGAATGGCGTTGCCCTGGCCGTCGGCCAGCACCTGTATTTCCACGTGCCGCGGCTTCTGCAGGAACTTCTCCAGGTAGACCACGCTGGAACCGAAGGCCGCCCCTGCCTCGGACTGGGTCACGTGCACCGAGTTGATCAATGCGGCCTCGTTGTGGACGACGCGCATGCCGCGACCGCCACCGCCGGCGGCTGCCTTGATGATTACCGGGAAGCCGATCCGGCGTGCAATGGCCACAATTTCATCGGGGTCATCAGGCAGTGGGCCGTCGGAGCCGGGTACCGTCGGCACACCGGCCTCCTTCATGGCGGCGATGGCCGATACCTTGTCGCCCATCAATCGGATCGTGTCGGCGCGCGGGCCGATAAAAATAAAGCCGCTCTTCTCGACCTGCTCAGCAAAATCTGCATTTTCTGACAGAAAGCCATAGCCAGGATGAATGGCATCGGCGTTGCTGACCTCGGCCGCGCTGATAATCGCCGGCACGTGCAGATAGCTCTGTGATGCCCCCGGCGGACCGATGCAGATGGCCTCGTCAGCAAGACGTACGTGCATTAGTTCCGAATCGGCACTGGAGTGCACCGCCACGGTGAGAATATCGAGTTCCTTGCAGGCACGCAGCACTCGCAGGGCGATCTCGCCGCGGTTCGCGATCAGGACCTTTTCCAGCATATTCGCTCTTCCTCTGGTTGGCGCAGGATATTGGCGCAGGCCCTAAACGATGGTGATCAGCGGCTGGTCATATTCCACAGGCTCGCCATTTTCGACCAGGATGGCGGCAATGGTGCCCGATTTGTCGGACTCGATCTGGTTCATCATTTTCATGGCTTCCACAATGCAGAGGACATCGCCTTCCTTTACGGTCTTGCCCACTTCAATAAAGGAGGGCGACGAGGGCGAGGGTGAGCGGTAGAAAGTGCCGACCATTGGCGACAGCACCTTGTGGCCTTTGTCCTCTGCAGTCTCTGGAGGCTCCGGCGCTACGCTCGGCCCCGGTCCGGGGCCCGTCGGCGTTGACGGGGCAGGCTGCGGCGCGGGCTGTGGCATGTAGTAGCCCGGCTGGGCAGACTGTGCCGCCGCCGCGCCATTGCGGCTGATGCGCACGGACTCCTCGCCCTCCTTGATCTCGATTTCATCGATGTTGGACTCTTCCAGCAACTCGATCAGCTTCTTGACCTTGCGAATATCCATAGTCGTTCTCTTCAGCGATGTCTGTGGGTTATTGTTTCAGCTGGCGCAGCGCTGCCTGCAGTGCAAACGCGTAACCATCCGGACCGAGCCCGCAGATCACGCCCTGTGCCAGGTCGGAAAAATACGAGTGGTGCCGAAAGCTCTCCCGCGCATGAACATTGGACAGATGTACTTCAATAAAGGGGATGGCGGTGGCCGCCAGGGCGTCGCGCAATGCCACGCTGGTGTGTGTGAAGGCCGCGGGATTGATGACAATGAAGTCGACACCCTCGCGACGGGCATCGTGCACGCGCTCTATCAGTTCCGATTCGGAATTGCTTTGCAGGCTGAGGACGTGATGCCCTGCTTCTCTGGCCTGTTCGTGCAGCCGGGCATCAATGTCGGCGAGGGTTGTTCTGCCATATACGTCTGGCTCCCGATCTCCCAGGAGATTCAGGTTGGGTCCGTGAATGACAAGTATGCTGGCCATGAGCGCTCACTGCGTGCCCGTTGACAATTGTCCGGAGTGTGAATCAAGTCGCGGTTTTTGTCCAATGATCTTGGTGTTTTTCCGGATTTTACCGGCTTTTCCATAGACAATGCGGGGCAACTCGCTGCCGGAGCTGCAGCGGTCGGCGCGCTCGTGAGGGACGCTGCGATGTAAGCTGGTGCATTAGCCGCTATCACCGCACCGCGAGAGGCGAACCGGACGGCAGCTGCGCGAGGGCGTCGACGAGGTGTTGCTTGCGCAGGAGTTGTGGCAGCACCAGTGGTGGCGCGGCGCTGTCGGCGGGATAGAGCAGGTATAGCGGAATGCCCGAACGCCCCATATCTGCCAGAAATTCGGCGATCTTCGCATCGTGGTTGGTCCAGTCAGCCACCATGTAGACAACGTTGTGGGCGTCAAAGCGCGCCTTCGCGTCCTCGGTATGCAATACAGTGCGCTCGTTGGCGAGACAGGTAATACACCAGTCCGCGGTGAAATCGACGAACACCGGACGGCCGCTGGCCCGGGCCTCGGCAACCGCGGCGGGAGACCAGGCAACCCGGCCATCTGCCAGCTGACCGGTGGCGCCCGGCTCGCCGCGCCAGCCGGCACTCGCCAGGGCCAGCAGTAGCGCAACGGCGGACGCCCCTTTGCGAAACGCGCCGGGCCCCCAGAGCCACATGCCCAATGCCAGCAGCAGTGCGCCCAGCAGGGCCATGCTCATGGTGTCGACGCCGGTCTGCCGCCCGGCCACCCAGAACAGCCACAGAGCGGTGGCGTACAGGGGGAAGGCGAGCGCCTGTTTCAGGGTTTCCATCCAGGGGCCGGGGGACGGCATCAGTCGTCGCGCCGTGCTGCTGTAGCTGAGCAGCAGCAGGGGTGAGGCCATGCCAAAACCGAGCGCGGCGAAGACGACGAGGCCAATGGTCGGGGGCTGCGTCAGGGCGAAGCCGAGAGCAGTCCCCATGAACGGTGCAGTGCAGGGGCTGGCCACGAGGACGGCAAGCACACCGGTGAAAAAGCTTCCCGTATTGCCACCCTGCTGCGCCAGGCTATTGCCGACGTTCATGAGATTGCCGCCAAAGTGCACCAGACCGGACAGCGACAGCCCCATGGCAATGAACAGGTAGGCCAGGGCGATAACGAATCCCGGCGACTGCAGCTGGAAGCCCCAGCCGATGGCGCTACCCGCCTGCTGCAGGGCTACCAGCACGGCCGCGACCAGCAGGAAGCTGGCCACCACGCCAGCGGTATACCACCAGCCATGCTGTTGGCGCTCCTGTGGCTCGGCGCGGGCGAAGGCCAGAACTTTCAAAGACAGAATGGGAAAGACGCAGGGCATCAGGTTGAGAATGATGCCGCCGGCAAAAGCCAACAACAGCATGTAAAGCAGTGTGGCGACACTCGCACTGGCGACACCTGCAGCGGCGTCGGGGCGGGGGGATTGCGCCCGCCTCTGCGGCCTGACCGTCGTTTCTGTTACCGCGGCACTGACGAAATCGACCTCGAATTGCTGTGTGCGGGGCGGATAGCAGAGGCCGGCATCGGCGCAGCCCTGGGACGTGACGGTCAGCGTGGCTTGCCCGGGGATACTCGCAGGCGCCAGGTTGATATCCACATCGTCATAGTAGACGCTGACATCACCAAAAAACTCGTCTGTGCGCTCGAGTCCGGGCGGCAGACTGGCCTGCAGACTGATC
>Ga0209924_1000129_pt1 | contig 33971 bp, 31 predicted proteins | sample SalPonR1_C_D1_MG_FD_185700 | JGI IMG/M metagenome (GOLD analysis project Ga0209924, IMG submission 185700) | Salt pond soil microbial communities from South San Francisco under conditions of wetland restoration - Salt Pond MetaG R1_C_D1_MG... ...
GCGTGACGTCCAGACCGCGTTCGACAAGTGAAAGGGCGGTGGTCGCGCCGACAACGCCGGCGCCGATGACGACGATATGCATGGTCGGGAAATGTATCAGAACGGCCGCGTACCGGCGTCAATCCGGCGTGGTTCAGCGCGCCGTGCTCTCGAATCCGTTGCGGAACACTTGGTCGGACTCGAGTACCGGAACCAGACAGCCGGCGCCATTCAGTTCAGCCGACATTTCCTCTAGGCTGCAGTCGCTGAACTGCTGCCGTGATTGGCTGACGATGGCGCTCATGATGCCCTCGAAAGTTTCGTCGGCACACGCACCCAGTTGACCGTCGCCTTCCTGCCCGTCGTGCGGGGCGTTGAAATTGTGTCCAACTTCGTGCGCGAACACCAGCGCGCTGATGGTGTCGTTGCTGAGATTTTCGTTTACACCGTAGCCTCTGAATCTATCGCAAAGCACGCCAAGAAAGGCAATGCCGGCAGTGCCTCCCTGGGGCCTGCCGTCGGTAAACAAATGAGCCAGGCCCTCGAAGGGGATTTCGCTGCCCGCGCCGGATGTCATGAACGACCGGAACTGGCTCAACAGGTTCGAGGCGTCAGTCGCAGTCAGATTTCCATTTGCCGCAAGGATTTCGTGGTGCCACAGCGTAATGCCGACACCGAGCTGGTTGGTGTAGATTCCGTCGATGAAGTTGATCCGCCCGGCGACGACCGATGCTGCGTTGCCGCCGTGTCGGGCGCTGAACTCGACGTCGCTGACGATAGTCACCGGCATCGCGTACATCGCGGTTCCCTCCAGGACGGCGACTTCGCGCAGGTGGTCGACGAAGTCGTCGTAGCCGCCGGTCGTGGCAGCGCCGGTCTCGGCGCCCGGAACCGCCACGCCGCTGGCGTCGATGTGGAGCGGCAATTGGAGGTCGCTGAGTCGGAACACGATGGCGGCGTCCTCGGCTGCTGCTCGGCTGCCGGCAGGTGCCAGGCCTTTGGCGCGATCGACCAGGTACAAGTCGTCGCCGTCGAAGAAACCGCCGCTGAATTTTCCGCCGATGCGGTTCAGGCGGACCCATGAGCCAGGCAGGTCCGAAAGCGTTCCTTTGAGAAAAAGATCTCCGGCGCCGATGCGCGCGCGTTGACCGGCGGGCAGGGAAGCAAGCAGGCTTGGGTTCGGCGCCAGCTCCAGTGAAAAGGTCCGTCCGAAGGCCTGGATCTGCAGACGTTCGGGCGCCTTTGATGCGGTCCCCGGCATCTCGATGGTTTCGAACGCCCTGAGCGCGGCCTCTTCGGCATGTACGTGCGCGCCGGCAACGATGACCAGCAGCAAGACAAGCATCGCCCTTCTGAAATTCATGATTCTCTACCGGTCGACCCGCAAAGACACTAGCCTAGAAGATTGCGTGAAGCAATTCCTTGATCTGTTTCACAAATCCTGAATTCAGTGCTCTTTGCCCGGCTTGATCGCGCGTCGACAGGTCGCAACTGCGTGCAAAGCGCCGAGGTGAAGAGGCTTTTTGCGCCTGGCGGCGCAGCGCGCTGGGCGAAGCGGACACCCCGGCATTATTCAAGATCTGTCGCCGGTCAGGCCGGCATCGGGTGACCGAATTCCTGCTCGAAGCGGTTCCGGATCGATTGCGGATCTATATCGAAGCCTTGAGGCGCCGCGTGAGCGATCTTGATTGAACCCATCAGCGAACCCAGGGAAGCCGCATCGGCCGGCTTCCAGCCCTTCTCCAGCCCAAACAGGAGCCCGGCGCGATAGGCGTCGCCGCACCCCGTCGGATCGGCGATTCGATCGGGCTTGACCGCTGGAATGCGCGCCTCGCCGTCGGCGGTAATCATTTCGGAGCCTTCGCCGCCGTGCGTGATGATCAGGCCTTGTTTCAGGCCGCTCAGCGCTTCGCCGCGGTTCCAGCCGGTCTTGTTGGCGATCATTTCCCATTCGTAAGAGTTGACGGTCAGCCAGTCGGCGTCGGCGATCATGGTCTTGAGTTCATCGCCGGAAAACATCGGCAACCCCTGGCCCGGATCGAACACGTGCGGAATGCCGGCGGCCTTGAATTGTTCGGCGTGATCCAGCATGGCCTGCTTGCCGTCGGGCGATACGATGCCGTATCCGATGCTGCCGTCGGTCGGGATTTCGTTGCGATGGTTTTCGTTCATCGCGCCGGGATGGAATGCGGTGATCTGATTGTCGTCCAGGTCGGTGGTGATGTACGCCTGGGCGGTGAAGTGGTCGTTATCGCGGATGACGAATCGCTGGTCGATGTTCAGTTCATCGAGGCGGTCGGAGTAACGATCGAAATCGGCTCCGACCGCGGCCATCGGCAGCGGGCTGCCGCCGAGTTTCTTGAGCGTGTAGGCGATGTTGCCCGCACAGCCGCCGAAGTTCCGCCGCATTTCCGGGACCAGAAACGCGACGTTGAGCATGTGGGTCTTCTCCGGAAGGATGTGATCCTTGAAGCGTTCCGGGAATACCATGATGTTGTCGTAGGCCAGCGAGCCACAGATAAGAATCGACATAATTCTCTTGTTTTCGGGTCAGCCGATCAGTATACGGGATTGCCCGAGGCCTCGCAGGTGCATCCCGCAACGGCAATGCCGTCGAGCGGGGCCCGGCGTCTCGATGGACCGACTGTTGCCGGTCCTGGCTTGCGCGGATCATGAGCGTGTTCCGGTCGTCGATCGGCCGGTTTTGTCGTACCGCGACATTGCAGGCAACCGTGACAAGCGTTGTTTTCGGCGCGGCCGTCCGGTTGCAATGAAGAAAGCCGAGCGTGTAGACTACGTCTTTTCGCCTTCGGGTAAACCGGATTTTCAGGTTTATTCGGACCCCGGGGCCAGAGCCGAACGTTTTCCCTGTCTGGGTTGCAGAGTGGCTTCCACTTCTGCCGGGCTTCATGAGAGCATTGCCCGCTCCTGTGGTGAAAATCGAACGGACAAGTATTTTGACGCCGGAAATTCGAGCAGTCGCCGGGTTGGACGGCCATACACGCAACATTCAAACAGAAGATCTAACGGGTATGAATAAATTGAATATGAAAGCAGACTGCATGCTGGCCATACTGGTGGTCTCATCATTTCTGGCATCTGGTTTTGCCGCGCCGGCGCACGGACAGGCCGTCGAGCCGGCACTGGATGCAAGCCAGCAGGCCGCGCAGGGAACGCGCGAGTCGCAGGAGGAAATCGATGAAATCGATGCTCGAATCCAGGAACTGCTCGGGAGCTACCGGGCCAACCTGAGGCAGCTCGAACAGCTCAACCGTTACAACGCCTCCCAGCAACGCCAGGCCGACGCCCAGCGCCGGGAGATCGAGTCGTTGACCGAAGACATCAACAACATCGCCAGTCTTCAGCGTGCGGTTCAGCCGCTGATGCAGGACATGGTCGAATCCCTGGAACGCCTGGTGCAGGCGGACATTCCGTTTCTCGGCGACGAACGGCGTTCACGGGTCGAGCGTCTGTCGAGGCTCATGGAGGACCCGTCGAGTTCGCCGGCGCAGCGCTATCGTCTGCTGATCGAGGCTTATCAGATCGAATCCGAATACGGCAGAACCATCGAGGCCTATCGCAGCGACATCGAAACCGCCGAGCGCTTGTATGAGGATGTGGATGTTCTGCGAATCGGTCGCCTGGTGCTGATCTTCAAGACCGACGACGATCAAGTGCTGAAGCGCTACGACAATGAATCCGGCACCTGGGTGGATCTTGACAAGTCCTTCATGGGCGATGTCAAGACGGCCATGCGCGTTGCGCGCGAGCAGATTCCGCCTGAACTGCTCTATATCCCGGTTACGGCACCCGAGACTGCGGATGAGGGCTGAAACAATGACTGGAACGCTGAAAATGCATCTCACCCACCCAATCAGAAGCTGGAGCTACACCATGCGCAATCGGTCGATAGGCCTTCAATCTGCACTGGCTGCACTGGCGGTTGTCTTCTGTTCTTGCGCGATGGCTCAGGAGCAGCCTCAGTCGCTTGAGGAAGTCGTGCGCGCCATGCAGCAGGAACGCCAGGCTGTAGCCGAGGCCAACCGCGAGCGCGAAGAGCGTTTCCGTCGCCAGGAGACCAACCGCGAACAGGAGTTGAGCCGTATTCGCAACCAGGTTGCCGAGGCCGAGGCGGAAGCCAGCCGGCTGGAAGGCCTGCGAAACCGCCTCGATCGCGAGTTGGCAGAGCTGCGTGACCAGCTGGCCGAGCGTCAGGGCGAATTCGGTGAACTCTTCGGCGTGGCCCGGGCAGCCGCGGCCGATCTCGACGAACAGCTCAGCGACTCGCTGATTTCCGTCCAGTTCCCGAATCGTGGCGACGAGTTGTCCGAGATGGCCCAGTCCGACTCGCTGCCCACTATCGATCAGCTGGAAGGTCTCTGGTTCACGTTCCTGCAGGAAATGACCGAGCAGGGCAACGTGGCGCGCTTCAACGCCGATGTTGTTCGCAACGACAATTCTTCAACGGCCGAAACCGTGGTGCGGATCGGGCCGTTCACTGCATTCGGCGACCAGGGATATCTGGTCCTCAACGACAATACGCTTCGCTATCTGGCGCGTCAGCCCGGCGGAGGCGCTGTTGCAGCCGCACGTCGTGTGATGGATCACACCGGTCCCGGGGTCGTTCGGGGCATGATCGATCCGTCGCTCGGCAGTTTGTTGGGTCTGGTGACCCAGACGCCGACGCTGCGCGAGCGGATTGATCAGGGCGGCGCGATTGGTTATGCCATCATCGTCGTGGCCGCGCTGGGTATTCTTCTGGCCGTCTATCGCTGGTTGATTCTGTCGCTGACTTCTATGAAGGTCCGGCGGCAGATGGGCAAGCATGAGCCCAACGATTCGAACCCGCTGGGTCGTATCCAGGCCGCTTACGAAGAACACAAGGGCGAAGGTCTCGAGACGCTCCAGTTGCACCTGGACGACGCGGTTCTGAAGGAATTGCCGCCGCTGGAGCGCGGCCTCAACCTGGTCAAGGTGCTGGCCGCCGTGGCGCCGCTGATGGGCCTGCTCGGCACCGTGATCGGCATGATCGTGACGTTCCAGGCGATAACCCTGTTCGGCACTGGGGATCCCAAGCTGATGGCAGGCGGTATCTCGCAGGCGCTGATCACTACGGTCCTCGGCCTGATCGCCGCGGTACCGCTGCTGATCCTGCACGCTTTCGCCTCGGCGACCTCGCGCCGCCTCGGCCAGATTCTCGAAGAGCAGTCGACAAGCCTTGTCGCCGACGCCGAGCAATCAAGCCGTTGATGCATGCATTTGAGGGTTATTTACCGTGCTTGAATTGCTGAATCCAGTCAACGCCTGGTCGGCCATCCAGGGCTTCCTCGAGGCGGGAGGCCCAGTGGTGACCGTGCTCTTGTGCAGCACTGCTCTGATGTGGGTCCTGATCAGCGAACGCATTCTGTACGTGCTTTTCTCCGGCCCCCGCCTGCGCAACGCACAGGTGGAGAGATGGAAATCGCTGGACAATCACGTCGCCTGGGAATCGCACATGTTTCGCGAGCGCTTGATCTCGGAAGTCCGGATCGAAAGCGAGCGCTACATGGGGATCATTCGCGCCCTTATTCTCATCACGCCGCTATTGGGTCTGCTGGGTACCGTCACCGGGATGATCGAGGTCTTCCAGGTCATCACGGACACGGGATCTTCGAATGCGCGATTGATGGCTTCGGGGATTTCCAAAGCCACCATCCCGACAATGACGGGCCTTGCAGTGTCGCTGACCGGCGTGTTTGCGATGAGTTTCCTCGATCGCCGCAATGAAATCGCGGTCGCCGATATCTCGAATCGACTGGAGCTGGATGCGGGCATGGGTTTCGGTACCGGGAGACGACTGCTCACGGACGACGCCGACGAAGCCGAGGTCAACATCACGCCTTTGCTTGATATCGTCTTTATTCTCCTGATATTTTTCATTGTCACGTCGACCTTTCTCGATGAGGAAGGGATCGCAATCGCAACGCCGCAGGAAAACGAACAGGAAGAGCAGACGCGTCCGCCGCCGACTCTGGTGCTGAGCGTTCGCAGCGACGGTTTTGTCATGGTCGACAACATCCGCATGATCGATCCGCGTTCGGTCAAGCCGGTGGTCGAGGCATTCACGGCGGAAGAGCCGCGCGGCGTGGTCTTGCTGAACGCAGCACCGGACGCCGAGATTGACGCAACCGTGATGGTTCTGGATCAGGCGCGTCAGGCCGGGGTCGACCCGGCGCTCGCCATCCAGGGACGATAGGGAATCGGAGCAACACATGCCCAGAAGTAAAAGAGTCGCAAAAGCTGACGAGAGCGACGTCAATGTGACGCCGCTGTTGGATATCGTTTTCATCATGCTTATCTTCTTCATCGTCACGGCAACCTTCATCAAGGAGCCGGGTGTCGATGTCACTCGTCCGGAGGCGCTGACTGCGGAGGACCAGCGTCTTGTGTCCATCCTGGTCGCAATCGATTCCGACAACACGATCTGGATCAACCGCAAGGAAGTGTCGCTTGACAGCGTGCGAGCCACGCTGGAGCGCCTGCGCCGGGAAAACCCGCGGGGAAGCGCAGTCATCCAGGCCGACGGCAATGCGCATAGCGAATATCTGGTCGACGTGCTGGAGCAGATACGCGCCGCCGGTGTCGAAGATGTCGTCGCCGTATCGACCGTCAAATCATGAATAACGCCATTCGCATAATCACCGGCCTGCCCGGCGCAGTGATCGTAACGTCGTTCATCTTCCTGGTCCTGGCGGCCGTGATCTCCAACCAGGGAGACGTTCAACTGACCGAAGACAAGTCGGTACAGATCAACGTGACCCGGCAACTCCAGGACACATCGGAGCAGAGTACGGAAGACTTTCAGCGTCCGGTGCTGGACGAGCCGCCGCCACCGCCGCCGACGGTCAACGATCCAAGCTTCCGCCCTGAAATGAGCGTGCAGCTGGGTGCGCTTCCCGATCTTTCAAACGTCGACATCGATATCGGTACCGGTTTCAATCCGGACCGCGATGCACAACCGCTGGTGCGTATTCCGCCCCAGTATCCTCAGCGCTGCATGTCGCGGGCCGAGAACAGCGAATCGGTCCTGGTCGAGTTCGACGTTACGCCTGAAGGCACGGTGGTCAATCCCCGGGTGCTCGAATCCACCAATTCATGCTTCAACAGTGCCGCCATGCGTGCCGTCGAACGCTGGCGCTATAACCCGAAGATCGTCGATAACGTCGCAGAGCCCCGCGTGGGCGTTCGTACCACCATCGACTTTCAGCTGGAGGGCTAGCAAAAATGCGTAAGTTGCAGTTCATTTCCGGACGCCAGATTATGCTGGCGTTCACGGCTGCATTGGCGTTGCTGTTCGCCGGTGCGCTGTTTGCACAAGACGATTCGGATGAAGAAAAGAAGGATGATCCGGTCCCGACCCTGGATCCGCGCGTGGCCTCGGACCTGCTCGAAGCCTATGAGCTTTTGGAGGAAGACGAGAATCGGGCGGCTCTCGAGCAGTTGAACAGTCTCATGAATCGGCGCGGCGACTCGATGAAGCCTTTCGACAAGGCGTCGGTTCTGCAAATTCGCGGAACGACTTATGTCAACCTTGAAGACATGGACAGTGCGCTGGATGACTTTTCGGAAGCGCTGAACCTGAACGCGCTGCCTGAAGACCAGCAGAACCGCCTGCGCTTCAACCTTGCGCAGATTTACTTCGTCAACGAGCGTTACGAAGAATCCATCCGTCTGTTCGAGGAATGGATGAAGGCCGATGTGCGGGTCACCGACACCGCCTACTTCATGTTGGGGGCCGCTTATTACAATCTCGACAATTACCAGAAGGCGCTGGAGTCGATTCAGAGCGCTGTCGACGTCGCGCCCGAACCGCAAAAGCGGTATTACGACCTGCTCAATGCGATCTATTCGGAGCTTGGAAACGTCGACGACCGCAGCCGCCTGCTGGAAACGATGGTCGAGTTGTGGCCCGACAGCCTGAGCTACTGGCGCCAGCTCTCGTCTCTTTATCTCGAGCAGGGCGACCAGTTGAAGGCCTTTGCCGCCCTCGAGACGGCCTACGTCAATGGCCTGATCACCAGCGGCGACGACATCGTGATGCTGGCGCAGTACTACTCCACGTTCGACAATCCGCATCGTGGCGCGAGGTTGATCGAGAAGGAAATGGAAGCCGGCCGAGTCGAGCGAAATGTCAAGAACCTCGAATTGCTCTCCCAGCTCTGGAGCCAGGCGCGCGAGCACAACAAGGCCATTCCGGTATTGCGCGAAGCAGCGCGGATGTCCGACGAAGGGCTCCTGTCTTTCAGGTTGGGTCAGTCGCTTCTGGCCAACGAGCAGAACGAGGAGGCCGAGCAAGCCCTGGAGGCTGCGCTGGAAAAAGGCGGCCTCGAGGAATCGCGCCGGGCCGAGGCCTGGATGCTGCTCGGCAACGCGCGCTTCAACCAGGCCGAGCCGGGCGATCGCGAGCAGCGTAATGACGCAGACCAGGCGTTTGCCCAGGCCGAGAAATTCAGCTCCACACGTCGTCAGGCTTCCGACTGGCGCGGCTACATCAACGCGATCAACCAGACCGAACGGCGTCAGGCCGCCCTTGAAGAGGAACAGGGCGAGGTCCTGGCAACCGCAGCTCGGGAACGGCTTCTGACCGCGTGCCGGGCCCAGCAACTGGCCGGAACGGAGCTCTCCGAGCGATGCGCGGCCCTGCTGGCGGAGTCCGAGAACGGCGGTGGCTCGGGTCAGTGACCGAATCCTGCGTGTCCTGGTCCTGACACACTTTCCCTGATCCGGGTACTTGCACCCGGCTCAGTTCCGCGGAGCAACCCTGCGCAAGTGAATGGATGACCGGCAGCCCGGTGCGCCGGGTTGCCGACAGCCTCTGCCTTTGCTTCGCCGGAAAGCATCCCGTTGCATGCCGCCCTCGCTCGTTTTTTTGTCATCACCCGCACGGTCACGCAAAGCGCCCGATGCCCTCGCACGATGCCGAAAGCGCCGCGTTTTCCGGCCCAGCGGCCCCCGGCCGCGACGGCACTCCCGGCACAATCAAGCGTGTACTACATAAAATCTTCAATATTGTTGATATTCGGTTAAATCGGGGTTATGCTCCGACCCGCAGGGTGCCCTCAGGTACGTGCCAGTTCTTGTGTACGTGCTTGTGGTCAAAATCCACTCGGATAAGCGAAATCCGAAGAGACAAATGAGGTATACCCACAGTGAAGTTCGAACTACTCAAAAACCGCCAGACGCCCCTTTGGCGCGGAATGGCACCAATACTGGCGGGCTTGGCATTCGGCATGACGCCGATGGTCGCCATCGCCCAGGATGAAGCTCAGGACGACGATCAGGAAACGGCGCAGGATGCGCCGGACGTCGAAAGAATCGTCGTCACGGGCTCGCGCCTGATGACCAACCCCAACGTCCAGGCACCGAACCCGGTGCTCACGGTCGGCGCCGAAGAAATCCAGTCACGCGGCACAGTGCGCATCGAGGACCTGACCAACCAGCTGCCGCAGGTTTTCGCGGCCCAGGCGTCGGAAGTCTCCAACGGCGCCAGCGGTACCGCTCAGCTGGACCTTCGCGGTCTCGGCCCGGTCAGAACCCTCGTGCTGATCGACGGACGCCGCCTGCCTTTCGGCGACTCTTCGAGTTCGGCGCCGAACCTCGACATGGTGCCGACCCGGCTGATCGAGCGCCTCGACATCGTGACCGGCGGTGCGTCCGCTGTGTACGGTTCCGACGCCGTGGCCGGTGTCGCGAACTTCATCCTCAAGCGTGACTTCGAAGGCATCGAGATCGACGTCCAGGGCGGCTTCAACCAGGCCGGCAACGACCGTTCTTTCTTCGAGAATGTTCTGCGCAACGCCGAGCAGCCGATTCCCGGCTCGACCACCGACGGCCGCGAGATCAATCTCTCGTTGACGATGGGCGCAAATACTGCCGACGGTCGCGGTAACGCCACGCTGTTCTTCAACTACGAAAACCTCAATGCCATCACCCAGGATGGCCGCGTCGAAAGCGCCTGTGCGCTGGGTGCGTCCGACGGACCGAACAGCTTCGGCGGCGTCGGCTGCGTCGGCTCGAGCAACTTCCGCCGGTTCGCCAACTTTTCCGACGGCGACGACGTCTTCCAGCAGGAAGACGGCAATCTGACGCCGTTCGCGGGCGGTCCGGCCGAAACCTTCAACTTCGGCCCGTTCAACTTCTTCCAGCGGCCGCGGGAACGCTTCCAGATCTTCACCCGGGCCCACTATGAGTTGACCGACGATATCGAGGCCTTCGCCGACCTGAGCTTCACGAATACCAGCTCGGATGCGCAGATCGCGCCTTCGGCTTCGTTCGGCAGCTGGACGATCAACTGCGACAACCCGCTCATTCAGAACCCGGGCGGTGCCAACGGCGTTTCGCTGTTCGACGTGTTCAACTGCCAGGGCGACGAAGAGATCGACGGGCTGTTCGCCTCGCATCGAAACGTCGAGGGCGGTCCGCGTAACTCCAGCCTCGACAACACCTCCTGGCGGACGATCGGCGGCCTGCGCGGCACGGTCTTCAATGATTTCGATTTCGAGATCTTCGGCCAGTTCGCCCGTACCCAGGATACGGACATCTCGGAAAACGACTTCATCATCGACAACGTCCAGGACGCATTCCTCGTCGTCGAAGATGAAAACGGCAATCCGGTCTGTCGCTCCGGCAATGGCGGCTGTGTGCCGTACAACATTTTCCAGCGCGGTCCGAACGGCGAGTCGCTGGTGACCCAGGAGGCGCTTGACTACGTCCAGGGCATCGGTATCACGACCGGCGAGACCGAACAGAAGGTCTTCGGTGGTAACGTCCAGACCGACCTGGGCCGCTACGGCGTCCAGTCGCCAATGGCCAACGAAGGCGTCGGTTTCCTGGTCGGCGGCGAATACCGCGAGGACTCGCTGACCGCCAAGCCCGATCAGATTTCGCAGCAGCCCGACGGTGGCTTCACCGGCGTCGGTGGTCCGACGCTCCCGGTTTCGGGTGAGATTCGCGTCAGTGAAATCTTCTTCGAAGCTCAGGTGCCCGTGATCGCGGACGTGCCCTTCATCGAGCGCTTCGATATCGGTGGCGCCTACCGCTATTCCGACTACACGACGGACGGCGGCAATGTCGAGAACAGTTTCTCCACCGACACCTACCACGTGTTCGCCAACTGGACGCCGGTCGAGGATCTCCGCCTGCGCGGTCAGTTCCAGCGCGCCGTGCGTGCGCCCAACGTGATCGAGCTGTTCACGCCGCAGGGCACGAACCTGCCGAACCTGACCAGCGGAGCGAACGGATTCTTCGACCCGTGTGCCGGCCCGACTCCGGCCGCCACCCAGGCCGAGTGCGCCAACACCGGCGTGACAGCCGGTCAGTTCGGGAATATTCCCGATGTGATTTCTGGACAGACCCAGTCGATCACCGGCGGCAACCCGAACCTGGATCCGGAAGAGTCCGATACGATCACCGTCGGCGCGATCCTGACGCCGGCCGCGATCCCGGGCCTGACGGTTTCGGTTGATTACTTCGACATCGAGGTGACCGATGCAATCGCCGCCGGTATCCCGGCGCAGACCACGTTGGACGAGTGTCTCGCGACCGGAGACGCAGCGTTCTGCGACCTGATCCAGCGCGATAACGCTGGTTCGCTGATTGCGGGTACGGCAGGCGTCGGCTTCCAGCAGACCAACATCAACATTGCAACGCTGGAGACCAGCGGTGTCGACTTCCAGGTCGTATACGATCTCGATCTGTGGGACGTCGGTCTCGAAGATCTGGGTTCGGTCCGGTTCGACTATGCGTCGACCTACCTGGACGAGCTGCAGACGACACCGTTCCCGGGCGCCGATCCGATCACGTGCGCGGGTGAACACGCCGGCTCGTGCCGCATCCCGTCGCCCGAATATCGGCATCGGATGCTCAACACGTGGACGACGCCGTGGGACTTCACCGTCGATCTGACATGGCGCTACTTCTCCAGCACCGACAACAATGCTGGCCCGGACGTCAACCCGACCATCGACCGCGAGATCGATGCGGTCAACTACCTCGACCTCGCCGTCCGTTATTCCTGGTCGGATGAGATCGAGTTCCGTGCCGGGGTGAACAACCTGACTGGAACGGAAATCCCGGTCGTGACGTCGGCAGGTCCGCCAGAAGGTAACGGCAACACTTACCCGACGCTGTTCGATACCGGGCGTTTCATCTTCTTCGGCATGACCTATCGTCTGTAATCGACATTGGTAATAAGCGTCTGTAATTGGCGCTAACCGAAGACGCAAGAACGAAAAAGCCGCTGGCCCCAGGCCAGCGGCTTTTTTGTTTGGTCTCGTCGCGTATGAGTTGCGGTACTGCGGTCCAGTCCTGGATTGTTTCAGGTATCGAGTCTGCAGCGTTTTGCTAGGGCGCGAGTCCTCGACGTAGCGGTGCTGTACCTGCGGGGTGGTCGGACCGGTCGCAAATCACTGCAGCCCCGACCCGCGCCAACCGATTTTGTAGGATGGGTAAGCGGCAGCGCATTCACCAATCGCGTCTCCAACAAGCGGATTGGCTGGCGTGTATCCAGCCAGCTGCGGAGATTGAAGAAATCCGGATACCTTGCCCGGGCCGCCTGATGTGCGCGCGATGCTGATGGAGCAGGTGACTGGTCAGCCTGCTCCGGGAGATTCAGACAGCGGTTTCAGCCCGGGGTCGAATCGGTCAACTTGACCGCCGTTTCGACGATGCGCTCGACGGTCAGGCCGAATGCTTCGAAGAGCTCCGGCGCCGGCGCCGAGGCGCCGAATCGGTCGATACCGATTATCGCTCCGTGTGGCCCGACGAAACGGTGCCAGTAGGCGGTCACGCCGGCCTCGACGGCGATTCGGGCCGTTACGTTGTCCGGCAGCACCGAGGCCTTGTATTCGCTCTCCTGGGCCAGGAAGCGCTCGGGGTTGGGCATGGAGACAACGCGTGCACCGATCCCGCGCTGAGACAGGCTTTCTGCCGCATTCATTGCCAGCTCGATTTCCGAGCCGGTCGCGATCAGAATCAGGTCGGGGTCGGCGTCGGTTTCGCGAAGGATATATCCTCCGCGCCGAATTCCGGAGAGCTGTGCGGCGTCCCGCGGCTGGTGTGCAAGCCCCTGACGGGTCAGGACCAGTGCTGTCGGGCCCTCTCTTCGTTCGATCGCGTCGGCCCAGGCCGCGGCCGTCTCGGTCTTGTCGGCAGGCCGCCAGACCTCGAGGTTCGGAATCATCCTCAGGCTGGCTACGTGCTCGATGGGTTGGTGCGTAGGTCCGTCTTCGCCCAGCCCGATCGAATCATGGGTGTAGACGTGGATGGCGCCGGTGGGGATCAGCGCCGACATTCGAACGGCGTTGCGTGCGTAGTCGGAAAACACCAGGAACGTGCCGGTGTACGGAATGAAGCCGCCGTGCAGGTGGAGCCCGCTGGCGATTGCGGTCATGCCGAATTCGCGTACGCCGTAATAGATGTAGTTGCCGCCGTTCTCTGACTCCATGATGTCGCGGCTGCCCGACCAGTCGGTGTTGTTGGAGCCGGTCAGGTCGGCCGAGCCGCCGAGCAGCTCCGGCAGCAGTCGTCCGAAAGCCTCGAGGCTCATCCCGGAGGCCTTGCGCGTGGCGACCTTGCCGTCGTCGGCCTGCATCTTTTCGATGATGACCTGAGCCTGCGCTTCGAAATTCTCGGGCAGCGCGTGCTTCATGCGGCGCTCGAATTCGGAGGCCTGCTCGGGGAAACGTTCGGCGTATTGCTGCATGACGGCCTGCCAGGCCTGCTCGGCCTGCCGACCGCGTTCACGCGCGTCCCAGCCGGCCTTGACGTCGTCCGGAATCTCGAAGGCCGGGTACGGCCAACCCAGTTCGGCGCGCGTCGCGGCAATTTCTTCGTCGCCCAGCGGTGCCCCGTGGGTATCGGCGGTGCCCTGCTTGTTCGGCGCGCCAAATCCAATCGTGGTCTTGCAGCAAATGAGTGTCGGATGCTCCCTGTCCGACCGCGCCTCTTCGATGGCCGCCCGCACCGCGGCGGCATCGTGGCCGTCAACGTTCTCCACGACCTGCCAGCCGTAGCTCCGAAATCGGCCGGGCGTGTCGTCGGTGAACCAGCCACGCGTCTCGCCATCGATGGAGATGCCGTTGTCGTCATAGAACACGACCAGCTTGCCCAGGCCCCAGGTACCGGCAAGAGAGCAGGCCTCATGCGAAATGCCTTCCATCAGGCAACCGTCGCCGGCGAACACCCAGGTGTAATGATCGACGATCTCCAGACCGTCGCGGTTGAAGCGCCGGGCCAGCAGTTTTTCGGCCAGTGCCATCCCGACGCCGTTGGCCAAGCCCTGGCCCAGCGGTCCCGTGGTGGTTTCCACGCCCGGCGCTTCGCCGAACTCTGGATGGCCTGGCGTGGGCGCGTGCAGCTGGCGGAAATTCTTCAGATCGTCGAGCGAAAGCGCGTAGCCGCTCAGATGGAGTACAGAATAAAGCAGCATCGAACCGTGCCCGTTCGAGACGACGAACCGGTCGCGGTCGGCCCAGTCCGGGTTGGCCGGATTGTGGCTGTGAAAATCGTTGAAAAGCACTTCGGCGATGTCGGCCATGCCCATGGGCATGCCGGGGTGCCCGGAACTGGCGCGCTGCACGGCGTCCATGGCAAGGGCGCGGATGGCGTTGGCGAGGTGGCGTCGGTCGGTCATGGCTGGATCGGATCCTTGCAGTATTCGGGCGCTGGGTGGCTGTGGGACTTGCGCGGGAGGTTTCCCGTCTGACCAAAACGGTAGTTTATCCGATCGACTGCTGTTGCCGAACCCTGTTGTCCTGCGATCATCATGAGGGGCTTGCCCATGTTGGCTCATGCAGGCTATAATTGAATGGATTTGCTCGGCGTTGCCGGGGAAAATCAAAAATTCACACGCGTTCCGTCACATCAGGCGGGGTTGCTCTTGGGTCGTCGGCCTTCGTTGAAACGATGCCGGGCCTCCCCAGGGTCGCCGGATGGGGAATTGCGGAGGTTCAAACCAATGCCGGTCCGAATCCCGATCTGAATCGAAGACGGCCGTGCACCAAAAAAGGAAAGTGAACATGCCTGACGTCACCATGCGCCAGATGCTCGAAGCTGGCGTGCATTTCGGTCATCAGACCCGCTACTGGAATCCCAAGATGGAGCCTTACATCTTTGGTGCCCGGGGCAAGATCCACATCATCAACCTCGAACGTACCCTGCCGCTGCTCAAGGAAGCGCTCGATTTTATGAGCCGCATGGCCAGCAAGCGCGGCACCGTGATGTTCGTCGGCACCAAGCGTGCCGCCGGCCAGGCCATTGCCGAAGAGGCGGCGCGCTGCGGCATGCCCTACGTGTCGCACCGCTGGCTGGGCGGCATGCTGACCAATTTCCGCACCATTCGCCAATCCATCAATCGCCTCAAGGAACTCGAGGCGATGGAAACCGACGGCAGCTTCGACCGTCTGGTCAAGAAGGAAGTGCTGGAACTGACCCGCGAACGCGACCGCCTCGAGCAGAGCCTGGGCGGGATCAAGAACATGAATTCGCTGCCCGACGCGATGTTCGTCATCGACATCGGTCACGAAGACATCGCCATTGCGGAAGCCCGCAAGCTGGGCATTCCGGTGGTGGCCGTGGTCGATACCAATCACAACCCGGAAGTCGTCGACTACGCGATTCCGGGCAACGACGATGCGATTCGTTCGGTGCGGCTGTATGCACAATTGGGCGCCGACGCGATTCTCGAGGGCAAGGCCTCGGTGCCGCAGGTTGCCGGAGACAAGGACGAGTTCGTCGAACTCGACGCCGAAGGCAATCCGGTCGACACCGGCGACAGTGAAGCTGCCGCAGCGGCGAAGAAGACGGCCAAGAAAAAGACCAGCAAGAAGGTCGCCAAGAAGGTCGCGAAAAAGACCGCCAAGAAAGTAGCCAAAAAGACCGCCAAGAAGGCTGCGGCCAAGGCTGGCGACAACGCCGAAGCTGTACCGGAAGGTACCCCTGAAGGTCCGGCCAGGGCGGAGGCCGAGAAGGCCGACCGCGCCGCCGAGCCCGAGCAAGCGGCGAAGGCTGCCGAGGAATCTCCCGAAACGGCCGAAGCGCCGCCGGCCGAGACGACCCCGGATTCAGAAACCAAGCCGGCCAAGAAGCCGGCTGCGCCCAAGTCCGAGAACAAGGAAGAGTCATGAGCATTACCGCATCCCAGGTCAAGGAACTGCGCGAGCGCTCCGGCGCCGGCATGATGGAATGCAAGAAGGCCCTGGTTGAAACCGGTGGCGATATCGAAGCCGCGATCGAACATCTGCGCAAGAGCGGCTTGGCCAAAGCCGACAAGAAGGCCGGCCGTGTGGCTGCCGAAGGTGCGATCGTCGAAGCTGCAGACGCAAGCGGCGCGGTGCTGGTCGAAATCAACTGCGAAACCGATTTCGTCGCCAAGGACGAGAACTTTCGGGCCTTTGCCGATCGGGTGGCTGAACTGGCCCTCGCCGCCGGCAACGACGACGTCGCGGCGCTTGCCGAGGCTGATTTCGACTCCGGCGACAGCGTCGAGGCGCGCCGCCAGCAGCTGGTGGCCAAGCTGGGCGAGAACATCCAGATTCGCCGTATCCGGCGGGTCGATGCCGACGGCGGCGTAATAGGCGCCTACATCCACGGCGGCCGAATCGGCGTCCTGGTCAGCCTGGAAGGCGGCGACGAAGCGCTGGCGCGCGACATCGCCATGCACGTGGCTGCGCTGAATCCGCCTTTTGTCGATGCCGAGTCCGTTCCCGCCGATGTGCTGGACAAGGAAAAGAACATCCTCCGGGCGCAGGCCGAGGATTCCGGCAAGCCACCGGAGATCATCGAAAAGATGATCGTCGGTCGTCTGAACAAGCACCTCGCCGAGATCACGCTGGTGGGTCAACCGTTCGTCAAGGACTCGGATCAGACCGTTGGCGCGCTGCTCAAGTCGAAGGGCGCCAAGGTCCGGAATTTCGTCCGTCTCGAGGTCGGTGAAGGCATCGACAGGGAAGAGTCGGATTTTGCGGCGGAAGTCATGCAGCAGGCCCGCGGCGGCTGATCGCCGCGCAACCCGAGGATCGCTGATGGAGTCACCCCGTTATCGCCGAATTCTGCTGAAGCTCAGCGGTGAGGCGTTGCTCGGGGATCATGATTACGGTATCGATCCGAAGGTCAGCAGTCGCATCGCCGCGGAAGTCGCGGAGGTTTCCCACGCCGGTGTTCAGGTCGGCATCGTAATCGGGGGCGGCAACATCTTTCGTGGCGCCGGCCTGGCATCGGCCGGCATGGACCGGATTACCGGCGACCACATGGGCATGCTGGCCACCGTGATGAACGGGCTGGCGCTCCAGGATTCGCTGGAGCGGGCCGGTGCGACAACCCGCGTCATGTCGGCCATCTCGGTGCGTGAAGTCTGCGAGGACTATATCCGCCGACGTGCCATCAGGCATCTGGAGAAAGGTCGGGTCGTGGTGTTTGCGGCCGGTACGGGCAACCCCTTTTTCACGACCGATACGGCGGCCAGTCTGCGCGCGGTCGAAATCGGGGCTGATATCATGATCAAGGCGACCAAGGTTGATGGCGTCTACTCCTCCGATCCCACGCACGACGCCAGCGCGCGTTTTTATCGACGCATCAGCTACGACGAGGTCATTCAGCACAAGCTCAAGGTCATGGACGCCAATGCCATGGTGCTGTGCCGAGACCAGTCCATGCCGATCCGCGTCATCGGCCTCAATACCGAAGGCAATCTGGCCCGCCTGGTCGGCGGCGAGGACATCGGCACCCTCGTCGAATAGCGTTCGCCCGCCGCTTGCAGCGGTTTTCTCCGAAGATCGCGGGCCCGGGTACTGCTACAATCGAGTGTCGTACGATTGTCATGAAATCGCCAGGAAAACTGAACGGTAGACCTATGCTTGCAGATATCAGGAAAGACGCCGCGTCGCGTATGGACAAGAGCCTCGAATCGCTTCGGGCCGAGCTTGCCAAGATTCGCACCGGGCGTGCGCATCCCAGCCTGCTGGAGCACGTCCATGTCGAATACTACGGTTCGGAAGTGCCGATCGGCCAGGCGGCCAACGTGACGGTAGAGGATTCACGGACGCTGGCGGTCTCGGCCTGGGACAAGACCATGATCGGCAAGATCGAGAAGGCGATCATGACTTCCGACCTGGGATTGAACCCGGCAAGTACGGGCACCGTGATCCGGGTGCCGCTGCCGGCGCTGACCGAAGAACGGCGCGGACAGCTTTCCAAGGTGGTTCACAACGAGGGCGAGCAGGCCAAGGTTGCGATTCGCAATATCCGCCGGGATGCGAACCACCACATCAAGGAACTGCTCAAGGACAAGGCAATCACCGAGGATGACCAGCGCCGCGCCGAGACCGAGATTCAGCAGTTGACCGACCAGCACGTCGAACGGGTAGACTCGATGGTTGCGGAAAAAGAAAAAGAGCTCATGGAGATCTGAATCGATGTCCGGGGCAGATCTGCCGCATCATCTGGCAATTATCATGGACGGCAACGGCCGCTGGGCTGCTCGGCGCGGCAAGCCGCGCACCTATGGTCATCAGGCCGGTACAGAGGTCGCGCGCAAGATTGTCCGGGCCGTGGCCGAACGGGGCATCCCCGTTCTGACTGTCTATGCGTTTTCCAGCGAAAATTGGCGCCGTCCGCGCCACGAAGTCACGCGATTGATGAGCCTGTTCCGCCGGGCGCTGGATCGCGAAGTCGACCAGCTCGATCGGCACGACGTGCGTCTGAACTTCATCGGGCGCCGGGAAGCTTTTTCGAAGTCCTTGCAGCGCGGAATGGCGCGCGCCGAGGAGATTACCCGCGACAACTCCGGCCTTCTGCTCAACATCGCGGCAAGCTACGGCGGCCGTGACGATATCGTCGCGGCCGCGCGCAAGCTCGCCGAACAGGCCCGCCGAGGCGAACTCGATCCTGAGACGATCGACGAGGCCACATTCGGCAACGCGCTCCAGCTTGCCGGCCAGCCGGAACCCGACCTGTTCATCAGGACCGGCGGAGAACACAGGCTCTCCAATTACCTGCTGTGGAACCTTGCCTATACCGAACTCCATTTCAGCGATACGCTCTGGCCGGACTTCACCGTCGCCGACCTGGATGCGGCGCTGGACGACTTCAGGCAGCGCGAAAGGCGCTTCGGAGGCCTTGCCGAGAGCCAGACGAAAAAGCATGCTTAAGTCTCGGGTGATTACCTCGGTGGTGCTTGCGGCACTGGTACTTGCCGCGTTGCTTTTGCTGCCGACGACCTGGTTGAGCGTGGTGCTCGCGGTGCTTTTGCTGGTGGCAGGCGGCTGGGAAAATGCACGGCTTGCCGGGGTCGAGAATGCTGCTGCGCAGGCGGTATGGATTATCCTGCTCTGCGGCGGAGGCGCCGCGCTGATCTGGGCCACGCACATTCCGTCTGCGGTTCCGGCGATGCTGGGGTCGGCGACGGCCGCGTGGCTGGTACTGGCCCTGTGGCTGCGTTTCCCGGAATTCGGTCGGCCGCAATCAGCATCTGATCGCCCGCAGTTCCAGCCGCTCAAGCTGGTCGTCATCGGTCTGATCCTGCTGGCGGCTTTTCTGGCCATTTCCTGGCTGCATTTCTACAACCCCTGGTGGGTTGTCTTTCTGCTATTGATCATCGCGGCGGCCGATATCGGTGCCTTCTTTGCCGGGCATCGATTCGGCGGGCCCAGGCTGGCGCCGGTGATCAGCCCCGGCAAAACCTGGTCCGGCGTCGCCGGCGGTCTGATCGCGGCTGTCGCGACCGGCGTGATCTGCAGCCGGCTGATGCCCGATATCCCGCTTGGGCCGGTCGCCGCGGCAATCGTGGCGGTGGTGCTGGTCGCACTTTCGATTTTCGGTGACCTTCTTATCAGTTTGTTCAAGCGTCACCGCGGGCTCAAGGACACCTCGGCACTGTTGCCCGGACACGGTGGAATGCTCGATCGGATCGATGGTCTGTCGGCGGCCGCGCCGGTTTTCGCGTTCGTCTTGTGGTGGCTCACCGCGGGCGCATGACAATCGCCCACCGGTGGATTCCGTCTGCCGGGAACGTTTGACGCCAAGGAACCTCAAACAGCAATGGAAATTCTCGGATCAATCTTCTGGCTTGCGGTGGCTCTCGGACTGCTGGTGACGTTTCATGAATTCGGCCACTACTGGGTGGCCCGACGCGCCGGCGTAAAGGTGTTGCGCTTCTCGGTCGGGTTCGGCAAGCCGCTGTGGCGGCGCAAAGGAAACAACGGCGTCGAATTCGTCATCGGCGCCATCCCGCTCGGCGGCTATGTCAAGATGCTCGACGAGCGTGAGTCGCCGGTTCCGGACGATCAGCTCGAACAGGCGTTCAACCGGAAGTCGCTGGCGAAGCGATCGGCGATCGTGGCCGCCGGCCCGGTCTTCAACCTGATTTTTGCGGTCGCCGCGTTCTGGGCGATGTTCATGCTCGGAATTCCGGAATCCCGGCCGATCGTCGGCAATCCCGAAGGCATCGCCGAGGCCGCCGGGCTCAAACACGGCGACATGATCGTGCAGGTCGACGGACAACCGGTCGAGACCTGGACGCATGCGGTGCTGGCGCTGGTACCACAGGCGCTGGATCGCAATCCGGTTTCGCTGGTGGTCGAGGACCAGCAGTCGAATCGCGAGGAACTGCAGTTGCCGCTGGATCGACTCGGCGACGGGTTCCGCGAAGATCGCATTCTCGATGCGCTTGGCATGGCCCCGTGGCGTGTCGATCTACCGCCCGTAATCGGCCAGGTCAGCGAAGATTCTCCAGCCGAACGGGCGGGGCTGCAGGCGGGAGACCGTGTGACGACGATCAATGGTCAGCCCGTGGACGGGTGGATGACGCTTGTCAATCTGATCCCCGAAGCCGCCGCCGACGGGCAGCCCGTGCAACTGGAAATCAGCCGTGACGGCAGGCGCCGCAATGTCGAAATCGAGCCTGAACTTGTCGATGGCCGCATGATCATCGGCGTTCGACCGGGCGAGCCCGGACCGGAGGCGCGCGCCGCGATGGAACGGGCATTCACCATCCTGCAATACGGTCCGCTGGAGGGCCTGGGCGAGGCGGTCGGTGAAACCTGGAGGTTGACCTCGGCGACGCTGGGAATCCTGGGCCGGATGATTGCCGGCAACGCGTCCCTGAGCAACCTGTCCGGACCGATTACAATTGCGCAACTGGCCAACGACTCGGCTCGCCTCGGCGTTTCGAGATTCCTGTTTTTTCTTGGCCTGATCAGCCTGTCGCTGGCGATCATCAACCTGCTGCCGATTCCGATCCTCGACGGCGGGCATTTGCTGTATTTCCTGATCGAGTGGATCAAGGGCAGTCCGGTGTCGGAACGTGGCCACATGATCGGTCAGAGCATTGGCCTGGTGATGGTCCTGGCCCTGATGAGCGTCGCGATATTTAACGATATATTACGGCTGGTTCAATAAACTGCGCGCCGACCGCGCATCATGATTCAGACGACGAAAGGGTTTCGATGAGATTTTTGCCTTTACTGCTGGCCTTGTTCAGCCTGACTGCTTCGGCGCAGACATTCACGGTCGACGAAATCCGCGTGGACGGGCTGCAGCGAATCTCCGAAGGCACCGTGTTCAGTTTTCTGCCGGTAGAGGTCGGTCAGCGGCTGACCCCGGCACTGGCGCGGTCGAGCATACGCGACCTCTACCGCAGCGGTTTCTTCGAGCAGGTCGAGATCGGACGCGAGGGCGATATCCTGGTGATCAAGGTCGTCGAGCGTCCGGCCATCTCGTCGGTTCAGCTGGACGGCAACGACAAGATCCCGACCGAATCTCTGCTTCCGGCGCTTTCCGAGATTGGCATAGCCGAGGGCGAGGTTTTCGATGAACTGGCCATCGACCGTATCCAGCAGGAACTGGTACGGGAATACTTCAACCAGGGTCACTATGCGGTCGAAGTTGATCCGCAGGTGACGGAGCTTGACCGCAACCGGGTCAGCATCGTGATCCAGATCGAGGAAGGCGAACAGGCCAAGATTCGTCATATCAACATTGTCGGCAATGAAACCTTCGAAGAGAAGGAGCTACGCGAAGAATTCGAATCCGACGAGAAATTGGGCCTGATGTTCTGGCAGGGTCGAACCAGCTATACCCGCGAGAAACTATCCGGCGATCTCGAGCGGCTGCGGGCGTACTATCTCGATCGCGGCTACATGGACTTCGCCATCGAATCCACGCAGGTCTCGATCAGCCCGGACAAGCAGGATATCTATCTCACCGCGAACGTGCGCGAGGGCGAGGTTTTCACGGTCGACGACGTCCAGCTGACCGGCGACCTCGTGCTGTCGGAGGAAACGCTCAGGAATTTTGTCCTGGTCGATCCCGGCCAAGTGTTCTCGCGCAAGGAGGTCGAGGCGACGGTCGAGGCCATCACCTCCGTGCTGGCGGACTTCGGCTACGCCTTTGCCAACGTCAACCCGGTTCCGCGCATTGATCGCGACGACAAGACGGTCGAGATCACGTTCTTCGTCGAGCCCGGCAAGCGCGTCTACGTGCGCCGGGTCGAGTTCCGCGGCAACACCATGAGCAAGGATGAAGTACTCAGGCGCGAAATGCGTCAGTTCGAGGGCGCCTGGTTCTCGCAGGCGGCGATCGATCGTTCCAGGCTGCGATTGCAGCGCATCGGCTACTTCGAGAACGTCAACATCGAGACCCCGGCGGTCGAGGGCAGCGAAGACGAGATCGACGTCATCGTCAGCGTCGAGGAGCGCGCCACCGGCAGCTTCCAGATCGGCCTGGGCTTCTCGCAGCTGCAAGGACTGATCGCGTCCATATCGGTACGCCAGGAAAATTTCCTGGGCTCGGGCCGCACCATCGGACTGGGCATCAGTCGAAGCTCGATCAGCAGCAGTCTGAATCTCAGCTATACCAATCCGTATTTCACGGACGACGGCGTTTCGCTGGGTTATTTCGCCAGCTATTCGGAATTCAACCAGGGACGTGCCAACATCTCGGCGTTTTCTACCAGCCAGGTGGCGCTTGGCGCGAATATCGGTTTTCCGATCTCGGAGATCGACTTCATCCAGCTAGGCGCCAGCGTGCGCAGCCAGGACATCAGCATCGGGCAGCTGGTGGCCGTGCCGTCGGACCCGGACGATCCCGACAGCCCGGTCGAGTTCCAGTTCGCGATCACCCGGCCGCTGGCCATCACGCTGGATACCAACGGCGATGGGTTTCTGAGCTCGCGTGAGCGAAAGATCGAAACCGCATTCGTCAACGGCAGCTGGGGCCGCGATACCCGCAACCATTTTCTGACGCCGACGCGCGGTTCGCTCAACCGACTGAGCCTCAACGTCGCCCTTCCGGGCAGCACCCGCGAGTACTTCACGGCCTCGTATCGGGGACGCAAGTTTTTCCCGCTGGGCGGTGACTTCGCATTCGTGCTGCGTGCCGACGTGTCCTACGGCGAAACCTACGACGGCAAGGATTTCGTCGATACCGATCCGGTCGAGCCGGAGCGGTTGTCCGGACAGTGTCAGCTCGACGAGATCGTGACCGCCGATTCCGGGCTGCCGTTCTGGGAACACTTCTTCGCCGGCGGCGTTTCCGACGTGCGCGGATTCGAGGACAACACCCTGGGGCCCAAGGATCAGTTCTGCAGGTCGGTGGGCGGCGATTTCAAGGCGACCGGCGGCATCGAAATCGCCTTCCCGCTGCCGTTCGTTGAAGTCAGCGGCACGCGCATGGCCTGGTTCGTCGATGCCGGCAACGTGTTCACCGACATCGACGGCTTCGATCAGGACCTTTTACGGGCTTCCACCGGTCTTTCGCTGAGCTGGGAAGCGCCGGTCGGTCCCATCATCCTGAACATTTCGACGCCGCTCAAGGACCGGGAAGGCGACGAGACGCAGTTCCTGCAGTTCTCGTTCGGCACCCAGTTCTAGGGAACCGCTGAACCAGTCTGCGCGGGTGCGACTGACGGATTTGGACCTTGAAGGCCTATACTGTATAGTCACGAAAGTAGTGTCTGAGTCCGGATGACCGTGAGAGTCTTGATTTTCATGCTGACGATGTTGCTGGCCGGGGCGGTTCTTGCCCAGGACATCCGCATTGGCTATGTCGACATGAAACGCCTGCTGGACAATGCCCCGCAGGTGATCGCCGGTCGCGCCGCGCTCGATATCGAATTCCGGCCCATCAACGACGAACTCCTCGCCGATGAGGCGCGCCTTCTGGACATGGAGCAGGAACTGGCGAACGCATCGGGTCTGACCTCCGAGCAGGTGGCTGCCCGCCAGCGCGAAATCCGCAACCTTGACCGTTCCATCCAGCGCCGCCGCGAGGATCTGGCCGAGGAACTGAATTTCAGGCGTAACCAGCAGATCAAGGAGCTTGGAGAAGAAATCGAAATGGCCGTGCAGACCGTGGCACGCCGTGAAGGATATGACCTGGTTCTGTCCAGCCCGGTCGCCTACGCCTCCGAGGCCATAAACATCACCGACAAGGTGTTGTCGTTTCTCGAAATGGACTATGAACGTCGGGGCCAGCGCTCCGGGAGATGAATCGCCAATTGTCCTCGAGTCGGGGCCCGATCGCCCTGGGTGAACTCGCCAGAATACTGGACCTGGAATTGCACGGCGACCCGAACATCAAGGTCGTTGCCGGCGCAACGCTTGCCCGTGCCGATACCGGGCAGATCACTTTTCTCGCCAATCCCGCCTACCGATCCCAACTGAGCAATACTCGTGCTTCGGCGGTCATCGTGCCCCCGTCGGTCGTCCCTGAATGTCCCAGCGCGGCTCTGGCTGCCGAAGAGCCTTATGCGGCCTGGGCTAGGACACTTCAATTGCTGCACCCGCACCCGGAAGCCAGGCCCGGTATTCATCCCAGCGCCAGCGTCGAAGCGGGCGCCGAGATCGATCCGGGCGCCGAGGTCGGGCCTTTGTGCCATGTCGCCGGCGGTGCTCGAATCGGCGCCGGGGCCGTCATCGGGCCCGGAAGCATTATCGGTGAGGAAACACGGATCGGCCCAGGGACGCGCCTGGTCGGGAATGTGTTCGTTGCCGGTGGGTGTCGGCTGGGTGCGCGGGTCCTGATTCATCCTGGCGCCGTCATCGGCGCCGACGGTTTCGGACTTGCCATGCACGCGGGTGGCTGGATCAAGGTGCCGCAACTGGGCGCGGTGCAGATCGGCGATGATTGCGAGATCGGCGCGAACACCACGATCGACCGCGGCGCTGTCGAGGATACGGTGCTCGGCTGCGACGTGCGTCTGGACAACCAGGTGCAGGTGGCCCACAACGTGGTCATCGGCGACCATACCGCGATTGCCGGCTGCGTCGGTATTGCCGGTTCGACCCGGATAGGCCGATATTGCATGATCGCCGGCGCGTCCGGGATTGGCGGCCACCTCGAAATTTGCGATCATGTGGTGATTACCGCGATGAGCACGGTGCTGGATTCGATTTCCGAGCCCGGGCATTACGGGTCGGGAATTCCGGCCCGCCCGCTGCGCGCATGGCAAAGGATCCTGGTGCGGCTGGGTCAGCTCGACCGGCTTTTGCGTCCGGCCGCAAAGAAAGACTGAAATTCACGTTGGAGCAATGACGAATGAAGGATTCGACTCGCGTCGACATCGAACACATCTTCCGCCTTCTGCCGCACCGTTACCCGTTCCTGCTGGTCGATCGGGTGCTGGATTGGTCGATGGAAGACCCGGCCAGGATTCATGCGATCAAGAACGTGACGATCAACGAACATTTCTTTCAGGGCCATTTCCCGGGGCATCCAGTCATGCCCGGCGTGTTGATCCTGGAGGCGATGGCCCAGGCCGCCGGTTGTCTGGCGCATCTGGCGCGCGAGCAGGCCGGCGGCCCGGAGCAGCTTTTCTACCTGGTCAAGATCGACAAGGCCCGCTTCAATCGCACCGTGGTGCCGGGCGACCAGCTGCATTTCCACGTATGTCAGAAGCGCATGGTTCGCGGCATGGGGCTGTACGAGGCCGAAACCCGCGTCGACGACAAGCGCGTCGCCAGCTGCGAAATGCTTTGCGCGGCCAGGCCCGATGCCTAGGGCGTCTCAGGGTCAATCGGCCATGATCCATCCCAGCGCGATCGTGGGGGCGGGCGCGAAGATAGCCGACGACGTCGAAATCGGTCCTTATGCCATCGTCGGCGATCAGGTCGAACTGGCCGAAGGCTGCCGTGTCGGCCCGCACTCGGTCATCACGGGCAGGACGCGAATCGGCGCCGGCACGCGCATACTCCAGTTTGCATCGATTGGTGAGGAGCCGCAGGACAAGAAGTACGCCGGTGAGGACAGCGAACTCGAGATCGGGCGCGACAACACGATCCGTGAATTCGTCACCATAAATCGAGGCACGCTGGACGGCGGCGGGGTGACCCGGCTGGGTGATGATAACTGGCTGATGGCCTATGTTCACATTGCCCACGACTGCCAGGTGGGCTCGAATTGCGTGTTCGCCAACGGCACCACGCTGGCCGGTCACGTCGTCGTCGGCAACCATGTCACCTTCGCCGGATTTTCCGGCGCGCACCAGTTCTGCCGCATCGGCGACCATGCGTTTCTCGGCATGTACGGCGGCGTCGGGCAGGACGTACCGGCTTACGTGATGATTTCCGGGCGCCCGCCGCGGCCGCGCGGGATCAACAGCGAGGGCCTCAAGCGGCGCGGCTTCGATGCCGACCAGATCCGCAATATCCGCGAAGCCTACAAGCTGGTGTATATCCGGGGCCTGGCGCGCGAAGAGGCGCTGGCACGGCTGCGCGAGCGCGTCGGCGAGCAACCCGAACTGGTGACCTTCATCGAAAGCATCGAAGCCGGCCAGCGCGGCCTGTTGAGATGACACCGCGGCTGGCCGTCGCGGCCGGTGAGCGTTCCGGGGACGATCTGGGCGCGGCGGTGGCGGGCGAAATCCTGCGTCTGAAACCGGATGCCGAGCTGTTCGGCGTCACGGGTCCCCGCATGGATGCCGCCGGCGTCGAGCGGACCGCAGGCATCGATGCGCTCGACGTGATGGGCCTGTTCGAAGTACTCAAGCACGTCCCCCGATTGTTTCGGTTCCGGCGCGCCCTGGCCCGGTCCTTCGTCGACCGCCGTGCCGCCGCTTTTGTCGGATTCGATGCGCCCGACTTCAACATCGGGCTGGCGCGCGCCCTGAAAAAGCGCGGCGTTCGCGCCATCCAGGTCGTCGCGCCGTCGGTCTGGGCGTGGAGAGCCTATCGCGTGGCCCGCATCGCCCGATCGCTTGATCTGCTGCTGACGCTGTTCCCGTTCGAGCCCGAAATCTTTCGCCGGGCGGGGCTGAATGCCGAGTTCATCGGGCATCCGCTGGCCGACGCACTGCCGTTTTCGCCGGATCGCGCCGCGGCCCGCGATCAACTGGGTCTGGATTCGGGCAAGCCGGTGATCGCGCTGCTGCCGGGCAGCCGCCCGGGCGAGATCCGACGCCACGCCGCCGTCGTCGCCGATACCGCCGAGCGCCTGGCCTCGAAGCAGGGCGCGGAAACACTGCTGCTGCTGGCCGAGGAATCACACAGGGTTCTGTTCGCCGAGGCTGCCGGTCGTGATCCCGCCGAGTCCGGCATGCGCGTGGTCTCGGGCCGGACGCGAATCGGGCTGACCGCCTCGAACCTGGCGCTGGCGGCATCCGGAACGGTCACGCTGGAAGCGTTGCTGGCCAAGACGCCGCTGGTGGTGTTCTACCGACTCGCGGGCTCCACCTACCAGCTTGCGCGCGCGCTGCGCCTGGTCAAGTCGCGCTGGATTTCTCTGCCCAACGTGCTGGCCGGCTCGGAAATCGTCCCCGAGCGCATCCAGCACGAGGCCACCGCCGACCGGCTGGCGGCCGATGCCCGCGCCTGGCTGGACAGCCCGAAACGCCGCGAGGATTTCGGCGAGATCGCGCTGGACATTCATCATCAATTGGCCCGCGGCGCGGCGACCAACGCGGCCGAGGCCGTCCTGCGAGAGCTGGTTTGACTTCGACCTGGAAAGCCTGACGCGGGAATCGCTCAGCCGGTGCGGAAGCCGTCGGGTGGTGAATCGCCCGTCGCGTCGGTTCGTTCGACCCGGCCGACGTCGGCGCTGGCGGGCCCTTCGTTGAGCCAGCTTTCGAGTTCGGCCAGGGCCTGTTCGTCGCCGCAGGCCAGCACTTCGACACGTCCGTCATCAAGATTGATCGCGTACCCGGAAATACCCAGCGAACCGGCTTTCTGCCGGGTGGAATCGCGAAAGAAGACGCCCTGCACCTTCCCGGACACGTAGAATTTTCGGCAAGCGCTCACGGTCAGGAATCCCCATCGACGCGGGATTGTATGGTCTCACTCGTAATGGGACCGATCCAGGTTTCCACCAGTTCGCCGGCCGGATTGACGAGATAGGATGTTGGAAGGGCGCGCGGCGCCCCGAGTACCTCGGGTGGGGCGTAAACGTCGACAAGCAGAATCGGATAGCTGGCCGGGTAGTCCACGAGAAATTCTTCGAAGGCCTCGACCTCGGTATCCTCGAACGCCAGCCCCAGCACGGTGATATCGTCGCGTGCATCGTGCATGGTGGAGAAATCCGGGATTTCCTTGCGGCACGGCGCACACCAGGTGGCCCAGTAGTTGACCAGCACCCACTGGCCGCGCCAGTCGCTCAGGCGGGCTTTTTTGCCCCCCAGCACCGGCAGTTCGAAATCGATGGTTTCACTGGCCGGACTTGCCTGCCCTTCGACGGGTTCTTCGGCTAAGGGTGCCGACTGCGTGTCGCAGCCCGAGGTGAGCACCGAGAGCACCACGGCGAGCGCGAAAATTCGATTGAGTGAGATCAATGCATGCCTCCTGGCAAGGGCTCAAGCGGCTGAGTGCCGGGTTGCGCCGGATTTCGGATTCAGAAAGGATTTTAACGGACGTTCCATCAACGGACCGGCACTGTCTTCGATTTCGTGCAGTGCGCGCATGAGGCCGGCGTCGATTTCGGACGGCTCGGGAAAATCATCCAGTTCGCCTATCGGCATGACCAGCGGCATCGAACGGTAGAGGTCGGCCAGCGAGACCTCGTCCAGGTCCGCGCTCAGATACCAGGCGCCCTGATCGTCCTGGTGCACCATATCGGCGTGGTCGAGACGGCCGAGCAGCAACTGCAGATCGCCATCGGTGGCTGCAGCCTCCTTTTCCAGCAATTGTGACGAACTCATCCCGCGTCCTTCGACTTGCGCTCGCCACAGATGGCTGATCAGGCGCATCGCCAGCAGCAGGTAATGGCGGGAATTCCAGCGCCAGTCCGCGCGCCGGTAGTTGAATGTCGTCAGCGCCGCGGCAACGCTTGCGCCAAGCAGGATGACGACCCAGCTGACATAGATCCAGACCAGGAAGATGGGCACCGCGGCGAGCGCCCCGTAGAGCTTTTCGTAGGTTGGGAAATTGCTGACATATAGCACGAAACCGCGCTTTGAAAGCTCGAAAGCCAGCGCCGAGAACGCCGCGCCGGCCAGTGCATGATGGAAGCGGACGTCGCGATTGGGCACGACCACGAAGATCAGTGTGAATGCCAGCAGCGCGACGACGAAAGGTGTGCCGACCAGAAGCAGCCATTGCAGCGTGCCGCGCACGAATTCCGGTGCCAGCAGCGGCAATGCGGCCAGGTACGAGGTCAGGCCGATGCTCGCGCCCAGCAGCATCGGACCCAGCGTGAGTACGGCCCAGTAGACGATCAGGCGGCTCGAAGGTCGGCGCAGCCGTTCGACTCGCCAGATCCGGTTGAGCGTTTTTTCGATCGTCGACATCAGGATAAGCGCGGCGATGACCAGGAACAGCGTGCCGGTACCGGTCAGGCCGGTAGAGCGTGCGATGAACTGGTCCAGGTATTCGCGCACGACGTCGCCGGCGGCCGGCACGAAGTTGGCGAAGATGAAGTCCTGAAGTTGTTCGACGGCAGCGTCGAATACAGGAAACGCGGAGACCACCCCCAAAATGACCGCCATCAGCGGTACCAGGGCCAGCAAACTGGTGTAGCTTAGGGCGCCGGCCGCCTCCAGGCAGCGATCCTGGCGAAAGTGCTGCCACAGGTGCGAACCGAACGCGCGTAGCCAGCGCGGATCGCGCAGGGCGCCGAACGTGGATGGTTGAGAATGCATTGACGAGGGTGCTTCAGAATTGTCGGCATTACAGCCAGTGGATCGAAGAGAATTCATGTCAGTCATTATTTATCACAATCCCCGCTGTTCCAAGAGTCGCGCTACGCTGGAACTTCTGCAGCAGCGCGGACTTAACCCCAAGGTCGTCGAATATCTGAAAACACCGCCCGACGTCAGCGAACTTCGGCAACTGGCGCGCAAGCTCGAATTGAAGCCGAAGGATTTCTTGCGCACCGGCGAATCGGCATGGAGGAAACTCGGACTGGACCCGGACAGCTTCGACGAAACCGGGCTGGTGCAACTGATGAGCGACCATCCGATACTGATCGAGCGGCCCATCGTGGTCTGCGGCGAGCGGGCCCGGATCGGGCGACCGCCCGAGGCGGTGCTGGAAATCGTGACGGAATCCTGAGCCATGCGCGAAATACTGATCTTGACCCACTCGGTTCACGGTAACACGCTGGCGCTGGCGCGGGAAATCGCACGCGGCGTGGAGCAGATAGACGCGTTTGCGGCCAGGCTGAGGAGTGTGGCCCCGTTGACGTCGGCGATCGACCCGCAACGTGCCGAATTGCCCGACGACGGGCCCGCCCTGGTGGCGCGCAGCGATCTGGCCGAATGCGCGGGTCTGATCCTGGGCAGTCCGACCCGGTTCGGCAACATGGCTGCGGCGGTCAAGTATTTTCTCGATTCGACCGGCACGGAATGGTTTTCCGGCACGCTGGCCGGCAAGCCGGCCGGTGTGTTCACGTCCACTTCAAGCCTGCACGGCGGCCAGGAAGCCACGCTGCTGTCGATGATGATTCCGCTGCTGCACCACGGCATGCTGATTGTCGGCCTTCCCTACACCGAGCGCGCGCTGCTGCATACCACGGCCGGCGGTACGCCCTATGGCGCCAGCCACTGGTCCGGTCCGGACAGCGATCGTGCCCTTGACGAAAACGAAATACGACTGGCGCGGACTTTGGGCAGGCGCGTGGCCGAAACCGCGGTGAAGCTGTGATGCCCGGGCTGGGCGTTACCCGCATTGCCTGGCTGGCCCTGATCGGCCTGCAGATAGCGTGGTTCGGCTGGCTTGCGCCTTCGGAATCGCTCGGCCCCCTGGGGGGAACGCTGTTCGCGCTGGTGCCGCTTTTGCTGCCGTTATTCTGGATCATGCGCCTCGGCCGGGACGGACTGGTGGTCGGCGGCATGATCCTGCTCGGTTATTTCTGCTTTGCGGTGGTCGAGGCCTGGGTCGATCCGGCGGTTCGCTGGCTGGCGGTGGCGCAGATCGTACTCATCGTCGTGTATTTTGTCGCGCTGCTGGCGATACGCCGGCCGCAGCCCGACAGCGACAACCGCCGGTCGAGCTGACTTGCGCTTTCTGGTATTGCAGATGCCGGATTCGACGGGGATCGATCGCATTGGCAGTTCGACGCGTGGCGACGCCTCCAACGATTGATCCCGTCGAATCCGGCGGTTCGGTTTTCCCGACTGGCCGAGGCACGCATGCAATGAGGAAAGGCTGCTTTGTGTCCCTCGTGTCGGGCTTTTGGATTTGCCGACTGTCTGACGAGCAGCACGACGGCCACGACCGATATACTGCGCGCATACACGCTTCAAATGTCCCGACATGGCCGACCGACAACCGCTTTCATTCATCCAGTCTCCACCCGAACTCGGCAACGAGTTCCGGGAAGACTGGCTGCTGTGTGCCTGGCTGGAATCCGCGTTGCCAGGCAGGATGCTAGACGAGCAGCGCGATGTATTCGATGAACTGGGTCGCCGTTCCGGTGGAGAATGGTATCGGCTGCAGCTCGCCGACCGTCTCAACGAGCCGCGCCTTGAACAATGGAGCCCCTGGGGCGAGCGGGTCGACCGGATCGAGCTGACGCCGTTGTGGGTCGAGGCCAAAGCCTGGGCCGCCGAATATGGTCTTGTCGCCACGGGCTACGACGCCTCGCCGGGCGAGCATGCGCGCACCATCCAGTTCGCGCGGGCATGGCTGTTCATCCCTTCGACCGATTTCTACGGCTGCCCGCTGGCGATGACCGACGGTGCGGCGCGCATTCTGTCCGACGCCGGCAATCGGGAACTGGCAGAACGCGCCTTGCCGCACCTGCTCGCGCGAGAGGGTGAAAATTTCTGGACCTCCGGCCAGTGGATGACGGAGACCATTGGCGGTTCGGATGTCAGTGGCACAGAGACCGTGGCGCAGCAAGACGATCAGGGTCGCTGGCGCCTGACCGGCCGCAAGTGGTTCACATCGGCGGCGACTTCGGAAATGGCGCTGACCCTGGCCCGCCCCGAAGGCAATCCGGACGGTTCCCGCGGGCTTGCGCTGTTCTACGTCGAGCCGCACGATACCGACGGCAGGCTGCAGAACATCGAGATTCTTCGCCTCAAGGACAAGCTCGGCACGCGCAAGCTTCCGACCGCCGAACTGTGGCTTGACGGGGCGCCCGCGACGCCGGTTGGGGGGCTGGATCGCGGCGTGGCAGCGATCACGCCGATGCTCAACCTGACCCGGACCTGGAACGCCGTGACCGCCTGTGCGCTGATGCGCCGGGGCATCGCGCTGGCGACGAGTTACGCGCACAAACGCCGCGCGTTCGGCAAGCGGTTGATCGACCAGCCGCTGCATCGTCAGACCCTGTCGGCAATGGAAGCCGACTACGCCGCGGCCGCCTGTGCGACGCTGGCGATGGTCGGCGAGCTCGGCCGGGTGGAGCATGACCATGCCGAAGCCAGCTCGGCGCTGCTGCGCATCCTGACGCCGACGATCAAGCTTGGGACCGCGCGCGATGCGGTGGCCTGCGCATCGGAAACCCTGGAATGTTTCGGCGGCGCCGGTTATATCGAGGATACGGGCCTGCCGCAGTTGCTGCGCGACGCGCAGGTGCTGTCGATCTGGGAAGGCACCACCAACGTGCTGTCGCTGGACCTGATGCGCGCATTGGCCGCCAGCGGTATCGAGCCGTGGCTGGAGACCATGAGAGCCAGGATCGCTCAGCTGGACGACGAGCGCACCCGCGAGCTGCATGCAATCGCCTTCAGGGCGCTGGAACAGGTGCCTGGCTGGCTCGATCATCCGGCCGACGTGCTCGAGGCCAACGCACGAGCAATCGCGATGAATTTGTACCGAACGACCGCGCTGGTCGAGCTTTCCGGTCTGGCGCACCGCAGCCTGGCACGCGGCGATGGGTCGCACGGGCGGAAAACGCTTGTCGCAGCGCTGCATTACGCGCGCAACCGGTTTTCGCTCGACCCCATCGACACCCACGGCACGGGCTGGTCGTTGACCGGCGACTGACGCGCGGTGAAACTGCTTTTTCGCCGATCCGTGATCGGCAAACAACAAGGAACCCGGATTTGAAACTGCTGCAGATCATCACCACCGGTGGAACGATCGACAAGATCTACTACGACGAAAAGTCCCACTATCAGATCGGCGAGCCTGAGATCGCGCGCATTCTTACCGACATGAACGTCGCCTTACGCTGGCAGGTCCAGCCGTTGCTGCGCAAGGACTCGCTTCAGCTCAACGACGCCGATCGCGACCTGATCCGCAAGGCGGTTGAGGCTTCCGACGCCAAGCATTTCCTGATCACCCACGGCACCGACACCATGGTCGAGACGGCCAAGGTGCTGGCCGGCATGGAAGACCGGGTGATCGTGCTGACCGGCGCGCTCAACCCGGCGCGCTTCATCGGCTCCGACGCCGTGTTCAATATCGGCTGCGCCGTGGGCGCCGTCCAGTCCCTGCCATCCGGCGTCTGGATCGTCATGAACGGCCAGGTCTGGGATCCGGAAAAGGTGCGCAAGAATCGGAAGGAAAACAGGTTCGAGGCGGTTGAATAGCCGCCGTCCGGGCGGTGCGGGTCTTCGGCGTTGCGGGGTCGTCGGTTTGGGT